>Ga0315280_10009280_pt1 | contig 12664 bp, 8 predicted proteins | sample YL17G06_40_MG_FD_203697 | JGI IMG/M metagenome (GOLD analysis project Ga0315280, IMG submission 203697) | Sediment microbial communities from Yellowstone Lake, YNP, Wyoming, USA - YL17G06_40 | ecosystem: Environmental > Aquatic > Freshwater > Lake > Sediment | place: USA: Wyoming | collected... | reverse complement strand
GGGTAGGCGCGCGGTGGGTCTCCGGACCCGCCGCGCAGACGGAATGTTGAAGAGGAGAGCCATAACGCCATGTATCGCTTAACGAGTATTGCGGCAGTCGTGTCAGTCGCCCTTTTCATGCAGGGTTGCGGCCAACAGGAATCTCCGCCGGCGCCCCCCGCCCCGGAAGTCGCCACGGTGACGGTTCAGCCCCAGCAGGTTGTGCTGACCACGGAGTTGCCGGGCCGCACTGCGGCTTTCCTCGTCGCTGAAATCCGGCCCCAGGTGAACGGGCTGGTGCAGAAGCGCCTCTTCACGGAAGGTTCTGACGTGAAGGCCGGCGACGTGCTCTACGAGATCGACCCCGCCCCTTTCAAGGCAGCGGTTGCCAATGCGGAGGCGAACCTCGGTGTTGTGCGGAAGACCGCCGACCGGGCGCCGGCCGCCCTGGCGGCAAGCCTGGCCGGCGTCGCGCGGCAGAAGGCCACCCTGGACCTGGCCCGGCTGAACCGCCGGCGTCTGGAGGACCTGCTCAAAGCCAAGGTTGTCTCCCCCTCCGATTGCGACCAGGCCGTGTTGGACGCCGACGTGGCCCAGGCCACGCTTCAGGCGGCCGAGGCGCAGGTGGACAGCGACCGGCTGGCGGTGGCGGCGGCCGAGGCGGCCGTCAAGCAGGCGGAGGCGGCGCTCGAGACGGCCCGGATCAACCTGGCATACACCCGGATCACCGCTCCCATTTCCGGCCGCATAGGAAAATCCACCGTGACGGACGGCGCTATTGTGACGGCGTATCAGCCCGCGGCCCTGGCCACGATCCAGCAACTGGACCCCATTTACGTGGATGTCCCTCAATCCACCGTCGAACTGATGCGGCTGAAGCGCCGGATGGAAGGCGGCCTCCTCAACCAGGGCGGCGCCGGCCAGAACCAGGTGCAACTCCTCATGGAAGACGACACATGCTACCCCCTGAAAGGGACGCTTCAATTCCGCGACGTTACGGTCGATCCCACCACCGGGTCCGTGATCCTGCGGATGATCTTCCCCAACCCCGACGGGGTTCTCCTGCCGTGCATGTTTGTCAGGGCCGTGGTGCAGGAAGGCGTTCATGAGAAGGCCATTCTGCTTCCCCAGCAGGCGGTGTCGCGCGACGCGAAGGGAAATCCGATGGCCCTGATCGTGGAAGCCGCGGGCAAGGTCGGGGTGCGGCGGCTCACCCTCGACCGGGCCATCGGAGACCAATGGCTCGTCTCCTCGGGCCTGGCGGCCGGCGACCGGGTGATCGTCGAGGGAACGCAGAAAGTGCGGCCCGGCGCCTCCGTGCGAGAGGTCCCCTTCAACGCCGGCAAAAAACAGGACGCCCAGCCGGGGACCGCGGCCCCGCCGGCCCCCCAACCGAAGTAACGGAGGCGCGTGATGTTATCGAGATTCTTCCTGGACCGCCCGGTCTTCGCCTGGGTCATCGCCATCATCCTGATGGTGCTAGGGGGGCTGGCCATCTATAACCTGCCCATATCCCAATATCCGCCGATTGCGCCGCCATCCATCGCCATTGATTCCTTTTACCCGGGGGCTTCGGCAGAGACGGTGGAAAACAGCGTGACCCAGATCATCGAGCAGAAGATGACCGGCTTTGACGACATGCTCTATCTCTCCGGCACGAGCGATTCGGCCGGCGCCTCCCGCCTCGAATTGACCTTTAAACCGGGAACCGATCCGGACCTGGCATGGGCCAAGGTGCAGAACAAACTCCAACTGGCCATGGCCAGCCTGCCGGAAGTGGTCCAGCGCTCAGGGGTCATGGTCAGCAAATCCACCAGGAACTTCCTGATCATTGTGGGCCTGGTCTCCGAAGACGGCAGCATGAACGGCAACGACTTGCGGGACTACGCACAATCCAACCTGGAGAAAGTGCTGGCGCGCGTGCCCGGCGTCGGTGAAGTCATGAATTTCGGCTCGCAGTATGCCATGCGGGTCTGGCTGAACCCTGACAATCTCACCGATTACCACCTGACTGTGGAAGATGTGATCCTGGCGCTGCGTGCCTACAACGTTGAAGTGTCTGCCGGGCAGTTTGGCGGGATGCCGGCGGTGGAAGGGCAGAGACTGAACGCCTCCATCATCGTTCAGAACCTCCTCCAGACCCCCGATGAGTTCGCCGCGATCCCTATTCGTACCAATCCGGATGGCTCCATCGTGCGGATCAAGGATGTGGGACGCACGGAACTGGGCACTGAGTTCGACGATGTCCAAGCCTTCTACAATGGCAAACCCACCGCCGCCTTGGCCATCCGGCAAGCGCCCGGGGCCAATGCGCTGGATACCGCCAATGCCGTCAAGAGCAAACTGGCGGAGATGAGCCGCTACTTCCCGCCGGGAATGAAGGTTGTGTATCCCTACGACACCACACCCTTCGTCCGGGTGGCCATCAATGAAGTGGTCAAAACCCTGTTCGAGGCGATTGGGCTGGTCTTCCTGGTCATGTGGCTTTTCATGGGGAATATGCGGGCCACCCTGATCCCGACCATTGCGGTGCCGGTCGTGCTTCTGGGCACCTTCGCGGTGCTGGGTCTCTTCGGGTTCTCCATCAACATGCTGACCATGTTCGCCATGGTGCTGGCCATCGGCCTCCTGGTGGACGACGCCATTGTGGTGGTGGAGAACGTCGAACGAATCATGGCCGAGGAAGGGCTTTCGCCACGGGAAGCCACCGCCAAGTCCATGGATCAGATCACCAGCGCCCTGATCGGCATCGGCCTGGTGCTCTCGGCGGTCTTCGGCCCGATGGCCTTTTTCAGCGGGTCCACCGGGGTCATCTACCGCCAGTTCTCCGTGACCATCGCCGCCGCGATGCTGCTGTCGGTGGCTGTGGCCTTGATCCTGACGCCGGTGCTTTGCGCTTCCCTTCTCAAGCCGGTAACCAAGGGGCACGAGCCGGCGGAAAGCGCCGTCTTTTTTCTGCGCCCGTTTTTCCTGTTGTTTGACCGCGTCTTTTTTTGGGTCAGAGACAGGTATGTGAAACTGGTCGGCCATGCCCTTTCCAGGAAACTGCGGTACCTCGTGGTTTTCGTCCTGGTTGCGGCAGGACTGGGATACCTGTTCATGAGGATGCCCACCTCCTATCTTCCCGATGAGGATCAGGGGGTTCTCCTTTCCCAGATCCTCATGCCGACGGGCAGCACCATGGAGCAGACACAGGCGGTCGCGGACGAAGTCCGGCGCTACTTTGAAGACAACGAGAAAGAGGCAGTGGAATCCTGTCTGACGATTTCCGGCATGGGCTTTTCCGGAAGATCTCAGAACAATGGCATGGTGTTTGCCAAGTTGAAGGATTGGAAACTTCGCGACCGGCCGGATTTGAGGGCAAAGGCCATTGCCGGCCGGACCATGATGGCATTGACCAGAATCCGCAACGCCCTGGTCTTTGCCTTTCCGCCTCCGGCCGTCGTCGAACTGGGCAATGCCAGGGGGGTTGATTTTCAGTTGATGGACCGTGGCGGCCTCGGCCACGCCGCCCTGATGAACGCCCGCAACCAACTCCTCGGCATGGCGGCACAGGACCGCAGGTTGGTGAATGTCCGGCCCAACGGCATGGAGGATGTGCCCGAATACCGGATTGACGTGGACTGGGAAAAGGCGGGCGCCCTGGGCCTGCCCATCACCTCCATCCACAATACCATCTCGGCGGCCTTCGGCAGCGCCTATGTCAACGACTTCATTCAGGCCGGGCGCGTCAAACGGGTTTACGCCCAGGCGGACGCCCCCTACCGCATGCTGCCCAAGGACCTGGAAAAGCTTTACGTGCGCAATGCGGCCGGAAAAATGACGCCCTTCGCCTCGTTTGCCTCGACCCGCTGGACGACCGGCTCCCCCCGGCTGGAGCGCTTCAACGGTTTTCCGTCCATGAACATCTGGGGCGAGCCGGCGCCGGGCAGGAGTTCCGGCGAGGCGATGGCGGCCATGGAAGAGATCGTCTCGAAGCTGCCCCAAGGGATCGGTTTTGACTGGACCGGCCTTTCCTACCAGGAGCGGCAAGCCGGTACTCAGACGGCACCACTCTACGCCTTCTCCATCTTGGTGATCTTCCTGTGCCTCGCCGCCCTCTACGAGAGCTGGCCCATCCCCATCGCGATCCTGCTGGCCCTGCCCTTGGGGGCCATTGGCAGCGTCATTGCTTCGACCTTGCGGGGACTGCCCAATGACGTCTATTTCCAGATCGGGCTGCTGACCACCCTGGGCCTGACCACCAAGAACGCCATCCTGATCGTCCAGTTTGCCAAGGCCAGGGCCGAGCAAGGGATGGGGCTGATCGAAGCGACACTGGAAGCGGCCAGACTGCGACTGCGCCCCATCGTCATGACCTCGTTGGCCTTCGGGTTTGGCGTCTTGCCCCTGGCATTAACCACGGGCGCGGGGGCCGGGGCCATGAATGCCATCGGCACCTCGGTGCTGGGAGGAATGATCACCGGCACGGTTCTCGTAATTCTGTTTGCCCCGCTCTTCTATGTGTTGATCCAAAAAACCCTTGGCAAGCGCCACCCGCAACCCGCGGCCAAGCGCAATGAGGCGAGTCCATAAGGAACGCGTTCAGGCCAGGGGATCACGGTCTCGAGTAACGGGTCAGTTACGTGCGCCTGTACTTTCTACGCCGGGTGGCATGGTCACGCGCCGTTGCGTGACCATGTTGCAGTGACGGGCCAGGCGCCGTTCCAGGCACATGGTCACGCAACGGCGCGTGACCATGCCACCCACCGCAGGTGCAAGTAACTGATCCCTTACGGTCCCGGCCGTTTTCACGTTGATTCTGACGCCCGTTCCGTTTACTTTCGGGCATGGTTTCGAGAAGCACGGGCACCGTTTGCTCGTAAGGCTGCCCGTGCCGGCCCCCTCGGAAGGCGTCAAGGATGGATGACCGGAGCGCGAGCGACGAAGACCTGATGCTCCGGCTCCAGCGCCGTCACGACGAAGATGCGTTCAGCGCCCTGTTCGCGCGCTACCGCGCCGCGATCACGAGTTACCTGTATCGCCTGGTGGGCAACCGCACGGAGGCCGAGTCGCTCGCCCAGGAGACCTTCCTGCGGATTCTCGAGAAGGCCGACCACTACCAGCATCCCAAGCGGTTCAGCACGTGGTTCTACACGATCGCGCGGAACCTCGCCACCGACTTCCTGAAGAAGAAGCGCGCGATCGTCCCCGACGATTTCCAGGGCCTGACGGAGTCGGTCCAGGCCCCCCGGGACCCCGAGCCCCAGGTGCGGGCCGCCTGGCAGGAGGACCTCCGCCAACTCGTGGCGGCCCTCTACGAACTGCCGCTGCCGTACCGCGAGGTCGTGGTCCTGAGGGCCCTCCAGGAACTCTCGTACCGCGAGATCGCCCAGATCGTGGGATGCCCGGAATCGACCGCACGCAGCCGCATGGATTACGGCCTGGACTTCCTGCGCAAACGGTACCGCAGGCGCGACAAAGGAAATTTTCCAAGCGGGGCCGACGAAACGCCGTCTTAGTCGTATAAGTTACGGAGCCCGCAGGGACAGGGCCCGGTCGCCGGTTGGCGCACGCCGGCTTGCGGCCGGAGGAGCGGGTTGCCGGGGCATTTCTGTTGCGCCTGGCTGACTTTCAGCCCGGAGCCACACACTTATCATGGGGGTGGCTTTGGGGGGAGCGGAATGACTATGCAGTGCCCTCTAACACACGAGTGGTATGAACTGGAACGCGGGGACCTTGCCCGCGAGCACGCCGAGCGTCTGCGCCGGCATATCGCCGAGTGCCCCTCCTGCCGCCTCAAGGCCGAAGGCACTCGCGGCGTTGCCGCCGCCCTGGAAAACCTCGCCGGTGGCACGCGCGACGAACTTTCGGAGGACGCCTGCGAAGCCGTTCTGCGTCGCGGCCGGGTTCATGGCCTCGTCGGCAAGGGGTATCGCCGGCCGCTGAGCGTGCGCCTGGCGCGGTCCCGCTGGGTCCGCCTCGGGCTGCCGCTGGTCGCCGCGGCGACCGGCGCCGTGCTCATTGTCCTCGGCCTTCAACTCACCGCCAGCGTGGACCTTACGCCGCGCGGCGCCCTGGAGCGGCTTGTCCAGGAGTCGCCGCAGGTTACCCAGGCGTCCGACCTGCGGCGTTTGGCGCCGCTGGTGCGGGCCGCCGTCAGCGAAGAGATGGCCCGGCCGCAACCTTCCTCCGACCAGGTGGGGGACCTGCTGCTGGCGTCGTACATCGGTCGGCGGCCACGCGAGGACCGGCAGACGGACGATTTCCGGTTCCTGGTGGCCAACGTGTGGTCCCGCCGGCACGAGCAGCCGAAGGTTGCGATGGCTTCGCCTCCGGTGTGGCCGATGCTGGCATCCATAGCGTTGACGCAGGCGGTGTTGCCCGGCGCCACGTCTGCGGCGGGAGCGGGCGGCACGCTGGGGGTCGCCAAGGGCCGCTTGCTCTCGGGCGATTATGCCGGGGCGCTGGCGGTGTTGCCTCAGACGGAAGACGCCTGCGTTCTCAGGGCGTGGTGCCTGGAATCGCTCGGGCGTCCGGCCCAGGCGGCCCAGGTGCTCGCCCAAGGCGAGGGAACGCTTGAGAGGGTCCTGCGGGCCGACCTGGCGCTCTCGGGCCAGGACATCGCCGAGACGTTGCGGCAGTACGAGATGCTGGCCGCCGGCGACGACCGTTACTGGTTCGCCGCCGGGTACCTGTGCCGTTACGAACTGGCCGACGCCCACGAGGCGGGGGTGCGGTTCCAGCGCGTCCGCGACGAGAACCTGCGCGACTACACGTCCCGCACGTTCCGGGGCGAACTGGCGGCCGCCGGCAGCGGCGGGCCGCAGCGCCTCTTTGAGGCGGACTTCGACAGGTGGGAAACCGGGGCGCCGGAGGAGATGACGCTGGTTCGCGTTCACGGCGGCGAGTTCCGCGTGGTGGAGGTCGGGCGCGGCAAGGCCCTGGAGCAGGATGAGATCAGTTACCGCGGGGCGGAGTTCCTCGTCGGCGAAGACGACTGGTCCGACTACACCCTCCAGTTTAACATTCGCGTGCTGGAGTCGCAGGGCAACTACGCCGTCGGCGCCGCCGCCTATCGCCGCGCCGACCAGACGGGCTACGTTCTGGAACTCTCGCCGGGCCGGTTGCGCCTCGTCAAGCAACTCGTGACGCTGGAGGCCGCGAAGAAGCGGGGGTCCGGCCTGCCCGAGCGTATGCGCCTGGAACCCGTGCAGGCGGAAGTATGGCTGGAGGAGCCGCCCGCGCGCGGGTGGTGGTATACGATGAAGGTCCGCGTGCAGCATGTTCCGGGCGGCGTGAGCATCGCCGGCAAGTTCTGGCGGACCGACACCGGGGAACCGCTTACGCCGCAGGTCGTCTGGACCGACAGCGGCGGGGCCGGCACGGGGCCGCTGCTGGGGGGCGTCGCGGGCGTCCAGGTGAGCGGCGCGCGCGTGCAGGTCGATAACTTCATCATTACGCGGAACGAGTCGCTCAGCGACGTTCTGGGGCGCTGACGCGGCTCGCTCTCAACCGAACCTCGGTCGCATTGCTTTAACCGCCGGCCAAGAAGGGGGGACCTGGCCGGCGGTTTTTATTTCAGCCACGCCTACCACTACAGCGCCACTTGGCACTTTGCGCGGTGGGTCTCCTGACCCGCCGCGCCGAAATTCGCGATTTCGGCCCTATGGCGTGTGGTCGCGCGGCGGGTCAGGAGACCCGCCGCGCTATGTGGCGCGGTAGTGCTACGTTAGAAACGGGTTCGACCGCGCCTCTTCGCCGATCGTCGAGGCCGGCCCGTGGCCGGGGTACACCACGGTCTCGGGCGGCAGCGCGAAGAGTTTCTTGCGGATCGAGGCCAGCAGCAACTCGTAGTCGCCCCCCGGAAAGTCCGTCCGCCCGATGCCGCCGGCAAACAGGGCGTCGCCCGAGAACACCGCGCCGCGCCCGTCGGCGGCCTCGGGCGAGTACAGGCTGATGCCGCCGGGCGTGTGGCCGGGGGTCGAGAGGACCTGAAACTTCGCCGGGCCGACCTCGACCGTATCGCCGTCCGCGAGCAAGCGGTCCGCCGCAGGGCTCTTGATCCACGACATGAGGAGGATCGAGAGGTTCTTCGTCGGGCTCTGGAACATCTCGGCGTCGCCTTCGCCGACGGCGATGGCGAGGTCCTTCCAGCGTTTCTTCATTGCGGCGTTGGCAAAGATGTGGTCGGCGTGGCCGTGGGTGTTGACGAGCAGCCGCGGCACGAGTCTGCGCCGGTCGCAGAACTCGATGATCTCGTCCGACCCTTCCGGCGCATCGACGATCATCGCCTCTTCGCCTGCGACGACCACGTACGCCGACACGGCGAACGAACCTAACTCGAAAGTGTGGATTTCCATTTGCCTCCCTTGCCGTGCGCAACGCAGATGCTTTGCGCGGCGGGCCGCATTATAGCCGAGGCGAGGCAAAGGGGGCTGTACCCTTTTCGCGCTTTTGCGAAAAGGGGACTGTCCCCTTTACCATGCCGGAAAAGGGGACAGCCCCCGTTTCCATAAAGCCGGAAACGGGTGCAGCCCCCTTTTCCTTTGTGCGGCGAAAAAAAAAGGAGCCGCGGTAGGGGCATCGCGGCTCCGCTGTGCAGGCGAGGTGTGGGTCGCCTGCGATTGATTTACGTGTCCAGGTCGGCCTCGTCGTCCGTCAGGTGCTCGTCCTGGGGCGTCTCGTCGGTCCGGCGTTGATCTTTCAGGGCCTGCCACTGCTCCAGGGTCAGGAGCACTTCGCGGGCCTGGCTGCCCTTGAAGTCGCCGACGATGCCGTCCTCGGCCATCTGGTCGATGAGGCGTGCGGCACGGCCGTAGCCGATGCCGAGGCGCCGCTGGAGGAGCGAGACGCTGCCGCGCTGGTGCTCCAGGACGATCTCGATGGACTGGTTGTACATTTCGTCGTCGGCGCCGAAGGCGAGCAGTCCCTCGCCGTCGTCGCCGGTTTCCTCGTCGCCATCGACCTTCAGTTGCACGAGTTCGCGTTGGAACTCGGGCTCGGCCTTGGCCGTGACGAACTCCAGGACGTTCTGGATGTCCTGGTCGCTCACGTAAGCGCCCTGGGCGCGGATGAACTTGTTGGCCCCGGGGGTCATGAAGAGCATGTCGCCCGCGCCGAGGAGTTTTTCGGCGCCCATCGAGTCGAGGATGGTCCGCGAGTCGATGCGGGTGGTCACCTGGAACGAGATGCGCACCGGCAGGTTCGACTTGATGAGGCCCGTCAGCACATCGACGCTGGGCCGCTGGGTGGCCATCACGAGGTGGATGCCCACGGCCCGCGACTTCTGCGACAGGCGCGTCACGTGCATCTCGACATCCTTGGCGGCCACCATCATCAGGTCGGCCAGTTCGTCGACGACGACGCAGATGTGCGGCATGTGGTACATCAGTTTGGCTTCTTCCTCGGGGGACTTCGGCTGGAACTTGGCGATGATCTCCTCGCGCGTCAGCCGGTTGTAGGACGCGATGTTCCGCACCCCCGCCTGCGAGAGGAACCGGTACCGGTTCTCCATCTGCTCGACCAGCCACCCCAGGATCGCCTCGGCCTTGCGCATGTCGTTGACGACCGGGCACATGAGGTGCGGCAACTTGTTGAAGACCGACAGTTCCACCATCTTCGGGTCGATCAGCACCATGCGCAGGTCGTCGGGGGTGCGCGTCAAGAGGAGCGACATGATGATCGTGTTCAGGCACACGCTCTTGCCGCTGCCGGTCGTGCCGGCGATCAGGAGGTGCGGCATGCCCGCGAGGTCCTTCACGAGCGATTCGCCGGTCGAATCCTTGCCCAGGAAGAGCGGCAGCCCCATCCGCTCCGGCGCATCCTTGGCCGCCAGCGCGATCTCCTTCAGGCACACCACCTGGCGGGCCGTGTTCGGGACCTCGACGCCGATGGTGTCCTTGCCGGGCAGCGGCGCGACGATGCGCACGCTGGGCGCCTTCAGCGCGATGGCCATGTCCTCCGAGAGGCTGATGACCTTGCCGACCTTGATGCCCGGCGCCAGGGCGATCTCGTACTGCGTCACCACCGGGCCGGTCTCGATCGCCACAACGCTGGCCTCGACGCCGAACTCCGCCAGCGTCTTTGCCAACACCTCCGCCTGCTGGCGGATGTGCGCTTCCTTGTCTCCCGATTCGACGTACTTGGCCTCCGCGAGCAGGTCCAGCGCCGGCAACTGATACTCCTGGTTGCGGGGTGTGGAGGGCAGGGGGGTGAACGCGAAATCCTCGTCCTCGGCGCTTTGCTTGAGTGCGGGCGGCTTGGCGTGGCGGATGATGACTTGGCGCGGCGCGGGCGGCGGGACAGCGGCCGCAGCCTTCTCTTCGGGCTCGTCGGCCTTGCGGCCGCGCTTGGGCTCTTCCTCGGCCGCCGCGTCCTTCTGCTTCCTGGCGGCGGGCGGCTCGTCCTTTTCGGTTTCGGCCGCGGCGGATGCCTTGCGCTGTTTGCGGACGATGGGCCGCGGCGCATCGTCTTCTTCCTCCGCATCGGCCACGGCCGTGCTGCCGCCGGCCGCAGCGCCCGCCAGGCGCCCGATGGCCGCCCCGGCGGTTGTAAACGACGCCGTTGCCAGGGCCTTTGCCGGGCCGGAGGCGCGATTGGTGATCCACTTGAAGAACATCACGGGCACCGTCACCAGGAGGGTGTCGGTCAGCAGGATCAGCCCCACCAGGGCCACCGGCAGCATCAGGAGGACGGTGCCGAAGGAGCCCATGCGGGGCTCAAGGTATTGCCAGATGCCGAGGCCGAGAATGCCGCCGTTCGACTCGGGCATCCGTGCCTCGACCGGGATCATCGCCGATGCGACCGTCACGTCGAGCACCAGCAGGGCCGCCCCGATGACGCGGAAGATCTTGTCCTCCGTGGTGATTTTCGAAATCCACAGGAACGCCCCCGCGATGCAGAAGAGGAGCATCGGGTACGCCCCGTCGCCGATGGCCGCGAAGATCGTCCACGCCACGTAAGCCCCGACCGTGCCGCAGAGGTTCTGCACCTTGGCGCTGGGCGGATACACGGCGCTGCCGGGCGGGTCGGCTGGGTCGAACGACAGGAGGCTGACCATCAGGAAGGCGCTCACGAAGAGCGTCAGGACGGCCCCGATCTTGGCGGTGCGGCTGATCGACGGATCCAAGCAACCCTCGCTTTCGGCGCCGCACAGCCCTGGCAGCGAGGCCCCGGGCTAATGCGTGCCGCTGTGCCCGAAGCCGCCGTCACCGCGGCGGGTTTCAGGCAATTCCTCCACGCTCTTAACGTCGACCCGAGCGACCGCCGCCACCACGAGTTGGGCGATACGCAGGCCCCGCGTGATGGTGAACGGTTCGCGGCCGATGTTCCCCACAATGATCCCGACTTCGCCGCGGTAATCCGCATCGATGGTGCCGGGCGAGTTCACGATGACCAGCCCGTGCTTCAGGGCCAGGCCGCTTCTCGGCCGCACCTGCACTTCGTACCCCGGCGGAACCGCTACGTACAGACCGGTCGGGATGAGTTTGATTTCGCCCGGCCCGAGGGGCGCCGGCCCCTCGACGGCCGCGCATACGTCCATTCCCGCCGCCGCCTCGCTCATGTATCGGGGCAGGGGAAGGTCCTCACAGCCCGCTTTCCTGCGGACCAGCAGGTCTATCGGCATGGCGATTTCCGCTCCTTGAGGCAAATTCCGTGTTATCGGACCCTGAGGCCTGACGGATGATACTGGGAGGGGCGGTTGGCGGCAAATCATTTACCTCGGTGGCGGGGGATGGCAGCCATGCGTGCTGGCCGTTGGCGGGTGGAATGATCGCCCGATGTTCGGTGACCATGACGTCTTAACGGGCAACACGCTGGTCCGAGCACGTGTTCAGACAACGGGCGTGCCACCCGTCACTTACCATTCCACGCGCTACTACACGGCTCGCAAGAATCAGGCATGAAACGTCTTTCAGGGTCCGGCCTCATCTACCGCCCTCTTGAGGATTGCCTTGCGCCACGCCTGAGCATCATAGGCCATGTCAACTCCCATCGCTCTGCGTAGAGTTTCCCTCGCCAAATCCCTGAGCGGCGCTGTTTGCGCTTCGGCAAGCTTGCCGAATATGAAACCGCCTTCATACTGCGGGTATTCTCCGCAGTTGGTTTCGGACAACCATCCTGCCACAGCCCAAAGGACGGCATCGCTCGTGTGCGGGGGCAAACTCCTCAGTATCTGCGCCACGACGGCTCTGTCGAAAGGTGTTAACTCTTGATGTTGATTCGATGCCTCGGCCGGGGAATCGGGTGTTTCCACGCCGGGGCAACTCGGGTTACTCAATATAATGATGACCCACTCTTCGCCGGCCTCGCCGTCGGCCAATTCAGCGGCCGCCTGCATGCGCGAGTGAACATCAAATGCAACTGTATATTTTAGGAAGGCTTCGCGCGCCTTTTGTTTTTGCTGGATTATCGCAGACGCATCCTTTGTGTGGAATGGGGTCGTGGATTCCCTGCATCCCGCCAATAGCAGGAGGGGGAGCACCGGTATAATCCACTGGCTTATTGTGCGTGCCATATTCTGGACCAGATCTTGCTCTTGTCCGTCTGTTCTATTTTCTGGTTCATATAATCCTGAAGGTGGTACGCGTCGGAAGAGGCCCCGTCGCTACCGGTCAAAAGGGTCCCATCCGGGCGCATCCAACTGTTCGCGTTATCCCGTGTATTGGCGGCACGATGGGAGAATTCGTGGAAGAACGTCTTG
>Ga0315280_10009279_pt1 | contig 12664 bp, 10 predicted proteins | sample YL17G06_40_MG_FD_203697 | JGI IMG/M metagenome (GOLD analysis project Ga0315280, IMG submission 203697) | Sediment microbial communities from Yellowstone Lake, YNP, Wyoming, USA - YL17G06_40 | ecosystem: Environmental > Aquatic > Freshwater > Lake > Sediment | place: USA: Wyoming | collected... | reverse complement strand
ACCTTCAAAGCCTCAAGCCCGAGAGCAAAAAACTCGTCAAGCTCAAGCCCGAGTGCAGCGCACTGGGAGATTTGCTCCCTACTGGCGCCGGCAGCAAAGCTCTTCTCCTTAAACCTCTTCCCCACCGACGTCGCCTCAACCCCGGCTAACTTTTTATCCGGGCGGACCAAGGCGGCAGCAATGATTAATCCAGTTAGCGGGTCGGCGCAAAACAGGGCTTTATCAAGCTTTGTTTCTAAAGGAACACCGTGGGTCTGATTATGGCATAGTATGGCATGAACCGAAGCCTCGCTCGCCCCCAGTTCCCCAGCCAAATCAGCCCCAAGCCGACTATGGGTGTTCATATCGCCCTCGGTGAGCTCCACGTCTATATCATGCAATAGCCCGGTAAGCCCCCACTCCTCCTCATCCTCACCAAAGCGCCGGGCTAAAGCCCGCATAATCGCCTCGGTAGCCAGCATGTGCTTTATTGTGTTCTCATTCTCAACATTGGCTCGGATAGAGTCAAGTACTTCTTTTCGCGTCATCTTAGCCTCCTTTAACGACAGAATGGCTAACTAGTCAAGGCATACTCCCTATGTAATAGCCGGCTCAAATACTGACCGGTGGCTGAAGATTTCCCACCGGCTATCTCTTCAGGTGTACCCGTGGCGACAACATAGCCACCACGCTCCCCTGCCCCCGGTCCAAGGTCAATAATATGGTCGGCATTCTTAATCACATCAAGGTGATGCTCAATGACCACTACGCTATTACCGCCGTCAACCAGACGCTGTAACACCCGCAGTAGAGCCGCTACATCCTCAAAGGAAAGACCGGTGGTCGGCTCATCAAGGATATAAAGCGTCCTGCCCGTAGAGCGCCGCGCTAGCTCCGTTGCCAGCTTTACCCGCTGCGCCTCACCACCAGAGAGGGTGGGGGCGGGCTGACCAAGACGAATATAGCCTAGCCCCACATCCCTTAGTGTCTCCAGCTTAGTCTTTACCCGGGGGAAATGCTCAAAGAAGGCAAGGGCTTGCTCTACCGTCATATCCAGAACTTCAGCAATGTTCTTGCCCTTGAACCTGACCTCCAGAGCCTCACGGTTATAACGCTTCCCCTTGCATACCTCGCAGGGGACAGTAACATCAGGCAGGAACTGCATCTCAATCTGAATAAACCCCTCCCCACCACAGGCTTCGCAGCGCCCGCCCTTAACATTAAACGAGAACCGCCCCGGAGCATAGCCCCTCATCCGAGCCTCGGGGACAGTAGCAAAGAGTTCGCGGATAGGAGTAAAGGTTCCAGTATAGGTAGCGGGATTACTGCGCGGGGTGCGCCCGATGGGAGACTGGTCAATATTGACCACCTTATCAATATGCTCAATGCCAGTAATACCATCACACTCCCCTGCCCTCTCTCGCGACCGATAGAACATCTGTGCTAGCTTTCTATACAGAATCTGGTCAATAAGGGTGCTCTTGCCGCTGCCGGAAACACCGGTGATGCAGACAAACTTGCCCAGGGGAATAGGGACATCTATATTCTTCAGGTTATTCTCCCTCGCCCCCTTTACTACGAGCTCCTCGCCGGAGCCAGGGCGGCGCTTGGGGGGCAATGGAATCTGCTTCACCCCATTTAGGTACTGACCGGTTATTGACTCCTTGCAACTCATGATATCAGCCAGAGTCCCGGTAGCCACAATCCACCCCCCGTGCTCGCCGGCTCCAGGTCCCATATCAATAACATGGTCAGCCGCCCTCATCATGGCTTCATCATGCTCAACCACCAGTATGGTATTACCCAGGTCTCTCAGCCGCTTTAGGGTCTCAATCAAACGAAAGTCATCGGCGGGGTGAAGCCCAATTGTCGGCTCATCACAGATATAAAGTACACCCATAAGCCCGCTACCAATCTGGGTTGCCAGCCGAATGCGCTGTGCCTCACCACCGGAAAGGGTCGCCGAGGGACGGTCAATGGTAAGATAGTCCAGCCCAACATCTCTGAGGAAGCCAAGGCGGGCACCAATCTCCTTGAGAATTTCGCGGGCTATTAGTCGCTCCCGCTCAGTAAGCACACTGCCAATCCTGTCAAACCACTCCAGCGCCTGAGTAACCGACATGGCGCTAACATCCATAATACTTCTCTGGTCAATGGTCACTGCCAGCGACTCTGGCTTAAGCCTCTTACCATGGCAAACCAGGCATGGCTTGGACACCATGTAGCGCTCAATGTTAATCCGCGAGGTCTCCGATTCCGTCTCCCGGTAATGCCGTTCCATCGTCGGGATAATGCCTTCAAAACCATCACCGTACCGCCTGAGTCTGCCAAAGCGGTTGCGGTAATACCTTACCTCAGCCCCCTCCCCATAGAGCAAGAGGTTGATTTGCTTGGGGGTTAAATCCTTCAAAGGCTTATCCAGCGAAATGCCATGAGCCCTAGCCATAGGCTCCAGCCGGTAAAAGTACCAGGTATGGAACTGCCAGGGACGAATGGCACCTTCCATGATAGACAGGTTTTTATTTAGCACCAGCTCCGGGTCTATCTCCAGTTTTACCCCCAAGCCGGTGCAGCCAGGACAGGCGCCATGAGGTGAATTAAAGCTAAACGTTCTGGGGGCAATCTCGCCAAGGCTAATGCCGCAGTGGACGCAGGCAAAGTGCTCGGAAAAGAGAAGCTCTTCACCATCAGTAACAGATACCAGCACAACACCGGCGCCCGGTTTCAGGGCAGTCTCCACCGAGTCAGCAATGCGGCTCTGGCTCCCTGATTGCCCCATGACTAATCTGTCCACCACCGCCTCAATGGAGTGCTTCTTATTCTTATCCAGCTTAATCTGCTCAGAAAGGTCATGAATCTTCCCATCAACCCGGACGCGGGCATAGCCTGCCTTGCGCAAATCATCAAACACCGTTTGATACTCACCCTTGCGGTCTCTTATCAGTGGCGCCAGAATCATAATTTGGCTACCGTCGGGGATATTTTGAATAGAGTCAACAATCTGCTGGACGGTCTGCACCGTTATCTCCCGCCCGCACTCAGGGCAATGGGGATGACCAGTGCGAGCGAAAAGCAGCCTCAGGTAATCATAAATCTCAGTTACCGTGCCCACGGTGGAACGCGGGTTCTTACTGGGACCCTTCTGGTCAATAGAGATAGCCGGGCTTAAGCCCTCAATATAATCAACATCAGGCTTCTCCATCCTGCCTAAAAACTGGCGAGCATAAGCCGATAGGGATTCAACATAGCGGCGCTGCCCCTCAGCATAGATGGTATCAAAGGCAAGCGAGCTCTTGCCCGAGCCGGAGACACCGGTGATAACCACCAGCTTATCCCTGGGGATAACGACATCTATATTCTTGAGATTATGCTCCCTCGCCCCTTTGACAATGATACTATCCAGTGGCATCCCCACACCCCTCCTATGGGCAACTTTATTTTAACACTAGAGGCAACAAGACAACAAGGGCGCAGAAGAAAGCCTTGCCGCAACGAGCCGAAACGACTATTATTAAAACAGAGCCAGTTGAAAAGGCGAAAAATGAAAGAAAAGATGATTAACTTTAAGGTAAGGGTTAAGGTCTTTTTGGTCTTAGTCTCATTGCTGATAGTCACTGTCATTAGTGGCTGTGTCCCAAAGGCACCCGTGCCGGAAAAACTGATGTCTTTTGTATCAGCGCAAGGAACTGAATTTATTGTTGATGGTAAGCCATTCAGATTTATTGGGGCTTTTGCGCAGAATCCTGTAACCGAGCGACTTTATAACGTGCTTCACTACCAAAATTACAAGAGCGCGATAGATAACTATTTGGAAACCCTGCCACCAAATGTTAACGTGATAAGAATTTTTGCTTACGGACCCTATAGTAAAAGCCAGTATGGCTATGATAAACCAAACTGGGAGAGGCTTGATTACTTAGCAAAATCTGCCGAAAAGCATGGAGTTTATATCATTTGGGCTTTGTACGACTCCTGGGATTATGGCGCGACAGGACCTCCCGAAAACTACCAATATAAATTTTGGAAAGATGACAAGGCAAAAGAAATAATGCTGGCGCAAGTCTCACGCTACAAAAACAGCCCAGCAATCTTCGGCTGGGAGCTAATGAACGAAGGGGATTATCAAGCACCTGGCAGCGATGATGAGAGAGAAGAGATGCTTGGCTGGGTTGATGATGTGAGTAAGGCAATAAAAGCGATTGATAGCACTCATTTGATTAGCACTGGATTTTCAAATGAAAATCTGCGAGAGCTAAATTTTATGTATCCGGACGCCTACCAGTCAAGAAGAGATTTCATATTGCGGACTTACGAGCTTCCTAATATGGATTTCGTAACATTCCATGCCTATGGTGGAAATCCTGATCTCCAGACAGATGCTAGCTTCTGGACAGAGGAAGTTAGGTCTCAGCTCATCTGGTATTTTGGGGAAATGGTTAAAATCAGAGAGGAAGTAAGCAAGCCAGTTATTGCCGAAGAGTTTGGCACTCAAAGACAAGTTGGCGAGCCAGTAAGGAGGCAAGTCTACGAGTTCTATCTTGGTCAGCTTTTAACCAACCACATTAGTGGCTGCTTTAATACTTGGGACGATGATAAAACCCCACGTAGCTTGGGAGTGTACACGTACGATGAAGAGTATAGTGCTGTGATAGACGCAGCGCAAAAGATAAAGACTAGGTAGTAGCAGGTCCGACAACCATCGCTGACAATACCAGTAGGCGCTTAAATTGGGATTATGCCAGCAACTTAGCGGGGAACCTTTTCCCCAGCGATTAAAGCGGCACCCAGGGCAGCCACAATCTGCGGCTCTTCAGGGACTAAAAGGCTGAGACCCAATCCCTCCTCTATGCTTTTGACCAGCCCGATATCCTTAGCCCCACCACCAACCACGGCACAATCAGGCTCAATCCCCACCCTCTCCACCATTGTCTGGATTTTGGCAGCTAAAGTGCGGTGGAGACCGGCTAAAATATCCTCCTTTAAAGCACCCTCAGCAATCCAGGATATTGCCTCCGACTCAGCGAATACGGCGCAGCCGGTATTGAAGTCAACCCTTGTTTTAGAACGGCGGGATAGCTTGCCAATATCCTCTAAATTAATCTGCAAAACCTTGGCAATAATCTGGAGGAAACGGCCACTGCCGGCAGCACACTTCTCACTTAGCAAAAAGGCGGTAGGCTTTCCCCTCTCATCTATTTTAAACACCTTGGTGAACTGCCCACCAATATCAATCACCGTTCGGGCTGAGGGGAATAAATAGGATACCCCCCTGCCATCACAGGATATATCGGTAACCACCTCGTTGGAAAATGATACATTGGCGGCACCATAGCCGGTAGCCACAGTATATCTTATATCCTTAAAAGACAACTTTGCCTTTTTCAGGGCTTTGCCGGCGACCTCGTCAGCAGTGAGCTTGTAATTCCCTCCCGAGGGTATCACATGGTATGAAATAATTTTATTTTCTGCCACTACCACTGCTTTAGAGAAAGCCGAACCTATGTCAATACCAGCAACATAAATCATTATTTTAGAACCCTATCCCCTTTAAGTTTTTATTGACCTCACCCCCTTTATCCCCCTCTCCTTAACAAGGAGAGGGGGAAGAGATTCCAGAGAGGGGGCTTCGCCCCCTCTCTTTCTTTCACTCCCCCCTTCCCTTACCAAGGGAAGGGGGTCAGGGGGATAGGTTATATAAGAGGGGCTTTTCGCCCGTCTTTTAGCTAAAGATGCTAGCCTCGGTTAGGCGGCGTTCGCTTCTGGGCAGGGGTTCGCCGCTTTCCGCCGCCTTTTTGACAATATCCTTGCCCAGCAAAGCGGCACCGATAGCTCCAGTAAGCAAAGGCTCAGGCGGCACCAGCGCCGGATAACCCAGTTTAGCCTCCAGTGCCCTGACCAAGCCTATGTTCTTAGCCCCGCCGCCGGTTAGGGCTACCTCCCGCTCTATCTTCAACCGCCGTGCCATCGCATATATCCTGGTAGCAATCGCCTCATGCAGACCAGCGATAATATCAGGTAACGGCACCCCTTCGGAAAGTTTAGATACCACCTCCTGGGCGGCAAAGACAGTGCAGGTGCTGCTTATCTCAACCCTATTCTTGGCTTCCAGAGATAATCTTCCCATATCATCCAACTTCACCCCAAGACCCTCCGCCGTCACCTCAAGAAAACGACCAGTCCCGGCAGCGCACTTATCATTCATGACAAAGTCCACCACCCGCCCTTCCTTAAGCTTAATCGCCTTACAGTCCTGACCACCAATATCAATCACTGTCCTGACACTAGGCAATAGGTAGCTAACCCCCCGGGCGTGGCAGGATATCTCGGTTATCTGTTTATCGGCAAAGGGGACATTAATTCGCCCATAGCCAGTAGCCACCACATAGGTTATGGCATCAAAGGAAAGGTTTGCCCTGGTGAGGGCTTCCTCCATTACCCGGTTGGCTAGCTTCCTGTGCTCTGGACCGGTAGGACCAATGACCGAGGCAACAACTGCCCGGTTCATAATCACTACCTTGGTCATTGTCGAACCAATGTCAACCCCGGCAAAATACTGGCGCTTCACTTTTTCTTGCTCTTAACCGCCTCTAAGGTATCAATAAAGGCATCTATTCTGGCTCTGGTGTCGGCTTCGTTATAGGAACTGATGTCGACAATATCACTCTCCAGGACTAGCGACGGTATATCCTTATATACCTTCTTCAGCATATTTAGCTGCCAGATTAAGCCGACATGCCAGGTACGGCAGGAAAAGGCTTCATGCATTACAATGCCGTCTATCTTGTAGTCTTCAATATACTGAATCAGCCGCTCTACATCGGGGTGAGAGCCGGGGTGCTTCCTCGCCTTATCGTACCAGTAAGTCCAGTACTTTACCCATCTCCAGGCGATATGCTCCAGCGGGTCAGTAATTTTAGCCAAATCAACATCAAAATGGTAAACTGCCTCTATCGTACGATAGGTGGTCTCTACCGGGAAAACGGCTCCCTTGCTATTGAAGTAGTTAAAGTCGGTCAGGGCAAACCAAGAAGGTAAGCCCCCACCCCAGATTAGCCTGTATTTCTCATCGGGAACCTCACCCTCCTTGTTGGCTATCTTGCGCTTCAGCTCCTCGTTTAATTCCTTAAAGAAGCCATAGCCTTGCTGGGTCCCCATCATAAAGACTATGGGCACCATGGTATTCATGGCATCCCCGGTACCCATGGGAGAAGGCACCGCCCGGCGCAGTTCATAGGTCTCCCAGATTAAATTCCAGGTCCTATCGGTGAGGTTAACAAGCTCACTCAGTCTGTCCCAGTCCATCTTCCTGCCGGTCTGCTTCTCCAGAAACTCAACCAGACCTTTTAATTGCTCAACGATATACTTCACATAGTAGTCCTGAACCTCACGGTAGTCATAATCACGCTCATACGGTGGATAGGGAAGACCTACATCGTAGACAGGAACATCAGGCATAGAGTGCTGGGCGGCCTGAAACCACTTGTTCCTCGGGTCACAGAGCAGCTGACCGCTACCGAGCATCATATTCGGTTTCACCTGACCTCCCCAGGGGGATTCGGGGGGCATTGCCCCCAGCTCCTCGCGCCAGGCGTCAAACCCCAGACCACACAGGGCGTAGGTACACAGGGAGCGGGAGAAGCTCTCGGCTTCCGCCCTCTCCAGAAATCGCTGGGCATCACGCTTGGCGCCACAGATGCCGGCATAATTCTCAACCCAGTGGGGGACAATATCCATAGCGCGAATAATTTCATCATAAGCACAGACGATAAAGGTGTAGGCGATAGGCTTCCCCTCTTCCTTGGCCCGCAGCACATCGCCAATCATCGCTTTAACCATCGGCCCTATCCTGGCTGCTGCCTCGGTAGCCGTTCTTCTCTTTTTTCTTTCTTCCGGTTTCTTCTCCTCGGTCATAGCATTCTCCTTAAGACATCTATTTTGAGCCAACTAGTTCCAGAAAAGCCTGAATCCTGGTTCTCAGTCGACCAATGGTTGACATTGAATACTCATCCTCAAGGTAAAGGACGGGGACACCCTTAGATTCGATATAGCTCTTCATCTGAGGCACCTCGAAGCCGAAGGGGTCACAATACTTATAGATATAGAGGACTACGCCATCAACCTTATAATCCTTAATGGCACGAGCAATATGGCCAAACCTTTCTTCCATATACCCCTCGTAGCTCCCCTTCCTCTCACGATATGTCCGGCCACAATAGAGCTTCCTCAGATACCTCTCGGCGATGCCATCAATGGGGTCGGCAGTATTATCAACATCAGCAAGGGACTCCCTAGCCCCGGGGCACAGGTCATCAGCCACCACCCAAGCCCCGCTCTCCTCCACCAGATCAATGAAAGCCACATTGTCCATCTGAGCGCCAACCACCATTAGCCTGGGCTTCGATGCTGGAACAGCCTTCCTTTGCTTAACCTCACTAGTAACATCGCCGATAAGCTTGCTGGCTTCATCTACCGGCAGGCTTACCGCCGCCACCAGGACCTTGGCTACTTCAGCCCCTGAGACTTGGGGCGGGTCTGATTTGCGCAACTGGTACAGCTCTCTCACCCTAGCCCTATTTTGATTATAAAGCGCAATTGCCTCGCTCAGGCTCCGGTCAGAAATCTCCCTCCCGGTAAAGCGGCTCAGACTTTTTCTAAATGTATTTAGCTCCGCTTTGTAGAAGTCGAGCGATGAATCATCAGTTCCGTGGGGCAAATTGATAAAATGGGAGTAGGGGAGGTTGAGGGTATATTGCCAGATCTGGTAAGTCCGGCAGATACTGTCACAGGCATGGGGTATAACTATACCATCAAGAAACCCATACTTACCTTTTAGCCACATATCAAAACAGCTACGAACCAGGGGACAAATAATGGTCTCCATCTCGGCGTCAGCCTTAGTAATTGGTTCACTGGTATCCCCCCTTATCCGGAAGGGGATAAAGCCAGCGGCAGTGAGCATTTCTAAGGGAACAAAAGCGCAGAGATAGCCCATTATTCGCTTCCCCTGCTCCTTTAGCTCCCTGGCTCTAGAGCCATAATCCTGATAGTATTTCTCGACTAGCGATAAACCTTTATTAGTAGCGCCTTCTTCAGTCATAGCCAACTTCCTCCGACTTATATTACACTATCCTGCCTTAGTTTAGCTATATCATCCTGGTTATAGCCCAAGTTAAGTAAAATCTCTTCAGTGTGCTCCCCCAAATCAGGAGCAACGCGCCTTACTGAGGCAGGGGTCTGGCTAAACATCCAGGGGAAGCCCACCTGCTTTGTCTTGCCATGTACTGGGTCATCAACCATGATAATATATTCATTAGCCAGAGCCTGGGGGTCATTAACTACCTCAGTTGTTGTCTGAATCGGGGCGCAGATTACATTCTCCTTCTTAAAAATTTCCAACCACTGGGCTCTTGTCTTACCAGCAAACTTCTTATCTAAGATAGACACCAGCTCTTCGGCGTTATTATGCCTGGCTTCTATAGTATTAAATCTTGGGTCATGCTCCAGCTCTTCTATTTCCATTGCCTTGCACACATTAGGCCAGTATCTATCCGGCTGAAGGTGAGCCAAGACAATCCATGTATCGTCTTTACACTTATAATGGTTATAAATTGCGTTACCTGCCCTAGCCCTATCCCACCGAGGGTATTCCTGACCCAAAAAGGCGGGGGCAGACAAGGCAAGACGCCCCATGGCAATCAGGCCGCTCATCAGGGAGGTATCAATTCGCTGTCCCTTGCCTGTCTTCTCCCTGTTGTAAAGGGCGGCACATACCGCCAAGACGCACATAAGGGCACCAACCTCATCACCTATACCGGGAACAAGACTCTGGGGTGGACTGCCCCGCTCACCAGCAATCATCATCGTCCCACACCTGGCTACGCCGGTATAGTCAAAGGAAAGGGCATCAGCATCAGGGCCCTTTCTGCCCCAACCTGAGGTATGAGCATAGATAAGCCGCGGATTTCTTTTTCGCAAGACCTCGTAGCCAATGCCCATCCTGTCCGGGGCATTTATGCTCAGGTTATTTACGAAGACATCAGCCCACTCAATGAGCTTAAAGAAAATTTCAAGCCCCTCTTCTTTCTTTAAATCCAGGGTGATGCTTCTCTTGTTACGATTTTGCCCCTCAAAGTAGTAGTTCCGGCCAGTCAGGCCAGCATCCACCGCCACCAGCCTCATAAACCCCCGCCCCGGGTCTCCAGTTGGTGCTTCCACCTTAATAACATCGGCGCCTAAATCCCCCAACCTCATTGCCGCCACCGGGCCTTGCTGAAATTGCCCCAACTCGACCACTTTAACTCCATCTAAAGGTCCAGCCATTGTCTCTTCTCCTTTCATTAAAGATTATTATGGCTATGTTCCCAAAAAGTGAAGAACCCTCCCGCTTGGGAGGGTTCTTTTTAGCTTTTTAGCTTTTTACCTTTTTACTTTTTATACTTTAGCTATCTCATCTCCATGTCAACGCCTCCCAAGCATGCTGGGTGCAGTAAAATATGTGTAATAATAAGCCTGAGAAGCAACATAATTTATCATGGCAATTATCTATTAAACCATACTAAGGCGGCGTTGTCAACACCCGTATTCAAAAAGCCTGATCTAGTTTATTGCCTTCCCAGCCTTTAGTTTAGTAATATCATCCCACGTATAGCCGAGCTCCAGCAAAATCTCCTCCGTGTGCTGACCAAACTCCGGGGCTTCCCTTCTTACCGAGGCTGGGGTCTTACTAAAATCCCAAGGGAAACCGACCATCTTGGTCCTGCCCAAAACCGGGTGGTCAAACCAAGTAATATAGTCATTGGCAAGAGCCTGGGGGTCATTAACTACCTCAGTTGTTGTCTGAATCGGGGCGCAGATTACATTCTCCTTCTTAAAGAGCTTAAACCACTCCTCTCTGGTCTTGGTGGCAAAGGTCTTATCCATAATAGCGATAAGCTCCTTCCGATTCTCTCCCCTGGCTTCGATACTACTGAACCTTGGGTCATGCTCAAGCTCAGGCATACCCAAAGCCCGGCACAGATTAGGCCAGTATCTATCCGGCTGAAGGTGAGCCAGAATAAACCATTTATCATCCTTCGTCTTGTAGTGGTTATACAGTGGGTTACCCGCCTCTGCCCTAACCTCCCTGGGGAATTCCTGACCCAAAATAGCCGGGGCAGATAAGATAATGCTCTCCATACAAATTAGGCTGCCCATTAACGAGGTATCCACCAGTTGCCCCTTCCCCGTCTTCTCTCTATTGTAGAGGGCAGCACATACCGCCCAGGCACAGACCATTCCCCCAAGCTCATCACCAAGCCCGGGCAAGATTTGGGCTGGTGGGGAACCCCGCTCCCCACAAGACATCATCAGCCCTGACCGCCCAATCCCGGCATAGTCAAAGGAAAGCTCATAAGCATCAGGACCCTTTCTCCCCCAACCAGAGGCATGGGCATAGATAAGTCGTGGATTCCTCTTAAGCAGCTCGTCGGCACCAATACCCATCTTCTGGGGGGCATCTATGCTCAGATTGGTGACAAACACGTCAGCCCGGTCAATCAGCTTTAAGAATATCTCCATCCCTTTTTCCGTCTTCACGTCCAGAACAATGCTTCTCTTATTCCGGTTGTGATTCTCAAAGTAGTAGTTTCGCCCTTTTAAGCCAACCATAGTTCCGATAATCCTCATAAATCCCCGTGCCGGGTCTCCGTTTGGTGGTTCCACCTTGATGACTTCGGCGCCCAGGTCCCCCAGTTTTGTCCCGGCGACCGGTCCCTGCTGAAACATGCTCATCTCCACCACCTTGATTCCATCTAAAGGTCCAGCCATCTCTTACCTCCTTAATAAATAAAAATCCCTCCGCTTGGAGGGATATTCTAAAATCTTTAATTTTTTACCGCTTAAATATTCTTAAATTTTCTCATAAACTGTCCCCCCAAGCGCACTAGAGTGCGCCGGTAAAGATGAAGCTGGCAAAAACTAGGGAGACAGTTTGCTTTAACATTTTCTTCTGGGTTGACTTTACCATAAGAAAGAAAGTTTGTCAAGGTTGAAAGATGGCAAACATAAATGTAATATGGGGGAGGAGGATTGTAGTGATTATAGGGTTTTTAGCTTTTATGGTTTTTCTGGCCTTTATCCTTGCCTTCTGGGAAATCCAAATTGAGGGTAAGGATGGCTGGGCAGCAAAGTTGCCTTGCTGGCGCATTAAAAAGGGGTGGGTGGTTAAATTAATGGGCAGACGTCCCGTAACCGGCTACCACCTCTTTATGATTCTGTTCTTGGTTACCATGGTTCACCTGCCGCTTTTCTTTGTCTCGTGGAGCTTGAGGCTGGAGGGTCTTCTAATTGGATTTTACCTGGGAATGGTCTTGTTGGAAGACTTTTTATGGTTTGTCTTTAACCCATACTATGGGATTAAAAGCTTCCGCAAGGGAAAAATCTGGTGGCACAAGAGGTGGTGGGGGCCACTTCCTGATTTCTACTGGATTCTCCTCATCATCGCCGTCTTACTGCTCTATTTGGGAAGGACTGCCATCTAACCCATTTCATTGACACTATTTATTAACCTCACCCCCTGTATCCCCCTCTCCTTTTCAACAGAGGTAACCAAACCTAATTCTTCTGAAGTGCTTCTTACAGTACGCATTCCCAAGGGGAAGTAAGCCATGGCAGCTTTGTTTCCGATTCACTACAGAACTGTCCCAAC
>Ga0315280_10009278_pt1 | contig 12664 bp, 7 predicted proteins | sample YL17G06_40_MG_FD_203697 | JGI IMG/M metagenome (GOLD analysis project Ga0315280, IMG submission 203697) | Sediment microbial communities from Yellowstone Lake, YNP, Wyoming, USA - YL17G06_40 | ecosystem: Environmental > Aquatic > Freshwater > Lake > Sediment | place: USA: Wyoming | collected... | reverse complement strand
CCACCGGGATGGCCCCGGCGATGCCGTACCCGGGCCGCCCGCCGGCGACCGGATTCCCCCAGCCCGCCGGCCCCACGAGGGTCAGGTACGGCTCCTTGAACACGCTGTGGCCGGGTCTCAGGGTGAGGTCGGGCTCTTCGGAGCCTGGGGCCTTGCCGTGGTGGCACTTGACGCAGTAGCGGTCCAGAACGGGCTGGGCGTGACGCTCGTAGCTGATGCTCTCGGCGCCCCAGGGCGGCGGCGAGAGCCCCGTCGGCGGCCGGCGCAAGGCTAGCCCGCCCTGCCGCGGCGGCGTCACGCTATGCGCCTCGTGACAGCCCACGCACCCCCGCTGCTCCCCGGGCATCAGCCCGGTGAAGCTCCGCATCGTCTGCAAGCAGCGGCGATCCGCGTCCAAGAGCTGGAAATAGAGCGCGCATCCCGCCGGGGCCTGGAAGTGGACCGAGCCGTCGGCCTCGACGGGCACCTCGGAGAGGATCCGTTTGACGCCCTCCTCCTGCACGATCGACACCGGCGGGCCGGAGTGGCGATACGTCTTGTTCCAGGTGGAATAGGTCTTGTAGTCCAACTGGAAGACCCGCAAGTACTTGACCGCGCCCCGCGGCAGGTCGGGGACGCCCTGGCACACGTCGGCGCTTAGGAAGACGCCCGGCTCGACCGGTTTGCGGTCCTTGCCCACGCCCGGCCAGGCGACGCGGTCCGGCTGTGACGGCGGCAACGCCCGCGGCCGGACGGGGATCGCGTGCCAGACGTTGTGCACGCCTTCGTAAATCAACTCCCGGTCGCCTTGCACGTCCATCAGGTACAGGCGGAACTTGCCCCCCGCGCCCCGGGCCGAAACGAGAAAATCCTCCTCGGAAAGCGGATAGGCCGTCTTGTATCCGGTGAAGCGGCCGGAGGAGTGATAGTCGGCGGATTCCTTCGGGTCTTCCGGCGGCAGGCTGACTTCCGGCCAGCGCAGATCGGCGGTGACCTTGGTCAGGCCGTGCGGGTAGTCGCGGCCTTTGTCCGGGTCGATGATCCCGATCGATCCGGACCACCAGTCGTGATGCCCCACGCCGGAGAACATCACCCGATGGCTGCCGGGAATCGGCCGCGGCTCGGAGAGGTGATCGGGCCAGACCGACTGGTTTCCCCAGAAGTGGGCCGTGCCGGTGCCGTCCTGGTTCGTGGTCCACAGCTTCTGGAGCCGCCACAGCGGCTTGTCCGAGTATTCCCAGCGGGAGTAAATCACCCGGCCGTCGTTCAGTAGCGCGGGCACGAAGTCGGGCTCGCCGTTGTAGCTGACCAGATAGACGTTGCCGCCGTCGGCGTCGCACCGGGCGAGGATGTACGAGTAGATGAACGGTCCGCAGCGCACGTAGGAGTTGCCGCGCGTCGTGGTGAAGAGGATGTGCCCGTCGGGCAAGTAGATCGGGTCGATGTCGTCATACTCGCTGGCCGTCAGTTGCCTCAGGCCGGTGCCGTCGAAGTTCATCTCGTACAGGTGGAAGCTTTTCTGGTCGTACGGCTTGTGGCAGAACACGACCTTCCGGGCATCGAACCCCAGATCGGGCCGCCAGAAACTGCCGGGCTTGTCCGGCGCGAGCTTGCGGACGGTGCCGCCGGGATGGAGCCCGTCGAGCACCACGAGGCGCCCGCCCGGGACCGCCATGATGCCCATCCGGTGGATGGCCTCGTGCAGGGACTCGGGCCCTTGGGGCAGCGGCTGATCGATGAAGAGCAATTGCGTGAAGTCCAAGGCGGGATTCTTGAACAGGATGCGCCGCTTGACCCGCCGCACGGAGAAGTAGAGTCCCTTCACGGCCGGATCGACGCTCGTGTATGCCGCGGCCGGATCGTCCTGCGGATCGGGGCCGATGAGGGCGGGGATCCTCCCCCAGGGGCCTCCGCCAAAGGGCGCGGCCACCGTGGCCGGCTTCCAGGCCGAGTCGTCAAAATGAGCCTGCTCCCAACCCGCACGCTCGTCCTTCTCCGCGCGCCACGTGGTGTCGGTGACGACGTCCAGGCTCTGTCCGTCGCTCAGGGTCATGGTCAGGCGGACGATCAGTCCGGCGGGATTTTTGCTGGGGGCGGGCTTGTTCTCCGCGCGCACGGCCAGCACGTTTGCGCCGGGCTTCAGCAGTCTCCCGACGGCGAAAACCGCTCCCCGACCCCAGGTGTCGTGCGCGCCGACCCGGCTGCCGTTGAGAAAGACCTCGCAGGCGTCGTCCGCCGCGATGCGCAGCTCTGCCGCCCGGACACCCGCCGGCGCCTCGAACCGGCAGCGGAAGAACCTCGCCGCAGCCGGGGCATCTTCCGCCGGCCTCCCCTCGGGATACCAGATCCAGCTTGGCGCCGCCTCGGCACGACGGGCCGATGGAACCTTGGCAGGCACACCCTTAAGCCCCGCCAGGCGTTGCTCCAGGGCGTCCAGCTCCCTCAACTCAGCCGACAGATCCGGCGCCTCGGGCTTGCGGCCAAGCCGTTCCGCCAGCGCCCGCCCCCAACCGATCTCCTTGGCCGCCCTCGCCGGCAGCGGTTCGCCCATCGCCTGAAACAGCCAGTCACGCTCCAGCGACTGGTTCGCCTCCTGCGCCGTCAGCGTCCTGGTGTCGGGCGTCCGAGCTTCGCCGCGAGGCAGCTCTCCCGCCGGCGCCGTCCGAACGGCCCATGCGACGAGCAACACCCCCGCGGCACGCACCAGTACGCAGACCCTGGAGTTCATGCGGTACTCCCCATCCATTCATTGGCCACGTGTCAGTAATTCGAGGTCACACCCGACGGGGAATCGGACGCTCAGTGCCAGCAGTGGCCGAAACGCACGCTGGATCAGCCTCAACCCAAGGAAGTACCGGTGCCTCTTCTCTGTTCAAGTGCGTTTTCCGGAGCGAAACAGAGAAGAGGCACCGGTACTTCCGTTCGCAAAACACCGCCGCTGGCGGTCGAAAACCTACCCAAGTTCGGTTCGGAACACACTACTCAAGGTGACCTCGAATTACCGGCACTTGGCGCTTCATCTTTCACCCAAACCATGGATCGTCCGCCGCGATTGTTGCGGGCATAGTTAGGGATGGCGGTCATCGCGGCGCCATTGGCGAAGGTGCCCTTGATGACCATCACGCCGCCCAGCAGGTTGGCGTCCCACTGCGTGGACAAGGGGGAGTCCGGGCTGAGGACCTGGTTGATGTCCTGATCCACGCTCTCGATGTTGTAGACCAGCGGGCCGTACCTCAGGGCAACCCGGCCAACGTCCGCAGCCACGCGGCGGTCGGCCTTGACTCTCTGGACTTGCATCAGCAGCACCAGGTCGATCTTGTCGCCGGCCTTCCACGTGCGAGCAATTACGGCATAGCCTTTCTCGATGGCCGGAGCAATCGGCGAGCCGTTGAGCGAAATGCTGGCGATGCCTTGGACCGTCGGGCTGCTTGTGTAGAGTCGGCTGACACCGCGATTGGGAGAGCGGATCCTGACGGCGAATTGTCCCGCCTTGGCCGGATTGACCGTGATGGAAACCTTGCCGCTCCACGGATAGTCCGTGGTCTGCACCATTTGCACGTCGGTGCCGGCGACGTTCTGGAGCGTCACCGTGCTCCCGACAAACAGATTGACGTAGATGCCGTCCGCGCTCTTCGCGTACGTCCACGTCGGCAGCACGAGCAGCGTCCGGGGGATGTTGCCCACGCAGCACGGGCACCCGTGCCACGGGTAGCGCGCCCCGCGCCAGTCCAACGCATTGGTGTAGGTGAAGTTCTTGGCCTCCAGGTCCACGTCGCCGAGAATGGCGTTGTAGAGGGTGTCCTCGTAGAGGTCCGCGTACTTGGCGTCGTGGTAGGCCAGGTTCAACTTGTGCTGGAAGAACAGCTCGCCGCACCCGGAACAGGATTCGCAGTAAGCATTGTTGGGGAGCGAGTAGTCTTTGCCGAACCCCTCCGAGGTCTCGCCGCTCCCCACGCCGCCGGTCACATAGTACTTCTTGCTGACGATGTTCTGCCACAAGGATTTCACCGCGCTGTGGTAGTCCACGTCGCCGGTCTCCATGGCCACGTCGGCCATGCCCGAGTAGCTATAGACGGCCCTCACCGCGTGCCCGACGGCCTCGTACTGTTGGACGACGGGGACATGGCTCTGATCGTACGTTTCACCGTTTTTGCGGGAGTCGAGAAGGAACTTCGCCAGCTCCACGTATTTCCGGCCTTTCCCCGGCCCTTCCTGCTCCTCGACGAAGCGGGCCAGCCGCACGAGTGCCTGCTCCAATTCCTGGTGGCCTTCGTACCATGCTTGCCTGGGCGGTGGGCCGATGTGGTCGCACCAGCAGTCGGCCAGCCTCTTGGCCGCCTGGTACATCCTGGGGTCCTTCCGGTCGGTCATCAGGCAGTGGGCCATCGCCGCCTCCATGAAGTAGCCGGCGAGGTAGCCCTCGTGGTCCGCCTTGTTCGACCAGCGGCGACGCCCGGTGAGCGTGTAGCAGGTCTGCAAATAGCCGTCGGGCTCCTGGGCGCTTAGGATCTTGGGTATCCAGTCCTCGAGCTTCGCCCGCATCGCCTTCTGGGCGTCGATGAGTTCCCGGTCTCCCTGGGGATCGACCATGAGGGCGACGCACATCGACTCGACCGTGTTGTGGACCCAGGCATTGGCAAACACCGGTCCCCGATGCCGCGTGTACGGCCGCCCGGCCAGCTTGTTCCCCGCCTGGACGAAGTTGTCGATGCCGCCTTCGCGCAGCTCGGGATCATCGATTCTCCCCACGCAGTGCGGGATCCAGTTCGTGATCAGCTTCTTGATCCGGGCTCTCCAAAGGGGGCTGCTGATCTTGTACGTCTTGGTAAGGACCGGATCCAGGTGAGTGGCGGGAGGCTGGGAATCCACTGTGACGTGTACCGTGTCCGAGGCCGTCGCTTCACCATCGTCGGCGGTCAACCGAAGCACATACTCGCCCACCGCCGGAAGCTTCGCCGTCGTGACCGGCTGTTGGGCGCTGGCGAAGGTGACTTCGCCGGGACCAGAGTCCTTGCTCCAGGTGACGCTCGGCGGACTCTTCGGTTTGCCGTCATCGCGGACGGCTCCGCTCAAGTAGGTGCTCCCCGGCAGCACCACCACGCGGTCGGCCCCGGCCTCGACCGTCGGCGGAAAGTTGGGTGACTTGCCCGTGTCGTAGACCTTCCATTCCAGGATGCCGGTGGAAGCCGTGCCGTTGGAATCGAACTCCAGCCGCAACTTCGTCGTGCTCACTCCGGCGAAGGTGGTGGTATTGTACTTGTCAGCCGCCAAGCCCAATCCGCTGGGATTGCTTACGGCCACAAGACTGCCGCCGTCCCAGTACTTGAGCCGGCATGACTTGGGCAAGTGTACGCCCCGGCCGTCGCGGAACCAATAGACGTCGATCTTGCCGACGCTGACCGGCCGGCTCCATTCATACTGCACCCATTGAGTCCCGGCCCGCGGCCAGTTGCCATAGGCGCCGTGGCTCTTGTCGTCCGAGTGCCGCGGATCGTGATCGTCGTTGAGCGCGGCGATCGTCTCGTGCCCGGAGACGTAAGAGGTGGATGCCTTTGCCACCAGCGCAAGGTTAGTTCCCGAGGCCGCCGCGGAGCCGCCGGTCTGGCGACTGCCTTGAGCAAGACTCGCCCCCGAAAACGAGGCGGCCCATAGCGCCCAGCCGGCACCCACCATCATTGCGAGTCGCGTTCTCATCAACGCACCCTTTCACGGCACATGCCTCTTTCGGAAAGAGATCTGCCTGAAGGGTATGGTATCGCGCGAATCGGTGGCGCCGCAAGACTCTGCCGGTCGTGGCCGGCTCGGCAGGAGCCTCGCCCTCCCGGAATCACGCCAGGCTGCTCAGCGATCGGGACGTCCGTGCAGCCATTCGAGCGGCCGCCTCCCAGAAGTCCTCGATCCTCTCGATCCGCTGCGTCCAATACTCGCCGTCGATCAGGTGGACCGGCTGGCCAGGAGGGATATCTGCCGGGGCCGACATGCCGAGCATGCTGGCCAAGAGCCAGAAGACCACGATCGCGAGGAGCATCCCCGAGAACGCCAGGAAGTTGCAGGCGGCCAAGAGCACGAAAGGCGGGGTGGTCTGCGGTGGCGGCAACGATTCGCCCAAAGTCCAAAAAAATCGCCCTTGACGCGATCCGGGGAATTCCCTATTCTCGCCGCCTCAAGACGAAAAGTGAGCCGCCCCGGGGTTGGGGCGGATCCGATAGACTACCAAGCATCCACGTGGGCCGGTCCGCACCTGGGAACGCCGCCGACAGCGGCGTTTCTGCGGGCCACGAAGCGTCAGGCCGCAGGCAAGGACGCCTTGCGGGACGCTTCGCGTACATCCTTTTGGCGGCGGTGTCCCCGCTGCGCCGGCCGTAAGGCCCGGTTGTCAACCTCCAATCGCTCCCGGAAAAGTGATGTGTCCTCTGCCCCCCTGGGACGCGGCCTTTCCGGGGGCCTTTTTTTGCGCGCCGAGAGAACACTGCGAATCGTTATGCCCCAACCGGCGGGGGCTTTCCGCCCAGGGCGGCCGGCACGAAACCTTCTTCCTCCCGAAGGACCCGCCAGAAGCCCCGCCGCTGGCCTTCCACCTGGGATCGCTCCATGGTCAAGCGGACGAAGAACGTCTGCGTTTCCCCTTCCGAGGAGAACGTGACGGCAAAGGTCTGAGCCACGCAGTCGCGGCCGTTGTTGGTCCATTGGCCGTCGGTATCGTAGTAGCGGACCTGCGCCCCATTGCGCAACAGCAATAGCGCGTGGGCGGCACGCCGAGTCACAAAGCTCTCCAGCGTCGCGCGTGACTCGGATCCCAACGGATAGTAGTCCCAGAGCGTCTCATCCAGCGGCTGCCGCGACGCGGGGGACTCATACAACTGGCACGCCTTCTCGGGCTCGTCGTTGGCGAGGAGCTGGAACCACTGGAGGCCGAACTCCCGCGCCTCCTGGCGGAGGGTCCAGCGGGAATAGTAGAAATCCGTGGGGGCGGCGACCGCGAAGGCCACCGACAGGCCCAAGCCGGCCACAGCGGCCGTGCGGCCCACCAAGGGCGGATCGGACGCCGCAATCCGCCGCAAGGCAATCGCGCTCAGCACCACCCCCAGCACCGGAAGGAACCAGAGAAGCGGGTCCAAGATCGCCAGGGCCGACAACCAGCCGACCACCAACCCCACGATCGCCAGTCCGCAAAACGGCCGGTAGCGGGCGACATCGGCTTCCAGGGGCGTGCTCGCGAACCCTCGGTCGCTGGATCGTCGAGCCATGATCGGTCTCCTCCGACAGACAGGAATGTCCGACAGACAGGAATGTCTGTCCTCCTTATCGTTTTGGGGTGCCGCCGCTGACGCGGAAGCTGCCTGAGGTGGAGGCGACGGCCTCCAAGGCACCGCGGCGCTCGGCATACCTGTTGATGAACGTCTTGTCGTGATCGAACACGGCCACCTCGCCCGGTCCGTACTTGCGGTCGTCGGCCTCGGAAAGGCCCCGGCAATAGACCCCTTGGGAAACGTAACGTACAAACCCCAGCCACTGCCAGTCGGGCGCCAGACCCATCAGGTTTTTCTCCGGCGGCAGCTTGAACCCGCCGTAAAGGAAATCCCTCGCCAGCGGAGCCGTGTGAAGGGTCGTGGTCGCGAAACAGACCATGAACCAGCCGCAGCACGCCGCAAAGAAGCCGCCGCCGATCTGATCGACGATCTTCAGGAATCGGACCCGCACCCGGGAAATCGTGTCCGTCAGCAGGCGAAGGATCAACAGCGAGAGCGCGAACAGCGCCCACAGGGAAATGAAATCCCAAAAGTAGGTGTACGAGGCCTCCACCTGGTCCTCCAACAATTTCGCCACCGGCTCGAAGAAGTTCATGGCGATCAGGCCGGCGGTGACCATGTTGATCAGGCGGATCGCGTTGCTCCACATCCCTTCGCCGAAGGTGAAGGCCACGACGAGGGCGAAGATCAACAGCAACAAGAGGGGGAAAATCAAGGTCATAACATCCTCGGTCGGACTCTCTACCGCACCAGTGACCGCGACCACTGGTCGCGGCTTTACAGGCCTTCTGCCTTCTGCCTACTGCCTACCGCCTACTGCCTACTGCCTACTGCTTCATCACCCGCACCAACTCCGGAAGCGACGTCACCCCCTTGGCCACCAGGACAATGCCCTCCTCCTGGAGGGTCCGGTTTCCCGCCTTGCGCGCGGCCTGGCGGACCGCATCCGGCTCGGCGCCCGCCGCCAACAGCCCGCGGAGACTATCGTCCATCACCAGGAGCTCAAAAACGGCGGTCCGCCCCGAGTAGCCTACGCCGCTGCACTCCGGGCAGACGTCCCCGCCGTGTTGGGGTTGCTGCGGAGGGCGGTAAAAAACCTGCACCTTGCCGGGAGGGATGCCCAGTTGGCCGAGAACTTGCGGCGGCGGGGTATAGGCCTCCTTGCAGTTCTCACATAGCTTGCGGACCAACCGCTGGTTGAACACCGCCGTCAAGCCCTGGGCGAAATCTGCGGCCGGGATGCCCAGCGCCAACACCCGATAGATCGCCTCCTCACAATCCTTGGCCCGGATGGTGCTGATAAACAGCCGGTCGTTGGCGATCTCCGCAAGGCACGTCTGGAGCGTCTCGGCATTGACCAGGTCGCGGATCACGACCTTGTGCGGCTCCTTGTGGAAGAAGTCACGGAGGATGGAGACCGGGCTCTGGCCCGCCGCGGCGCTGTAGGTGGTCACCGGCACGTTCTCGACCTCTTCGTAGCGGTTTTTCTCCTCTTCGACGGCGGCGTACTCGCTGCTGAACCGGTCGGCGCTCCGCAGCACGACGTTCATCGTGGTCCGCAGGCCGGTCCCCGGCAAGGCGGAGAAGACCAGAAACCCGCGCTCCCGGCGCATCAACTCCTTCAGTTGTTCCTGCATCTTCGGCCTCATGCCGATCTCGTCGAGCGTCAGGAACCGGGTCCCCTTGATCTCCAGTTGCAGAAGCGCCCGCTCCCCGGTCGCGGTCCCCTGCGTGGTGAGCGTCACTCCGCAGTTCATCTTCTCCAGCGCGCTCTCCGGGTTGATCCGCCCCACGTACTTCAGCTTCGAGAGGTCGGTCTTCTCCACGGGCGTCCAGACGCCGATGGGGGTGACGAAGTGCTCGCGGACCCGCTGGTCGACCGCCAGCTTGACCCGCTGCTGCACGTCGGCCGGGTTGACGTTCATCTCGGGCGCAGCCAACTCCTTGGCCACCTGCGGCGTGATCTTGACGCGGTAGGCTTCCTTGGCCTTCTCGACCTGCCTGAAGACCGAGGCGCGGAAGATCGAATACTGGGCGGTAAGCGTCCCTTCCTGCCGGCCCTGGCGATCGGCGGGCTTCAGTCCGCAAAGGAGCTTGAGGGCCTCGATCAGCGGATCGGCGGCCTCGCGGTCCATGGGCTCGCCGTTCTGCCACAGCCCGTCGATGAGGAAGCGGACCCCGACCCCCTGCTGCGTGTAGTCCAGCATCACCGCATCGGCCCGCCGCGAGAGGGCGTCGGTCATGAGCGTCTGGGCGGTAAGCAGGCCGGGGCCTTGGCGGGCGGCATATAGCCAGCCCGTGTTGTCCCGCTCCGTGGCCCCACCCGTCGCCTGGAGCGTCACCGGGCCGGAGACGAACGGATCGGCTTTCTCCGCCTCCATCTTCACGCCCATCTTGCCGATCTGGTCCGAAAACCAGGCCCGGAGGTGGGCCGGGGTCATCACCCGCTCGTGCTCCTCGACTTGCTTGTTGCGGACGATGATGTACGCGGTCAGGGGGCCGACGTGGGCAATCACCAAAAGCGCCAGGCTGACCCAGAAAAGCGGGATGAACCACGACACCACCAGCGCCGCTACGAAAACGCCAAAGACGGCCGGGTTCCACCGCAGGTAGTCCATCTTCTTCTCGATGGCGTCGCGGCTCACCCAATCGGTCGTGGCCACCCAGAAGAGGAAGATCAGCCAGCAGGCGGCCAGCTTGATCCAGTTCAGGTAGTATCCGGGGCCGGCCCATCCGTCGGAGAGCGATGCTCCGCCCTGGGCGAGCGCCGGGCCCGCCCCGACCGTCCAGAATGCCGATACGAGGAGCAATACAACGACCAGGCGACGTATCATAGGATTGCGGATTCCTTGACTTGGATCCCTTTGAGAGCCATCTTCAGTGCTTCCGGGTTGGGGGCCACCTCGAACGCCGTGGCCCGGTCGATCATCCGCTCCTCGACGAGGTTCTTCAGGCTCATCGTGAAGTCCTGCATCCCCTCGTGCGCGGCAATGCGGATGGCGTCGGCGAGCTTTTCGTCCTGGCACTCGTGGATCAGCTTGCGCACGGTGGGGCTGAAGATCATGATTTCGACGGTGGGCACGCGCTGCACCCCGGGCTGGATCGAGGGGAGCAGCTTCTGGGCGATGATCGCCTTCATGTTGAACATCATGGCGCTGCGGATGGCCATGTGCATCCCCTCGGGGAAGAGGTCCAAGATGCGGCCGATCGTGCTCGGCGCCGTCGAGGCGTGGATCGTCCCGAACACCAGGTGCCCCGTCTCCGCCGCCTGGATGGCCGTGTCGAACGTCTCGCGGTCGCGCATCTCGCCCACCAGCATCACGTCCGGATCCTCGCGCACGGCGTGCTTCATCCCGGTCATGAAGTCCCGCACGTCCTGGCCGATCTCCCGCTGGTTGATAATGCTCTTGTCGTCCACGAAAAGGTACTCGATCGGATCCTCCAGCGTGAGGATGTGGGCCCGCTCGTGGTGGTTGATCCAGTTGAGCATCGAGGCGATCGTCGTGGTCTTGCCCGATCCGGTGACTCCGGCCAACAGGACCATCCCCTGGTCGTACTTGCAGAGTTCCTCGAGGATCGGCGGCAGATGGAGGCCGGCGAAGTCGGGGATTTTGTTGTTCACGCACCGGGCGACCAGCCCCATCCGGCTGGTCTGCTGCAAGATGTTCACGCGGAACCGCCAGCTTTTCCCATCCACCTCCAGCACGTGGGCGAAGTCCACGCCGCCGTCGCGGTCGAAGATCTCCCGGCGTCGCTGCTTCAATCGCGGCTCGCTGTCGATGAGCTCGAAGAGCAACCGGATGGCTTCCTCTTCTTCGAGCGGCCCCCGGTTCAGCGGACGGAGGGCCCCGGCGATCCGCACGTGCGGCGGCAGGCCCACCTTCATGTGCAAGTCGCTCCCCTCCAGCTTGACCAGCGCGCGGAACAGCTTGTCAATCTCCAACTCCTTGCGCCGGCCCGAAGGCTGCGGCTTTTGCCCGTCTTCCACGTCCAAGATCGTTGCCATCTCTCCTTCCTCCTCACGCGGCCTGGCGGCCGCGAGCAAAGCTATCAGCAGTCAGCCATCAGCTTTCAGCAGTCAGCTCTTCGGGGCAACTCTTCTTCTTGCTGAAAGCTGATAGCTGATGGCTGGAAGCCCAACTCCAATCGTTAGAGCCTGACACAAATCCCCCGTGCCTGCATGACCTGTTTCGTCTGCCGGATCGTGTATTGTCCGAAATGAAAGATGCTCGCGGCCAGGGCGGCATCGGCGCCGCCCAATACGATCGCATCGGCCAGGTGGTCGGGGCAGCCGGCGCCGCCGCTGGCCACCATGGGGATCGACACGGCGTGAGCGACCGCCGCGGTGATCTCCAGATCGTAGCCGTCCTGCGTGCCGTCGGCGTCCATCGAGGTGAGCACGATTTCCCCTGCCCCGAGCCGCTCGACCTCGCGGGCCCAGGCCACGGCCTCCAACCCGGTGCCGATCCGTCCGCCGTTGATGTGCACCTCCCAGAATTCTCGACCGTCTTTGGGTACGCGTTTTGGGTCAATATTGACTACGATGCACTGGCTGCCGAAGCGTCGCGCCGCCTTGCGGACGAAATCCGGATCGCGGCAGGCCGCTGAATTGATCGAGACCTTGTCGCTCCCGGCGCTCAGTAGCGCGCGGATGTCCTCCAATGTCCTTATGCCGCCGCCCACGGTGAGCGGCATGAAAACCACGTCCGCCGTCCGGCGGACCACGTCGAGCAGGATGTCGCGGCCCTCATGGCTGGCGGTAATGTCCAGGAACACCAGTTCGTCGGCCCCCTCTTCCTCATAGCGCTCGGCCACCTGGACGGGGTCCCCAGCGTCCCGCAAATTGACGAAATTCGTCCCCTTGACCACCCGGCCCCGATCCACATCCAGGCAAGGGATCACGCGTTTGGCAAGCATGGATGTCCGTCAGAAAGGCCAGCCTCACGAAGCGTGGGAAAGCCCACGTCTCCCATAGACGCGCCAAATCCCTACTGTAAGCCACCGCTGCTTGCTGGTCAACCGGCCACCGGAATTGTACCTGGGGCCTTCAAACTGGGGGCCGATTGACACCGCGTTGGCTGGATGCTACACCTCACTCAGCAGCACGCTGTAGGACGGGTTGGTAACCCGTCCTGGCACGAACACATAACGAGAACGCTGTAGGACGGGTCTGTAACCCGGCCCAGCCTTGATACCACAAGCTCGCCCCACCTAAGACACCCAGGAGCACGCAATGAAAGCGGGGACCAAGGTCGTAGTCCTCTTGGCGGCAATGTTGCTCGGACTCCCGCAACGTTCCACGAGTCGGGAAGCCTTCGCCCAGTCGGCTGCCCACGGCCTCCAGTTCAAGTTCACTCCCGGGCAGCCGCTGACCTATGCCATGAACACCCGGATGAAGATGGACATGGACATGAAGGCGGGGCAAGGGTCGGCGA
>Ga0315280_10009277_pt1 | contig 12668 bp, 11 predicted proteins | sample YL17G06_40_MG_FD_203697 | JGI IMG/M metagenome (GOLD analysis project Ga0315280, IMG submission 203697) | Sediment microbial communities from Yellowstone Lake, YNP, Wyoming, USA - YL17G06_40 | ecosystem: Environmental > Aquatic > Freshwater > Lake > Sediment | place: USA: Wyoming | collected... | reverse complement strand
TCCATTGGAAGGTCAGATAAATGTTATAATCTCTAACAGTTCTAAAAAACTTTCTACTGCTATTTCAATATCTAAAGACACAGGATTAAGACCAATAGAAGTTATGAATTTAACACTTAAGAACATAGACTTGCAGAATGGTGTTATTTATCCAGAAACCGCTAAACATGGCTCTCCTAGGGCATTGAAAGTAAAGAATACAACATTAAATCTATTGAACCAATACATTGCTTCTAAAAATCTAGGATTAAATGATAAACTGTTTGGTTCATGGAATAGTGATACTTATGGTCAACAGTTTAGAATAGTTAGAAACAGAGTTGCTAAGAAATTGGGAGACATAACAATTAAAGGCATAAGGCTTTATGATCTGAGGCATTTCTATGCTACCATGACTTACCACAAAACAAAGGACATCCTTTTCTTAAAACAACAAATGGGACATAAGAAGATAGAAACTACATTAATTTACACACAACTAGTGAACTTTGAATCTGACGATTATACTAGTGCAGTTGCTAAGAATATCAATGATGCTCAGAAATTGATAGAATCAGGTTTTGAATATGTAACAACTTTTGAAGATATGATGTTATTTCGTAAAAGGAAATAGTGACAGTGATTTTCATTAACAATAGATGGGTTACAGTTCTAAAAGGCTGGTGTGCTGGTCGTAACCCGTCTTTTGTTCATGGACGGCATTCGGCTAAACGGGCTACCCGCGCCTCCCGCAGACCCTTCACAGGCGCCTATTTGCCCTTCCACCTTGCAGGTCGGCCGTTTCACCGCCCCACACTTAACATTCTCAGCGTTTAAAGCGCCTCATGGTCATGTCGTTAAATGGGCGTTTCGTTTCTGCTCCGGAGCCAAGGCTCTCGCCCCGCACCCTTGCGAGTGCTGCAAGTCTGCATGGTGAACGGAGTTTCCTCAAACGCCTAAGCGTTCGGAAGCCGTCCGCCAGCTCACCAACCCAAAAACAACAGTAGAAATTCGCCTAAGATAAGAATTACGGAAACTCGTTAACGCTACACAGCCCATAACATAAACATATTTGAAGCCAAATATAGAGTGGGGGGTATCCAGAAAAAGTTAGTGCAAATATGAAACAGCAGGAGCGCTTCCCCTCCTCCCCTTCTAAAATTCTCAAAAGAGACTAAGTCTAAGCTGAACTTCAAAATCCGCAACACCGAAAAGCTCTAAAAATCAAAAGCAACTCAAAAAACAATTTTAATGATCCCCCCTCTACCCCTATATACACACAACAGAAGCCCAAAAACCCTCAAACGCTAAACTTATATCCCACGAAAACAAACTTTATATTTGCAATTCAATTCTACGATAGAATTGCGCGCGCAAAAATGCACCCCTCAATACACCTAAGTATCGAGGGCGAAGGGTGAAAGTGAGCAAAGCTTAAACAGCGAAGCTCATCATGACCACCATGCAAAGGCCACAAACGCCAAACAAACATCAATCACCAAGTAAGCTCGACATGCTACGCCGTTTGGTGGATGGTTAGGCTTGAGCGCTGAAGAAGGGCGTGGCAAGCTGCGAAAAGCCGCGGGTAGGCGCATGCAGCCTTAGATCCGTGGATGCCTCAATGGGACCTCCCACCGCGGAACCCTTCGGGGAACCGTGGTGCTCCGTAAGGAGCGGGAACCCCCCGAACTGAAACATCTTAATAAGGGGAGGAAAAGAAACCAAAAGGGATTCCCTAATTAGCCTGAGCGAAAGGGGAAAAGTCCAAACTAAACTCCGCGGGGAAACTCGTGGAGAATGTGGTGTATGGGCTCGGCCGCCTTCTCTTCGGCTAAGCCAAAGTGGCCTGGAAAGGCCTGCCAAAGAGGGTGAAAGCCCCTTAGGCGCAAGCTGGAAGGAGATGGGCCGAAGTCCCTGAGTATCATACCTCGGTTTTAGTATGAGAAGATGGAAGTCACCAACTTCCAAGACTAAATACGCCTCAAGACCGATAGCGCACTAGTACGGTGACGGAAAGCTGAAAAGTACCCCGGAAGGGGGATGAAAAGAGCCTGAAACCAAACGGTTAAAGACGTGTGCAGCCCAGAAGGGCAGATCCCTCTCAAAGGAAACCATGGCAACATGGAAATACCAGAGAGGGGGACCAGGGTTGCACGCTCCGTCTAGAAACACGGGCCGGGGAGCTCACAGCCACGGCAAGCTTAAGGGTTAAAAGCCCGAAAGCAAAGGGAAACCAACAGGCGCACAACCAGCCTCTAGCTGGTGAGGCGCGGGATCTGAAAGGGTCCGAAGTCATGGCTGTGAGGCTAGAAACCGGGCGATCTAGCCCTGGGCAGGGCGAAGCCAGGCGAAAGTCTGGTGGAGGCCCGAAGGGGTGCTGACGTGCAATTCGCTCCCATGACCTGGGGCTAGGGGCGAAAGACCAATCTAGCCCGGTGATAGCTAGTTCCCCCCAAAGTGGGTCGCAGCCCAGCCTCGAGCGAGGCTGCCGATGGGGTAGAGCACTGATCGAAAGGTAAGGGGTCGAAAGGCCCCGCCTTCCTTTCAAACTCCGAATCCATCGGCGCCATAGACCTCGAGAGACGGGCTCTAGGGGGTAAGCCTCTAGGCCGAGAGGGGAACAACCCAGACCGGGGTTAAGGTCCCTAAGTGCTGGCTAAGTGTCAAACAGAAGGGCGTCATCAGCCCCAGACAGCGGGGAGGTAGGCTTAGAAGCAGCCACCCTTCAAAGAAAGCGTAACAGCTCACCCGCCGAGGCTCATGGCCCCGAAAATGGACGGGGCTAAGCCAGCCGCCGATACCCCGGGGCACGGCAAAAGCCGTGATCCGGTAGGGGGGCGTCCCGACTGGGCGGAAGCTGGGCCGTGAGGTCCAGTGGACCGGTTCGGGATTGCATATCCCGGCGGTAGTAACAGCTAAGAGGGGTGAGAATCCCCTCCGCCGTAAGGGCAAGGGTTTCCCGGCAATGCGTCGTCAGCCGGGAGTAAGTCGGTCCTAAGGCTAAACTTAACTGAATTAGCCGAATGGGAAACCGGTTAAAATTCCGGTACCACGGCGGTACACGCGGCAACGCAAGCCTAACGCCTGACGCTTCTGGGTAGACTGAGCAAGGCTGTCGCCTTGTTTAACCGTATAAGCTTGGGGAGTGCCGTAATGGCGAGAACCAGGCGAAGGCGGGAATAGCCGCCCGTTTAGGGCGTTTCAGTTGATCCCTGGGGCCAATGAAAAGGGCGTTGGGAAGGATCCTCCGTGTCCGTACCAACAACCGACACAGGTGCCCCTAGGCGAGAAACCTAAGGCGTGTCGGGTACACACCAAGCGAGGGAACTAGGCAATTTAGCCCCGTACCTTCGGTATAAGGGGTGCCTGCAGTTTTAGCCTTTGGCTGGAACCGCAGGTCGCAGTGGCAAAGGGGTCTCGACTGTTTAATAAAAACACAGGAAGCCGCAAGCCCGAAAGGGTGTGAACGGCTTCTGAATCCTGTCCAGTACGGGTACCTGAAACCCGGGTTCAACTGGGCTAAGGGCCCGCAAACGACGGGAGTAACTCTGACTCTCTTAAGGTAGCCAAATGCCTTGTCGGGTAAGTTCCGACGCGCATGAATGGAACAACGAGGGCCCCGCTGTCCCCGCTTGGTACCCGGTGAACCCACGTAACGTGGCGAACAGTCCACGAACTCTCAGCGGGATAAGAAGACCCCGTGGAGTTTTACTGCAGCCTGTCGCTGGGGCGAGGTTGTGGATGCAGAGTGTAGGCGGGAGCCTTCGATCTCAGTCTCTCCGGGGACTGGGGGAGGCGACCCTGGAACACCGCCCTTCTGCGGCCTTGTCTCTTACCGGCGCTTCGGCGTTGGGACAACGATTGGTGGGCAGTTTGGCTGGGGCGGCACCCCCTCGAAAAAATATCAAGGGGGCCCTAAGGTCGGCTCAGGCGGGACAGAAACCCGCCGCAGAGTGCAAAGGCAAAAGCCGGCCTGACTGAATCCTCCAAAGTAAGGGATTCAGGGGCGAAAGCCTGGCTTAGCGAACATCCATGTCCTCCTTGGTGGGGGCTGGATATGACAGAAAAATTACCCCGGGGATAACAGGCTCGTCACGGGTGAGAGCTCCCATCGACCTCGTGGCTTGGTACCTCGTCGTCGGCTCTTCCCATCCTGGCCCTGCATAAGGGGCCAAGGGTGAGGCTGCTCGCCTATTAAAAGGGAACGTGAGCTGGGTTTAGACCGTCGTGAGACAGGTCGGACTTTATCTGCTGGGAGTGTCGGCTGCCTGAGGGGAAAGGGTCCCCAGTACGAGAGGAACGGGACGCTGCAGCCTCTAGTTTACCGGTTGTCCGATAGGGCAGTTGCCGGGCAGCCACGCTGTTGTTGATAAGGGCTGAAAGCATCTAAGCTCGAAGCTTCTCCCGAAAAGAGGCAGCCATTCCTCGACGTTAGACCCGGTAACGGGCCTTTGTCGAGGACGAGGGCTCCCATAAAATATGGGTTTAATGGAGCCGGGGTGTACGCGCCAAGGCTTCGGCCGAGGCGTTTAGCCCGCGGCTCCCAATCGCCCAAGGTGTCGGGCTGAAAAAGATGGTTGGTGTTTGGACGATTTATGTGGCCTACAATGGCATGGTGGTCATTTTCGCTTCTTCTATTCTGTATTTTTTAGGTTAGCATATGTGTGCTGTTATGTAGAACCCCTCTAGGGGGGATCATCATTTCTTTTCTTCTTATTGATTAGTGGATTTGGACTGTGAAAAGGACTCTGTGGTTGAAAAGGGGCAACTGCCACAGAGAAAATGATTTTAACAGCTGATTAACAGGCGTTAGTGTCTTTTCTTATGTGGATTTCTTTATGTCTCACGTAAAAGTCTAGGCTTTCGTATAGCGTGTGCCATCATAAATAATGGCATGATAGGGAATGATGGAAACTCGAACTATGATTACTTAGAAGATAGGTTGTTAAGTTTTAAGTTGATTCGCTATTTTCTTTCCGAAATCTTTGCATTTAGGAAGTTCCTCCTCTAAAACTGGGCTCTTTATCCCTTGAACTCTTATTGATAATCCGGGCACTATCTGTTTGAATCCGGGAGCCTTCTCGTTTATTCTATTTTCCATTTTCTTCACCGCTTTTTCGAAGTCCTTTCCAAGATACGTGTCAAAAACAGCAAACAGTTTTTCACCAAGGTTAAGTTTCCCAAGCTTATCGATAAACTTCTTGACACCTCTGGTTGGTCCACCAATATGGTTCGGGGAACCAATCAAAACCGCATCATAATTGGCTATTTGGTTAAGGTCAACTTCTTTGACTTCACTGGGGACTGTTTCTATTCCTTTGACTTCCTTCATTCCTTCTATGATTTTTTCGGCTACAAGTTTGGTGTTACCATACCTTGTCTCATAAACAACGATAACTTTCGCCAACACATTCACCCCCTAAACATGTCAAATTTCAGGGCAATCTAAAAAACTTTAGGCGCAACCACAAATAGAAAGGAACTGGTATAGCACATTGTTGGCGTCTACGGCGAGACTTTTGCCCTTAAGGTCCTCTAAATTAACGATTCTTCACAATTATGGGTGTGAGGTTAACTTCCATTCATGAGCCACAATAGAAATGATTGGAGGGAGAAATAAATTCCTTCGCATAGTTAAAGGATTCGAGCAACAAGTAAGGCGGTCATGCCTACCAACTTCATGAAGATTAGAAGTGATGGGCCAGCTACGTCTTTAAATGAATCACCCACAGCGTCTCCCACTATAGCAGCCTTGTCTGTTTCTGATCCCTTACCACCGAACAATCCGTTTTCAATCATCTTCTTCGCATTGTCAAAGGCTGCGCCCACGTTATTGAAAAAGGGCGCTAATATGGCGGCTGAGGCGGTTATCCCAATTAATAGGGCGCCCAAAACTTCGTTGCCGAACAAAACCCCCGCCACGATAGGCAGGGCTATTGCCACAAAGCCGGGGAGCATCATCTCCTTCAGAGCATTTTTAGTAGAGACGTCGATGCATTTGGCGTAGTCTGGGTCTGCGTCTCCATTTATCAAACCTTTGTTTTCCCTAAACTGTCTTCTTACCTCATCAACCATTAGTAAAGCCGTCTTTGCGGTAGACCCGATAGTGAAGGATGAGATGAAGAAGGGTAGTGCCACGCCTATGAAAAACGCCGCTAGGTCAAATGGCTGTGTTACGTTTAATCCTTTAATTCCAGTTATTTGGAAAAAAGTTGCGAAGAGGACAAACGCGGTCACGGTGCCAGATGCCATTCCATATGCTTTGGTGCATGCCTTCATTGTGTTGCCAACTGCATCAAGCGATCCGAGGGTTTCGTCTGCATCTGAAATTCCAGACATCTCAGCTATTCCATTGGCATTGTCAACTATCGGTCCGAAAGTATCAGATGCCATGATGAACCCTATTACCAGATCGGTTCCAATGTTTGCCGCAACAATTGCGTAGAGGGAATAACCAGATATGAAGAAGGAGAAGGCCACAGCGCCCATGACCGCCAGAATAGGAATGATCGAACTCTGGAACCCATAAGCCATACCGGTCATAATGTTAATAGCCGCTCCACGCTGGGATGCCTCAGCCATCTTCCTAACCGGTCTCCCAGTGATTCCAGTGTAGTACCGCGCCACAAACAAGCCAGTAATGGTTGCGATCAGTCCGCTTAACGTCGAGTAAAAAATGGTTACATCGTTAAGGAGCCAGATTGAAAGGAAGTAAGATCCGACAGCGCACAGAACCACTGTTGTGCATAGCCCTAGATTAAGTGACGCTGATGGGCTCCAGCCTCTCCATTGCTTGACAAGTAAAATTCCGACAATTGACGCTAAGACTCCGACAGACTGCAACATGAATGGAAAAATCACGGCGTTTGCTCCATATCTACTGATGAATGCAAGACCGAGAATCATTCCAGTAATGATGTCGCCGCTGAAAGACTGGAATAGGTCGGAGCCTCTTCCGGCACAGTCGCCAACATTGTCCCCAACCAAATCCGCTATAACTGCTGGATTTCTCGGGTCGTCCTCCGGAATGCCTAACTCCACTTTTCCAACCAGGTCAGCTCCTATGTCCGCTGCCTTGGTATAGATTCCTCCTCCAATTTGCGCAAAGATGGCTGCGAGACTTGCCCCAAATCCGAAACCAATCAGGGGTTCCAATTCCCCGAACAGAAGGTAAAGCAGGTAGAGCCCAACTAGGCTTAGTCCAGTTACGCATAATCCCATAACGCCTCCTCCTAGGAAGGCGATTCTTAATGCTCGCGATGAAGACTTTCTGGCGGCGTTGGCGGTTCTTACATTGGCTCTAACGGCGACGTTCATTCCAATGTAGGCTACGAGGAGTGAAAGAAACGCTCCGAAAATGAAGGCGACGGCGGTTTTCCAACCTAAGAAATAGAACAGTATTAATGCTAAAGCGGGTATAAACCAAGCGATAGTTCTAAATTGTCTACTTAAGTAGGCTTTTGTTCCAATTCGAATGTAGTCCGCTATTTGCGCCATCCTCGGCGTTCCGACACTCTCCCGTAGAACAACGGTCGTCAAGTAAACGACGACCAAAACCGCGAATATTCCGGTAAGGAACGGGAACGTCGAGATATCCATTATATACACCAGCGGTACTCCGCATTGATCACCCAACCTTTGTAGTAACCTCTAGGAATGGCGCCTACAGTTATTTAAAGTTTACATCGGTCGATTATAGTCAATTTTTAAATGCGAGCATCTCTAACATGACTTCTTTTTTATCCTCATTTTTGACGGGTTTCACCGAGCTGTTTATATCAGTGAATACCGTCCCATAGGTTTAACGACTTACAAAGCATTGTAGAAAGGTGTGGAGTCTATGGGGTTCATCATTGAAGCCCAAGACCTCGTTAAGAACTTCGGGAACATTAAGGCTCTTGTTGGACTGAGCTTCAAGGTTAGGCTAGGAGAAATTTTCGGGTTAATAGGACCGAATGGTGCTGGAAAAACCACAACTATTAGGATCTTAGCCACTTTGATTAGGCCTACGTCGGGCTTCGCAAAGATTTTGGACCTTGACGTTGTGAAGAGTGCCTCTGAAGTTCGGAAGCTTATAAGCTATTTGCCTGAGGAGGCTGGAGCCTACAGGAACCTTTCTGGGCGGGAATACCTCGATTTTATGGCGGGTTTTTACGCCAATAGCAAGGATGAGGCTCAATCCATGGTGAAAGAGGCTGTGGAAATTTCGGGGCTTGGAGACAGGCTTAAGGACAAAGTGAAAACCTACAGCAAAGGCATGAATAGGAGGCTTCTGGTGGCTAGGGCCCTAATGATAAAGCCTAAGCTGGCCATATTAGACGAGCCGACAAGCGGCTTAGACGTTGTCCACGCCTTCTATGTTAGAAGAATCATTAGGGAGTACGCCGAAAAACATAAGGTTACGGTCCTTCTTTCGAGCCACAACATGCTGGAAGTCGAGTTCCTCTGCGACCGCGTAGCCCTCATAAACGAGGGAAAAATCATAGGCGAAGGAAGCCCCTCAGAACTCAAGTCCAAGTATAAGGCTCTAAACCTTGAAGAAGTTTTCATGGAGGCGACGAGCCGTGCCTAGTGGATTAGGAAGCCTTGTGATAAAAGAAGTTAAGGAGCTGCTTAGAGACCCTAAAATCCTCATAGGAATGGTGCTTATGCCCCTACTAATTTTCCCAATAATGGGTGCCGCCATCAACATATCGCAAACGGCAGTTAAAGAATCTGTTAAGTCAACTCAAATAGCGGTACTAGACCTAGACCATGGATCAGCGGCTCAAAACCTTACAGCATTCCTTAGTGTTAATCTTAACGTAACCCCTGTGAACGTTAGCGCTTCAAGCATAGATGCCGCTATTGAAAGCCTTCGGGAAACAAATGTTACGGTGCTACTGTTTATACCTCAAAATTTCACTTACAACATGACCCATGATTTAGGGAGTAGATTGGATTTTTATTCCATCTTTAAGAGCGTCAGTATGTCCGAAACTGGAAAATCAGAAGTCGCGGACCTTCTATTAAGTGCATATGAGAGTTCCCTAGTTGTCCAGAAGATTCAGCAAGCTTTTCCTGACTCTAACCCTTACACAATCTTAAATCCCATAAATATATCCTATTTTAGCGTGGTTAAGGGTAAATCAGTTGAAGTGCCACCCAACGCGCTTTTTGGAATTATGATGTCGCAGTCTATAATGTTCCCTATGGTTATAATGCTGTTACTAATTTTTGCCATGCAAATTGCGGCTACGTCTATTGCCATAGAGAAAGAGGAGAAGACCCTTGAAACTCTTCTCACTCTTCCTGTTGGGCGGCTCAGCATATTAACAGGGAAGCTTGCGGGATCTGTTTTGGTTGCCGTTGCCGGAGCCGTAGCATCAATAATAGGGGTCAATTATTACGTTGGTACTGCGTTCAGCGGTTTTGCCGCTACTGCACCTCAAGGCGTAGACCTGCAGGCGCTAGGTCTCGCTCCATCACCCGAAGCATACATGCTTCTCGGCTTAACCATTTTCGTAACTATAGTTTCAGCTTTGGCTTTAGCCATTTGCATAGCTGTCTTCGCTGAGAACGTGAGAAGCGCCCAGACCCTTGTCGGATACCTTAACTTGCCCATAATAGCTCCGTCAATAATTTTGATGTTCGCAGACATAGAGATTCTCCCACCGGCCGTCCAGATAGTGCTCTACGCTATACCATTCACGCATTCTATTGTTGCAGCGAAGGCAGCATTCCTTGGAAACTATCCCACCGTGTTTGTTAGCATAGCTTACATATCTCTGTTCACTGTGGCAGTGCTCTACGTTGCAGCGAAGATTTTCACAAGCGAGAAGGTCGTGACAGCAAGGATATCTATGAGACGGCTAAGGCTGAGAAGATAGGTTCGCCTACTAGGCAAGGTAATATTTTAAGCCTTCAAGGATATAGCCTATGGCGATGGCTGCAATGAACATTGCCAAAATTCTTGCGATTACTATGGAACCTGTCTTTCCCAAAAACTTGTAGATGGGCTCAACAAAATGAAGGACAGCCCAAACTATGCCGAATGTGATTATGACTGAGGCTAATGTGACGACTATGCCCGAAGTTTGAAGGGTTAAGATCGTGGTTGTTATTGCTCCGGGTCCAACAAGCAAAGGAACCGCGATGGGAACCGCTCCAATGCTTTCAGATGAAGCAACGGTTTCCTTCCATCCGCCGGAAATTAGGATTCTTATGGCTATTATGAGCAGAAGGATTCCGCCGGCAATCATGAAGCTGTATATGGTTATTCCGAAGAAGCTGAAAATCTCGTGACCAGCCAAAGCGAAGCACAACAACAATATTAAGCCAACTAAAGTCGCCGTACGGAAAGTTTTCCTCCTTCCTTCTTTATTCATTTTCTCTGTTAAACCCAAAAATATCGGGACGTTCCCTAACGGGTCAACAATTATAAAAAGGGCGATTACTCCCTTAACTATTTCTGCAATAACGTCTGCCATGTTAACCTCCGAAGTTTATTTTGCATTCAAGCAAATAAAAGAATATCCAAGAGCCTTTCAGAAGCTAGTTCTATTCGAATGTTAAAAACGCCGCGGGAATTAAAGAAATCTTTTCTCAGCTAATGTAATTTTGGTTCGGTCTTTCGAAGTCTACTATAATTTCGAAGTCTCCCACATCTTCGTCGAATTGAACTTCGTGGAGAGGTAAACCCTTCATGGGTCCGTTGACAGCCATCTCCGTAGCTGGATGGTCTTCCCCAAAGGTTTTTTGACTGATCTCGTAAACGAGCTTTCTCACTTGCCGTTCATTTAAGTAGCCCAAAGAATGCAGGTATTCGTGTAGCAGTATCGAGAAAATGAAGGAGTTCAGTTCCATTGTTGACTTAACTGAGCCCTCAACTAAGTTTAGAGCCCTTCTGTTCAGGACGATCCCGTTTGACCCTACTTGGTGAAAGGCGCCGACGTGTATGGGCAAATTTCCAATGTATAACATTAGGCCCACTCTGCTTTCTCCAAGGGTTTCCTTAACCGCCCTCTTAACCAATTGGAACACGTCTCCAAAGTTTTTGCATCGGTTAAGTTCCTCAGCGAGGCTGTAAGGACTCATTTTCCTTAATCCTCCAATTAAATAAAATGTTATAACAGCGTTATAAACTTAGCGGCGAAGTAAAAACATAAATCGTTTCGCAATCACTCGTGTTGAATTAATGGTGGCATCCGTGGAAGACGCGTCACGATACTACACATTGCTACGAGATCCAGCGCGCCGAAAAATAATTGAAACGCTGGGCGAGCAAGGCAAAATTGGCTTTAAGGAGTTGAGGGAAAACCTCGGGCTGGGCGTAGGCACCGTATATTACCACTTGGACATGCTCTCGGATTTTCTCACCCAAGATAAGCAGAGGAAATACAAATTGAATGATCGCGGCCTCCTCCTTTACAAATCGTTAAAGGATGCAAGCCTGCCACCAACACTAGAGGTTGGAGAGGCATTCAGCCACCGTTTGGGACGATGGCTCTTCCTATCTCCAGTTTTCGTTAAAACGGCTCGTCCAGAAAGATTGTTGCCCATCTCCATTCTCGTTTTGGTTTTCGGCGCCGTGGGCTCAGCCCTAGCAAACATTGATTCCATGCTGTTTTTCTATTTTCCCTTCACGGCTTACGAATTCGAAACCGTTGTGGCTCTTTTTCTTTTCAATTGGATCGGGCTTTTCCTGTTTTCTGATCTTCTTATTTATCTTCTGTATAGGCGGGTTGGAGGCGACTTCCAATTGTTCACTTGCCTCGGCATTGCTGCCTTTCCCTTAGCCCTTTTCCCATACGTTTACATGATTGTCTCCTATGATGTTGCCCGATATCTCCTCTTTCCACTCCAAATATGGAGTTTACTGCTTTTATCGTCCGCTTTCTGTTTCGGCAAGGGTTTGCGCCTCGACAAATCAATTGTGGTTAGCTTGACAATCATATACCTAAATGTTATAATGCTCATGATTTTGGGCCGATTTCCATAAAGTTCGAGGTTTCTAGGACCTTTCTCTGGTGATACTCAGTCTTATCGAAACAATTCCTCTAAAAGAAGCCCTTTCCAAGTTTATTTCGGCGCGCGCGTACGAGTGATATTCTTAGTATTTGACGGTAAGATATAGCAGTACAGCTAATGCTACGCATGTAAATAAGTCTGGCAACATGGCAAACGGTCCAAGACCGAACGCACGGAAACCAAAAGCCCAATGTACCAATGGATTTGATGCAAGAGCATTGAGAAGCAAGACCATTGAAAATATTATTAATCCGATTGTGAACTCTGACTTTGTCTTCGTGTATATGTTAATGTACATGATTAATAAAATGACTAAAAGTGTAATGTTGATCGTGGAAATTACCGTTTTAACTGTGTAATACAACTCTATATCTCCAGGAAGAATCTCTGGGGGCCTAAGTTCCTCAGGAGGACGCATAGGCGGTATAGACACAAATATAGTAGCCCATAACGTTGCCAGCAACGCTACCGCTACCAATGTTGCCAGTACTAACCAAATTTTCACGTTTTTGTTCATATGATCGTTCATTTGCTTTCCTCCCTTTTTTCTTTTTCCCAGATTTTATTCAGAATCTCCTCGAACAAAGCGTAATTATCTTCCATTTCTGGAGACAAGAAATATGTGGTGCCGTACCTATCTCCGGCGGATGTGATTATTCTGTTCTTCTGAAGGACTTCGA
>Ga0315280_10009276_pt1 | contig 12668 bp, 13 predicted proteins | sample YL17G06_40_MG_FD_203697 | JGI IMG/M metagenome (GOLD analysis project Ga0315280, IMG submission 203697) | Sediment microbial communities from Yellowstone Lake, YNP, Wyoming, USA - YL17G06_40 | ecosystem: Environmental > Aquatic > Freshwater > Lake > Sediment | place: USA: Wyoming | collected... | reverse complement strand
AGGTCACCATTGTGAGTCTAATATCCGAAGACGATCCTAAGATAGGCATGGATCCAGATAACGTTAAGAAGGCGGTTTGGTCATGCATCCAAGAGAAGCCCACAGAATTCATGGGTCATACTCTCTATGACCCTGGCGCGTGGCCAGAACCCCCCATATGCCAAAAGATCACCATGAGGGTAACAGAGCCCTGGAAACCGGAACTAAGTGAAAAAGAAACAGAGATCATTCAACGCATAAGGAAAACAGCAAGTGAAAAAGGTGAACAGGAGAAACGTGGAGAAGAAGAAGCACAAGAGAGAAGACGGAAGGAAGACGAGAAGCTACTCGAATTTCTAGGAATAAGAAAGAAGCATGAAAAAGAGAGAGCCTAATTATCGGGAAAGATCGGAATTCGATGCGAATAAGAGAATCAGGAGTTGAAACTTGCCAAGACTGAAGAGGAGGAGATGAAGCGTGGTAGGTACATCTGAAAGAATGGTCTGTGTTCGAGGATACGAAAGGTTAAAGAAAATCGTTGAGAAGCTGAAGCCTGAAAGTATGATATACGCCATGCAGAGTGCCCCCCTTTTAAAGCCCCCCATAGTTCTTAGGCTAATTTTTACGTCAGGGATTAAACAGTACGTTTTCCTCGACTTTCCAGCAGGAAACAATATGCGAGAAACAAAAATCCCAATAAAATACAATAAATATGGAGAAGCCTACTTGGACGATGATGATATAAAAAAGTTCATCATAGAAGAGTTGAGCATTAAAGATTCGGACATATGCTCCATGGAAGTTCTCGGATACTACTAACCCATTATCGTGCTTTGAGGAGTCGTAGGCCGAGGAATGACGACCGATAGCAGTTGAAAAGCTTGAGAACCAAAATTTATATTGATGCGAAACATTTTTGATCAAAAACAGAATATGATGCTCGACAAGCTTCGCTTGCGTTCGTTCAGGTTTGAAGAGGAGCTTCAAAATTGTTGCCGCGTGAGAAGAAGACTGAAGCGCTTCCTGAGCCCAAACGCTTGACAGCAAAGAAGGAAGTGGAAATCCTAGAAAAGGCGTTGGAGCAGGAACGAGAGAAGTCGCAAAATTACTTTAAACAACTCAATTACCTTCAAGCTGATTTTGAGAATTATAAAAAGAGGGTTCAGAGGGAGTATTACGACGTAGCATCCCAAGGCAAAGAGCAACTTTTGAAGAACCTTCTCAGCATAACTGACGAACTTGAAATCGCGCTGAAAGAAAGTAAGAAGTCTAAGAACTTCGAAGCGGTAGTCGAGGGTTTGGAGATGATCCTTAAAAAGATGTGCTCCCTATTGGAAACAGAAGGCCTTCAAAAAATAGAAGCAGTTGGAAAACAATTTGACCCCAATCTCCACGAAGCGATAATAAAGGTTGATAAGAAGGGTAAAGAGGTAGGGAAAATCCTAGAAGAGATCAGGTCAGGTTACATCTTTAATGGAAAAGTCATCAGACCGAGCCTTGTAAAGGTTGCGACATCCCCAACGGAAAAAACCCCAAGAAATGAGGAGATGAGTGAAGATGAGTGAAAAGGAAGAGAAGAAGAGAGAGAAGATTCTGGGCATAGACTTAGGAACAACCAATTCAGCAGCCGCAATCATGGAGGCGGGACACGCCGTGGTCATACCGAGTGCCGAAGGACCTACTCTCGCCGGGAAGATGTTCCCTTCCGTCGTCGCCTTTACCAAGGAAGGACAGTTGCTTGTAGGAGATCCTGCTAAGAGGCAAGCGACCACTAACCCGGATAGAACAATCTTCGAGATCAAACGCAAGATGGGAACCGACTATAAGGTGAAGATAGACAACAAGGAGTATACCCCGCAGCAGATCTCAGCCTTCATTCTTCAAAAGATTAAGAAGGACGCGGAAACCTTTTTGGGAACCCCGCTCAAGAAGGCGGTCATCACAGTTCCAGCGCACTTCAACGATAATCAAAGACAGGCGACCAAAGATGCCGGAGAGATCGCCGGCCTAGACGTGGTAAGAATAATCAACGAGCCTACGGCGGCCAGCTTGGCCTACGGCATCGACAAGCTGGAAAAAGAACGGAAGATCATGGTTTTCAGCTTCGGAGGAGGAACGAACGACACCACACTGATGGACTTCGGTGGCGGAGTCTTTCAAGTAGTATCTACTAGCGGAGATACAAAAATCGGCGGGACCGATCTTGATAACGCCGTTAGAGAATTTTTGGTCGAGGAGTTTAAGAATCAGACGGGTATCGATCTTCGCAAAGATACAACCGCAATGTACAGACTCAAAGAAGCGGCTGAAAAGGCAAAGATCGAACTTTCAACATTATTGACCACAGACATCGACCTACCGTTCATCGCTTCCGACGCCTCCGGGCCTAAACATTTCCAGTACACCTTGACAAGAGCCAAGCTTGAACAGCTTTGCCTTCCAATCGTCGAGAAGATTAGGGACCCGATTAAGCGGGTCTTGAGCGACGCGAAGCTTGAACCCAAAGACATCGATAAGGTCATTCTCATCGGCGGTCAGACGAGGATGCCTCTTATCCGGAAGATCGTTGAAGACCTAATGGGTAAACCTGCGGAGCGAGCCGTGGATCCGATGGAGTGTGTTGCTGTCGGTGCAGCCATTCAGGCAGGCGTGCTTGCCGGTGAAGTCACCGAACTGCTTCTATTAGACGTTACACCTCTCTCATTGGGCGTTGAGACGCTTGGAGGAATAGCCACGAGGATAATCGAGCGCAATACTACAATACCTACAAAGAAGAGCCAGATCTTCTCAACCGCCGCCGACTTCCAGACGACGGTGACCATCCACGTGCTTCAAGGCGAGAGGCCTATGGCAGCCGACAACACGTCCCTAGGCATGTTCAACCTTACAGGCATACCGCCGGCACCACGGGGAGTCCCACAGATCGAAGTGACCTTCGACATCGACGCGAACGGAATCCTAAACGTTACAGCCAAAGACATAGCGACAGGAAACCAGCAGAACATCACCATAACCGCCTCCACGAAGCTTTCTGATGCGGAGAAGGAGCGGATGGTTCGTGAGGCTGAAAAATTCGCTGAGCAGGATAGGATGAAGAAGGAAGAGGCGGAAACTCGCAACGCCGCGGACAACCTGATCTACACGGCCGAAAAGACGAAGAAGGACTTGGGAGACAAATTGAAGCCCGACCAAGCGAAGAGAATAGACGATGCCATCGCTGAATTGAGGAAGGCGCTCGGCGGAAAGGATGTGCAATCGATAAAGAGCAAGTCAGAAGCACTTACCACGTTGCTGCAGGAGATTGGTTCACAAGTTTATCAACAGGCAGCCAAACCGCCTCCGAAAGGAGAAGCGAAGGAGGCCGGCGAATCCGAGAAGCCCCCGAAGGAGAAGGTCGTAGACGCAGACTATAAGGTCATGGATGAAGAAAAGTAGCCTAGTTCTTATCAAACGGTTGAAGAATGGATGAGCAAAAGAGACTACTACGATGCACTAGGTGTATCCAAAGACTCGTCAAGCGGTGACATAAAGAGAGCTTATCGAAAGCTGGCTTTGCAGTATCATCCCGACAGAAATAAGAGTCCAGACGCCGCCGAAAAGTTCAAGGAGATTTCTGAAGCCTACGCCGTTCTTTCGGACGACGAAAAGCGTAGCCAGTACGATAGGTTTGGCCACGCCGGAATAGATCAGCGATACACCAGTGAAGACATATTCAGAGGCGTTGACTTCGAGGACATCTTCAGAGATCTGGGATTCGGCTTCGGAGGCTTCGACAACATCTTTGATATTTTCTTTGGAGGAAGACGCAGACCGAGATACGGTCCCCAAAGAGGTTCGGATCTTCAATACAACTTATCGATAAGCTTGGAGGAAGCTGCTTCAGGCATTGAAACAGAAGTCGATGTGCCGCGTTCTGAAAAATGTGAAGTATGCAAGGGAAGCGGCGCAGCACCCGGGACGTCACCCAAAAACTGTCCCCAATGCGGGGGATCAGGCCAGATTCGCAGAACGCAGGCATCGCCGTTTGGACAGTTTGTCACAATCCAAACTTGTAACCGTTGCGGTGGAAGAGGCACTTTCATAGACACGCCTTGCAGAGAATGTCGTGGAACCGGAGTAGTGAGGCGTGAAAGAAGAATGAAGGTGAAGGTTCCAGCCGGAGTAGACACTGGACATCAACTCAGGCTACGAGGCGAGGGAGAGAGTGGTGCTAGGGGAGGTCCACCAGGAGATCTTTTCATTCAGATAGACGTTAAACCACACAGATATTTTGAAAGGGTCGGAGACGACATTCTCTATAGAGCGGAGGTAGGTCTAGCTCAAGCGGCTTTGGGGACAAAGATCATGGTCCCCTCCCTCGAGAGTAGAATCGAATTGACGATTCCAAATGGCACACAGACGGGTACGGTGTTCAAGTTGAGGGGCAAAGGAGTTCCTCATCTTCGAGGTTTTGGAAGGGGCGACGAACTTGTCGAGGTCACAGTTCGAACGCCTACGAAGCTTTCTAGACGACAGAAACAGTTGCTGGAAGAGTTTGCCCGAGAATCGGAAGAAGCAGTAGACTGATTCTTGTCTGTCTTTCCCCGACTACGTACGCTCGACAGATTCATTATGTCTAATGGCCTCAGAGGTCTTCAACGTCATAGTAGACCCTAAAGCCGTCTCCTGCTTCTATGACGTCTTTCAATTTGAAACGTCCAACTTCGTTGACGTTCCGCAGGTGCGTGCCACCACAAGGGATAGGATCACATCCTTCGATTGTGACGATCCGGAAAGATTCAAGTTTTGGCAAACGATAGATGTTGGGAGCTTCCGCCGCCCTTTCAAGCAGCTCTTCGTAGGATACGATCTCCGACTTCACAACTGCTCCTCTACCGATTGTATGGTTTTCCAGACGTTCCGCCTTCCCTAATTCGTCTGCGGACGGTTTCTTACCTCTATAACCCACGTAGCACGGGTCCCCAAGCCAAGAGTCCGTTGTTTCGACCCGTTTCCTCGTGACTTGGGTTAGACAGTGATCGTAGAGGTGCCCAGCCGTGTGCCTCCTCATGACAACGTAGCGCCAACGCCAGTCGATCTCAGCTTCTACCCCATCGCTTTTAGGTTCTCCTTCAAGGATTCTGCCCCAGTGAACAACAACGCCTTCTACCAGCATAGCCTTTTTGACTTCGACTTTGAAACCTGATCCGGTGATGAAGCCTTTGTCGGAGGGCTGACCTCCACTCTTTGGGTGGAAGATCGTCTTGTCAAGGACTACATAGACATCATGTTTCTCATCAGGCTCAACGCGAACGACTCTTGCCCGCGATACCTTAAGGTAAGAATCACTCCAGTATAGAAGTTGAGTCTTTACAAGACCTCTAACAATTTCGGAGAGCTCAACCACTTCTTAGTCTCTCCTCTAACATTTTGTAGAGAGCCTCTACTCTCCTTTGGTTTACGTCTTTTCCATGATGTTTGAAGCCGCCTCCGAAACTTCTCGGTATGTGCAGAAGTTCGTGTATCAGTGTTTTTGCCTTCTCTTCATCATCCAGCTCGTCAAACCTTTCCGCCAGAACTTCTACGAGATAATGAGTCGATAGACCTAGTCCTGTCTGCCACACCCTTGGCAGGGCATGAATTCTTGCAAGGGTGCGTTTGGCTTTGGAGCCTCTACTCCTGCAGCAGATGACCTTTTCAGCTGTGATGTGTGACAGGTTCAAATTCAATATAATACTGTCGACCTCTCTTTTCACGTCCGGAGCCGGATAATATTTGATTATCATGCTTCCACACTTGAGAATAGTGAATCTACTTTAATCTGGTTAAGAACATTATCCACGGAAGATGGGTAGAAAGAGTTGTGGAAAGCCCTCTTATCGATCGTCAAGCTTTCAGCCAAGGGTCCGACTGATGTCAACCAGATTTCTGAAGAGTCGAAGACATCCATTGAAGTGGTGAAGAACACGTTATCCGATCTAACAAGCAAGGATCTCATAGAAACTGTCCACGGAAAAGTCACGACATCAAGTAGGCAGCGAGTGGATATTGCGATGATGGCGCTAAGAGAGGGTGCGGATCCGGAGAGCGTGTGCAAGTATCTCGGTTGGACCGAGTTTGAAGAGGTAGCAGCGATAGCTTTGGAGGCGAATCGTTTCTTCACAAAGAAACATGTCCACTTCAGATCGACCAAAGGAAGGTTCGAGATCGACGTGCTGGGCTTCCTTGAACCCACAATCGTTTCAGTAGATTGTAAACACTGGAAGAGGAGTTGGCAACGAGCAGCGACAGCGAGAATGGTGGAGGCACAGCTTCTGAGGACCGGAGAACTAGCCAAGCTTCTTCCAGAGCTAAAGGAAAAGCTGGGTATTTCGCGTTGGAAGAAGGCCAAGTTGATGCCGGTTGTTCTGACGCTTTCGGATACGCCGTTCAAAGTCCATAATGGTGTCCCTGTTGTCTCTGTGCACCGTTTCCAGAACTTTCTCTCCGATCTGCCATCTTACGAGGAGAGTTTAGTTACGATTAACATTGACCTTCCTAGCAGTATTAGGTCAGCCGATTAGCTTGCCCTCCAAATTCCATGCTGCAAGAAATCTTTCCACACTCAAGCATAAATATGCAGACACATGAAATCAACAAAACATAAGACGGCTTACTTTCCATAATGCTGAAGCAAAAATGTGGTTGACCTTAAATGGGTAAGAAACTTAGCAGAGTTGAACAAGATATCTTCGAAGTTTGGAAGGAGTATATGCCAAACACAGCCTTCTTGCAGGGTGTAGAGGAGTGTGCCGGCAAGTTCTTTGTACCGACCGACAACAATATCCGGAACTTGCTTGGGAAGATACGGGCTTTGGACAAGAAGGCCGAAAACGATTTAGAGAGAAAGCTACTCCGATGTCTGGAGACTGCGATCAAATTTGAAGAACCCTATACGCCACTAGAAGATGTCATCTGGGCCTTCTACGGTCACCTTGTCAAAGAGGGAATCCACGCAGATCACTTGTCGTCTCTATCACTGAGCGTTAGCAAAACTCTGCAAGCCCTTAAGGCGAGGCTGGGCGGCAAAGACTGGCCTATCGAGGTTAAAGTGTTGACGATAAACCAATGTAATGGACTCCTCGGTATGCTGAAGACTATTCTTGAAGAGACGAAGGATACTAATCTCAAAGAGGCCATCAGTCGTCTTGAAGATGTGGTCGTTGACTACCGTCAGACGTTTTTCGTAGAAGAGGTTGAAGAGGGAGATTTTGAAGAAGTTTTCCCGATTCTGGAAGAGAAAGGTGGAGACATTGGACGGCGAGAGATCTATCCTCGAATCCTGAGAGATATGTACGACTATCCCGAAACCGCAGACGAGATAGAAAAGAAGGCTCTTGCGTGGCTGAAGGAGGAGATGCCGGTCTTGGAAGAGATCACAGAGAAAATCGCCAAGCCATTTGGCATAGAGGCGTCGGTGGAAAAGGTAGATGAAGAGATCACGAAGAGAGAAAGCATCGAGAAGTCCAAGGTCGTCGAATTCATAATCGACATGAGAGAGAAGTTGCGGAGGGTGGTCGAGAAGCGTCTTGTTAGAATCAACCCACGGTACGAGACCAAGGTTGTCGAAACGCCTCGATACCTCTTGAACCTAATATCGACGGCGGCCATGATCGATTTCAACACCTTAACCGACCACCCGTTCAACATGTTCTTTGTCACCACGGACCCGAAACGGTCGCCTCCAACGTCGGGCCCGGACCTATTGCAGACGCTGGTCCATGAGGAGTACGGTCACTGCGTAAACTTCTCGAACTCCGCGACCCGCTTTGCCGCGAAGCCGACACTATTAGAGTTGTTGGAAACGTATCTCCACTATCCCATCAGCGACGGCATCTCCTTCTTCAGAGAATACGAGTTCATGATGCTACTGAAGGAGCTGGTTTCCAAGGCGTCTCCTACAGAAGAGGAGGAAGCTTTCCTGAAGACACTCAAAAGCTTAGGAGACCTAGACAAGTTCGTATTGGAGTCCGAGTTCATATTGATGAAGTGGCGCATTGTAAGATTCCTGAGGGCCGTGGGAGATGTACGGATAAACATGGGCAAGCAGAGCATAGCAGAATTCGTCAACTGGGCCCACGAAAGGACAGGATTGAGTAAAAAGATGATTTACAACCAGATAATCATCTTCCAGACCAGAGCAGGATACGCACCTTGTTACAGCATAGCCGGCGAAGCGCTGAGGAAGATTCAAGCCGTAGCAATAAAGAATGGTAAAAATGTGGTTGATTTCAACACCTACGCTAGTTCTCTTGGCTTTCCTACGAGAACGATCTTCGAAGAAAAGCTGGAGGCATATGCGCGTTCGACTGAATAGTCCACTCTTAGCATAAGATGAAATAGGTTTATCAACTTATGCAAGAAAATGAGAGCTGATCGCTATGGAGGACGAGAAAGAGGAGAAACCCGTCGCTTTTGACATAGCATCCCTCGATACTCAGGTTCTTCTCAAACTATTCATTGACATCCTCAGCGTCAAAGCATGGCAACACATGGGATTGAGAGTGAAACCCGGAACCGATAAGGTTGAAAAAGATCTTGGACAAGCCAAGTTGGTAATAGACTGCGTCAACTTCTTAGTAGATAAGTTGGAACCACATGTCAAAGACGATGAGAAGAAAAACCTCAGAAGCCTACTCGCAGACCTTCAAATAAACTTCGCTAGACTTTCTTAGAACGCGCGAATCTTCCCTTGCGGCTTTCATCTCGCTCTTTTCTTAAAGAACGGTGAGAGCATCAAGAAGACTCTTTGAGTCATCAAATCTTCCCAGGTCGAGCTTCCTCTTGATATCTAGCGCCTCTAGCCCCACCCGGATGAGGTCTTCTTGAGACGGCTCTGCAAATTTAACAGGTCCTCCTTCCACCTTGAGCGGCGACACCACCAACAATGCACAGCCCGTATCTATGCCGTAAGGCCTTGCCGTGCGACGCTGCTCTGCATTATAAAGGTCCCCGAGTATGGCTAGCACGGGAAACTCCATCTCTGTAGCCAGAACACCCATTCTCTCGAACGACTTCAGACGTTCTTTCATCTCCTTCGGCATCGCCGAGAGCTGCGGACTTTCAAACCCGTAGAGTTCGGACTTGGCGTGGGTGATTCCAACCCAAAGATTGTGCCCAACCTTAAGACCAATCTTCTTCGCTGCCAAGATCAGAGAAAGAGTCGTCTTCATGTTGGGTACGGCGGGATACTCACTGTGAATCAGAAGTTGTGTCGTACCATCGTCTCTTACACAGCCTGCGGAAACGACTATGTCGCCTACCTTCACGTATTCCTGTAAGCTCCCGCAAGAACCGACACGAATAATCGTTGCCTTATTCTTCTCATTGAAACTCACGCTGTCGATAACTTCGCGAATGATTATCGAAGCAGAGGCTGCGCCCATATCGTGATTCAGTACCGTCACTGGAACTTCGTTGTAATATCCGTTAACTAAAACTATGCCTCTTTCTCCACCGTCGCCAATAGCGGTGGTGTTCTTTAGATGAAGAGCTGTCCTCCTAACTCTTCCAGGAGGACCAACCGCAAGAACGTAGGGATAAACTTCTCCTTTCTTCAAGCCCGTATGAAAACACTTACCATCCTTGTCCCTTGAGATCAATTCTCCCACTCCTATTTGGTGAAGGTTACCTGCGCGCTTTTCGATAACTATGTGGGTTTATGCAATTTTCTACTATTTTATCCTTATCGCCGGAAAATTGAGGGCTGGATAAAAATTTAATCCCCAAACCCAAACCCAAACAACAAAAAGAGGTTGGATTTAACACTCTTTTGAGAAGGAAATTGTAAAGCCTTTTATCCCGTAATTCAAGATTCATCAATGTAAGTGATATTTAGATGGTTGAAAATCCTGAAAAAGACAATTTAGAAGTTTATTACCAAATTTATAGCAGAAACCCATACCCATATGCTTCCGTTGACAGAATCGTGCTTTGGGCTTTACAAGGTGAACTAGAAGCAAATGCTAAGAATCCAAGCATCAAGCAATATTTTCAAAAGCTTATTGAAAGTACGAATATCGATTCAGATACGCATGGTATATTGAGAACAATGCTGGTCTTCGGTGATGCTTATGTAAGATTGGTCAGAAATGATAAAGGAGATCTTGAGAGACTGCATCATCTAGACCCAAAGAATGTAGAGATTAAATGTGATAAAGAAGGCAAGATAACAGAATTTGCCGCCAAGTTTGATGAAGAGATAACATCATATTCCCCAGAGAATGTTTTGCATTTCAGGTGGAATCCGCAAAAGAATACCCCTTACGGGACTTCAATAATGAAGGGACTAGGACCATTAGTTGAAAGAGAAGATAAAATAATGAGTGATTTTCTGAGCGCGCTCGAAAAATCAACATTAGGTCATCCTACGAATTTTGACTCGGAGAGAAACCTAAATGAGTTGAAAACAATTCCATATATGATTGCTGAATATACTCAAGTTCCAATAGGCTTGTTGACAATGAACGTTGAAAATGAGGTAGCTCATGAGTTACAGATGAGAGATTTTGAGAAACTATGCCAAAGTATTAGAGATTTAATAAGGAATGAAATTATCGAGAAAATAATAAAACCAGAAACTGTGCGAAATGGTTTTGAAGAGATTGCATCAATAGGTTGGAAGCGTAAAGAAAAACCAAATTTAGATGAAATGAAAAAAATAATAGAGAAAGCGAAATGGGGCATCATTTCCCTCGAAGAAGCGAAAGTTCAATTGGGTATAAAAGAATACTATGTTTAAACTAATTTTTAAAAGATTAAGAACTGTTTCGTTTTGCACGTGCGAACAAATGAAAGCAGTGCATGGACTACAAAAGTCCATTTGCTGAGTTAGATTACCAATCCCTTTGAGACTTTTTTTAACATTTTTCTTACTTCAGCATGTCTTAGATTTTCTATCCTTTGAATCATTTCAGTGGTATGGTTTTTCCAATCTTCTTTCCAATAGTGAATAAAAATAACGTTGACTTTATTGTTTCTATAGATTTGTTGCCGATATTGATAATTTTGTTGACCATCTTCCCAATTTTTTTCTGAACCAACTACTTCTATATACATTCCTAGCTTTGGCAGGAAGAAATCTGGCGTCCACACTCTAGGTCTATCTTTTTCATCCTTTACAAAAATTGGAGATTCGTACTCCCACCATAAACTTAGTTCATCTCGAAGATATGTTGATACGCCTATTTCTGGTTCAGACATATCTGTATAAACAGAATCTTTCGGCAAATTCTTCCTCTCTACTAAAACTACTATTCACGAACTAAGTTAAAATATTTTTTCCCTTTCCGTTTGGGTTTGGGTTTGGGGACTAAATTTTAATTAGATTTTAATAATTTTAATTAGATTTTAATAAAAAGTTGGGTTTGAGATTAAAATTTTAATACCAATTCTCCTAAATGGTGAAGCGAGGATAAAGAAGGTTTTAGATCATGGCAAAAAGATTTGTTTCGGCTAAACGGCCAGAAACGGCGGAGCGAGTTCAGTACCACATACGTCTAAAACCAAGCGATGTCTCCCGCTACGTGCTGTTACCCGGCGACCGGGATAGAGTGCCCAAGATAACTGCGAGTTGGGATAAGGCGAAAGAGGTGGCCAAGAACAGGGAATACCTGACGCATACCGGTTTCTATAAAGGCATTAAGATCTCCGTGTGCTCGACAGGCATCGGCTCTCCAGCCGCCGCCATAGCTGTTGAAGAGTTGGCGAATGTCGGTGCTGAAATTTTCATCAGAGTCGGTAGCACAGGCTCAATTCGAGAAGAATGCAAGTGTGGTGACCTAATTATCTCCACTGGTGCCGTTCGACTCGAGGGTACGAGCAAGCAGTATGTGAGAGTAGAGTACCCAGCGGTTGCGAGCTACGACGTTGTTGCGGCACTCGTCGAGGCCGCGGAATCGTTTGGCTATCGTTATCATGTGGGCATCACTGCTACCACGGATTCGTTTTACTGCGGTCAGGCACGTCTGGGCTTCAAAGGATATAAGCAGAGTCTTATCGATGATCTTATCCCAGATCTGAGAGCTGCTAACGTGTATAATTTTGAGATGGAGGCCGCAACCATATTCACGTTAGCGAGCCTCTTCGGTCTCAGAGCTGGTGCCGTCTGCGCGGTGTTCGCGAACAGGGTCACCGATGAGTTCAAAGTAGTCGGTGAAGAGGAGGCTGGGAAAACAGCTACCGAAGCCGTGAAGATACTGCACGAATGGGATGAGGCGGGAGTGAAGGAAAAAAAACGCAGGCATTAGCAACCAAATCTTCTTCTGTCTGTGGTGTGAAGGGAGTCAAATTCCACTATAAGTGGAGATGTCTACCGCTATACTCCACTTGCCCCTCTTTTTCTTTGTATTTAGTCTCCTTGGGTAAAGCTGCAACAAGGAAATACTTGCGCCGAAACGTTACTGCCCGTGTGGACGTCACCCGAGTAAATACTTCGCAGACTCTTTTTTTCAAACGTATGCGCGATATTCTTTAAAGCTTAAAATCCTGATCATATATTTTTCACTCATGGAAGTCGAATGTGGGTGGCTTGAAATAATCATTGGGCCTATGTTTTCTGGAAAATCGAGCGAACTCCTAAGAAGACTGGAATTGTATGAGTATTCTGGGCATCCCACTTTATTGATCAAGCCCGTATTGGATTACAGGTATTCGAAAACAAAAGTCGTAAC
>Ga0315280_10009274_pt1 | contig 12670 bp, 10 predicted proteins | sample YL17G06_40_MG_FD_203697 | JGI IMG/M metagenome (GOLD analysis project Ga0315280, IMG submission 203697) | Sediment microbial communities from Yellowstone Lake, YNP, Wyoming, USA - YL17G06_40 | ecosystem: Environmental > Aquatic > Freshwater > Lake > Sediment | place: USA: Wyoming | collected... | reverse complement strand
AAGACCCCCAGGGGATTACGGGGAGTCCTTCCAGGTCCTTCTTGATGGAAGGCGCCCATGAGCAGTTCATTCACAAATCCTAAATCCGAGTTCTGCAGCAATGATTCCAGGGTCTCGTATTCTTCCATTTGGATTCATCACCAGTAGAAGAGTACGAGGCCTCGACAAGATAATGTTAATCCAGGGAATTTAGGGACAAGCTCTTAAGTAAGTCTGGCGTTCGGGACCATCCCCCTGAGGGCATTCCAGTTGGTCGATTTCCCGACTATCGATGTTGAGGGCGTGAAGTTACCGAAGCTTCTGATCGGCATAAACAGCCTGCTTGGTTGGTCACACACGAGCTATGGAAGGGATAGGTGGATTGTCCGGTACTACACGGCTAGGAGGATTGCAAGGGTCTTCGAGAGATGCATAGGGCTGGGGGTCTACGGCGTTCTGGGGCCAGCCTGGCCAAGGCTCATAAAGGCCATTAGGATGGCCGAAAAAGGGACTGGGGAGAAGATGACGTTCGTAAGCACTACAATAGGGGAACTTAAGGACACCGAGAAAGAACTCAACATGTTGCACGGCACGTATTCTCCCATATGCTGCATACATGGCGCATGGTCAGATTCTTGGCCCGTGAAGAATGGTAAGCTTGTAGGACTGGAAAAATACCTGAAGATGATCAGAGACGCTGGCTTGGTCCCCGGTTTGGCCTGCCACAACGGGGACAGGCTGAAGATGGTGGACGAGGGCAGGTACGATGTCGCCACATTCGTAACTCCCGTGAACAAGGCCGGATTCTACATGAACCCAACTCAAAGGTCCATCCTCCGTGCCGTAAGCCGAACTAAGAAACCGGTCATAGCGATCAAACCTCTCGCAAGTGGCAGATTCGAAGAGGGTAAAATAGGGAAGTGGCTCGAATGGGTTCTGGACCAGAAGGGAGTCTCAGCCATGTGCCTGGGGTTCATGAGCGAGGAAGAGGCGGAAGAGGACATCGCCTGCGTAAAGGGCATCCTTCGGATAACGTAATATCGCGTCCAGATCGGTACAGTTATCATTGGGACTCTTGATCCCCGAAGTTGCGAAGAGAGGGAAATATGGATGCCTAAACAACAAAGGTATGGGACTGCATTAAAAGTCCCATTCGACGCTTACCTCTCTATTCTGCTCAGCGGACCTATAGGTTGCATCCAAGATCGCCTGAACCTTTAAGCCCTCTATGCCAGGGGAGAATAGGGCCTTTCCCTTCCTTACGGATTCGACGAATTTGGCTATCCTCTGCTCATACAAGTCTGGTTGTTGATCCTCGTCTTGGGGTTTCATGATCACCCTGGTCTTCAGGATGTCCTTGTAGAGCTCAAGAGGTTCTAGTTGAGCTCCCCCCTTTGTCCCGAGAAGGATCAGGTTGAAAACATCCGCATTCGAGAAGGAAGCCCAATTGGTTTCGAGGAGCATCGTCATCCCGTTCTCGAATCTGACAAATCCGAAGGCGCTATCTTCGACCGTGAAATCCCCCACCTTCCAAGGTCCCCCCCATCCACCTTTCGCGGCCATTTGTGGATCCTTGCAGATCTTGTCATAGGTAACAGCATACGCGGTTTTGGGCTTGGGAAATCCCAAGGCATACATTGCCATGTCGACGGCATAACATCCTATGTCCAGAAGGGGTCCTCCACCGGATATCTTCTTGTCAATGAATGTCGGTCTTACCGGTATACCCCACCTCCTCAAGCTGAGGGCACGCGCATAATATACCTCCCCCAGTTCTCCCGAATGCACGAAATCCCTAAGTGCGTTTAAGTCGGTCCTGAATCTCGTCTGGAATCCAACTATGAGTATCTTCCCGTACTTCTTGGAAGCCTCATACATCTCCTTCGCGTCCCTTAAGTTGCCTGCCATGGGTTTCTCGGTCAAGACGTGTGCCCCAGCCCTCATTGTCGCAATGGCTGGATCCTTATGGAAGACGTTTGGGGTACACACGCTGACAGCATCCAAGTCCTCCTCTTCAAGCATTTTACCATAATCCTTGTAAACATGAGGGATCTTGAATTCCTCGGAGGCCCTCTTGGCAGCCGCATCGTCGATATCGGCGCATGCGACGATCTCAACGCCCTCGATCTTCCTGTAGTTGGGTATGTGCGTCGCGGTCGCAATCCCCCCGCATCCGATTATACCGACCACAATCCTCTCATCCATGGCCACGTCACACGGAGAATGACTTAAAATCCCTTTCCTAATAATTTAGAAGAGTACGCGAGGTAGACGCAGACAGATGCATTGAAAGATATATACTACTTAATCCACGGACGGATTAGCTAACCATGATGCTCGTCCAAATCGCCGTAGGGCCGATGAAAAATTTCTCATACCTTGTAAGTGATGGAGTGAGCGGATCTGCTGCAGTATTCGATCCTGGATTCGACGTCGATACAATCCTCTCCGAGTCCAAGAGGAAGGGATTACGCATTGAATACGTGTTTAACACCCATTCCCACTCTGACCACTGCTCTGGTAACGATGATGTCAGAAGATCGACAAATGCTAAGATAGTCGCTCATGTCTCGGCTCCGATCTACAAGGATGTTCCAGTTGTTGATGGCTCGAAGATCGTAATCGGTAAACTTGAGGCGATCACGATCCATACTCCGGGTCATAGCAAAGATTCGATATGCGTGCTCATGGAAGACAAGCTAATCACCGGCGATACGTTGTTCGTTGGGGAGTGCGGGAGAACGGACCTCAAAGGGGGGAATTCGGGCGATATGTACGACAGCCTTTTCAAGAAGATCCTCTCCTTGCCAGACAATGTCGAGATATATCCTGGACACGATTATGGCAAAAAGCCCCACTCGACATTGGGTTTCGAAAGGAGAAATAACTACACCCTTAAACCGATGACTAGGGAAGAATTTATAGTCTTTATGTCCGAACCCTAGCTTAAAGCAGAGGGCTTGGTCATGCGTCCGTATAATTTAGATTTTAGCCAAGGCTTTCTCCACTGGAGGGTCTCCAGGGAAGGGGATGTGAGATTTGATATCGACGAAAAGGAAAAGGCCTTGGGAGTTGTTTTTAATCAAGGAGCTTGGTCAATCGAACACAAAACCCTTCTTCCAGTAAAGGCGGGGGAGCAATATACATTGAATGCAGAGGTTAGATGTAGGTTTGCAAACAGGGACAGTGTCCCTCACCCAAATCATGCTTCGGTAGTTGCTGATATGCTTGATGGCGAGCTGAAACCCGTGCAAGCCAGGTTCGAGAAATGGTCGTTCGGAGACCCCGGCGAGCCATTCATGTTGACGAACGTTGGCGATTGGAGATGCAGCGAGATCAACATCTGCGGCATTAGCGATTGGCGAAATGTATTCAGCCTCTTCAGGATTCCAGAGGGAACCCGTTTCATGAGGTTGAGCATGAGGGGCAGGGGCAGTGGCGAATTCCTTGCCAAGAATCTTGGGATTGAGAGCAGGATCGTTGAAGCTCCTTCGAAGGGGCGTACTCATGCAAGAGGTGCTCCTGGGGCAAGGACGTGTAGCAAAATAGCATTGGGCGATTATGCGGCCAAGGTAATCAGGATTGGCGATCTGAACGGAGATGGGAAGACTGAATACGTCTTCGCCCAAAATGAGATCGTCGGCTCGACGGCCTTCGAGGACTACAGGCAGATCTCATGCCTAACGGCCATTGATGGTGACGGGCGGATTTTATGGCAGAAGGGTGACCAGAAGATAGACAATTTCGATGTAACGTCTGATCTCCCAGTGGCAGTTCTGGATATCAATGGCGATGGCAATGACGAGGTCGTATGTTGCATGAACTTCAAGCTGCAGATACTGGACGGGACGACTGGCAGGGTCCTGAAGAGCACCGCGACACCGCGCTCAAAGCAGGGCGGGGGTTTTATCATCGGTCATGAGACCCTCTTCTCCCACATCCTAGGGGACTGCATAGCATTCTGCGACCTTCAGGGCTCGGGGAGGAATCGGAACATAATCTTAAAGGACAGGTACAACGACCTTTGGACCTACACAGTCGATCTTGAGCAACTGTGGAACTATAGCGGAAAACTCGCCCATTCGCCATTGGTCTGGGATTTCGACGACGACGGCAGAGACGAGGTCTTCACTGGGGACGCCTTGTTGGATGACGACGGTAAAGTCCTTTGGCGTTTGGAGCTTTACGACCACTGTGACAGCGCTGTCTTCTACAGGCACGGTGGGAGATCGATCCTCTGCATAGCCAATCAGAATGGGGGTTTCTACTTCTTGGATGCGAAGACGGGGGAGGTCATCAGGGAGTGGCATCTGGGACACGCCCAAGTCCTCTCCCTTGGGAACTTCGACGCGGCCGTAGGCTCCAGACTGATTTGCGCACAGACCTACTGGGGTGGGATCAATCAGTTCCTCTTTAACCTCGATGGGGACCTCGTCTTCTCGGGATTTGAGGAAGTTTATGGCTGGGTTCCGGTGAACTGGACCGGAGATGGCTCTGAGCTCCTGGCAGCACCCAAGGGCCTCTTCGATTGCTATGGGAACCTCGTTGTAAAGTTCCCAGACCCACCTATCATAGGCAAGTGGGGGGCAAAGGTGTACGCTTGGAATACGTGTGGAGACGTCAGGGATGAGGTCTTAGTGTGGGACGAGAATCACCTAACGATTTACACGCAGGTTGACGAAATTAAGGGGAGGATATACAAGCCATACAGAAGGCTCTACAACCAAACTTTCTACGGCAACATCATCTCTGAGCCAGGCTGGAATGTGGATTAGATTAGATTCCCCTGGATGTCAAGTGCTGCTCCTTTTTGGTTTTGTCCAGCAGATCTAATAGCGCTCGCTTCGTGAACTCAACGCCCTGAGGGCGTCCTGTTAAGACATGTTTGAACTCCCCATCTTTGTATTCGAAGAAGACTTGGGGTATCAAGTAGTCATCCGACCAATCGCCATACTTCCTGACGAGATCATCCGCCATCTCCTCATCCTTCGTATCGATGTCGTAGAGAACGCATGGGAGACCTATCTCCTCAGCCGCCTTCCTCATCGGCTCAACCGTTGTAGGAACGCAATGCGGACACCATCTGGCATATACAACGTGAAACGCCTTCAATCTGCTCATTTTTTTAGATCGGTATGGATTTTGGCCTGCAAGCCTAATATAAATCTTGTCTGGTCTCTTCCGATCTTTCATCGTCTGAATATAAATTTGATTATGACTATAATGGGTTTTTGCTCAGAAGTTACTCCGACCACATAATGGGATAAGCCTTTTCTCTTTCCTCTTGTCGAATGGATACCGGCGAAGGGTCATCGCGTCGGAGTTCGCCAATGATGTTGCCACGAGATCGGATATTAACCGCTTTGAATAGAAGGTCCCCAGATCGCGTGCCCGTGGCCCTAGGCTGTTTCCCCATGGTGCTGCCACACCTTCCGGAACGGGATCCGGATGAGTACTTCGAGACGGATATCAGATACGTCACATTTGAGGCCCCCAAGAGGGGGGAGGAGTTCCTCGACTACCTAAGAAATCTCCCCAAGCACATACCCCTGGGCGAGCTATCCACCTTGCGCACATACTGGGAACGGGACTATCACCCTGAGAGGCCAGGAGCTGGTATCCTAGAGGGGGTCAAGACCATTGAGGATCTGGATCTCTCGTTTCTCCAAAAGATGGCCGAACCCTCCAGACATGTGGGCATCGCGGAGAGGGTGCGCCATTACCAAGACGAAGGCATGGCTGTGATGGGCATGCCACCCCATCTCGGGGGCGACATCTTCGAGACCGCTTGGCGGATGAGGGGCTTTCAGCAATTCTTGCTGGATTTCAGACGCAATCGGGAGCTGGCACATTACCTGCTCAACCAGATCACGAACATGCTCATCTCCAATACCCTCGTCCTGGCCCAAGCGGGGGTCGACATCCTGTGTCTGGACGATGACGTCGGCGATCCCAGATCCATGATAATCAGCCCCACCCTGTGGAGGGAGTTCCTCAAGCCCCTAATGGCCAAGGTCATAGAGCTCGTCAGGGAAGTGAAGCCAAACATCCTCGTATTCTATCATAGCGACAGCTACATCGAGTACATCATCCCCGACCTCATCGAGATTGGGGTGGACGTCCTCAATCCGGTTCAGCCCGACGTGATGGACCCGGGAGAGCTGAAGGAGGTGTATGGCGACAGGATGGCCTTCTGGGGGACGGTCGGCAGCCAAACCCTATGGGCATGGGGTGGACCAAGGGACATTGAGAGAGAGGTCAAACTCCGCATAGAAACCGTCGGCCGTGGTGGCGGCTTCGTCATCTCCCCAGCCTACGATATCGATCTTCTGGATATCCCGTTGGAGAACATCGTCGCCTTTGTCCAAGCTGCGAAGAAGTTCGGTAACTATGGGTGAAACATTACTCGGCCTTCCGATCTTAACAGCGTCGGTAGCTCCGGCACCCGGTTCCTCCAAATGGCCGTTGTGAATGTATTTGATGGAGATCACCAGATAGGAAGATCACCAATTTGGAAAGCCTTTTAATCTTTTAATCATCATCATGCATGTAACGAATGTTTGTAGAATATCGCCATGAAAAAATTGTTATGGAAACCTACAGGGTAATCGGAGAGGATCCATTGCCGAGATTCTTTGTATATTATCCTTACACCGGATTAAACGATTTTGACGAGCATTCGACGCCAGTCAGCTACGACAGCATAGTTGTTGAAAATGAATACCTGAAGATGAGGGTAATCCCTTCGCTGGGAGCAAGGCTCTACGACCTATACGACAAGGTCAACGAAGCACACGTCTTCCATTATAATGAAATAATAAGGCCTGCCATGATAGCCCTGAGAGGGGCATGGATATCGACTGGAATGGAATTCAACTCACTCGACAGGCCCCACCATACCGTAGACAATTTCACGCCAGTTGACTATAAGGTCGAAAGGGGCAGGGATGGCAGTGTCACAGTCTACATTGGTAACTTGAACTTGTTGACAAACATTTACTGGCTGGTTGGTCTCACCTTACGGCCAGGAAGACAATTCGTGGAAACGCACGTCAAGGTATACAATGATGATTTTCTCTGTAGCAGGTATTATTTCTGGACGAATACGGCTGAATCTGTCACCGATGGTAGCAGGATCTTCATCCCAGGGAAGCGCACCCAATCCGGCGCATTCCCGATCTTCGAGGGTGTGGATGTCAGCTGGTACAAGAATTGTAAGTACGCGGTGGACGCGTTCATAATAGATTGCGAGGAGGATTTCTTCGGTTATTACGATTACAACGCGGAGCGGGGCTTAGTTCAGTACGCCAATCACTTCGTCGTGCCCGGCAAGAAGAGGTTCACATGGGGGACAAGCGAAGACGGACTGTTCTGGACGCCCATACTTTCGGACAAGGGCATGCCGTACATAGAGCTTCAGTCCGGGAGATTCCGCACGCAGGGCATAGTCGAATTCATAGAACCCCACTTCTTCGAGGAATGGAGTGAGTGGTGGTATCCGATAGCGAAGATCGGCGGAATTTCATTCGCCAATGAAAACGCGACCGTTTATGTCGACGTAAAGACAGATGGAAGAAGTCGTGAGGCATTCATTGGGATATATGTGACAAAGGACATCCCGGAATCAAGGATCATAATCCGCGATGGCGATGGCGTCCTTGAGGAGATCTTCGACTTGTCGCCAATGCGTCCGTTCATGAAGATCTACGCATCGAAAGGCGAGAGGGTAGAGGTTGAAGTTCACGATAAGGACGGTAGGGAGATCGTAAAGTGGGATTGCAGAGATTACAGGACTAAACTCGACGAGTCCGTCTTCATGGTTCCCGCCGAAATAGATGCTAAGTCAGAGGGTGACCCAGGGAAGGGCGTCGAGGGGCTTTTGGTCGATGCCACGTTAGAGGACAAGAGGGGCGAAAGGCTCCTCGCGGAACTGAAGTATAAGCGTCTGCTTGAGCTGGATGGGAATTGCACAAGCGGGATCTGCGCGCTAGCGGTCCTTTATTGCCGCCAAGGGAGGTATGGGGATGCGATCGAACTTCTTGAGGGGGCTGTTAAAAGGCGTCCTGACCATGAGGGCGCCCATTATTACCTGGGACTTTGTTACCTTAAGATTGGCCGTTTCTTCGACTCCGAAATGGCCCTGTGGAAGGCCAGGAAATCCAGGAAATACCTCCCAATGGCTTCCTACTTGTTGGCGCTGATAAAAATCGGGAACAAGGAGAACGGGGAGGCTGAGAGGATCGTCGCGGAAGGGCTGCAGGGCAACGGAAGGGATTTGAAGGGCCTGTTCCTACTTTCGGCGATCTTAAGGAGAAGGGGAAGGGCGAAGGAGGCGCTGGAGGTCGTGGAGAACGCCCTCGGCATCTCGCCCCTTCATTACCCAATGATCTGCGAGAGGATGTTTTGCGCGAAGGGGACGAATGGGCTCGGTGGAGCGGAGTCCGAGTTCAAGAGGGTAGTATTAGCGGACGGCCAGAAAGCCCTTGCAGTTGCAATGGAATACATGGGCGATGGCCTCTTTGAGGAAGCGGAGGTGGTACTGAGGATGGGGATCAATTCAGGCCTAGATGGCCCGATGATCCACTACTGCCTGGGCTTCGTCTTGGAAAAACTTGACCGCACGGACGAAAGGGATGAAGCGTACGGGATCGGGAACTCGAAGAATCCTGATTACGTCTTCCCCCACAGGCTAGAGGAGGAAGCGATACTTAGGGGCGTCAAGGATGCGAGCGGCGATCCTAAACCGAGCTACTACCTAGGGAACCTTCTCTTCTACCTCAAGAGGTTCAGGGAGGGAGTGAGGGAATGGGAGCTGGCAGAGGAAAGGGGGATGCGGCACCCCGTCCTTCATAGAAATCTTGGGAACGCCTACCACTGCCTATACAGGCGCGGAGAGAGGGCGTTGGAACAATATGAGAAAGCCATCGAACTAGATCCGTCGAACCACCGACTCTATTTGGAATATAGTGACGTCTGTTCTTGGTGGGGTTTGACGAAGAAGGAGATAGGAGCTCTGGAATCGGTGAAGGAGCGCGTTAAGAAGGATTCGCTATTGGCCCGGCTATCTTCAGCCTACGTCGAGGCTGGGAGAAATGGGGAGGCTCTCGAGATATTGGAGGGTAACGAGTTTACGCCTGCAGAGGGATATTACGGCAACTGGGAGACGTATGTTGAGGCCCACGTGCGAAGGGGCGTAAAAAGCATGATCGAGAATGAGCGGGAAAAGGCCATGGACGACTTCAAGGCCGCTTTAAAATATCCCGCCAACTTGGGGATCGGAGCCCCCTTCCGCCCTCACAGGCATGAAGTGATGCAGAAGTATTGGATGGGAGAATGTTATCTTTCGCTCGGCGAGAGTGACAAGGCCAAGGAGACATGGAAGGAGATGCTCGGCCAAAAATCCTTAACGCAGCACGAGGCCTATTATAAAGGGCTCGGACTGAGGGGGCTGGGGAGGAGAAAGGAGGCCGTTGATTTATTCAAAGGAGCCCTGAAGGCGGGTCAGCAAAGGGAAATAAAATTCCTGAGACTTAAGGGGACGATGCCACCGGAATATTTTAACTACATGAACTACGATCGCGAACTCGCCAAGATATATTGCGGGAAGATGATCGCCTACCTCGGTCTTGGCAGGAGAAAGGAGGCCTTGAGGGAATATGGGAAAGCCCAGAAGATATGCAGGGACCTCGGTCATTACAGGTGGATCCGTCACAAGTTATTATCAAATCTTCAAACCTAATCCGAGCAAGCGGCGTCAGTTATAATAAGGATATAATCCGTCGATTGAGACAGGATGACCATGGGAAATCAAGTTTCTAAGGCCAGATGGATTGGAAGGGGTGAATGGGGACCGAACATCGACGTTGATAACCAGATCGTCCCCAGCATCGAACCAGCCGTCGTTGCCAATTCCCCCGAGGGCGATTCCCTCACTCAGTCCGATTTGCGCGCTGAGCTCAAGCGTTCTGGCCTCAGGCTCTGCTATCAGTCCCGGCGTAGCGGCAAGAGCGAACTATACGTGTCCGACGCAGATGGTTCAAATACCGTCGCAATCACGAAGGAAACTTCCTTGGATGCAGTCTATCCACACGTCTCACGGGATGGTCGGCGCGTGTGCTACACGGCCGTTCGCATCGAGAGAATTACTGAGGACAAGGCCGTTCCTCGCTTCGACATATACTGGATGAAGATCGATGGCTCGGAGCGAACGTTGGTGGCAAACGACGCCGTCGACCCCTGCTGGGATCCAGATGGCCATCGCATAGCTTTCGTGAAACGCCTTAACCAAGAAAAGACGGTAGATTATCAGAATTTCGGGCTTTTCGTATACGACATAGACACCCGCGAGACGGAGGAGCTGACGGGCGGCAAGCTCTACCATGCCTACGTTCCTTGCTGGTCACCAACTGGCGACTGGATCGTAGCGACGGTTCACGAACACGCCGATTTCGACCATGCCATTATCGCCATCGACCTGCGCGAAGGGAAGTTCTATTCGCTTGGAAAGGGCGGGATAAGCGGTTGCCGACCCGACCTTTCATGGGATGGCGAGCGAATCTGTTGGAACCCTAACGACGTCCAGATCGGCATCGCGCGATTCGACCCCACATCCGCTGATAGATTACCCCTGCGCGCAATTGCCCAGGCGCCTCCGCCGAAGGGCTCCGTATATTTCAGTGATTGGTCCCCAGACGGAAGATACGTCGCCTATGCGATGAATCCCGACGTTGGTTTCAGGGACAAGTATACGGGGGCTCTCTGGGATATCTTCGTCACGAGAGCCGAAGGCGGTTCCCATGTGCAACTCACGTTTAACCACGCGAACAACAAGCAACCGGAGTTCTTCTCAATAACCTAGGCCATGTGCGCCAATTTTAGTATCTAGCATGATGAATTAGTGAAAAAGTGAATGGGCTTCATGCGATAAGGCAGAAGATACATAATATTTTTAAATGGCCTAAAGTTTAATGATGTGAGGTACGAATTGGTAAAAAATAGGATTACAATTTCCCTAATTCTACTCGTCGCAATCATAGGTACGCTTGCCTACTTAATCCTGTTCAGACCTACGCCTTTTTCAATGCAGGTTATTCCTGAGCAAATAAAGGGTGACACAATACCAGGACAGAGATTCGTATTTTTAGTAACCATTTCGGACGAAGGAGAGGGATTTGGTAAAGGAAAGGCCGTCAGCATATCGGCGAATGTTGTGGGCTCTGCTGTAACCATCTACCCCCAGGCGATAACTCCTGTTCAGGTAGTCGAGGTAACTGTTGTGCCAGACGCGACGAGCGCGGGTGAGAATTTGACGGTGACGATCCGCGGGGAGCGAGATGGGCTAGAACAGACGAAGTCAATTACCTTCAGCGTTTTCGAAGGCGAAGATACCATTGGGCCCTATGCTGTAGCCTTGCGTGACAAATTCGTCACTTGGCTTGCTACCAACCACCCTGAGCTCGGTATCACGAACGAAACCGAGTGGACCGGTACCATCGTATCCCCCGTGTGGCTGGTTGTGTCCCACTACCTCTTCTTCTCGGACGAATGGGAGATGCACGTGTCGTGGCACATCATGATAGCGCCGTATGATTGGGCACGGATCGACCTAAGGCACAGGATCACGGAGGTTAGCCCATCCCGTGCTTTTGAGATATCGTCGGTCTCCGAAAACGTTGAGCCTCAGGAGATCGAACCTCCAGAAACGGTGTGGCGCTGACTGTGATACGCCGGATGACGGTCGGATGACATGCCGCCTTCGGCCTGTCACCGCATCCGCCTGGTTAGAGCATCACTTCTATGCCCCTACTTCTCAAGAACTCCTTAACTTCCCTGATGGAGTACTTCCTGAAGTGGAAGATCGAAGCGGCTAGGAGGGTCGTGGCTTTTCCCTTAACTACCGCTTCGTATAGATGTTCCAAAGTACCTGCCCCTCCCGAGGCTATGATCGGCACTTTGACTGCGTCCGCGATCGCCCTAGTGAACTGGATATCGTAGCCCGACAGTGTGCCATCCCCATCGATGCTTGTGGGCAGGATCTCACCGGCGCCCAGCTCTTCGCCCCTCTTAGCCCATTCCACGGCGTCCATCCCAGTCCCTTTCGTTCCGCCATTTACTACAACCTCAAAGCCCGAAGGCATTTCAGGATTCCTCCTCCCATCGATGGCAACGACGATCTTCTCCTTCCCGAACTTCCTCGAGGCCTCCCTAATGAGCTCAGGCCCCCTTACGGCAGCGGTGTTCAACGATACTTTACTGACCCCAAGATTGAGGAGCTCCTCCACATCGCCGATACTGGCTATTCCCCCTCCTACCGTAAGGGGGATCGAGATGACCTTTAGGACGCCCTTAACCCACTCAAGCCTCGTCTTCCTGCCTTCGATGGTAGCAGAGATATCCAGCATGGCGATCTCGTCAGCTCCCTCCACCTCATAGAAACTTGCATTCTCGACGGGATCGCCGGCATCGCGTAAATTGGAAAAATGAATCCCCTTCACAACCCGTCCATCCTTCATGTCTAGGCATGGCATGATCTTTACAGCGACCATTGGCTCCCAAGCTCCACCTGTTCAGCCACGATAAGTATCTTTGCAATATAGTGAGCAGTAATAGTTGGAATAAAGGTATATATGCCAAGATACGCGTACGGTTAAGGCCAAGATGGGGGAGGGTCTATGGAATTAACTCTCTTAAG
>Ga0315280_10009273_pt1 | contig 12671 bp, 13 predicted proteins | sample YL17G06_40_MG_FD_203697 | JGI IMG/M metagenome (GOLD analysis project Ga0315280, IMG submission 203697) | Sediment microbial communities from Yellowstone Lake, YNP, Wyoming, USA - YL17G06_40 | ecosystem: Environmental > Aquatic > Freshwater > Lake > Sediment | place: USA: Wyoming | collected... | reverse complement strand
GCCGCGCCCGATCCACTTCAGCGTCGCGTCGCTGACCGATTGGAGTCCGAGCTCCACCCATAGATACGTGCGCCGGTGGTATTCTTCGAGCAACTGTAGGAGAGGTTGGCAAGCTGTCGGCGGCGTTTGGGCCTCACCTCGCACCGCGGGGCGAGCTGTCGCGGGTATCTCAAGGTTTTTTGGGACAGATTGACAATTTGTCCTACCCAGACAATCGGCCCTTGTGCCGATCATCAAGCCCACGACGTCGGGATGGTCGAGCGCCTCGTCGTAGAGCGCGCGCAACCGCTCAACGGGCGCATAGGTGTTGGTGTAAGGTTGAAAATAGACGAGGAACTTCTCGGCCTTGTAGCGACGGCGAAGCTGCGCGATGCCGCGCCGAACCTGTTCCGCGATGGGCAATTCCGGCTCGACGTAACCGGCGCGCGAACCCGCTTCCTCGCAGTAGGCGCACCCTCCGCGGCCCACCGTCCCGTCGCGGTTGGGACACGTGAAGCCCGCATCCACGGCCACGCGATGCACCCGGCAGCCGAACACTTCGCGCAGGTGTTGAGAAAACCTGCGGTATCGGGGTTGCTCACTCACTGGACTGCCGCACACGTAGGATCTTGATGGCTATGCGGAAACCGAGTGGCCGAGACATCCTGGATCAGAGAAAAGTCGTGGGATCGCCTCTCGCATCACGCGCGGGCTTGTTCTTCCGCACTTCCACACCAGGAGGGGAGCTTCTCGCGAAGCAGAGTCAACGAGTGACTATATCATGTCTGTACAGCCCTCGCGTCGCACGCCCGGCGGCCTGGCGCAAAATGTGTTCGAAGGCACGCTGTCTGTGCGATGATAGCCTGCTATTTCTTTTCCTTCACGCCCGGATAGCCGATCTTTTCTTTGACCTTGTCTTCGATTTGCTGGCGTACCTCGTTGTTTTCCGTCAGGAAGATGCAGGTGTTCTCGCGGCCCTGGCCCAGGCGCGTTCCCTCTAACGAAAACCAGGCGCCGCTTTTGGCCACGATGTGGTGCTTGACGGCCAGATCGAGCAGGTCGCCGCCGTAGGAAATCCCCTTGCCGAAGAGAATGTCGAACTCGGCTTCCTTGAACGGTGCGGCCATTTTGTTCTTCACCACGCGGACCCGGACGCGGTTGCCGACGTTCTCCTCGCCTTCTTTCAGCGAGGCAATGCGCCGAATGTCCACGCGCACCGAGGCATAGAACTTCAGCGCCCGGCCGCCGGGCGTCGTTTCGCTGGAACCGAACATGACGCCGATCTTCTGGCGAATCTGGTTGATGAAAGCCACGCAGGTCCCCGAACGGCTGATGGCAGCGGTCAGCTTGCGAAGGGCCTGCGACATCATGCGCGCCTGCAGGCCGATGAACTGGTCGCCCATCTCGCCCTCGATCTCCGCGCGCGGCGCGAGCGCGGCCACCGAGTCAATGACGATGATGTCCAGGGCGTTGCTCCGCACCAGCGTTTCGACGATGTCGAGGGCCTGCTCGCCGGTGTCGGGCTGCGAGATGAGCATGGCGTCGAGGTTCACGCCGAGGTTTTTCGTATAGGTGGGATCCATGGCGTGTTCGGCGTCAATATAGGCGGCGACGCCGCCCTGGCGTTGGGCCTGGGCCACGGCGTGGAGCGCCAGCGTCGTTTTGCCCGAGGCTTCGGGACCAAAGATCTCGACCACGCGTCCGCGCGGATAGCCCCACACCCCGAGCGCCGCATCGAGCGAGAGCGCGCCCGAAGGGATGACCGGAATGCCCTCGATCGCCGGCCGCTCGCCATAACGCATGATGCTGCCTTTGCCGTGGCTGCGTTCTATCTGGGTGAGCGCCAGTTCGAGCGCTTTTCGTTTGTCCTCCGCATCAGAACTCACGGTTGTTTTCTCCTCTCCTGGTTATGTCGCTTCGAAACCGGTTCAACACCGGCTAGTATGACAGTAAGACATAGAGCAGCGAGCAATAAACCCATTCTGAGCCACACGGACTGTGAAGGGGTTGACCCTTCATGAAGCCGATGCAACCAGACCCAATCCACCCGCAGATACCACAAGCCCCCTGCGCCAAGATACAGAATCACTATCGCGATCAGGCCCACCCAAATCCATCGGATTGTTTTCATGACGGCCCTGTACCCGCGCCCCGACGTTGCCGGCGTCCTTGCCGTCACTCATCAAAATGCGTGTCAATCTCCTGGGCCAGTGATTTCAGGCGTTTCTGGATTTTCTTGTACTCGGCCGAATGGCGAAAATCCTTCTCGTTGCGGCTGAGCAGTTCGTAGGCCAGGTGGAACGCCGCCATCAGCGAAACCCGCAGGCTGTCCACCAGGCCGCTGCCCGTCGTCAATTCGGCGATCTTGTCCTCGACCAGTTTGGCGGCTTCCTGCAATTGCTCCTCCTCGCCTTCGGGACAGCGCAGATGGAACGTCTGGCCTTGAAGGGTGATCTCAATTCGATTGACGGGGCTCATGGTCTTGGGCCTCGATCCCGGCGATTTCCGCTTCGAGCGTGTCAATCTGGCCGAGAATCTGTTGGAGTCGGTTCTTCACCACTTCTTCGCGGCTGCCGCGGCTGGCCAGTTCGTTTTCCAGCTCCCCCAGGCGCGCGCGCAACTGCTCGTTTTCACGTCCCAGCCGCTGGTTCTCCTGGGCGCCTTCCTTGAGTTGCGTTTCCAGCTGGCGAATTTGCTGTTTGGCCTCGCGATGGCGCTCGATGAGCGTGGCGATCCGGTGCTCCAGAGCTTCCAATCCATCGGTCATCTTTTTCTTCCCGCACGTTCTGCGATAGCTGGCTCTTTGCGCAGTTCCTGCCCGCTCCCGGCGGCGGTGTCAAGCGCGAAGAGTGAAGGGAAAAGGGAAAAGTAAAAAGTGAGAAAGGCAACGCGACGTTCGCGTTCACGCATCAAAAGCCACGCTCCAACTGGTTCCTCGGCTGCGAGCCCAAACTCCCCGAATCCCTTGCCTTGTTCCGCCTGGCGAACGGGAAATAGACTGTTGCGAAACAAAACGGCAGCGGCGGGGCCGGCTCCCGGACAGTTTTGCGGAGCCCCGTTACACCGCCTTGCTTTCCAGCCCGCTCCACTGTTTTGCCATTCGCTTCAGTTCTTCAGCATACTTGGGCCAATCGTGGAGTGTCTCGGGGTCAAAATCCGCCCCATTCGGCCATACCAGCGTGTGGACTTCCGGATCAATCTCCACCCGATTGAACAGGTTTTTGTTTTGCAGCGCACCGTAGAGGTCCCCGACCAACACGTGTCGAAAGTCAATCACTTGCTCGTGCCCATCGTCAAACTTCACACGCAGAGTGCAAGGCGCGACAATTTCGAAAGCCACGACACGGTAAACGGCATGACTCATTTTTTCCCCCTCTTGCGACTCACCTCAGCGGGGCGATCCGGTGAGGAAGTTGCCCTCCCTGCAGTCGCTGCCAGTTCTCCAGGAGTTCGCCTTGATGCAGCTCCGCCCACGCTTCCACCAGTCGTTCCTCTCGGTGAGGCAAACCACCACCCATCAACTCTATGGGGTCAATGGCATAAATGGCAATATGATTCTGGTAATAGGCGTGGAAGTGAGGCCGGTGATGCGGAACGCCGGGCTCTGCATACATGCGAATGATAATGCCGAAGAAGCGGGCAATTTCCGGCAAGGGAGTCTCCTCAGGGCTGATCCATCTGCCGCTAGACTGTGTCCAAAAACGCTGATCGGTTTCACCCACAGTGAGACAAATTCACTTTCCCCTTTTTCCTTTTGCCTTTTTCCTTCTGCTTCTTGTCATCAATGCGACCGCCAGAGCCGCTGCGCCTTCGCCCGTGCCGGTGAACCCCATCCCTTCGGTCGTCGTGCCCTTGATGTTGAGGGCGACGGTGGGACCCAGGACTTCGGCCAGTCGTGCGGTCATCGCGGGGACATGGGGTGCAATCTTCGGTTTTTCCATGATCAGCGTCAGGTCGGCGTTGATGACCTGCCAGCCGAGCCTGCTCGCCAGATCCACAACTCTCTTCAGCAGGATCAGGCTCGAAATGCCCCGATACTCACGATCGGTGTCGGGAAAATGTCGGCCAAGGTCGCCCGCGCCAATTGCCCCGAGGATGGCGTCGCACAGGGCATGGACCAACACATCCGCGTCGGAGTGCCCTTCGAGTCCGCGCTCGTAAGGGATCGGCACTCCACCGAGGACCAGGGGCCGCCCTTTGACCAACCGATGCGCATCGAATCCACATCCGACGCGAAAAACTGCCGCACTCATTCTCGCCCTTTCTCCGACAACAACCATTCCGCGAATCGGATGTCAGCCCGGTTGGTAATCTTAGGATTGGGCGACGGCGATGCGACGACCCCCACCGGATGGCCCAGCCGTTCGACCGCCGCCGCATCGTCGGTCACCTCGGCCCGGTCGGCCGTCACTTGTTCATAGCCGTGGCGAATCAGCTCGTAGCGAAACACCTGGGGCGTCTCGGCCAGCCACAGCTCGCGCCGATCCAGCGTTTCGATCACCCGCCCGCGCGCGTCGCATCGCTTCGGTGTGTCCACGACCGGGCGGGCCAGGATCGCGGCGCCCACCTTGCGCGCCCGGGCGATCGCCTTGCTGATGGCTTCCGGCGCCGCAAAAGGCCGAACCGCATCATGGATCGCCACGATCTCAGTCCGCTCCGGCATCGCCATCAGGCCGGCCAGAACGGAATCCTGACGCCGTTTGCCACCCGGTCCAAACCCGGCGATCTTCGTGTAAGGGGAAAGGTCGAAACGGCGCTCGAACCGCGTGACGGATTCCTTGGGCAGGACCAACCAGATCTCGTCCAGCTCCGGCAGGCTCTGGAAGATCTCGATGGAGTGAAACAGAAGCGGCTTGTCGCCCAACAGAGCGAACTGCTTTGGTGTCTCGCTGCCGAAGCGAACTCCCCGACCCGCTGCTACGATCAACGCCGCAGTTGACATTCAGAGCCGCGTCCATGAGGGCGAAACGGTAAGTAAAAAGGCAAAAGTAAAAAGTGGAAGGGAAGATCAGCGATTCAGGGCGCCTCTCGATTGGGGGCAATCATGATGCGCCCGGCGATTTACGGCCACGGTTCCGCCTTTTCCCTTTTCCCTTTTTCCTTCTTCTATTCTCTCGTCTCCGACCTCTCACCTCTCGACTTCGCGGTCACCCTCTGTTCCTTGTCCACTGCCAGGCGGCCGAAGATCATCCGTCCTCGCGAGGTCTGGAGAATGCTCGTGACGTTGACGAGGACTTCCTGGTTGATGTAATCCTCGCCGTTCTCAATGACCACCATGGTCCCATCGTCGAGATAGCCAACCCCTTGGCGGGCCTGTTCCCCCGACTCGCTGACATAGAGTGGAATGGTTTCGCCGACAAACGCCGTGGGCTTGAGGATATTGGCCAGTTCGTTGAGATTCAGCGTTCGCACCTGGTGAAGCATGGCGACCTTCTGGAGGTTGAAGTCGTTGGTGACCAGTTCGCCGTCGGTTTCGCGCGCCAAAGCAATCAGCTTCTGATCCACGTCGGGAATGTCGGGGTAGTCGTTCTCATAAATGGTCAGGGGGATTTCCATGGATTTCATTTCTTCGAGGATGGCCAACCCGCGCCGTCCCTTGGCCCTTTTCACCGGGTCGTTGGAATCGGCCAGCGCCTGGAGTTCCTGGATGACAAAGTGAGGCACCACCAGGGTTCCGGGAATAAACCGGCCGGCCGCCAGGTCGCGGATCCGTCCGTCAATGACCACACTGGTGTCAATCACCCGCACGTTGCCCTTGGGCGGGCCGAGGATGAATTTCAGGCGCGACAGATCAAAGCGGTCCACATTCTTCAGCAGCAGCATGATCCCGAAGTAGCCGCAGACCATGTTGGAGCCGATGCGCGTATAAAGAGGGTTGTCGCCGAAAAGATCGTTCGGCAGCGTCTGGGCAACGAGCGAACCGAGAATCAGGCCAAAGAGCAGCCCGACCGAGGCGAACAGGATTTTCTTGGGCGAGAGAATGTGGGCCGAACTCTCAAACAGCACGATCAGGCAGGCCACCAGGAAGCTCAGCAGGGTGTACTCGATGATGCTGGCACCGGGGGTGAATTGCTTCTGACTAAGATAAACACCAAAAAACCAGGTTATGAGGAGGACGAAAAACGTCCGAATGACGACAAACTCATTCAGAAAAGGGTGTCGGGGGGGGTGCTTTCCGTTTGGCATTCGCTGGACCTCGCCATCGAGGGGCTTGCGGAAAAGGAGATTTCCCGGAAAACTGCGGCCGAAAACAGAGTGGGCTGGACTGTCCAGTCCGCCGATTGCTGCGGGCTGACAGCCCACGCCACGCCTTTTCGCAAGTCCCTTCTCGCCATCCGAGAGCGGCGAGAATTGTATTGACAACAGGCAGAACTTAGAATAAAAGAGATTGGCTTTTCAAGCAGAAAAGGGCCGGATTGGCCGATAGGATTTCCTGATGCTGAGGTATTGTGATCGGTTCATTGTGGCTGTCTCCCAGGAGACGTTCGGCGCCCTGATTCCCTCGGACAGAAAGGGGTGAAAGGGCGATGGGAGTTGTCATCGTAGAGGAAAACGAACCCATAGATCGAGTCCTCAAACGGTTTAAAAAGGAGTGCCAAAAGTCGGGCATCCCCAGTGAGTTACGCCGACGCGAGCATTACGAAAAACCCAGTGTCCGACGAAAACGGAAAATGGAAGCTGCGAAACGCAAAGCGCGTCGCCGCATGCTCAAGATGCGAAGGAAAATGGAATCGTATTGAGGCGGCTCGAGCAGACGGCGGCTTTCACGATTGGCCCTTTTCCAGTTCCATTGGGAAGAGGGCCTTTTGCTAGGGAAGGATGAAGGCTGAAAGCAGAAGGATGAAGTCAAAAGCAAGACGTCCTGTTTTGGCTGCAGGAGTTCTGTTCCTTCTTTCTCCTTCATCCTTCCTTCTTTGCGTTCAAGGTTTTCTGAGATGATTCGTTCAAGCATTCGCGCAAAACTGATCACGGGGTTCACGGTGGCGACCGTGATCCAAGCGGCGATCACCTGCCTGGTGGGGGTTCGGCTGTTTTATGACCGCATGATCTCGCAGGCGCAGTCCGAGGTGACCGCGGCGCTGAACTCCGCCCATGAAATCTATTTGAGCCAGCTGCGCGAGATCAAAGACACGGTGCGACTGTCGGCTACGCGCCGGCTGGTGATCGAGGCTCTGGCGCGGGGAGATCGGGCGGGGCTGGTCCAGGAACTGGACCGAATCTGGCGGAGCGAGGCGCTCGATATTCTGACCGTGACCGACGCGCGGGGGCGCGTGGTTTGCCGGGCGCAGGATTCCGAGAGCCGCGGCGACGACCGCTCCTCCGACTCGCTGGTCCGTGCGGTTCTCGCCGAGCGGCGTCCAATCCTGGGTACGGTGATCATTCCGCACGAGGTGCTGCTCAAGGAAAGTCCGCAGCTCGCCCAACGCGCTTGCATCACGGTGGTCGAAACGCCCGGGGCCAAACGCCGCGAAGAGACTACCGAAACCGCGGGAATGCTGTTGGGCGCCGCTGCCCCTTTGCTCGATCGCGACGGAAAGCTGCTGGGGGTTCTCTACGGCGGCATATTGCTCAATCGGAACTATGCCATCGTGGACAAGATTAAGGAAGTTGTCTTCGAAGAGAACCCGGAAGGCAGACGCCCGGGGCGGGCTGTGGGGGGAACCGCCACGATCTTCGAGGGCGATCTCCGAATCTCGACCAACGTCCAGAATCCGGACGGGTCGCGCTCCATCGGCACCCGCGTCTGGAGCAAAGTCTATGATGCCGTTCTCGTCCAGGGCCGCCAGTGGATTGACGAGGCCTTCGTGGTCAACGACTGGTATATCACCGCCTACGAACCGATCCGCGACCTGGAAGGCAAGATCGTCGGCATGCTGTATGTGGGTATTCTCAAACGTCCCTTTGTGCAGAGTCTGTGGCAAACCGTGGAGATTTTCGTGGGCCTCGCCCTCCTGGGAATCGCCCTGGTCGTGGTCATCGCCATCATCATCGCGCAGACCCTGACGCGTCCGGTTCGCCACATAGCCGCGCTTGCCCGCAAAGTGGCCGACGGCGACTACGACGTGGAGATCAAGCCCGAGTCCCAGGACGAGATCGGGCGGCTGGCCGAATCCTTCAACATCATGACGGGGCGCCTTTCCGAGGTGCTGGGAGAACTGCGTGAGTCCGCCCGCACGCTCGAAGTGAAGGTCGAGCAGCGCAGCCACGAGATCCGGCACATGCAGGAGCAGTTGATGCAGTCCGAGAAGCTGGCGTCGCTGGGCAAGCTCGCGGCCGGAGTGGCTCACGAAATCAACAATCCGATGACCGGCATTCTGACCAATGCGAGCCTGTTGCTCGAAGACCTGCCGGCCGGTGACCCGCGTCGCGAAGACCTCCAGACGATCGTGGACGAGACGATTCGCTGCCGGCGGATCGTCAAGGGGCTGCTGGATTTCGCGCGCCAGAGCAAGCCCGAGAAGAAGAACATCTCGGTCAACGAGAGCATCCGCAACAGTCTGGCGCTGCTGCGCAACCAGGCCTCGTTCCGCAACGTCGAGATCCTCGATGCCCTCGATCCCTACTTGCCCGAAATCTCCGCCGACCCCAATCAGCTCCAGCAGGTGTTCGTGAACATCCTCATCAATGCCTCGGAAGTCATGCCCAAGGGTGGGCAGGTGCGGATCCACTCGCGGCGCGCCGATCGCGCGGGCCAGCAGCTCGAGGTGGTGATCGCCGACGACGGTCCCGGCATCCCGCCCGAAGTTTTGTCCCGGCTGTTCGATCCGTTCTTTACGACCAAGAGTACGGGGACGGGCCTGGGGCTGGCCGTGAGCTATGGCATCATTCAAAGTCACGGGGGGACGATTGAGGTGCACAGCGAAGTGGGCCGCGGCGCCACGTTCATTATTCGGTTGCCGACCGCGGGAAGATAGGGCATAAGGCACCGGTGGGTTGCGCGAATCAGGCCCACCGAATTTCGTATCCGGGTTTGCAAGGATGGCTGGTGCTGGTACACGGGAATCGAGCGACGCGGTCGGCGATTCACCCTGCGGAAACTATCCCCCATTCAGCGCATTGGCAATCCCAGCAGAACAAGGTGATCGTGATGAAAAAACCGGCACGCGTGCTTGTTGTGGATGACGAAGTGGTCATCTGTAAGAGCTGTGAGAAAATCCTTCGGCGACAGGGCCACGAAGTAGAGTGGGTGCTCTCGGGAAAGGAAGGCCTTGAGCGCGTCCGGCAGGGCCAGTTCGACGTGGTTTTCACGGATCTGAAGATGGCCGATATCGGGGGGATGGAGGTGCTGCGGACCATCCGCGAGGAGCATCCCGAGGTTGCGGTGATTGTGATCACGGGCTATGCGACCGTGGCGGCGGCGGTCGAAACCATGAGGTTGGGCGCGTTCGATTTCCTGCCCAAGCCGTTCACGCCCCCGGAGCTGCTGGGGGCGCTCGACCGCGCACGGGCCAGACGCTTGCTGCGGTTGGAAAGCCGCCAGCTGTCCGAAGGAGAGCGTGTCGCCCCCGACTTCTGCTCGATCATCGGCCATAGCCCGCGCATGCGCGAGGTGTTCGGCCTGATCGAGAAAGTGGCGCCGACCGACAGCACGGTGTTGCTGGTGGGCGAAAGCGGCACCGGCAAAGAAATCGTGGCGCGCGCCATCCATGAGCGAAGCCGCCGGCGGGAAGGACGGTTCGTGGCCGTGGATTGCGGCGTCTTTTCCAAGGAACTGCTGGCCAGCGAACTGTTTGGCCACGTCAAAGGCGCCTTCACCGGCGCGATCGCCGACAAACAGGGTCTCTTCGAATTGGCCGACGGCGGGACCATCTTTCTCGATGAGATCGGCAACATCGCCCTCGAGATTCAGGTCAAATTGTTGCGCTTTCTCCAGGAACGCGAGTTTCTCCCGGTCGGCGGCGTCAAGGCGCGCCGCGTGGATGTCCGCCTGATTTTCGCCACCAACCGCGATCTCCGACAAATGGTCGAGCACGGCGAATTCCGCGACGATCTCTACTATCGCCTCCTGGTTTTTCCCATTCGCCTGCCTCCGCTGCGCGAGCGGCGTGAGGACATTGCGGCGCTGGCCTATCACTTCCTCAAAACGGCGGCGGCGCGCACGGGCAATCCCATCGCTCGCTTCGAAAACGACGCCCTCGACCAGATGGTCAACTACGATTGGCCGGGCAACGTCCGCCAACTCGGAAACACCATCGAACGCCTGGTCATTCTGGCCGAGGGTCAGACCATCGAAACGCGCCATCTGGCGCTTTGCCTGCACGAGGTGAGCGCGGGGGCGGGGCTGCGAGTCCCCAACGACAGCCAGGAACTGAAAATGCTCAAAAAAGAGGTTCGCGAAAAGGCCGTCGCCGATGTGGAGAAACAGTTTGTGATCGAAGCCCTGCGCCGCCACAACTGGAACGTCACCCACGCCGCCCGCGGGGTCCGAATGCAGCGGACCAATTTCCAGGCCCTGATGCGCAAGTACGGGCTGAGTCGGCGGATGCGGGGAAGCGAGCCCACCGAGCCGGAGGAGAAGCCGTAAGCGCCTTCTCGGGAACCAATGAAAACCGTCCGGGCTGTTGTCGCCAGGCGCTTGTGGCCGTTCGTGGGATTCCCGGCAGAATATCGAACGCCCACGAGGGGCTAGACTACAGCTAAGCGGAAAAGAAGGGGAAAAGTCAGACTGAAACTCTGACCCCGAACAAAACATTGAGCTTTTTGAGCTTGACCTCGAAGCGGGCTTTTGGCACCAAATCGAATGCACAGTCGGGCCAGTGACAGTCGCAGCATTCATCCGGGACAACCGCAGCGAGCCTGCGCTAGTTGGTTCAGATGGAGCGCAGCCATGGCGAGATTCTTCGAACGACGGTCGGGTCGGGAACGTCGCGATTGGGATATGTTCGTCTATCCCAATCGGCGTTCGAGATGCGACCGTCGCTCGGGAAAGGACCGTCGCGAATTCCAGACACCCCTCGAAGAAGGTGAGCGGCGCCGCCCCGTTCGCGCCACAACCGATTCGCCTCAGCCCCAGCCCATCCCTGCGGCGGTTCCCGGCGGAAAAGCCTATTACACCACCGCCGAAGTGGCCGAGCGGACCGGCCTGTCGCAAACCACCTTGCTCCTCTGGATTCGCAACAAGGTGATAGATGGGAGCCGGATCAAGCGTTCGGGGGAAGGCAAGCGGCTTTGGACGCAGGAAGACATCGAAGAGATTGAGCGGGTCAAGATTCGCAACGGCTGGTCCGGCTAGGCCGCTTGGTTGAGAAGTTCGGTCAGGTACTGCTTTGACGGGATAAGAGGAGGGACGGGATTTGTCGAAATCCTGTTAATCCTTCCGATCACACTCCGACCTTCCCTTTTACAACCAGCTTCTATTCACCAGAGCTCGGAGATGCGCCGACAAAAATCGGCAGGGCTTGTTTCCCCCTTGACTATCGGCGCTTCTTCAGGTGCAATCCGAACTGCTTTCCCAGGGAGAAAGAGAGAAAACAGTGATTCAGGCGAAAGAGGAAAACGGCTGCGGTATTACGCGCCTTGAGGTGGTGTTGATCCGGCCGGGCAAGTACGACGACGACGGCTATGTCGTTCGTCATCTTCGAGGCGTCCTGCCCAGCAACACCATCAGTTGCCTTTACGCGTTGACCGAAGCGGCGGCGCACAGCGAGCGGTTCAAAGGGCGCGTGGATATTCGCATTCACGTTTATGACGAGACCGTGCATCGCGTCGTGGCCGAGCGAATCGCCCGGCGATTGCGCGGGCGGTCCAGCCGAACGCTGGTCTGTCTGGCCGGCGTGCAAAGCAACCAATTCCCGCGAGCGGCCGACCTCGCTCGGCGGTTCCTGGCCGCCGGCTGCAAGGTCATGATCGGCGGGTTCCACGTCAGCGGCGCGCTGGCCATGAGCAAACAGACTCCGCCCGAATTGCAGGAGCTGCTGGATCTCGGGGTGACGCTGGTCAAAGGCGAGGTCGAGGACGTCTGGGGCGATATGCTCGAGGACGTCGTCCAGGATCGGATGCAGCCTCTTTACGACATCGTCGAGCGGCCCGATCTGGAAACGGCGCCGCTGCCCACCATCCCGCCCGGCTATCTGGGCTGTTTCACTTTCAAGCAGTTTGCCACCATGGACACGGGACGGGGCTGTCCGTTTGGCTGCAGCTTCTGTACGGTCATCAACGTGCAGGGGCGCAAGATGCGCCATCGCTCGCCCCAGGCGATCCTCGAGCGCATCCGCGCGAATTTCAACGGCGGCAAGGGCGTCAAGTATTATGTGTTCACCGACGACAACCTGGCGCGCAACATCCACTGGGAGAAGATTTTCGACGGCCTGATCCGGCTGCGCAAGGAAGAGGGGGTCGCCATCGAGTTCCTGATGCAGGTGGACGTGAAGGCCGCCGGGTTGCCCAATTTTGTCGCCAAAGCGGCCGACGCGGGCTGCACGCAGGTGTTCGTGGGCTTTGAAAGTCTCAATCCGAAGAATCTCGAAGCGGCGGGCAAGACTCAGAACTGCGCCGAGGACTATGTCGCGATGGTCGAGGCCTGGCATAACGCCGGCGTCACTGTCCACGCGGCTTACATCTTCGGCTTTCCCTACGATACGCCCGAGTCGCTGTTGCAGGACGTGGACCGCTTGACCAAGGAACTGAAGGTGGATCAAGCGTCGTTCTTCCTGCTGACGCCCTTGCCCGGCTCCCAGGACCACGCCGATGCG
>Ga0315280_10009272_pt1 | contig 12671 bp, 14 predicted proteins | sample YL17G06_40_MG_FD_203697 | JGI IMG/M metagenome (GOLD analysis project Ga0315280, IMG submission 203697) | Sediment microbial communities from Yellowstone Lake, YNP, Wyoming, USA - YL17G06_40 | ecosystem: Environmental > Aquatic > Freshwater > Lake > Sediment | place: USA: Wyoming | collected... | reverse complement strand
TTAGGCGCATAGCATGTGTTCTCCGGCAATTCCTTGTAAGCCACGGCTATTACACGCAGGCCCTCATTTCCGAATTCATGAATTTTTTCTTCAAAGGAATGCAAATAGTCCGGCGTCATTTTTTCCACTTTATCACCGACGATCACTCTCGAGGATGAGTTGAGAATAATTCTAGGAGCACCTTTTGTGTACGCGAAGATTTTATCTCCATATTTGTGAAATGTAGTGATTCTCTTTGTTTTGGAATCGAAGGGTACCATGTGAACGATGGGTTTTTGTGAAAGGAGTATATGAGAATCCAACCCATACTTCAAGGCGGCAACGAGTAATGCTCCATCGGTTGTATCTCCGATTACGCCCCAAGATTTATTTTTTTCAGAGGGCCTTTCGACTTTTGCGGTATTAGCGAGCGCAGAAATCTCAAGAATCCTCTCAAGGGCCGGGATTTCTCCGACCTCCAGCAACTTACCATCACTAAAAAATTCACCGACCGGAGCAAATCCAACTCCTGAGACATCCACGACTCTATTTTGCAAGTATATCTTTTTTACAGTCATCTCGCCCGTAGTAATTGTACCGGTTTTGTCAGTACATATCACCGTCACGCTTCCCAGAGTTTGAACGGCTGACAAACGCCTAACAAGGACTTTCTCATTGGCCATTTTCAAAACGTTGATTCCTAGAGCGCTCGATACTGTGACCTGCAAACCCTCAGGCACGCACGCTACCATTACCCCTATCATGAAAAGTATGCTATCAAATATTTTCAAATGAACCCAGGCCGAACTTATGGCAAAAAAGATTACCCCGACTGCTATTGCAGCTATGAAATCGAACTTTGCGGTATAAGCAATTTCCTTTTGAAGGGGGCTGGCTTCTTCAGTTATTTCCTGAGTCAGACCGGCTATCTGCCCGAACTTAGTATTCATTCCGGTTGCAAAGACTACCGCCTTACCTCTGCCCTTTGCAACACTAGTACTCATAAAAACTAGATTCTGGGCGTCTAGATACGCTTTATCGTGGGGCTCTCCTGGCTTCGCCGCTCGAGGCTGAGGTTCAGACTCGCCCGTCAGAGGAACATTATTCGTCCATAACTCATAAGTTTCAATCAGGTAAGCGTCGGCCGGGATCCGGTCCCCTTCTTCAAAAACTATGATATCGCCTGGTACAATGTCCTTAACAGGCAATTTTTTTAGTTCATCGTCCCGTACAACCTTGGCTTGCTCAGGCATCCAGCTTTTCAGGGCTTCCATTGCCTTTTCAGCGCGCCATTCCTGAATAAGGCTGAAGAAAGTGTTAACAAAGACTACTGCAAAAATAGCGAGAGCCAGCTCCAACATTCCTCCGACCGCTGCTAGAATGCTTGCAATAATTAGTAGGACACTGAATAAATCCATTAGATGCTCGACAAACTTTCTAGCAAAAGACACGCGTTTCTTTTCTATCAAGACGTTCGGACCATGCTTGGCGAGTCTATTATTTGCTTCACTTGTGGTTAACCCGTTGGGCGAAGTCTCCATGAGATGGATAGCTTCGTCGGTCTGCAAGTTCACGATTTCCTGAACACCTATGGCCCTTTGTTCAGTATCGGTTTTATTGACCAAATTTACACCCCCTTGGGTAACTATTCAGAATAAATTAAGGCTCTGTATTTTACTGCTAGCTTTTATTGACCTTTAAAGTTAAAGCCTTGCCCACTATGCCCAACTTCCACTTGCGGCGCGCAAAGGGCTTTAAGCACATAATTTCCGAGGGCTGAATAGGAGCATCTGGGGAAAGAGAAAAAAGACGGCCCGCAGGTATGCATTTAAAAAATTAAGTGAGTCCCTCATATTTATGCCCCGATTTACTAGTAAAACCTCCTCTAAAACTAGCGGACCTATAAAATTAGGGGTTCATCTTAGGTCGGCAATGAGCACAAAGGTAAAATGTGCTAAAGCACAAAATATAAAAGGGATTAAAATGCATCGATGGCGTTGTCGGCGGATGGGCCCTGGAAGGCCTATGAAGCCCAGAATTTTGAGCTTTAAACCCGGCACGGTAACCTTCACGTCCATAACTCCGGGTGGTGTACCCATGTCCAGGGGCGAGCCGATATACATGAGCTACGATGAATTCGAGGCTTTCCACCTCATCTATGGGCTAAATCTTAATCAAGAAGAGGCGGCCAAGCGGATGATGATCTCGCGTGGAACGGTGTGGAGATGCCTTGAGAGCGCTAGGAAAAAGGTGGCAACTATGTTTGCAGAACGCCGTCCACTTGTAGTTACTTCTGCCCCTCCAAAGCTCGGTCGGCAAGAGGAGACGGGCACTTGAGTTCCGTCGATGGGATGCGCCTCACGGTGTTGGTTGATGACTCAGCGAACCCGCAGCGACCCGAGCTCATCGCTAAGCATGGGCTTTCCTTCTTCATCGAACTGAAAGCTAGTGGGCGCCCCACAAATTTATTAATAGATGCTGGGCAGTCTGCGGATATCGTCCTGCAAAATTCTAAAAAACTTAATATCGACTTGAAAAAGGTGAATTCGATTGTACTCAGTCATGGGCACTATGATCACACGGGAGGCCTCTTGGGCATCCTAAAGCACATCGATAAAAAAGTGCCCGTGATAGCCCACCCAAATGCACTCGAGCCAAAACTCGTGTTAAAACAGAAACGTCTTAAAAAGGCAGGCATCCCTTTTCAGGTCTCGGAGTTGGAGAAGTCAGACGGCATCTTGTCTCTAAAACAGGGCCCAACATTCTTGTTACCGGGAGTTTGGGTGAGCGGAGAAATCAAGAGGGTCACATCATTTGAGAAGGTCAAGGGATTCAAGACCATAAAAGGGCGCAGAGTAGTTAATGATCATATGCCAGATGATCAGGCGCTTTTCGTGAAGGTCAGGAGTAAAGGGTTGATAGTTGTCACGGGCTGCGCCCATGCGGGTTTGATAAACACTGTCAAACAAGCACGGCGGGTGACAGGTTCGGCCAAGGTGCATGCTGTGATCGGGGGTTTTCACCTAGCTAGCGCGAGCGCGGAAAGAGTAAAAGCAACTATCGAGGAGCTCAAAAAAACGGGCCCGAAAGCAATTATGCCATGCCACTGCACAGGAAAGAAGGCGATTGCAAAATTCGTTGAAACTTTTGGTGAAAGGTGCAAGCAGCTCAGAACTGGTGATGTCGTCACATTTTGAGCCAACTAAGAGGTTTCATTCTTTTACCAAAAAGCTTTTATGTGCAATAGCACAATATAGAAAACGTGCACAGCACGAAATAGAGGTGGTAATAAATGTGGTGGTCAGGTTTCGGTCGGGGAAGAGGTCGAGGCGGTTGGTCTGGACCTTTGCCAGGCAGGGGGCCATTCAGCTATTTGCCCCCTTGGCAGAGACCCGGATGGATGTTCGGCTCCGGAAGAGGATTCGGTCGTGGTATCGGATGGTCAGGCAACCCCTACGTTTGCGCCCGCTATCCATGGCTTCCTAGATGGTGGTGGGCTTATCCAGGCACCTACGAACTCCCCGGCTACGGATATGGCTATCCTGGGTACGGTACCCCAGCTACGGATACCCCTATGCAACCTACCCGCAGTACTCCTACCCAGGGTACTGGTAGAGAAATGAAAGGAGGTTAGAGAGTATGTGGTGGCCTAGAGGTCGGAGATGTTGGTGGTGGCACATGTATCCGTATTGGTATCCGCCGTACGCACAAGTGCCGCAGGAGCCCTCGCAACCTACGCAACAACCTCCAGCAACACCTTATTTTCCGTTCCCGCCGTTTGCCCCTCCTTCGCCAACACCTGAGCAGGAAATTGAAGCTCTAGAGGCATACAAGGCTGAGATCGAAGAGGAGCTCAAAGGGATAGATGCTAGGATAAAGGAACTAAAGGAATCCTTGACCACAAAGGAGTAAGGCTTGGAGGTTTCGATTTGAGCGCGATTAAAGCAGTTGGAGGGATCGACATGATGGTAGCTATACCGTCAAACAAACCTGGTGGACTAGATGCTACAATCTCTCCCCATTTTGGCCGTTGCGAAGTGTTCACCGTAGTTGAAATTAAAAATGGCAAAGTGGTAGGGAGCAGTACTATCGAAAACCGTGGGACGCATTTAGGTTTTGATAGAACGCCGGCAGAAATCCTAGCATCGAGCGGCGTGGATGCAGTATTGACACAGGGCATGGGGCCCAAAGCAATGCAGCTCTTTGCACAAAATTGCATTGCAGTTTACATGACTTCATCCCAAACGGTTAGAGAAGCTGCGCGCGAGTTAGTAGAAGATCAGGCCAAGTTGGCTTCACTAGAGGACGCATGCAAAGAAGCCAGAGAATCTGCCCAAGCCCCTCCTCCCCCAATGTTTCCTTTTGGTCCCGGGATGGGCGGTGGAATGGGGATGGGTCGCGGAATGGGTCGAGGGATGGGGATGGGTCGAGGGATAGGACCATCTTCTTATGGGTTCCCTTACCCATCGATGGCTTCACCAGCACAATATCCACCACAAGAAATGCAGAAGCCCTCTCCTTCACCAACGGGCCGATTCAAAGTAGGTGTGGCGAACCAAGGGTCTGGGGAGCTGGATGATATGGTTTCGCCGATGTTTGGCAGGTGCCCAGGTTTTACCATCGTCGAAATCGAAGGGAAAGAGATCAAGAATGTGAAAGTCTTGCCAAACCAGTACGTTTCTTCCCCTAGCGGAGTTGGGATCGCCGTGGTCCAGATGCTCGTCAATGAGGGAGTGAAATACATCCTGGCCGGAAGGTTCGGCCCCAACGTGTCCACAGTCTCTGGCCAGTTGGGGATTCAAATGGTTATGGTTCCACCTGGCGTGAGGATAAGGGACGCTATTAATCAGTTCATTATTGGCTCACGCTAGGGTGCGGCGATTGAAGGAAATCGTAGTCGCGAGCGGGAAAGGCGGTACCGGCAAGACCACGGTCGCCGCGTCGCTTGCGGTTTTCTTGAACAATCACGGGGTAAAAGTTTTCACGGCCGACGCGGATGTTGACGCTCCTGATCTCCTCTTGACGCTCGGCGGCGGAAAGACGACTCTTTCTATGGAGGTAGAAGCGTCGGAAAAAGCTAGGATCGATAAGGAAAAGTGTACGAAATGCGGCAAGTGCATCGAAGTGTGTCCCTTTGGAGCGATTGTGGTCCAAAATGACGGGCGACCGACGGTGGTGGAACTCATGTGCGAGGGATGCGGTGTGTGCAAGCTAGTGTGCCCCGCTGGCGCGATCGAGGTGGAAAGAGCACCCACCGGCACCCTCAGCGTTGAAGAAACAAAGTATGGATTTGGATGTGTGACTGGAAAGTTGAGACTCGGTGAACACAACTCCGGGCACCTCGTGGCGAGCGTAAAGAACATCGGGCGCAGAAAAGCGCAGGACGCGGGGAGCGACGTGTTTATAGTGGATGCCGCGCCGGGCATAGGCTGCCCGGTCATTGCTTCCATCACGGGGGCAGACTATGTCATAGCTGTGACGGAGCCGACGCCTGCTGCAAAAAGGAACCTAGAGCGCCTGTCCCGAGTCGTAAAGCACTTCAACGTTCCAGCAGGGGTTGTGATGAATATGAGCGGTTATTCGAGGGATTTTGAGGTCGCCCTCAAGGAGTGGGTCGTGCGTGAGCTAGGGTTTCAGTTCCTGGGCGAAATCCCCGTCGACTACGAAGTTGTTAAAGCGCTTGTGCAAATGAAGCCGGTTGTCGAGTTTAACCCGGATGCGAAGGCGTCGAAGGCTCTGATCGCGATAGCGAAACGTGTGGGGGGAATTTTGTGGAGGCCTTGAAGAAAATCGCGATTACGGGTGGGAAGGGAGGAACTGGCAAAACCACGGTTGCCGTGAACTTGGCTACTGGTCTGAGCGCTGAGGGGCTAAGAGTCATGCTGGTTGACGCTGATGTTGATGGCCCTTGCTGTGCAACTTTGTTAGGGGTGAAGCTCGGGACTGGCGACGAGGTAAAGACCTTTAGACCTGTGATCGACGAAAAGGAATGTGTTGGGTGCAGAAAATGCGTGGATGTCTGCCACGAACACGCGTTGATTGGTCTCCAAGGAGAAACGCCGAGACTCTTTGAGGAACTTTGTTCGGGATGCAGAGCGTGTCAGTTGGTTTGCGAATATGAAGCCATAAAAGACGGCTGGAAAACCATCGGGACAACTTGCGTCGCAGACGCGAATGGAATCAAGCTTGTGGTGGGTGAGCTGAAGCCGACGGAGCCTAGGTCTCCCGTGATGGCGCGCGCGACGGTGCGTAGGGCTATGAGTGAGTTACAAAGGGACGAATATGATGTGGCGATAATCGACACCGCTCCTGGGGTTCACAACGCGGTGGCCCAGCCCATATGGGTATCGGACTTTGCACTGGCCGTTACCGAACCAACACCTTTGGGCGCCCACGACTTGAGATTTATTCTCGACCTCACCCGGGAGCTGGGGGTACCAACGGAAATTGTCTTGAACAAAGCCGATGTTCCCGGAGGCTTTAAGGACGAGCTCCTGAGCATCAGCCGTGAGCGAGGGATTGAAATAGTTGCCGAAATTCCTATGGACGATGAACTACTGCGCTCCTATATCTCGGGCGAACCGCTTGTGAAGAGATCTCCAAATAGCCCTGCCGCGAAGGCGTTGTTACCCTTAGTTCAACATGTTCGTAAGATGTTAGAAGTAGGTGAAACTTAATGGCACAACCGCCCACCCTACCGACGATGCCAACTAAGAAGTTTCAATGTTTTGCTTGCGGAAACATAATAGAAGTTCCTCAGGGGATACCTAAGCCACCAACTTGCCCAAAGTGCGGCGCTCCAACGGCAATGATTCACCGGATTGACAAGGGACCGCCTGGTGGAAGGCGTGGAGCTGGAGGTCCGCCGTGGGCTCAGCAACGCTAATTTGCTACGAAGAACGAACTACCGGTAGAATATGGTGAATAAAAGTGGAGACCTATTTAGATTGTATCCCATGCTTCGTGAGGCAGGCTTTAGAAGCAAGCAAGATGGCCACAGATGACAAAACTAAACAAGAAGAAGTCTTGAAGAAGGTTTTATCTGAACTTGGAAAAACTTCGCTAGAAGGTAAGATACCGTCTGACATTGCTCACAAAGTTCACCACATAATTAGGAAAGCAACAGGGAATAGCGACCCTTACAAGAAGTTGAAGGATGAGTATAACAAAAAAGCTCTAAAAATGTACCCGAGTCTTAAACAAAAGGTTGCTAGATCCAAAGACAGGCTATTGACGGCAACGAAACTCGCTATAGCTGGAAACATCATCGATTTTGGGCCGGGCTACAAGTTCGACCTTGAAAAGACGATAAAAGATGTTTTAGCTCAAGATTTTGCAATCGATCATTTTAACCAATTTAGGAAAGCGTTGAACAAATCTAAAAAAATCATATATTTGGGGGATAACACCGGCGAAATTGTTTTCGATCGCATTCTCCTGGAGGAACTAAAAGGTAAGGAAATCACGTTCATCGTTAAAGGGGGGCCCATCATTAATGATGCAACGGTTGAGGACGCAAAATTCGTCGGCATCGACAAAATTGCCAAAATTGGAAGGGTGAGCAATGGAATGCCTGGCACGGGCCCAGATAGGAATTCAAAGGGGTTCATAAAACAATTGAAGAATGCTGATATCGTGATTAGCAAGGGGCAGGGAAATTATGAGGCCCTGAGCGAAGTGAAGGCGAACATATTTTTCCTGCTTAAGGTGAAGTGCCCAGTGATCGCTAGAGACATTGGAGTTAAAATTGGCGATATCGTTGTAAAAGGATGTTCACAATTTACCTTCTAGCCCAACCGATTTTAACATGTAATAGCATGCTTTGTTTTCTACAATTTTTTAACCAGTTCCAAAATTTGCTTGCCAAGCCTTCGCGCTTCCTTTAACGCTTCCTCGTCTTTTAAAATATCACCTTTTCGAAATGCGTAACCTGAACATCCGGGAACTCTTATTACTTTTAGTTTATCCAGATATTCGTTCATCTCATTTACAGTACTTCCGATCTCCCTCCTTCCAACAACAATTGAGGTTCCAATCTTATTCTCAAGTTGCCCTTTTCGCAGATACCATGTTCTCTCCATGAACGCCCTCATGCGCGATGTGACGCCCCCCATGTACGATGGGCTAGCCAAAATGATGATATCGGCTTCCTCAAGCTTTGGATATAGCTTTTGCATATCATCTTCTATTATGCATCTCCCCATCTTTTCACAATCACGGCATCCTTCGCACGGCTTGATCTCATAATCTTTTAAAGAAATTGTTTCGTTTTTTAATTCGTTTCCTAAAACTTTCAAAGTTTCTTCTAGTAAATAAGCCGTGTTTCCATCTTTATGCGGGGAACCAAGAACCCCAATCGCTTTTATTCTCTTACCTTAACATGCGTTATTTTTTGTAACTAAATATCTACCACAGTAAAGTTTATATAATTATGTGCATATGCTCATAATAGGAGATGAGAAAATGGCTTATGGTCAGGGAGGTTGGAGAAGGCGAAACATGTATCGTCTCACCGGTTTGCCGAGATGGATGAGGTTCGGCTACTCACCGGGATGGTTAGGCAGAAGCCCGACAGGACTACCGCCAACTGCACAATATTTGATGCAAACAGGACAAGTTCCTCAACCTTACCCAGCACAAGCACAAACGTTAGCTCCCACTCATGGGGACTGCGCTAACTTTACGAATGGATTTTGCGCATTATACAGTGCTACGGTAGATCCCTGCCAGCCCGCGTGCCCAAGCTTTATGCCGAAAAATCCTACTTTAACGTCACAGATATCACCAATGCAATCTACCGGTTTTCCTCCAGCGCAGATGCGTCAAATACCAAAAGAACAGGAAATCCAGATGTTAGAGGATCAGGCGGGAATGCTAGGGCAACAATTGCAACAGATCAAGAAAAGAATCGAAGAACTCGGGAAAATGAAGTAAAATAAAATGCCGTTTGGAATGGGTCTGTTTGGATAGTCGATGGGCATGTATGGGTACCCATACTGGAGTTGGAGATGTAGATGGTTCACATGGTTACCCAGATGGTGGTGGACGGGAATGTACGGCCCCATAACACCTTTCACGACCGCACCGGGGATACCTTATACGCCCTACTAACTATACGTCGCCTTACTCAATTGGCGCGAAGATCCCCCAAATTCCGAAAGAACAAGAAAAACAGATGCTTGAGAGCCAAGCGGCAGCGCTCCAGCAGCAACTTGACCAGATTAAAGAGAGGCTTGAAGAGCTTGGTAAACATAAATAAAAGTTCGATAGCTGTTTTAGGAGATAACATGGAGAAGAACACAGATATACTGGTCATAGGTGGAGGTCCAGCTGGGATTGTTTGCGCCCTCACTGCCCGTCAGTATTATCCCGATAAGAAAATCTTGGTGATGAGAGATGTGGAGAAGGGTGTCATTCCCTGTGGAATACCATATATGATCGCAAGTTTAGAAAAACCGGATCAAAATATCATGGGCTACTCATCTTTAGAAAAAGAGAACATCGAGCTTGTGATAGACCGTGTGGTCACGATCGACCGCCAGAACAAGAAGGTTCGCACTGAAAGCGGCAACGATTATCGCTACGAAAAATTGGTGTTGGCTCTGGGTTCCAACCCCATTGTCCCTCCTATCCCGGGTATCGATAAAAAAGGAGTGTACCGAGTACGAAAAGATCTGGATTACCTTAAGGAGATGGTGGAGGAGGTAAAGAAACATGAAAAAGTTTTGGTCCTAGGCGGAGGTTTTATCGGGGTGGAATTTGCGGATGAACTATCCCAGATTAAAGGTCTTGAGGTCATTCTCGTGGAAATGCTTCCCCATCTTTTAAGTAATTCTTTTGACCCTGAATTTTCCGAATTAGCGGAAGAAAAGTTGAGGTCTCAGAAGGTAAAAATATTGACTAATACTACAGTTGAAGAATTCATAGGCGACGAAAAAGTCAAAAAAGTACGTTTGTCAACAGGTGAAAAGATTGATATAGACTGCGTTGTATTGGGTGTCGGGACCAAGCCGAATACCCAATTGGCCTTGGACGCAGGTCTCGAACTTGGGAAAGGCAAAGGTATATGGGTAGATGAATACTTGAGGACAATTGATCCGGATATTTTTGCCGTAGGTGATTGTGCAGGCAAGAGGGATTTTTTCACCCGCAAAGATGCTCCAGTACTCTTAGCTTCTATTGCTACCGCGGAAGCTCGGATCGCAGGAGCAAATCTTTATCAATTAAAGGTATTGCGCGAAAACAAGGGGACCATCGGAATATTTTCCACCTATGTGGGTGGGTTGGTGATGGGTTCAGCTGGCATGACCGAGAGTACGGCAAGGCGGGAGGGCTTCGATATAATTTCGGGTAAAGCACAGGTTGTGGATAAACATCCTTCTGTATTACTAGGGGCGAATAAGATGTTGGTTAAACTGGTTTTCTCAAGAGAAAGTCAAGCTATCTTGGGAGGGCAAGTAGCAGGGGGAATGTCATGTGGAGAGTTAATTAATGTAATAGGAATCGCAATTCAAAAGAGATTCACCATAACGGAGTTAGAAACCTTTCAGATGGCTACTCACCCCTACCTTACAGCGCCTCCAACAATGTATCCGCTAGTTTGGGCCGCGCAAGACGCTGCTAAGAAAAGATAATGGGTCATTGTAGCACTAGCTTGTGAGATCTCGTCAAAAATGATTTTCATCTTCATTGCTGAGAGTGGCACGAAGATTAGTTAATCTTTTATGTGCAATAGCAAATAATTTCAGAGGCAGGTGTTGTAATGGAGGAAAGAAGAAAGGAGATGGAAGAACAGGAAAAACGTATCAAAGTCCGGATGGCTAAAATTAGGCATAAGCTCGCGATACTGAGCGGGAAGGGCGGAGTTGGCAAGAGCACCATCACCGCCAACCTAGCCATCGCATTTGCACGCAAAGGTCACAAGGTGGGTGTTTTGGATGTTGATATCCACGGTCCGAGTATTCCTAAAATACTTGGCATAAGGGGTCGGGAACTATCTGCGGGGCCACCTGGTATTTTTCCAGCGAATGGCCCACTCGATATCAGAGTTGTCTCAATGGATCTTCTGCTCCCGGACGATGAAACCCCAGTCATCTGGCGCGGCCCGATGAAGATGGGGGCTATCAGGCAGTTTTTGGCAGATGTGGCTTGGGGTGATTTAGATTTTTTACTCATAGACTTGCCGCCCGGTACAGGAGATGAGCCGCTCAGCATTATGCAGTTGATGCCCGATATCGATGGCATCTTGATGGTAACCGCCCCTTCCGAAGTTTCGCAAATCGTTGTCAAGCGAGCCATCGGATTCACAAGGGTATTGCGTGCGTCGGTGGTGGGGGTAATCGAGAACATGAGCGGGTTCGTCTGTCCAAAATGTGGTGCGGAATTTGATATTTTGGGAACCGGTGGTGGCCAAAAAATATCAGAGGAACTCGATGTGCCGTTTTTAGGTAAGATCCCAATCGATCAGAGGATATGTGAGGACTCGGACAAAGGAACGCCTTTCATCATCGAGCACCCAGATACGCCAGCGGTCAGAGCTTTTATGCTTGTGGTCGATAAAATAGAGGAATCCTTGAAACAAGGGGAGGCGCGGGCGTGATAATCGACGAATTGTTGGACATGATTAATAAACGAAGAAGCAAGTTAGATAACCTGATTCTTTCGAGGATATGCATAAGCCTCTGCTATACTGCAGCGATGCTTGATGACGGCTACGTTGGACTCTGCCACACTCCGACTGAGGACATCGCACATACCCACTGGGGGAGAAGACAAGATTTCCAAGGCTCCAAGGCCATGGATGTCGCTCAGCTGGCGAATTCGTTTGACATGATCGAGAGGACGGTCGGCATCGCGACTTTGAACGCCCTTTCGCAGAACGTTATGGAGTCCGAGGGTTATGAGAGGAAGTTTGGGGTGGACGCCATGGATGAAATGGAAGTGAAGGATGAGGACGAGGTGGCAGTTGTTGGATATATCAGACCATTAGTTGGGAAGTTGAGGGCCAAGGCCCGAAAGGTTCATGTTTTTGAGCACAACCCCCAGCTGAGGGGAGACGCCCTGCTAGATACCTTCGTCGACTCGATATTGCCAAAATCTAATGTCGTGGTTATAAGCGGGTCGAGCTTGGTGAATGGGACGGTTGACAGGTTGCTTGAGTTGTCCAAAAAGGCGAGGGCCGTAGTCCTTGCAGGGCCGACCGCCAGTATTCTGCCTGAGCCCTTCTTCGAACGAGGTGTAAAAATCATCGCTGGTGTTCGAGCTAAAGGTCCCAAAGTGGTGGACGCAGTAGCGGAGGCAAAACCGTTTGTTGTGTTCAAAGGGCTTGTGGAAAAATACATCATTGAAAAGGACCAACAAACGGGACTTGGACTCCTAGGAGATTAGGGGGGGATGGAAACACGCAGGAGTGTAAGAAAGTAAAAGCAAACTCACTCATCGCAGAGGTTTTTGAGAAGGAAGTAAAGATCGCGATGGGCTGTACTGAGATAGCAACGATTGGCCTAGTATCGTCACTTGCCTTTAATGCAGCCCTCGACAATTTGAGCAAGGATCTTAGACCAGTCGGAAAGATCGAATTAAAAAATTTCAATACAATAAATAACATTTTCTTAACCCTTGACCCCTATCTTTTTAAAAATGCTGTCAATGTTGGTATTCCGCACATGGATGGAGGGCGCGGAATAAAATCG
>Ga0315280_10009271_pt1 | contig 12672 bp, 10 predicted proteins | sample YL17G06_40_MG_FD_203697 | JGI IMG/M metagenome (GOLD analysis project Ga0315280, IMG submission 203697) | Sediment microbial communities from Yellowstone Lake, YNP, Wyoming, USA - YL17G06_40 | ecosystem: Environmental > Aquatic > Freshwater > Lake > Sediment | place: USA: Wyoming | collected... | reverse complement strand
ACAGTCCAGGTTGTCAGTTCTCTAGGTTCGCCAGAAGGAATGATTTTCCTAGTTGGTAAGAACAAAGCCGATGTCGACAAGGTAATCTCAAAACTGCGCAATCTGAATATGAGAATAGAATACACCGCATCCATAATCAAGACATATGAGACAGGTCAACTCGGGAACTTCCTGAAGTTACTCGCTGATGAGATACAAAACCCTCAGGAAACAAACTCTGAGTAGAGCCTCGGTCGAGCATGAATACCACTGATCTTCTCTTCAGATACATCAAAGAGCTACGCGTCGAAAGCTCTCTAGGAGTCATAGGGGCAGCTGCGTCGATCGCAGTCTGTCTCGCCGCAGCGTCAACACGACCGATGGAGAGCAATGTATCTGCCTATCAATTCGCTTTATCCAGCATAACATTCTTGATAGTCGCCACCCTGCTTTCCCTATGTATGATGTCAGAGCTACTTTTGAAGCGCCAAGAGATAGGCATACTGCGTGCACTAGGAGCAGGCAAGCGCTTCGTGATGGCAATCTTCCTTTCAAAGTCAATTCTCATAGGCACCTTAGGGTCCGTCGTCGGCATAGCATTCGCATACGTCTTCACTATCATAACAAATGTCATTGGTCAAACATGCTACTCAGGAGAATCGATCCTAAGAACGCTAACGGTCGGTTCTGCGGGAAGCCTGGCAGGAGGGCTATACGTCGCCATCAAAGCTTCGAGACTGAACATAGTGGAGACGATCAGAGGATGAATATCGAAGCCGACGCAGTTAGAATTAGAGGACTACACAAGATGTTCGGAAACACAGTTCAACTATTCGGAGGATTGAATATGGCGGTGAAGTCAGGCGAATTTGTCGCGGTCACAGGCCCGACGGGAACAGGCAAGAGCACTCTAATCAACCTGATTTCAGGGCTGGACTTTCCGACAAAGGGAAGCGTAGAAGTATTCGGCAAAGACCTTTCCAAACTAAAGGAAAGTGAACGCGCATCGATCCGAGCAAAGAATATTGGAATAGTCTTTCAGAACACGCATCTGATATCGAAGCTCACCGTCATCGAAAACGTGGAATTGCCTCTCATATTTTCCGGCAGCTCAGACAAAGACCGAGAAAAGATTGCTGCTGAAATGGTTGAATTCATCGGTTTATCTAAGAAGAAGCATCTGTTTCCGAACAGCCTCAGCGCAGGTGAAATCCGCAAGGTGGGTATTGCTCGGGCTTTAGCCACTGATCCAGCCCTTCTGTTGCTTGACGAGCCAACGAGCGACCTCGACACCTCGACCGTCGACATTCTTCTCCCACTTCTCCGCGGATACAGTTACCTTCACAATCGAACGATTGTGCTTGCAACTAATAGTCTTAAGCTAGCGAAACTGGCGAGCCGGGAGATAAGGCTAAGATGGCCAGAGCTAGTTGTAGACGCAATTCAAGATTAGGAGGCATATGTCGTTGTTTAAGGAAAGGACGTCTATAACGAAGAGGATCAAAGAGGCAATCCATCCAACGCCACTAAGACAGAGAATAGTGAACTCTCTATTCAAGATAAAAGTCCAAACTAGGAAACTCGAGAAGAAATCATATGAACTGCAGGAAAGAGACAAAGCCATCTACGACAAGTGCGTTTCAGCACTTCAATCCAAGAACACATCTCTAGCAGCGATCTATGCAGGTGAATGCGCTGAAATAAGGAAAATGGCTAAGATGACGCTCTACAGCCAACTCGCTTTGGAGCAAGTAGCTCTAAGACTCGAAACTGTTCAGGAGTTCGGAGATATAGCTTACACGATGAAACCCGTAGTTGGCATTGTGAACACCATCAAAAGTCAGCTGCAAAACGTTCTGCCAGAGATATCATTTGAGCTAGCGGAAGTGGATGAATCTCTACAGACTGTAGTCTTGGAAGTAGGCGAGGCTACTGAACAATCATTTGATATCAGTGCATCTAGCGACGAGTCGCAAAAGATTCTGAGCGAAGCGAGTATGGTCGCTGAACAGAAGATGAAAGAAAGGTTTCCTGAAATGCCGAGTATACCCACAAGCGAGGCACGTTTATGATAGGAACCTCGGGACCGATATCCGGAATTGAGTTGCGACGCCTAATCGGCCATGCTGCAGCGGATATATACGGGAGGAAGATAGGGCGCGTTGTAGCACTGTCACTGAATACTGATGGCGAACTGCAGTCCATCGAAATTCAACCCGAAGGCAGCCAACTTCTACGGTACCCCAGCGACTGCATCATGTTATACAAAGACGCCCTCATCCTGCTACCACAATGGAAGGTCAAGTCGGAAGCCATATGCAAGGAACTGAAGTTTATTGAAAGGAGAGTTCACGCGTTAAACGAGCTCCTGCATGACAGGGAACTCCCCCATGAGGTCTATGAAGAATTTCGAAGAAAGCAGGAAGCAGCTTTGATTGAGATTAGAAAGAAAGGCGAATCACTACTGCATGAGCTCGAGGAGAAAATGCAGAAGATTAAGGACGAAGTTGCAGAGTTGACATCGTTCCTGGTAGGTCTGAAGCTGGAGTACAGAGCTGGTGAGATGGATAAGGAGAGCCTTGATTCTGCGCATCAAGCTGTTGAGCCTTCTCTCAAGGCGGCAGTGGCGGAGAAGCAGGACATTGAGAATGCTCTTACTGAGCTGTCAAGACTCTGCCTGCCGCAAGAGGAACAAGTCAATCCTCACAGTTCACTGACTCTCCGTGTCCGTGACTAATTCTCGAGATTACGTTTTTCTCATCCGGTTGAATCAAAGGCTTGACGGATGTCTGAGTCTAGACCATTGTAAACCTTCTGGTTATGGCGAAGGGTTGGTACTGATACCCATTCCCAGAATAGAACTTGAGGAACCACTCGACCCAGTGAAGTCGAAGAGTGTGGATGAAGGAGAGCAGAAACTCAAAACACATTATCAGTAGAAACGTGAACGCCGCCCACATTACGAAGCCTACGACCATCATCAAAGTCCCTTCAAGTTCAAGGAACATTAATAGGATTCTGCTGAAAGCTCCGTGAGCTAGAGCGAGGGCGAGAATTCGCGCGTAAGAGATTGTATTGGATATAGAAGCAATCAGTGATTCCAGAGCATGACCGAATCCATCCATCTTGTGGACAGCGATTTGAGCCAAGACCATCGTGCACGCTGGTAGGACCAAGAATATTCCTAGAATGTCCATTCTCTCGAATATTACGGAGAATATCTTGGATCCATATCGGATAAGGAGATATGCAAAGCTCCAGTAGAACCAGAGCCAGAGTCCTGGACCGATTATCGCTTGCCTCAGTCTTCTGTTCATCAGCTCGTTTATCAGTCCAAGTATCAGCCCGAATGATATCTGCAGGATAGCGACGTAAATCGAGAGCAAGAGCATCGTACTTGGTTCTTCGAACGGGCTGAATGGGAATGGAACCCGAATCGGAAGACCTAGTACCGAAGATAACGCTACCTCGAGCGAGTGTGAGGCTTCCCGTATCGTGTGGCTGAGGCTTATCCCCGTCGCTGCATGAAATCCTTCTGCGATCAGCGGAAAGTAGTGTGCCGCTTCCTCGTTGTACATTTCAAATCCGAAGAATTCGCCGGATAGGAAACCGAAGAAGATGGCTGAGATCGAACACATGACTAACAGAGGCGAGCCTTGAATCAAATACGTGAATATCTCTGATGTCTTTACGTTTCGTCTCTTCAACATGTAGAGAAGCAGGGTTAGAACAAGAAGAATTGAGCCTTGACCTACGTCAGCAAACATCAACCCAAATATTATCGGGAATGAGAACAACATGAAGATTGACGGGTCAATTTCATAGTAGCTCGGAACTCCGAATCCCGTTGCGATTTTCTCATAGACGTATGCTATTCTCGGATTTCTAAGGAGTGTCGGCGGCAACTTCACTTCTTCGCCTTCATGGCCTTCCCGCGGCTTGGTCTCTGGGAAGACAAATGCGCAGAACCCGGATGAGGCTTCTTGAACAACCTTCTTCAGGTCGGCTATCCTCTTCTCCGGAACCCAGCTCTCGATCACAAAGGTTCTAGATGTCTCTCCAATCCTAGTCTTGGCTTCCTCCATCTTCTTCGCGACCTCGATCCGTTCTCTATTGACCAGCAACTGCACTTTGGACTCAGAAGCGAGCTTGTCAAGTTCAGCGGCAAGCTCAGCAATCCGCTTGGTCTTCTCCTCAGTTCCCTCTTGCTTCTCCAACTCGGTGAGTTGCGAGACAATCCTCGAATTTTCCTCCTCTATTCTCGAGGACTCCTCCTCAAGTCTTTCCAGATCCTTGTCGGACAGAAATCTCTCAACTCTAGCCTTCTCGGTGATCGTTTCGTTCCCAAGCTTTAAGGAGGAGATTAGCATCTCAATTCGAGACAGTATTGACGTAAGCTTGAAGAGCCTTTCAGAACTCTCTATTGCGTGAACGTAGCCTTCAAGCTCCTTCAAGCTCTCTCTAATGTCAGTTTGATGTATCATTCCAGCCTCGCCGAGTTTGAACATTACGTCATCGATAAAACTCTTGGATACATAGATGCGAACCTTGTTCATCCGTTCGGCGAGCAGCATCCTCGTTTAGCTCCGGTTTTTCTGCAGATATAATACTAAAATCTTATAAAAGCTCCGCTAAGCGGAGACTCGTTCATTCTGCAAAAGGAAACGGCGCGGAGGTGTCCAGTCATGATCGGTCTGCTAAATGAAGTCTTCCAGCCCTACCCTCTTCTCCAGTTTCTTCGTTTCGTCCTTCGCGAGTAGGTCGATTCTTCCATACACCCCATCATATCCCGGTGTCACTTTGACGCTGCCTTCTCGAACCCTGATTATCGCGTCGGCGATCCTATCGTCAGCCACCTTAGCGATCTCTTCCCTAGATGCGTCTAAGAGTACGGAGTACTCGTCTTGAAATCTGTCTATTAACATATTGTAGTGGTGCCAAACTCTTGGTGAGGAAGGGGATTCCGATCCGATAGTCGTCGCGATTATCTCGGAGAGAGGGAGCAGATGAATATAACTGATCGCATTTGGGGGTTTTCTGCCATCTGGACGGTCGGCAAGCTCCTCGACCCTTTGTTCCACTCCTTTAGTTAGTTTTCGACCGCATTTCGGACAGATATTTCTAAGCGATATCGCTTCGCTTGCGGGCATAGAGACGTTGCATTGCCTATGGCCTGTCCAATGGTATTTTCCATACGATGGATTGGTCTCTATGGTAAGCTTGAATTTCTGAGGATTCTTCGTCTTTATGGCGTCCATGATCTCCCAGTATGTTAGATTGTCCAGTTCGAAGACGTTCGCTTCCCTGCCTATTCTCCAAGGCCAAGCTGAATGGCTGTCGGAATTTGAGAGTAACGCTAGTCTGTCCAAGCTTGTAAGCCTCCAATTCATGGGAGGATCAGAGGACAGACCTGTTTCAAGTGCGTACACGTGATCGGTCATCTCTCGGTAGCAGTCATCAAGCTTATCGAAGCCGGAATTTGCTCCGAACAGACTGTACCACGGCGTCCAAGCATGGGCTGGGAAGATCAAGTTATCTTGAGAGACGGCGATCACCTCGGCCACCAACTCAGGCGCCGTCATTCTTAATGCCGGTCTTCCATCAACATCTAAATCTCCGCGCCCTCGGAGGCGGTCGTTCAGCTGTTCAACTAGGTCTACCTTGGGAGTGAGAATTACGTGATGAATCTTTCTGGGCTTGTTCTCAAACTCAAATATCGTGCAGACCTCAGCTGAGAGAATGAATGAAACAGGCGAGTTCGGGTTTGCCTTCGTCCTATATAGCCCGCTTCCGCCGACTTCTTCAAGCGAATCTTTGATCTCTCCCAGCCAGCGTGGATGAGTGAAATCGCCGGTTCCGACAAGGTTCAACCCCTTGACCTTCGAGAATCGAGCGAGCTCCTGAATATTCATGTTAAGGCTGGTTGCTCGAGAGTATCTGGAGTGAATGTGAAAATCGGCGATTACTCTCACGGTTCCTTTCCCATCTATTGATCTTTAGCTTGAGTTGACCAGTTCACTTGTTACTGCTCTTACGTTTTGGAATCCCGTATTCCGCCCTACCTCACGCCCCACTCTCTTTGAAGCCTCGACTGTGACTATGACAGTTGCCGAAAGCAGTATTACGAGCGCCCAATCATACACGCCTAGCGGTGCTGTTTCAAATACTGCCTGGAGAAACGGGACGTATATCACAGCCAGTTGGAGTAGTATCGAAGATGCCACAGCGATCAAAAGGAATCTGTTCTTAGTGAATCCAACCTTAAGTAAAGAGTGCCTCTCTGACCTGCAATTGAAGGCGTTGAACATCTCAAACATAACAATCAAGGTAAAAACGATCGTTCGAGCCTCTTTCTCGCCGAGAGCGAGTTTGGATAGGAACACCGGTATTGTGAAGAGAGTCATAGTGACAGCGACGACCGCTATCAGAAGGTTCACCCTAGCAGTAAACACGCTCTCCTTCAGGTCTCGAGGGGGACGCTGCATAATGTCAGGGTCAGGGGGATCTACGCCCAACGCAAGAGCTGGAAGACCATCCGTCACAAGGTTTACCCACAGTATTTGAACCGCGATTAGAGGAAGAGGTAAGTGGCTGTTCTGGATGAAACTGATCAAACTGACTATGAACATTATGAGTATCTCGCCAATGTTGCATGACAAAAGGTACGCCAGATATTTCTTTATGTTATCGTAGATGGCTCGGCCCTCCTGCATAGCTGCAACTATTGAGGCGAAGTTGTCATCGACCAAGATCATGTCTGAGGCTTCTTTCGATACGTCGGTTCCTGTTATGCCCATCGATATGCCTATGTCTGCGCTCTTCAGTGCTGGTGCGTCGTTCGCTCCATCTCCAGTCATGGCAACGACGTGACCATTTAGCTTTAGAGCCTTGACTATTCGGAGCTTGTGTTCCGGGGATACTCTGGCATAGACCGCAACATCTTTCACGATGCTGGCGAATTCATTGTCGTTTAGTTTGTCAAGTTCGTCTCCGGTCATTGCAAGTTGAGTATCATTCATTAAACCTAGTTCCCGGGCGATTGCCGTGGCAGTCAGCTTGTGGTCGCCAGTGATCATCACAACCCTAACCCCCGCCCGTTTGCATAGCTCCACAGCCTGCTTCGCCTCTTCTCTAGGGGGGTCTATCATTCCTACCAGACCTAGAAAGGTCAGATTTCTTTCCGTAGACTCTTCGTCGAACTTCTGAACCTCTTCAGGCATTTCTTTATAGGCTATGGCGAGAACTCGAAGCGCTTTAGCAGCCATCCTCTCGTTGGCCTGCAATATCTCTCCTTTCAACCTGTCAGTAAGCTCAAGCTGAGCCTCTTCTTTCTGCAGATACTTGCTCTTTTCCAAGACGACTTCAGGCGCACCTTTGACGCACGCTATCTTTCTTCCGTAAGGTGTCGTGTGCACCGTTGTCATGAGCTTTCGTTCAGAAGTAAATGATAGTTCGCCTACACGAGGATATTGTCTTCTTATCTCCTCTTGCGATATCGACAACTTGGCCGCGGCTACGATAAGCGCTCCCTCTGTCGGATCGCCGACGACTCGCCAAGTTCCTTTTTCCTCTTCAAGTCTAGCGTCATTGCATAGGGAAGCCACCTGAAGCATGAATTTGATGTTTCGGTTATCGGGGACAACGACTCCTTTAAGGAAGCCGCCGCGAGGCTCATATCCAGTCCCCGTAACTTGGATAGTCTCGTTGTCCAGAAATAGTTCACGGACTGTCATCTCGCCTTTCGTCAACGTTCCTGTCTTGTCAACGCATATTACGGTAGTGCAACCGAGCGTTTCGACCGCCGGGAGTTTCCTCACTATTGAATTTCGTTTGGCCATTCGTTGTACTCCAATCGCTAGAGCTCCGGTAACCACTGCCGGAAGAGCTTCGGGAACCGCGGCGACAGCTAGGCTTACCCCCCATGTGAACATCCGAAGGTATCCATACCCTTGTATAAGGCCTAGAGATGAAACCGCGGCGACAACGACGATACATGCTATTCCAAGCCACTTGCCGACATGCTCCAACCGCGCCTGTAGAGGCGTCCTCTCCTCCTCGGCAGACTCAATCATGTCTGCAATTTTTCCGAATTCAGTACTCATACCGGTCGAGACGATCGCGGTCAGAGCGTGTCCATAAGTAACAACGGTTCCCCCGAACACCATGTTACTCCGATCTGCGATTGATACCTCGCTTGCAATGACCTTTGTATCCTTGTCCACTGGGGTTGACTCACCAGTCAAAGACGCTTCGTTTACCCTTAGGTTATGGGACTCAATTATCCTCGCATCAGCTGGAATCTTATCGCCTACTGCTAAGGAGATTATGTCTCCTGGAACTAGGTCTCTGGAAGGAATCTCTTTGTCCTTGCCTCTTCGTCTGGCCGTAGCTGTTGGCGCTGCCATTTTCTTTAGAGCTTCCAGCGCTCGCTCAGCTCGATATTCCTGAATGAAACCGAGAACAGCTATTGCAACGATTATAACCAAAATGACGATTGCGTCAACGGCTTCTCCGATAGCCGCTGAGACTAGTGCTGCGGCTATCAGTATGAGAACCAAGAACTCCTTGAATTGACCCACAAAAATCTTCAGAGGGGATATTCTTCTGCCCTTTCTAAGCTCATTTGGACCCAACTTCTCAAGTCTGACTCTAGCTTCTTCGTCGGTGAGACCGTCGAGACCCGTTCCTAAGGACTGCAATACTTCTTGCGCATCCATTGCATGCCATCGCTGCTGTTCCGCGGGTCGCATCATTCTACCATCCGGCACTGCTACGCCTCTGACGAGAATGGTTGTTCGAAGGAGATTATTTATGCTTCTGTTAGATTCAACCGTATATGCTTAATAGATACGGCTGCGTCTCACTGCCTCTCGCGGCGGTTGTGCTGCCGGCGCGAATCCATGTAGGAGAGAAGAGAGTCATGCCAGAAGAAAGTGAACAGGCGCTGAAGAGAGAGGTGGGATGGTACGGCTCTTTCAGCATGGGTTATGCCGATGTTGGCGCAGACATTTATGTAGCTATCGGTCTCGTGGCCTTCTACGCAGCTGGGGCTTCTCCTCTCGCTTTCGCAATCGCCTCCGTCACCTATGTCTGTACGGGGCTGGCTTATGCGGAGCTTGCAACAGCATATCCCTACGCAGGTGGCGCACACGTTTACGCGATGAAAGCATTCAATGATCTCGTAGGGTTCATCGCAGGTTGGGCTGTGATGCTTGATTACACCGTGGACATAGCTTTGTTTTCAATAGCTACAGCGGGATATATGAGCTACTTTGTTCCTTGGTTGAAAACCGCTGGATTTTCAATCACGCTCTTCGGTTGGCAATTAACGTTTCGCCATATCGGTCTTCTTGCTTTCATTCTTGTTGGAATCCTTCTGTTTCTCAATATTATTGGAATAAGAGAGTCATCTCTGTTTAACGAGATCCTAGTATCCCTTGACTTGTTTGTGGAAGCAATCATATTGATCTTCGGATTCATCTTGGCCTTCAGCGTCGGAAGGTTCTTGAGTCAAATATCGATTCTAGGAGCTGATACAGTCTTCCAGAACATCGCTTACGTTCTTCCACGCACAGAAATACAAAGCCAGAATTTCATCTACGGTGTTACTCTAGCGATGACCTCTTTCATAGGGATAGAGTCTATAGCTCAAGCTGCTGAAGAGACTAAGAGGCCTCACAAGTGGATTCCTAGAGCAAATAAGCTTTCCATACTATCTGTAATAGTCTTCGCCTTAGGTTTGTCTGTTGTAAGTATGGGGATGATGCCTTGGCAATCTCTGGCAGCTGCGCAATCTGACCCGATGGCTGCTATCGCTGCTTCAATCCCAGTTGTGGGACGCTACTTGGCCCCGGTTGTCGCGGTTACGGGTTTCGCGATCTGCTACGTTTCAACGAATACTGGGGTTATCGGCGTTTCCAGAATCGTGTTTTCCATGGGAAGATTCAAACTCATGCCGAAGTGGTTCTACAAGGTTCACGTCAAATTCAGAACGCCCTACAGGACTATTCTCGTCTTCGGTCTTATCGGAGCTGTTCTAGCGTCTCTCGGCGAGCTACATTTCGTTGCAGACTTGTACAATTTCGGTGCACTCCTCTCATACGTAGTCGTGAACATATGTTTGATAGTCTTGAGAAATAGTGAACCGGAAGCCTACAGGTCATGGAAGATCCCTGGAGATCTAAAGGTTAAGCTTGGTTCGAGGTTGTTGATTATCCCCGTCATAAGCGTCTTAGGATTCGTCTCTTGCACAATCCTATGGTTACTTGTGATCGCATATCATCCCGGAGGCAGGATTCTGGGTGCACTTTGGATTCTGATCGGAGTGTCAGGCTTCATCATGTATAGAAGGATGCTGAAACTTCCAGTCACCTCCAATGAAATGGGCAAGAGCATTCGACCTGGGGGCTATGTGATGAACGCTCTTGTATTGGTGAGGACTCCTGAAGATGAGGATGCTGTCGTTTCTTCATTGAAAGAAGCGCTCGACCCTCGTTTCAGAATTACACTCATGAGCATTCTGGATCCTCGTGAGCGAGGACTTTCATTGGAAGAAGTGAAGCAATACGAAGAGATTAAGAGGAGCGAACGAGAGTCGATTAAGGAATTAAGCCAGATAGCTCACAAACTTAGGTCAAGAGGATACGATTCTAGAGTTAGGGTGGAAGTAGGGCCCACAGAGAAAATCTTGAACCTAGAAGCTGAGTCAAGTGAAAATGATGTGATTGTCCTGATAAAGAGAAAAACATTAAAGAGCGATACAGAAAAAGAGCGCATAGATTCGGTTCACGCGATCGTGTCAAGATATCCCGGAAAGCTCATGGTAGTTAGGAGAGTTGAGTCAAATGCCTAGAAACGTAAAGGCCTTCGTTAACATCTTTGTGGAGTCTAAAGAACTAGATAGTATAACAGAAACATTGGTAAAACTTCCGGAAGTGACTGATATCTACGAGGTGACTGGCGAGTATGACCTTGTAACTCTGGTAACCACTGACACAATTTCATCATTCCGAGACTTCCTCAAGAACAAGATCTTGAAAATCGATGGAATACGAAGCACGGTTACAGCGGTGGTTATCTACACCCACAAAAGAGAAGGCAAGTTGATATCTGAATGAATAGCGCGGCTAACTCTACCGAGCGCCACCCGGTGAAGATATTGATCCCTATCTCCTCATTTGTCGATCGCGAGAAGATAGCGCATGCACTCCACGCATTGTCCGTGTTCAAAGACCCTATGATAGTTCTTTTCCACGTAGTCGAAGTCCCTAGCAGAACTTCGCCCGTCAACACGCATCCTTTCAAGAATGAAATGGTGGAGGCTGAAAATAGACTTCTCCCCATAGCGGATTGGCTTAGAGGCCAGAGCTATAATGCGGTTGTACGAGTCGTCGTTGCTAGGGATACTGTTGAAGGCATAGTTGCTGAAGCCAATGAAGGAGACTATTCTTTCGTTCTAATGATGAAGAGGAAGATAAGGGGCGGGGTAGCCAAGCTGTTCCATAAGAGTACAAGTGAAGCTGTGATAAGGTCTGTAAAGTGCCTAGTTCTCACGACGCTTGTGGACTAACGGCGGAAGTTGCGGATTCAACAAAAGCCTTTTAAATGAAAATACTGGACAGAGTCTCCTCCAAGAGAATCAAGGTGCAAGGTGAGTTGGTTCCATTTCGCTAAAATCCTTCTGCGCGTTATAACAGTTATTTTGAAGCCTAAATCCAAGCGTTTGAGCGGAGTTGTTTTTGTTGAGTAAGGACATAGGAATATCTGTTAAGAAGAATGAGAATTTCTCTGAGTGGTATACGCAAATCGTGACAAAGGCTGGTCTTGCCGATTATGCAGGTATTAAAGGATTTATGGTTCTAATGCCTTACGGCTATTCGATTTGGGAAAAAATCAGGGAGTTTATAGATAGAAGAATAAAGGAAGAAGGCCACGAGAATGCGTACTTTCCAGCATTGATACCTGAGAGCTTTCTAAGGAAGGAGGCTGAGCACTTCTCAGGATTCGTTCCCGAGGTATTCTGGGTAACTCACGCTGGGGATGAGGAGTTAAGCGACAGACTGGCGGTGAGACCTACTTCCGAGACTATAGCGTACGACTCATACTCAAAATGGATTAAGAGCTGGAGGGATCTTCCGCTCCTACTCAACTTCTGGAACTCCGTCCTACGGGCTGAAATAAAGATGACAAAACCCTTCATTCGAACAAGTGAGTATCTATGGCAGGAGGGGCATACAGTTCACGCAACGAAGGAAGAGGCCGACAAGGAGGTTATGCTGATTTTGGGCATATATAGAGAACTGCTGGAAGGCGTCCTTGCGATCCCAGTTCTGGCTGGTAGAAAGACGGATAGAGACAAGTTTGTCGGAGCGCTCTACACGACAACCCTCGAAGCTTTGATGCCAGATGGAAAAGCGCTTCAGATGGGGACGTCCCACAACCTTGGACAGAATTTCTCGATTCCTTTCGACATAAAGTACGTTGGGAAAGATGAGAAAGAACACTATGCTTGGCAGACATCATGGGGGGTCTCATGGCGAACAATAGGGGCGCTAATAATGGTGCATGGAGACGACAAAGGTCTAGTACTGCCCCCCAAAATAGCGCCGATACAGATCGTTGCTATCCCGATCTACTACACTGAAGATGAGCAGAGACTAGTTTACAGAGAGATTGAAGAAGTTTCCCGCTCAC
>Ga0315280_10009269_pt1 | contig 12674 bp, 7 predicted proteins | sample YL17G06_40_MG_FD_203697 | JGI IMG/M metagenome (GOLD analysis project Ga0315280, IMG submission 203697) | Sediment microbial communities from Yellowstone Lake, YNP, Wyoming, USA - YL17G06_40 | ecosystem: Environmental > Aquatic > Freshwater > Lake > Sediment | place: USA: Wyoming | collected... | reverse complement strand
TATTTGTCTACGCAACACCAACGGCTCTGCATTCGACTGGCCAGCCGGCAGAAGGCCGGCAGATGCCTCGCCTCCGGATAGTAGCTTAGCCTGGGCTGCCAAAGCCGCTTTTCGCCTCGCCCCCCCGAATATCCGAAGGACGAGCAGCGCACAGATGGCCATAATGCCAAGAGAAGCGTGGCGGGCTATCGCAACGTAGATAGGCCAGTTCGACGGTTCCTCCTCAGTTGGTAATTCCGCAGCTCGATGAAACTTAGCTTGGACCACTTTAAGCAAGTCTGTTTCCTTAAGACCTAGTGCGTTTCTGATGATCAGTTCCACGTCAGACAACTGCATTATCATTGCTCCGCCCGCGGCGGCCCCGCCAGGTCCTGTTTGATTGGCATCAGATACGGATAAGTCAACAAAAGCAGATACCGACAGCGATCTTACTATGCCGGGTAGTACAACCTCCTGTTTTACGGTTTTGCCCACCTCATACTCGGTGGAAATGGTCTCATCTTTTTTTATACTGCCCGGCGTGGCAGTTCCACCTGTTGCTGATGCAGTGGCCTGCCCGTTTTCAGAGGTGGTTTTGATCTCTTCCTTTGTGGGCACTTTTGCAGTGGGGTCGTAGGTTTCGGTGACCGTACTGACACTGTTCATATCAATAATAGCACTGACTCCTACCGTGGCCCGGCCAGGCCCCAACACAGCGGTGAGCATATCTTCAACCTTCTTGGCTAGGTTCTGCTCAACTCTTTCCTTGTACTCTTGAACCGTACCTGCGCCGTTGGCGAGAGCCTGGTTCGACTCACTGGAAAGAAGGCGGCCCTGGCTATCAATCACGGTTACATTTTCTGATTTCAGCCCTTCAACACTGCCGGCTATAAGATGGGTAATTGCCGCTATGTTCAGTGGACTTATTCGGTAGCCGGGCTTCAGACGCAATACCACGGAAGCCGTGGTCTTTTCAGCATCGGCGGCAAACAGCGTTCGCTCAGGACTGACTATGTGCACCCGCGCGTGAACCACGCCTTCTATCATTTGGATACTCTTGGCCAGCTCTTCCTGCAGCGCCCGTTTAAGGTTGACATTTTGAACGAAGGGGCTGACCCCGATCTTTTCGGCGTCAAATATCCGGTAACCACCCTGCTCAGCAGCAGGCAGTCCGTCTTTGGCCATATCCAAACGGAGCTGATAGACCTTTTCTTCGGGAACGTATATGGTCGTCCCGCCATCTTGCAACTGGTAAGAGACGCCTTTTTCGCTGATCTTATCGGTGATCTTGGACGCTTCCGCCGGGGACAATCCCTGATACAGCATCCTCATATCAGGCCTGCGGGCCCAGTACACAAGAAGCGCGCTGATGATTCCACATGCCAGAAGAACTGCGATCAGCAAAGCTCGCTGAACCAGGCTTATTTTGTGCCAAACTGCGGCTATCTTTTGAAAGAAGCTCATTGAATTTATAAGGGCATATTCATCGTCTGCTTGTAGGCTTCAATCAACTTATTCCTGACGCCCACAAGGAGCTTGAAGCTCATATCAGCTTTGGCCACCGCCGAGATTACCGAGGTGATATCCTGGCTTTTTCCGGACAGCAACTCCTGTACGGATATATCTGACGAGCACTGAAGGTCATCGACCTTCGATATGTACTTTCCTACGGCCTTGATAGCCTCACCAAAGTCCACCTTCTTGGCGGCATTGCCCACCTGCGGCGATTGTCTGTTAATGTTGGACAATACCGATCCAACGTTGGCATTAAAATCAATCATCGCTTTGGCCCTCGTCTACCGGAGTAATTCAAGTGTCGTTTCTACCATTTGTTGGTAACGTTTAAGAACTGCCGCGTTCGCTTGATAGGTACGAGTAGCGACGGTCAAATTCATCATCTCAACGGGCAAATTCACATTGGGCATCAAAACATATCCATTCTTGTCGGCTTGCGGGTTGCCGGGATCGAAAATTGTTTGAAAATCGCTCATGTCCTTGACTATCTCGTCCACTATCACGCCGCCTATCTCGTCAGATTCTGCCTTGAGTACAGGCTCAAGCCTGCGATACGGCTGACCTTTGCCGGCATCGGTCGTGCGGGCGTGGGCAACATTTGAGGAAATCACCTCCATATTCTTGCCCTGTGCCCGCATACCCGAAATCGCTATGTCCACAGGCCCGAAGATGTTGTTGCCGTCCATCGCGTCGCTCCTTTTGCCCTTCTTGTTCCTTCAGTCTGCCAAGCTCCGACAACACGGCACTATTTTGTGTCGATCGCCAGTTCTAGTTGTCTGTACTTCTTGCTGAGCACCCTAATATAAGTCTTATGACGGAGGGTGTTCTTGACCATTTCGCCAACTTCCGTCTCCAGATTGACGTCGTTGCCGTTGGCCTTGAGCGGCGTTCGATTAGGCCGATAGAGCTGCGGCTCAAGTTCACTAATGTCCAGGTCTTCTGACGAGTTCAAAGCCCCTGCGAGTAGCTGTTCAAATTGGACGTCAATCCTGCGGTAGCCGGGCGTCTCAAGATTGGCAATATTGCTGGCGATCGCCTTCTGGCGAAGGCTTTCAGCTTCTATGCCGGCCTCAATTAGGTCTACGATGCTGCTTATCTTGGCCACTTCAATTCGCTCCCGACCCCCCGCGTCTTCCTGTCGGAAGACAGGAGCGGGGGTGGTATAAACAATCTCTGCCCAACACCAAATTAAGCAATAATCGTGCCAAATGCCCCAAGTCAGCATTGGGCGTCTTCTCGACCACCTAATTGAATCGAAAAAGCCATTCAGGAGCGCATTGCACTTTCATGGATAACACCACAGTGTCAGGATTCTTTACACCGCGCGTGTTTCCTTAGCAGCAGAACCGGAAGAATCTTCCTGCCTGAGGAATGTTCCGCCGGGGCTTCGGCTGCCAGCAACACATACCGCGAGAATCAGCTTCTGCTCAATGTTTATAAGTCCTGTATTTATAAACGCTTATCGTCCTGGACTGTCCATACTTGCGTTGTGGCACGTGGCTTGCTAATTACAGAATTGGTTCGTAAAAGGACTGCGTATGGATATCAGCCTCTCAGGCCTCGGGATGTTGTTTGTAGATACCATAGGCTCCCGCTCTACCCAACCACAGTTGACAACGACAATTAAGACCAGCCGATCTCATAAAGAAATAGTTGACAACTTACGCCGCACAGATAGTTGCCGGACACGTAAGACCGATAATAATGGCGGTAACAGCCAAGATGGGCTTGCTGACTCATCACCGCTCGACTTGACCCGCGAGATCCACCAGAAGACTACTCGCCATCCACCGTCCGATAATATACTTGAAATCAAGTCCCCAAAGGGACGGCGGCAAAACGGTGGCACGACAGAGGCAACTGCACAGTTACCCCTGCCGGCGGACATTCCAGGTTTGAATCTGTCACCATCTTCCGGGGCTCAAGAATCAACGAAAGCCGCCGCCACTGCCGGCACAAGCCCACCATACGTCTGCCGGCCTGGGCTCAAACAGATTCTCAGCGACGTCTCTAATGGCGCAGGCGCAGGACTCAAGCAACAAGCAAGAGTCGCCGGCACCAGACCGACCGCAGAGCACGCTGAGAACGCAGAGACCAGAAAAGCAAGTGATGTTCTGGCCACGACCTCTGCGGCCTCGGTGAAAGAGAAGACACTGGGCATTTCTTCAGCCTCTCCTGCAAATGCGAAAAAACCAGTGATAAGCAACTTTTTGGAACCTGCCTCCAGTAACGACTTGGACGGCAAACGAAGAGAGCTTAAAAGTCCGAGAAAATCTGAATTGGCTACCGAGAAAACGACCGGACACAAAGTCATTGACAATTGTAAATCGAAAATTGAAAGTTTTGTATGCTCGGCCCAGGCAAAAACCGCTAGTAACCCCGATTCAAAGGGCAAACCTGCCGTGAACATAGAACGGCTGTATTCTTTCCATGAATCCCAGACGGTTCTTTCAGACCCATCATCGACCGCAAGCCAAACGACAAGGATCGCCAACGATGCTCCACGCAGCAATGGCGCTGGAGGCGTCAGCCAACAGATGGCCACATCTATCGAAGGCTCTCTACGCCAGGCAGATATGCATCTTACTATTCACTTAAATCCGCCCGAACTGGGGAGAGTTTTTGTCAGGTTCCAGCAAGAGCAAGACCAGATAACCATCCTATTGGAAGTCAGCAAGCCGCAAACTAGACGCGAGATTGACCTGGCACTGCCTCAGATCATGCGCAGCTTGCAGGACGCCGGAGTTCAGGTTAGACGTCTGGAAGTGTCCGCCCCGAGCGGATCCGACGAGCTCCAGCAGCAGCCTGACACCGGTGCACCAGGACAAAATAACGGCGAAATGTCCCCACATCATTTTGCCGGACAGGACGACAGCGACCCCCATCATATTGGGGCTGCCCACAGCAATACCAACGACGAGGAATCTTTCCCCGAATCGCTGACAAGTACCTTCAAAGACCACTACCAAGATGAGTCTGTACAGCTATTGGTCTTTACTGGCGGTTCTATTAACATGCTCATATAAGCATCATTTCTGATTTTTTTGTCATTTCGGGCGGTTTGCAGACAGTCTCAGCATCTGCAAGAACAATATTACAGGTCTAACCAGCGCACGGCCATTTTCCGTAAAGAAGCCCATTAAGTGCATTCTGTTTTCATCGATAATGAGACGTGGAACACAACGTCATTTTGTGCTCATGGATAAGTGAGCACCGTCTTAGAGGACAACGGAACTTTCGGTATTCATTAAGGAGTAAAGAATATGTTAACAATTAAGAACAACATTATGGCGGCAAATGCTGCCAGGCAGGTGGGCAGAAACTATGAGGCTTTGGCCACATCGGTTGAAAGGCTCGCGTCAGGTTTGCGCATAAATAGCGCCAAAGATGACGCAGCAGGCATGGCTGTCCGCGAGATGATGCGTGGCGACATCGCTGTGCTGCAGCAGGGTGCCCGCAATGCTTTGGACGGCGTCAGTCTGCTGCAGACTATGGAAGGTGCGCTGCAAACCATCGACAATGCCCTGGTACGTATGAAACAGTTGGCTGAGCAGGCAGCAACGGGTTCTTATTCGTCCGCACAGCGAACCATTATGGACAATGAGTTCGACCAAATGGCCCTTGAAATCACCCGTATCGCTGGCGCTGCTGATTTTAACGGCATCAAGATGCTCGACAATTCTGCTACTGTAGGAATCCATTTCGGCGATGCTACCGATTTCATTAACATTGCAGGCAGCAACATGACCAGCAGCGCTCTTGGCATGAATTCACTGTCCATTACCACCGCTGCCAGCGCCAAGGCGGCTCTGGCAACCCTTGATAGCGCGATCAGCAGCAAGGATACTGCTCGTGCCAAGTTCGGCTACATGATGAACCGTCTGGAGAGCACTCAGGAAGTGCTCGATATCCAGGCTGAAAACCTGATGGCAGCCGAGTCCCGCATATCCGACGTGGATGTGGCCACCGAAATGGCTACGTTGACGAGAACCCAGGTGTTGGCGCAGGCAGGCACGGCCATGCTGGCTCAGGCCAACTCGCTGCCTCAGATGGCATTGACGCTGCTTAGATAGACAAGAGGGACCTGCGGTAAAGCCGCAGCCTAAATATTCAGCCCCGCATTTGGGACCCCGCCCGGCGGGAACCCTCACGCGGGGTTTCAAAAAACGCGGAATAGGGGAGATGACCCGGTGCGAACCTTCGGCCGTCTCCCCATAAACCAAACTGGCTTATAGGCAAATGTTACAGTATGAAAGCCGTCCAAGAATATCACACTACTGCCGTCACGACCCAAAGCAAAGGTCGGCTGATTGTCCTGCTCTATGACGGTGCAATAAAATTCATGAAGCTGGCCATAAAAGAGTTGGAAGCCAAGAACTACGAGGCAAAGGGTCGGTACATCGGCAGAGCCCAGAGTATTGTTGACGAACTCAATGCTGTCCTGGATACCGACGGAGGCGGTGAAATAGCTGCAAACCTCCGTAAACTCTACTGTTTTATGAACAGGCGTTTGGCCGAAGCCAACACAAGGCGTGACCCTCAGATGATTCGTGAGGTAATCACCTTGATGGAGGAACTCAACCAAAGCTGGAAAGCTATAACCGGCTGACCACTTACCTTTTCCTGTCTCTCAGGTAGCGTATCTCTCTTTCAGACAACTGGGGCCTATCCGGATACACCCGGATAGGCCCCAAAATGGTGCTTCAACAAGCGAGCTTGAAACTCAAAGCTAAAAAGGCAAAAGTGCGGAATTCAACAGTTTTCCGCTTTGCGCTTTAAGTTTTAGCTTTGTGTCGTCACGGCCACAAGACCTGCTCAAGCCACGCATCAGCCAAAACAGCAAAGTCCTTGACATCAACATCATCATCGCCATCCAGGTCAGCTACAACAGCAGCACCTTTGTCAAGCCACTCATTCGCCATAATATCAAGGTCTGCGTAGTCAACGATGCAGTTGCCGCTCAGGTCAGCAGCAGGCTTACCCTTGGACGGAATGCATCTGCTGGGATATACCCCGATATCATCGATGAATATGGTACCCGTGCCGCCAACCTTCGGACTAGTCCGGTTGCCCAGGCCAATATACATTCTTTTGACCGCCTTCAGATTCACGCCGGCAGTGCTGAATTGCGTTAGCTCGATGTTCCACTCCTGCCAGGCGGCATTTTTAACAGCCGCTGTATCAGGATAGTTCACGACCTTAATGTGACCGGCATTATCTTCCACCGCCACATAGAGTTGTTCAGCGGCATTGGCGGCAGCACCGTAAAAGTATAGTGTTAAGGCCTTGACATTGTTTGTCGTCCAATCCTGTGGTAAGGCCCACTCCCGCACGGTCTCTGAGTAGCGGGCTTTACCGCCGGTTCCGCCGTTGTCGTAAACTAACGGCATCGACTGGCCGCCGCCATGTACGGTAGTTAGCTCCACAAACGTAGGCTGAGGGTAACCTACAGCCGAGCCGGTGCCGTTACCAGGATAACCAGGTGCCGGTTCGGTGAATCCAAATCCATCGCGCCAGGTCTGGAAGATTCTGCTGCCGACATCATCGGTATAGTCCTCAAAGTCATCCACCACGATAAAGTTGGCGGTGGTGAAGCTCCAGGGATTGCCTTTCCAGGTATTGGCGGCGTTTACCTCATCAATACGCCAGTAGTAAGCCCTGTTCCACGCCAGCGGCGCTTCGCTGGGCACATAACTGGTGGCAGCAAGGTCCTGCTGGCCCCGATAGATGCCTGTTGACGCCGTAGTGGCATTTGCCACAGTGGTAGCGTTTGTACCGAGGTATACGTTGTGCTTTGCAGCGTTGTCTCCTGCCACCCACGCAAGTTTGGGCGAATGCTTTACATTTATAGCGCCGTTGGGCGGCTTGGGATTTCTGGCCCATAGCGGCAGCGAGAACGCACCCTGTGGAATAATCTGCTTTGGCTGATATGGACTCTGCCAGTATGGACTATTCCAGTATAGCATCGCATACGCAGGGTCCGTAGTCTCATAGTACTCCATTACTATGCTGTATTTCTGTCCTTCGGTAAGGTTAATTGTTCCGGCCCATTCAACGCCTGACTGCTGACCCCAGCCGTCAATTAGCTTTTTGTTATTTACCCACAGGCGCACACAATCATTGCAGTTAGTGGTGAAGGTCCAGGCCGAGGTGAACGGCACCTCCAACTCGCCGGTCCATCTGACGGAGAAGTTATCGCCGGGGACTTTAGCATCCGGCGCAGCCGAGCCCCAGTTAAAGTTGATTCCAGGGTCTACACGGGTCAGTACCAGAGTTTTCAATTCCGCGTCCTTGTAATATTGCCCTTTGACGCCGCTGTCAGAGCGCATAGTTGTAAAGCGCCAGACCTTGCCAGTATGCGTCGCAGAACCATCGAACTCATCGACCCTCCAGTAATAAACCTTCTCGAATCCGAGGGTGCCAGTAGGCTTGTAGGTTGTCTGTGTTTGCGGCGCAGCCCCAGTAGCATTGTTCACACTGTCAAAATTGTCGCCGAAGTATACAAGGTGCCAAACCGCACCGGAACCTGGGCTCCAGCTAAGGTTCGCATTTGGGTCGACCCATTTGGCGCCATCAGACGGGTTGGGGTTCCAGGCGGTCGGGGGGCGAAGCCAGAAGTTCCAGATATCACCCTTCCACGGGCCGGCCGGATTCAAATTATTCACCTCATCGATCCGCCAGTAGTATGTCGTGCCTGGGACAAGACCGGCTGGATAAGGAGACCCAGCAAGGCCAACAGTAAATTGCATCTGGGTTTGATTGCCCTGGAATGTGCTGGCGGTGCCGTTGTTGACATCCTGAAAATTCTCGCCGAAGTACACATCATGTGAGGCTGCGTAAAGTCCCGGCAACCACGAAAGGGACGCCCACGTGGCCTGGAGCTCAGAACCATCTGCCGGCTTGGGATGAGAGGCCTTTTCTGATACCAAACCCGGAGAGTCACGTACAGCCTTTATTTCAGTCTGCGACAACGCCCGCGTGAACAGGTAGAGCTCATCCATAATGCCGGTGAATGCCCTTGCGTTGTCAATATTATATCCTACGCGAGCACCCGCCCCCCAATCAGTGGCTATATTTGCAGGGTTTGTGATATTTTGCTGTTGGATTACTTCCCCATTGATATACAGGACCGCTTTGCCGGTCGCTTTGTCGTATGTTCCTGCATAGTGTGTCCATTCGTCCCACTTTACAGTACCGGCCTGTATATCAAAGATTGTAGACGAGCCAGAATCACGGAGCAGCCATCTATAATTACCCCCACTGCGGACCTCAGCGTGAATAACCCATGTGTTGTTGGCAGATGGACTTGATCTGGCATTCAATGTAGCATGATGATCCCCAGAGTTCTGACACTTTACCCAGACGGCAAGTGTGATGGCAGATTTTGGTTTATCTTGGTCAGGGAAACCAGGGCCGTTCAGATCGAGATAACTATACTTTGTCGGTCCAAGCTTGCCCTGGAATTTGGCAGCCCCATAGTACTTGCCGCTGGCATACGCTGAGACATCGCCGCACACAGCGCCATCGTGACCTTTACCCGATTCGTCGGGGACAATCACACCGACATCTTCATAAGGATAGTATAAAACTAAATTTGGATCCCTGGCAACCTGAGCAAGAGTGTTATCAGCCAGGCTTAACACCAGAACAAAAACAATCGAATAAATCAATTTTCTGCGCATTGTAGTCCTCCTTCAGAAAAGTGGGGCCTATCTCGACATCCAAAGATAGGCCCCCTATTGGTACAAACTCACTGGCTAACCAATAGTTAGCCTCGTTAGCAACACCGATTACGGGAACAGGCTCTCAGCAAGCCAGTCGTCTGCCAGAATAGCGTAGTCCACGAAGTTCACACACCTGTGGTTTTGCGGCTCCGGATCGGTTAAATTGCCGGGCACCGTCAGCGGCACGTAAGCCCCTGACAAACCAGCCACGCTCAGTATCTCGGCCTGTGAGAGACCATAGCCATAGATGCGGACGTCATCCATAAGACCTTCGAAATGATCTCCGGAAGGGGCAGTATCGTTTTTCGTTCCGATGTAAAGACGATCCGCAGTAGCCAAGATCTTTCCGGAGGCTGGACTCTCCGCAACTATACTACCATCATAATAGATTCTCATCTTTGAGCCGTCATACGTACCAGCAATGTGATGCCACTCACCGACCGCGGGAACTGTATCCACCGTTGCCAGACCGCCTACAACGCTGGCCAGGTGCCACTTGAAGACGTCGTTTTCGCGCAAGAGGCGGTACTGGTTGTCACTGTTCCCTTTCTGCAAGATTCTGTTATTACCCGTCCAGGCGGACGGATTAATCCATGCAGCAACCGTTATGGCTGAGCTGGGATTCAAGTTGGGGTCGTCTAAAACGTCCACGTAGTCATCTATACCATCGAATTTCAACGCTCCGCCAATACGGCCGGTGACCCGCGCGGGGCCGTTAAAAAGGAGGCCCTTGAGGTCATTGGCCGAAGAATCGTAGGCGTAAAGACCGGATGTCTCATCAAATTTCCACCAACCCGCCGGACCTACGGTTGGAGCTTGCGGCAGAACAGTGTAATCGCATTCAAGCCAGTCGGCTGTCATTAAGTCAAGGTCAAAACTATTAACCAAGCAATCGCCGTTGATATCACCCGGGTAGGTCCCAGGAGAAATGCATCTGGGCGGATAAAGCCTGGCATCGTCGAAGTATACCGTACCTGAACCAGCAGGATTCGTGTTGTTCTCGTCACCGAAACCAATACAGATCTGCATGACATTCTGCAGATTTATGCCGAAGCGTGCCAGGTCAATGTTCCACTCATGCCACGATGGATCCCTTACGTAATTCATATCACCGTCGTATACCACCTTAACGCCGTTGAGCTTCACATACATCTGTTCCGTAGCGTTAGCATCATTGCCCGGATCGCCATAGAACCATAGCGTCAATGCCTTAGCGCCCTGCTTAGTCCAATCACGGCCAATGGCCAGATTAGCAGTATCCGCTCTGATCTCTGAATAATACTTCTTGCCGGAGGTACCTAACGTATTTGTACCATCGTTGTCATACGAATATGCCAGTGACTGCTTACCTCCATGAACAGTATCGCCAAGACCAGCAACCGAGCCCGTGCCGTTGCCAGGGGTAACCGTCGGAACGGTCCAGCCTTCACCATCCTTCCACGTATACCATACTCTGCTGCCGGCCGGAGGAGGCGGCCCTGGGGTCTCGGCGGTCCCGTAGGACTCAAAATCGTCCACGAAAAGACACGACCTCACCGTAAAGGTCCAGACAGTACCTTTGACCACGTCATTGACGTCGCTGATGTTAGGAACCTCATCGATCCGCCAGTAGTAAGTCTTGCCTAAATCAAGATCGCCATCAGGATCATAGGTCGTAACTACCTGGGCCGTGGAAACCCGGACCAAAGCGCCAGGATCAGTACCGAGGTACACGTTGTGCCGGAACGAAGCATCTCCTGCCACCCAGCTAAGATTTGTATTGCTGGCCACATCCACCGCGCCATCAGACGGATTCGGGGTGTGAGCAGTTGCGAAGCCAGTACTATAGAGGCACTGTACCTCATACTGACTGAGCTGCCGCTTGAACATGTAGAACTCGTCCATAAGACCGCTGAAATGCCTGGCGTTGTCAATATTATATCCCACGCGAGCACCTAAACCCCAATCGCCAGCCATATCTGCAGCCTCGCTAGGAGCTACTTCTGCCACGACTTTCCCATTGACGTACACAATCGCCCGCGCGTCCGCCTTGCTGTAAGTCATCGCAACGTGCACCCATTCATTGGCCACCGGAGTTCCTTCCGGTCGCTTATACCCCGCCGTACCACCATTTATGTTGACGATGGTCACGCCACCATATTTCCTTACAGTGAACCTGTAGTCGTTGTCTCCGGTGCGAATCTCGGGATGGACAAGCCAGGTATTGTCAGATGCTCTGGCATTGAATATCGCATTCTGATTACTCGTACCGTCAACTTTTGTCCAGGCGGCCAGCGTAAAGGCAGATGTTGGAATATCGCTGCTATCAAAGGTAGGCCCGCCCAGATCGAGGTAACCAGCGCCACCACTTGTACCGAATTTGGCGGCTCTACCGATCTTGCCAGCGGCATCTGTGACGTCACCAATCACAGTGCCGTCGTGGCCCTTGCCGGACCCGTCGGCGACAACGCCGGTAACCTCGTCGTAGTTATAGTAAATAACCAGATCACCGGTCACTGCGGGCATAGCAATCAGGCTCTCGATTTCGTTTTGACTCAGCGCCCGCTTGAACATATAGAACTCGTCCATAAGGCCGCTGAAATGCCTGGCGTTGTCAATGTTATAGCCCACGCGAGCACCTAAACCCCAATCGCCGGCCATATCTGCAGCCTCGCTAGGAGCTACTTCTGCCACGACTTTCCCATTGACGTACAGAATCGCCCGCGCGTCTGCCTTGCTGTAAGTCATCGCAACATGCACCCATTCATTAGCCACCGGAGTTCCTTCCGGTCGCTTATACCCCGCCGTACCACCATTTATGTTGGCGATGGTCACGCCACCATATTTCCTTACAGTGAACCTGTAGTCGTTGTCTCCGGTGCGGATCTCGGGATGGGTAAGCCAGGTCCCGTCAGATGCTCTGGCATTGAATATCGCATTCTGATTACTCGTGCCGTCAACTTTTGTCCAGGCGGCCAGCGTAAAGGCAGATGTTGGAATATCATTGCTATCAAAAGTAGGGCCGCCCAGATCGAGGTAACCAGCGCCACCACTTGTACCGAATTTGGCCGCTCCGCCGCGCACTCCATTGGCATTTGCTGTGACGTCAGCGACCACGGCGCCGTCGTGGCCCTTGCCGGACCCGTCGGCGACAACACCGGCAACCTCGTCAAAGGAATAGTAGACGACCAAGTCACCGGTCACGATGGGGGCTGCTGCTGTCAAGGTAGTCTTACCGGGATTTCTCTTGCCAAAGTCCATTACAAGGGAGCCTGCGCCGCCGTAGGCCGTAATCTGCTTGGCGGTGATAAATGTATTAACCTTCGTCCTCTGGTCTCCTTCTAACACCAGCGTGCCTTCGGTGATATCTATCAGGCCAACTGCTGTCATACTGAGGCCATCACTACCGACGTTAAAGGTGCCACCGTGAAGATACAGTTGCCCCGCACGTCCGGTATCCGTCGGAATTACTAATTC
>Ga0315280_10009268_pt1 | contig 12678 bp, 9 predicted proteins | sample YL17G06_40_MG_FD_203697 | JGI IMG/M metagenome (GOLD analysis project Ga0315280, IMG submission 203697) | Sediment microbial communities from Yellowstone Lake, YNP, Wyoming, USA - YL17G06_40 | ecosystem: Environmental > Aquatic > Freshwater > Lake > Sediment | place: USA: Wyoming | collected... | reverse complement strand
GCCGGCATCCGGACCCCCCAGCCCATCTCCACGATGGCGCAGCAGTTGCCCGGCGTCTACCAGCAGTTCGTCGGCTACGCTCGGATGCTCGAGCAGCACTACAAGGACATGCAAGACCTCGAGTTCACCGTCGAGCGGGGCAAGCTCTACATGCTCCAGACCCGGACGGGCAAGCGCTCGGCCCAGGCGGCGGTGAAGATCGCCGTGGACATGGTGAGCGAGGGCCTGATCGACAAAGCCGAGGCGGTTCGGCGCATCGAGCCGGCCCAGCTCGAGCAGTTGCTCCACCGGCGCATCGACCCGGCGGCTAAGGTCGAGGTCATCGCCCGGGGCCTCAACGCCTCGCCCGGCGCGGCCAGCGGGAAGGCCGTCTTCGACGCGGACACCGCCGTCGAGCTTGGCAAGACCGAGAAGGTCATCCTGGTCCGGCCCGAGACGAACCCCGACGACGTACACGGCATGCTCGTCGCGCAGGGCATCCTGACGGCCCGGGGCGGCGCGACCAGCCACGCGGCGGTCGTCGCCCGCGGCCTCGGCAAGCCGTGCGTCGCCGGCTGCGAGTCGATTCGGGTCGATCCCGAGTCGCGCCAGTTCTCGGCGAACGGGACCGTCGTCAAGGAGGGTGACGTCATCTCGATCAACGGGTCGACCGGCGAGGTCATCCTCGGCGCCGTGCCGATGATCGAGCCCGAGATCAGCGGCGACATGCAGAGGATCATGGACTGGGCGGACGAGCTTCGGTCGCTCCAGGTCTGGGCGAACGCGGACTACCCGCGCGACGCGCAGGTGGCCCGGCGGTACGGCGCCCAGGGCATCGGGCTGTGCCGGACCGAGCACATGTTCTTCGAGGAGGACCGGCTGCCCATCGTCCGGGAGATGATCCTCGCGCCGAACCTGGAGGCGCGCCAAGCCGCCCTCGCCAAGCTGCTGCCCATCCAGAAGGAAGACTTCAAGGGCATCTTCCGGGCGATGGACGGGCTGCCGGTCGTCATCCGGACGCTCGACCCGCCGCTGCACGAGTTCCTGCCCAGCTACGACGAGCTTCTGGTCGAGGTGACCGAGCTGCGGTGCAAGGGCGGGAACCCGGAGGAGCTTGCCGAGAAGGAGAGCCTCCTCAAGACCGTGGCGCAGATGCGCGAGGCGAACCCGATGCTCGGCCTCCGCGGCTGCCGGCTGGGACTGATGTTCGAGGGCGTCAACCAGATGCAGGTCCGGGCCATCCTCTCGGCGGCCATCGAGTGCCGGCGAGAGGGCGTCACGGTCAAGCCCGAGATCATGATCCCGCTCGTCGCCCACGTCAACGAGCTGGAGACGGTCCACGCGCAGGTGCGGGAAGAGGCGAAGAAGGTCTTCGCCGACTACGGGACCGAGATCTCGTACAAGATCGGGACGATGATCGAGATCCCGCGGGCCGCGCTGACGGCCGACGAGATCGCCCGCTACGCCGAGTTTTTCAGCTTCGGCACCAACGACCTGACCCAGACGACGTTCGGCATCAGCCGCGACGACGCCGAGGGCAAGTTCCTGCTCCAGTACGTCGAGCGGAAGCTGCTGCCCACCAATCCGTTCCAGGTGCTTGACCGGAACGGCGTCGGCAAGCTGATGCGGGCGGCCGTCGAGCTGGGCCGGCGGACCCGGCCCGACCTGAAGGTCGGCATCTGCGGCGAGCACGGCGGCGAGCCCAGCTCGGTCGAGTTCTGCCACATGATCGGGCTGAACTACGTGAGCTGCTCGGCCTACCGGGTGCCCATCGCCCGGCTGGCGGCGGCGCAGGCCGCGCTGGCGACCGGCGGGGAGGTCATCGGCTCCCGCTAGCAGCCTTCACTCGCAGGTAAGCGTGAGGGCAGGACTGAGACCTGCCCTCACTTCAGCTCCTCTATCTGCTCGTCCACCCGCTGGAGGCCCTCGTAGTCCTCGTTGCAGACCCGGTAGCAGCGCTCGACGTGGAGCTCGGTCAGCCGGCGCCCCTTCTCGCCGGGGAGCCGCGCCACGGCCAGGAACCCCTCCAGCCGGTACTTCTCCGGGAAGTGGCGCGCCAGCCTCCGGACGTCGGCGGCTGCCTCCTCCACCTGTCGGCGGTCGCCGGCCTCGACCGCGTCTCGCAGCTTGCCGGTCAGCTTGACCAGCTCCGTCAGCCGGTCGCGCTCGCCCATCAGACTGTAGAGCACCTCGTCGACGTCCAGCTCGGCGGCGGGCTCCTCGGGCGGTGCCTCCTCGGGCGCCGGCTGCCGCTGGGAGTAGAGCCGGGAGTACTCCTGCGCCGCCTCGCCAGTCATCTGGAGCAGCAGCTCGACGCGAGAGGGGTCGGCGGTGCCGCCGAACACCAGGTCGTCGTCTCGCGCGTCGGCCAGGCGCTCCAGGTGGCGATGGCTCTCGACCGCCTCCGGAACCGGCGGCCAGGGCAGCGCCGTCACGTCGCCGGCCCCCCGCGTCGGCATGCGCTCGGCAAACATCGGAGGGATGTACTTGGAGAGGTCGACCGATACCGGGAGCACGACCAGGTAGGTCGCGAGGACGGCCTCCGGGTCGGCGCCGCTGCGGAGGTAGAACAGGGCGTGCCCGCGGGGTCGGTCGCGGCTGCCTCTCTCGAATTCGAGCTGTATCATCTCTTGCTTGCTCTTGCTCGCCTAGTGCTGCCCTTACGCTTTGACCTTGCACCTGGCCTTGCACCGGGCCACGTGGGCTGCCTATATATTAGCACAGTTGCCGAAGTCGGGCTCGGCCCTTGCCAACGGAGTCGGGTTCGAGTACATTGGCGAAGCGTGGCGTTGCCGCTAGCTATCGGCCTGGCTATCGTCGGACTCGCGCTCGGCAACCCGCAGCTGCTCCCCGGCCAGGCTCAGCCGGCCGGCGTGGGCGACGCGGCTTCGCCAGCGCAACAGCCGGCGGCCAAAGAGGTGAATCAGGCCGAGCTCGACGCGCTGCGCAGGTAGCGACCCTACGCCCCGTCGGAGTGCCCGTCCGCCGCTCTGCTCCGCGCGCGATGCGCCCTGGCATGGTCCGCCCGGTCGGCCACGGGGACGCCCGGTATGCGTGTCCCACACCATCTCAGTATGCTGCCAGGCATATCGTTTGTCGTCCCCAGGTGCCACAGGATATCCGGTCACTGCACCCGTGGGCCGCTGCACCTGCATCCCCCGTCTGGCACACTATGGTCCCCATGTGCAGTAGGCAAACGGACCGGACCGACCTAACATGGCGTTGACGTCGGGGCGAAGGTGGCCGCAGCCCGTAGCCCATGGATCGATGGCTACTATGGCACGGTCATGCCGATCTCGACGATGGGGAGGTGAGGACGACATGGGTCCGGTTGGTGCCCCGCTGACGTTCGTCGGCCTGGCCTTCACGCTTGGCGGGCTGCTGATGCTCGTCAGCTTCCTCGTCCACTGATGGTCTCGTGAGAGACGACAGCTCGCCGGAGTTGGGCGCCCCGGCGCCGCGCCGCTCCGGATCGGGCCTGGCAGCCTGGGCGCTGCGCCCGGCCCAGGCCATTTGCTGGCTCTGGCAGGGTCTGCGCACGTGGCTTTTCCGCGACAGCCTGCGCCGCCGGATCGTCCTCCTGGCGACGGCCGGCCTGCTTCTGGCCATCGCCGTCTTCGGGGCGCTGGGCATCTGGGCCGTCGAGGAGAGCATCGAGCGGACCCTCCAGGAGCGGCTGACGCTCGGGCGCGTCATCGCCAGCCACGTCGACTACGTGCTGCGGGATAGCCTCGAGCCGCTCCAGGCCATCGCCCGGGCCGAGGGCCCGAACCTGGAGGCCGACAGCCCTGACCGCGACCGCCCGAACGGCGTGGCGGCCTATCCACGCACGAGCTTCAGCAGCGTCTACGTGCTGGACCGGGCGGGCCGGGTGGTCTGGGCCGAGCCGGAGGCCGCCGCCGAGCCCGGCCAGGACCTCACCCAACTGGACTACGTCCGGCAGGGGCTGTCTTCCGGGTGGTCCACGGTGACCTCCGCCCACGCGCGGAGGCGGGGCGGTGGCCTGGCCGTCTCGGCAATCGCGCCGGTCCGCGGGCGAGCCGGCGAGATCGTCGGCCTGGTGGTGGGCGACCTCGACCTGCCCGACCCTCGACTGCAGCAGCTCATCCGGCCGGCCGGCCTCGGACAGACGGCCCGGGTGGACATCGTCGATCGGGAGGGGGTGGTCATCGCCAGCACGAACGAGGCGTACCTCCTGCAGCGGAGCGACCACCGGAGCGAGCTGGGGGCGCTCATCGAGGCCCGGCGCTCGACGGTCGGCACCTGCCACAGTTGCCACGAGGCCGCGCCCAGTCCGCAGCGCGAGGCCGAGGTGATGGCGCTCGCCCCCCTGGGCACCGCGAGCTGGGGAGTGGTCGTCCGCGAGGCGGAGCGAGAGGCCCTCGCGCCCGCGCATCGGCTGGAGCAGCGAGTCCTGCTCGTCGGCGGACCCCTGTTCCTGGCGGCGCTCGCGGTGGCGGGGTACATCGGCCGGGGCATCGCCAGGTCCATCGGGGAGTTGACGTACGCGGCCGAGCGGATCACCGCCGGAGACCTGACGAGCCCGGTCCCGCAGAGCGGCCAGGACGAGATCGGCCGTCTGGCCCGGACCTTCGACGCGATGCGGCTGAGGCTGAAGGCGTCTCTGGAGCACGTCCAGCGGCTCAACGCCGAGCTGGAGGCGCGGGTCCGCCAGCGGACCGAGCAACTGGCGGAGTCCGAGGCCGAGCTGCGCCGACGCAACGAGGAGCTGTGCATCCTGAACGAGGAGATCGGGCGCAAGGAGGCGGACCGGGGCGAGCTGCTGAAGAAGGTCATCACCGCCCAGGAGGAGGAGCGGAAGCGGATCGCGCGGGACCTCCACGACGACACCAGCCAGACCCTCGCGGCGCTGCTGCTGGCGATCGAGACGGCGGACGAGACGCTGGGCACGCCGGAGGCCGAGCGCCAGATGGGCAGCGCGCGAGCGCTGGCCACCCAGGTGCTCGACGGCATCCACAAGCTAATCCTCGACCTCCGGCCGTCGCTGCTGGACGACCTCGGGCTGGTCGTGGCGCTGCGCTGGTACGCCGAGAGCCGACTCGAGGCCGCCGGCATCAAGGTGGATTTCCAGGTGGATGGCCCGGACCGCCGGCTCCCCCCGGAAGTGGAGACCACGGTGTTCCGAATCGTCCAGGAGGCCATCATGAACATTGCCAAGCACGCCCGGGCGGAGCGCGCCGTCGTCAGCCTCGAGTTCGGCGAGGCGAGCCTCGGCGTCGAGGTCGAGGACGACGGCCAGGGCTTCGTCGTCGACTCGGTGGGTCGGCTGCCGACCGGGGCGAGCGGGCTGGGCTTGCTCGGCATGCGCGAGCGCGTCGCCCTCGTCGGCGGGGCCCTCGACGTCCACTCCCGGCCCGGCCTGGGGACGACCATCCGCCTCCAGGTGCCCCTGCCGGTGGCGTTGGCGGCAGACTCCTCACGGGGAGGTGAGAGCGATGGCCAGGATACGTGTGCTGCTGGTTGACGACCACGCGATCCTTCGCGATGGGCTCCGGGCCCTGCTGAGCCTGCACGAGGACATCCAGGTCGTCGGCGAGGCCGCCGACGGCCGCGAGGCCATCGAGAAGGTTCGCACGCTGACCCCCGACGTGGTGCTGATGGACATCGCGATGCCCGGGCTGGGCGGGCTGGAGGCGACGGTCGAGATCCGCCGGGCCAGCCCGGCCACCCGGGTGCTCATCCTGACGCAGCACGACAACAAGGAGTACATCTACCCCATCCTCAAGGCCGGCGCCGCCGGCTACGTCCCCAAGAAGGCAGCGGGTGCCGAGCTCATCGCCGGCATCCGGGCCGTTCACGGCGGGGACGCCTACCTGCACCCGTCGATCGCCCGGGCCGTGGTGGACGGGTACGTCGGCCGCGAGCCGCAGGCGCGGAGCGAGGACCGGTACGACCGGCTCTCCGACCGGGAGCGGCAGGTGCTCAAGCTGGTGGCCGATGGGCTCAGCAATCAGGAGATTGCCGACGTGCTCTGCCTGAGCGTCAAGACAATCATGGGCTATCGGGCCAACGTGATGGAGAAGCTCGGCATTCACAGCCGGACGGAGCTGGTGAAGTATGCCATCCGCAAGGGCCTGGTGAAGGTTGAGTAGCGGCGGCGGACCTCTCGTCCTACCACTGGCGATTGTGGCCACGAGTCCCCTGCGTGTCCCCTGAGCTTACCCTGCGGTTCACGGGTAGAGGCTCAGCCCCCTGGCGCTGTCATCCTGGCGGCAAACCAGTTCGGGGGGTTGCCGAGCGAGCCCACAGACGAGGAACCACTGGCCGGAAGACCGGTCATCCGGCACTCACGGCAGGTGAGCGTGCTGGGCAGGCCCACAGAGGTCCGCCCGACCGGCACAATCGAATAGCCCATCGGAAGATAGGTATCGGGTAATCGGGGCTATCTGCTGGTGGGTACCGACCGAGGGTATGGTGTACGTGGTCAGTACATCTTTTTTGTTTTGCAGATGAACCGAGCGTAGACTAGGCGTGCGCCGAGAACGTGTCTAGCGTAGGGCTGCGCGCCTGGTCGAGGAGGGTATCAGGTCTCCTCGCCAGCACCGCTTCGGGGCGATGCTCAACGCACCTTAGTCGAAGCGGGATTGGGGTGGGAGATGGCTCCAGAAAGTCTACCCAGACAGCCGCGGGAGAAACCGCACGAACCCAGGGTAATCTGACTCCGCGCGGCGACGACCGCCGGGCAGCGCACCCGGCTCCGCGCCCGGCAGGGCGCTCTCTCTCCAGGTACACCTTCCCCGACGTGATGTTACCAACGGCCGGTCGTCAGTTATCCGATATCGGGTAGATTCACGTCTTGCGTTACGACGCAGGACATGTATCATGTGACAGGGCGCGTGCGCTCGGGCAAGGCGCCGACCCGTCGCCGGAGTGTCGCCGACGGGTGCAAGCAGGCATGTTACCACTGGGGTGGTGGCCCCCCCAAAGGAGGATTGTCGATGGTAGAAGGGCTAGGAGGGGACGGGGGATCCCGGCCAGCGGGGCAGGAGGCAGCGCCGGGGGCCGGCAGGCTCGACGCCGACCTCGCCGGGCGCGTCGTCCTGACGACGGTGAAGCAGGCCCAGGAGGCCGCGCGTGAGGGCGTCCTCGAGAAGGCGCTGGCCAAGGGGCTGAACTGGAGCCGGCGGTCCTCCGTCTGGCCGATGTTCTTCGGCACCGCCTGCTGCTTCGTCGAGTTCGCCACGGCCGGCACAGCCCGCTACGACCTCGCCAGGTTCGGCTCGGAGGTGATCCGAGCCTCGCCCCGGCAGGCCGACCTCATGCTCATCGCCGGCACGGTCACCCGGAAGATGCTGCCCCTCGTGGTGCGGCTCTACCACCAGATGGCCGAGCCGAAGTACGTCATCGCGATGGGCGCCTGCTCGATGACCGGCGGCCCCTTTCGCGAGGGTTACAACGTCGTCCCCGGGGTCGACCGCTTCCTGCCGGTGGACGTCTACCTGCCGGGCTGCCCGCCCCGGCCCGAGGCCCTGATGCACGCGCTGATGACCCTCCAGCGCAAGATCGACGGGATGTCCTTCCGCGAGGTCCGCTGGCCGAAGGGCCACGACGCCCGGACCTTCCCGGTGCCGGAGCTTCACACGGACCTCGTCGACCCGCGAGTGCCGCTGGAGGAAGCTCGGGAGCCCGAGCAACCGTCCGCGCCGGTCGAGCTGGCGGCTCCGGCAGCCGAGCCGGGCAGGCGCCGGCCCGCGCGAGCCGCCGAGCCCGAGCCGGCCCCGGTGCCGGTGGGTAGCTTCGGGGTCGCCGGGGACGCGGAGACGCTCGCCAGCGTGCGAGCGGCCTTCCCGGACGCCGGGACGGGCCTCGACGGCTCGGCGACACTCCCGCTCGGGCGCATCCTGGAGGTGGCCCGCCACCTGAAGGGCGAGCTTGGCTGGGACTTGCTCTCGAACGAGACCAGCGTCGACTACCCCGACCGCTTCGAGGTAGTGGCGCACCTGTGCTCGACCAGGCGGACCGGCCCGCCGCTGGTGCTCCGGACCTCGCTCGACAAGGCCGACCCGACGATGCCCTCGCTCGTTCCGGTCTGGCCCGGCGCCAACCTCCAGGAGCGCGAAGTCTACGACATGATGGGGATCTGGTTCGCCGGCCACCCCAATCCGAAGCGGCTGTTCCTCTGGGACGAGTTCGTGGGCCATCCGCTCCGGAAGGACTACCGGGAGCCCTCGTTCGAGGCTCTGGCCAAGCCCTTCGACAGCCGGTGGCCGGACGGGCGCTACGTCTCGGGCCCACCGCACCTGGATCCCCTGTCGCAGTCGGTCGCCGGCCTCGTGCCCGTGGAAGACCTGATCAGGGGGGCGCCCGTCGTCGACGCCGGCGAGCTGACGCACGGCCTGCCGGTCGGCGAGAGGCTCGCGGTCTACTTCGGGCCGCAGCACCCGAGCACCCACGGCGTCTTCCAGATACTCGTCACGCTCGAGGGCGAGACCATCGCGCGGCTCCAGCCGGTGATCGGCTACCTGCACCGGAACCACGAGAAGATCGGCGAGCGCAACGGCTGGCTCCAGAACATCCCCTACACGGACCGGCTGGACTACCTGACCTCGATGTCGAACAATCTGCCGTACGTGCTGGCGGTCGAGAAGCTCCTGGGAGTGCAGGTGCCGGAGCGAGCCGAGTACATTCGGGTGATAATGGCGGAGCTTACCCGCGTGCTCAACCACCTGCTCGCGATCGCCACCTACACGAACGACATCGGGGCGTACTACACTCCCGCGATGTACGGCTTCGAGGAGCGGGAGCTGATCCTCGACCTGTTCGAGATGGCCTCGGGGGCCCGGATGATGTGCAACTACATGCGCTTCGGCGGGGTCGCCAACGACCTCCCGGAGGAGTTCCTGCCGCTGGCCCGCGAGCTGGTCAACGAGCGGCTGACGCGGAGCGTGGACGACCTGGACCGGCTGGTGACGGAAAACGAGGTGCTCCTGGCGCGAAGCCGGGGCATCGGCGTGCTCACGGCCGAGCAGGCGGTCGCCCACAGCGCGACCGGCCCCGTGCTGCGAGCCTCCGGCGTCAAGTACGACGTCCGGAAGGCCGAGCCGTACTCGATCTACGACCGCTTCGACTTCGACGTGCCCACCGGCACCCACGGCGACAACTACGACCGCTACCTGGTCAGGCTGGCCGAGATCCGTCAGAGCATTCGGATCCTCAAGCAGGCGCTCAGGGACATCCCCGAGGGCGAGACGTTCGCGGGCCGGCGGGCCTGGCAGATTCGCGTTCCGAAGGGCGAGGCCTACGGCCGGGTCGAGGCGCCGAAGGGGGAGCTTGGCTTCTACGTCGTCAGCGACGGCGGCCCCAACCCCTACCGCTACCACATCCGCTCGGCGAGCCTGATGAACATCACCGCGCTAGAGGCGATGTGCAGGGGGCACAAGCTGGCAGACTTCATCGCCATCTTCGGGAGCATCGACATTAATATGGGAGAGCTGGACCGATGAGAGGGCTGGGCATTCTGAACGGATTGGGTGTCACCGCCAGACACTTCGCGCAGACGGCCGTGCAGGGGCTGGTGTGGCCCAAGCCCGGGGCCGCTCCGGTCCGGCAGACGCCTCTCGGCACCGAGCGGGGGGTCTTCACGGTCCAGTACCCGGAGGAGAGGCTGGCGCTGCCGGAGCGGGCGCGGGTCCTGCCGATGCTCGTGGCCGACCCCGGCACCGGCGAGCCCAAGTGCACCGCCTGCGGCGTCTGCGCGAAGGTCTGCCCGCCTCAGGCCATCTGGATCGTGCGCGCCCGGGGAGCCGACGGCAGGCCGGTCCCGAAGCCGGAGGAGTTCGTGGTCGAGGCCGGGGTGTGCATGGGCTGCGGGCTGTGCGCCGAGTACTGCAGCTTCGACTCGATCAAGATGAACCACGACTACGAGCTTTCCAGCTACAACCTGGGGTCCCTGACCTGGACGAAGGGCAAGCTCGTAGTCTCGGAGGAGTACCACGCCCGGATCCACCCCCGAGACTTCGCTCGGGAGCAGGAGGGGCGCCGGGCGAAGGAGGCGGCCGCCCGCGAGAAAGCCGCCGCTCGAGCGGGGACGGCGCCACAATAGGCTCCAGCCGGTTGGCCTGATCTCAAGCTAGAGACGAGCGGGTCTGCCGCGCCAGCGCCCGTAGCTGCTCCCCTGCGCCCGAGTACATGACCTCCCCGTGGGCCGGGTAGATGGCGTCGACGTCCAGCGCGGCCACGCGCTGGATGGAGCGCCGGGCGAGGGCGAGGTTGTCGGCGAAGCCGTGGGGCATCTCGGCGAGCCTGTCGGCCTTTCGCCCCGTCGTCCGGAGGAGGTCGCCGGCGAAGAGGCTCCGGCTGCGGGGCAGGTAGAGGCAGATGCTTCCCGGCGTGTGGCCGGGCGTGTGGATCACCCGCAGCCCGGCGACCGTGTCGCCCTCGAAGAGCCGACCGTCCACCCGCGCGGGCTGGCAGCCCCGAGAGAGGAACCACAACGCGAGTGCCAGAAGCACGCCGCGGGGTCGGGGCCTCGGCAGCCGGCCCTCGACGTAGGGGGCATCGGCCACGTGGACCAGCAACTCGGCGCCCGTGGCCTCCCGGAGGGCAGCCGCTCCGCCGGCGTGGTCCGGGTGCTGATGGGTGAGCACTATGTGACGAATGTCCCGGGGCCGGAGGCCGGACGTCTCGAGCGTCGCCAGGATTCGGGGCACGTCCTGCGCCGCGCCGGCGTCGATCAGCGCGGGCTCCCGCTCCCGGACCAGGTAGACCGCCGCGCCGATCCGGCCCTTGATCCGCCGGACCGGCCAGAGCGGCGCGTACCCCGGCCGGTCGGCGCCTCTCTCCTCCCCCAGGCCCATCAGCTTGCGACTCCTCGGTGACTCCTCGTTGACTCCTCGTTGACTCCTCCGGAGCCTACTGTAGCACGGGCGAGTGCCCCTGCCAACGCCGGGCCAGAGCAGGCATGCGTCGGCATGGCTAGTACACTGCTAGCCCGCGCCGTGCTATCATCCATGAGTAGAGTGCACGTCGAGGCACCCGCGGGCTCGCCAGGAGATAGGCGATGGGGAGGCGTAGATGGACACGAGCGAGGGCGCTAACCCACCCCGGCCGGGCGCTCTTTCGGCTGAGGAGCAGTCCGCTCTCCTGAGTGCGCTCTTCGAGCGCTCGCCCGACGCTATGGCCTTCGTCGACGACGGCCTCGCGATCCGCGCCGCGAACGAGAGCCTTGCCACGCAGGTTAGCCGCGCGCTCGAAGACCTGGTCGGCCGGACGACCGAAGAGGTGTTCCCTGGCTGGGCCCAGGAGGCCGAGCAGGTGTGCCGACGGGTGCGCGAGAGCGGCGAGCCATACCGGGTGGAGGCCAGCCCCCACGTGGCCGGTGGCCGGCCGGGGACCCATTGGGACGTGAGCGTCGCTCCGGTCCACCGTGCCGACGGCGGCTTTCTGGGCTATCTGGTCGTCCATCGGGACGTGACGGAGCGCAGGCGAACGGAGGAGCAGCGCGATGAGCTGGTGGCGCAGTTGCAGGAGGTCAACGGGCGCCTGGTGGCGGCGAGCATCCAGGCGAAGGAGCACGTCCACGCGATCTGCCACGACCTTCGGGCGCCGCTGACGATCGTGCAGGGGCACGCCCAGCTCGTGCTCCGGGCGCTGGAGAAGGCCGGCCTGAAGGGCCCGGAGCGGCGCAGCGCCGAGGCCATTCTCACGAGCGCGCGTCGGATGAGCGCGATGGTTCAAGACCTGGCCGACTCGGCACGGCTGGAATCGGGCCAGCTCAAGCTGAGTCGAACGCGGGTGGACGTGCGGCAGTTCGCCCTCGACCTGGTGGGGCGGCTGGCCGCGACGACGGAGCCCGAGCGCCTCCGGGTGGACGCGCCGGCCAACCTGCCCCCGGCGTGGGCCGACCCGGATTGCCTCGAGCGCATCCTGACCAACCTGCTTGGCAACGCGCTGAAGTACTCGGCGCCGGGCACGCCGGTCGTCGTGGCCCTCGGGGCGCGTGAGGGCGAGGTCGTCACGTCGGTTTCGGACGAGGGCCGGGGCATCGCTCCGGAGGAGCTGCCTCGCCTGTTCGAGCGGTACTATCGGACTCGGCAGGCGCGGGAGCAGCGGGAAGGGCTGGGGCTTGGCCTGTACATAACGCGAGGGCTGGTCGAGGCTCACGGCGGGCGCGTCTGGGTCGAGTCGCAGGTGGGCAAGGGCTCGACCTTCAGCTTCACCCTGCCGGTGGCCGACGAACCGGGATAAGATGGCGGCACGGGCACGAGAATGCCCTGGCGCTTCGTGCTCGGCAGCCACAACCCGCGGCACGTGGCCGCAGGGCTGCCAGCTACAACGCGGGCCAGGGCAGACCCTGCTCTGGATAGGCCTAAGTCTCGAGCCAGCGCCTGGACGTCAGGACTCGAGCTTCTTGGTCTCGCCCTTGGCTTCCTCGCCGGCCTGTTCGTCGGTCTTCAGGGACTGCCTGAACTCCCGGACGCTCTTGCCCAGCGCTCCGCCCAGGTTGGCGAGCTTGCCAGGCCCAACTATGATGAGGGCGATGACCAGGATCAGGATCAGGTGTCCCGGCTGAAGGATACCCATGTGCTACCTCCCCTTGCAGGTAGACTCTCGACGTATCGTCGGCGCCCCCGGGGTTCCCGGGGCCGGTGGGTCGAGTCGCCCGCGGCCTTCGCCGCGCGACTTCCGGGTCACATTATAGCCGAAGTGAGGTGTTTTGTCTCTACCCGGATGCCACCC
>Ga0315280_10009267_pt1 | contig 12678 bp, 20 predicted proteins | sample YL17G06_40_MG_FD_203697 | JGI IMG/M metagenome (GOLD analysis project Ga0315280, IMG submission 203697) | Sediment microbial communities from Yellowstone Lake, YNP, Wyoming, USA - YL17G06_40 | ecosystem: Environmental > Aquatic > Freshwater > Lake > Sediment | place: USA: Wyoming | collected... | reverse complement strand
AGCCTAAACCAACCAGAGTCTCTTGGGACTAGACGACAGAGAAACGGGCTTATAAACCGTGCGTTTTAACTGTTGAACACGTAGACGACAAAAAAAGAGGGTGAGTTACGGGTTCCCAAGGCGCCCCTAGATCGGCATTTTTACGCCAAGAGTCTCAGCGACTTTGGCTAGTGTGTCGTAGAGCTTTGCTTTGTCGCCTATACTTCCTGCACTTCTATCGAGTGCTGCTTTTCTACTGCAAAAACGGTTAAAAGCCCATTGTAAGGCTAGCTTGTGAAATGCCTCACTCTCTTCAACCGCCTTTTGCTTAAGGTCCTCGCGGTCCGTTTGCTCAATGCTCATGGCATCGAACTTTATCGCCTTAACGTATTGCTCTACTTGGTTTTCATCAACCATACTTTACACCTCCTTTACTCGATTGTTGGGAGTTCCATGTTAGTTCATCTTCAATAGAAAAACTATGGGGTTTTGCGTGGGCCTTAGAGTAGCTTTGCCTTTTCCCGATAGTCCTTCGGCATGATGTTAAAGATAAACCGTGCATAGACCGCTAGACAGCGAAAATTTACGGGGTCGGCGTTGGTTACGGCCTTAATGAAGTCGTTTTTCACAACTCCCTCTAGGAAGCTTCCAAGAAAGCCGTGTGCGGGGGTCTTGTCTCCTAACTCTTCTTGTTTATTGTACCAATTCACAATGCTCAGAAGACCGTTTACTACGTGGCGTTTATCCTCATCTGTTAAGCCGTTAAACTCTGCATATTGTTTTGCGTAGTTCTCAGCTATGTTAAAACTGATTTCTAAGCGTGTCATTGCTAATCCTCAAGAGAAAAAAGAGATTGTTTTGCTTCAGGACTGTGCAAGCCTGCCATGTAGTTCTACGACACAGCAGACCACTTACCACATGGAAAGAACCCCTAAAAACTTGGGGGGAATCTAAGGGAAAGAGACCATGTGATAAGCTGCACAGTCCTCAAGAGGAAAAAGGAGTGATTTTGCTAGGGTTTGGTGTGGTTCAAGTATTCGACAAGTTTCCTTCTAGGTTCAGATGTTATGTGATCCCATAATCGCATCATGTCTTCATGCTCTAGCCCTTTGAATATCTCGAATAGATGAGACCCCAAGTTTTTCCCGAAGATCGTTTCAAACGTGGGCAAGTCAGCGTTAAGCATAAGGTCTTTCAGTCGGTCTAAGCCTTCCTCAGTCAATAGAGACGGCACAAACGGAACGTCTTTTAGAAGTGCGCTGCGTATGGCCTCAATCATGTTAGCTTCGTTGTTGTAGTTGTGAGGAGAGTATTTTGGCGTATGGTTCTTCAAGAAGCTCAAACACCCATAAAAAGTGTCTATTACTTCTTCAATCGTCTCAGGATTTCCAACAACCATTTTTAGACCTCAAGAGAAAAAGGATGAGGGTTTGCGTCTGCTGCTATCTGCTAGTCTTTTTCGATTCGGGGTGCTAGGTAGTAGAGGAGTTTTCCTTGTTTCTGTTGGAAGTCCAGTTTTATCGGCATATCTGACGAGTATTCTAGTGTTACTAAGTCTGCAGTTGCCATTCCAGCGTGAAGCACTTCTGCCATGTAACTTAGGCTGAAGGTGGCTTTGGAAGGTTCTTTAGTTTCTAAGCTTAGAAGGATCTCGCTTCCCTTCAAGGCTGTGATTTCTGCTGCCATAAGATCACCTGTTGCAATCATCATTAGCTTTTCAGGGTCTGCGGTTATGCGAACGTGGTCTGTAACTAGTTGAGCATCATCTATCATCTGAACCATTCCTTCAGTGGTCAATTTTGCGGTAACGTTGTACGTTAGCTTAGGTACGGGAACTTCTTCCTCGCTGGGGTCAAGCGTATGTAGAGAAAAGGCCCTTATGCTTGTGCCTTTTTTGTTCGCTATTGACACTTTAAGCGTGTCCCCTTTCTGGTCTTGACTAATCTCTATGGTCTCATCTTTAGTGGCCCGTTTCAACAGTTTCAGAAGCCCAGTCAGATTTACGGCCAGCTTCACAGGATCAAGACAAGAGTACTCTTCAAACATGGCAGTAGGCCATTCAAAATCAACCATTGCCACATGACTAGGGTCTATTGCTCTCAGTTTAACGCCTGTCGCGTCAAGGTTAAACGTTGCTTCGTCAATAAGCGTAGCTAGGCCAGTAAACACGTCCTTCAACAGTTTCGCGTCAGCTACTCTAAATTTGAACAACACGATTATTCCTCTACTAGAAAAAGGAGGGGAGTTTGCGTCGTGGTCGAGGGGGAAGGATTTGAACCTGAATTGGCATCTTTTATTCCTCACCAGCTATTTCTTCTTCACAATCTCCACATCGTCTATGTCCACAGCTGGATCTCACTCATTTCTCATTCACTCCCACCTGCCTTTCGGCAAGGTCGGCCATGATAATGTAAAGCGTGAAGGCACCATGCTGCCATGCCTTGACCTTATGGATGATCCTGCGCCCCGCCAAGCTGAGCCACCCCCCGTCTCACGGTGTTGAGGAATCGTTTTAGGAAATTTTGTTTTCGCGGAGTTTTTTGGTCAGCGAAACGGTAGTATATAATTGCTTGAATTAAAGGGTTCGTAGCTTTCGCTGCTCGTAGCATCCAATGTCTAACGCTGTCTCTCATGCTAGATTCCTCTAATAGAAAGATCAAGGGGTTTTGCTTCTCTTCCAGTTCTTTACTCTCTCAGTCTTATGTCTAGGACAAAGATCATCACATTGAATCAGAGTACAACTTTTTTGGTCTTCGCAGTCACAACATGAAATCGGCCTATAACATTCGTTGTTGCACACTATGAAATGTGTACAGTGTAGGCGAAAGACTTTGGTGTATCCAAACAGTATGTGTGGAGACTGCAACGTGAAGGATGGCTTAGGAAGATCGGGAACTGGATCAGTGAGAGGGGTAATATAGCGAAGTGTCGGAAGTTGAGGCAGGTCAAAATCTACTACGTGAACATTACCCATATTACCCATAGCAACACGACCACATTTAGATTTGCGGGTTGCTAGTTGGGCGCGAAGGACGCTATAGCAGACCTGGACATCCGCTACATAACCAACTAGCCACCCACATAGAAAAAGGAGGCAGTTTTGCTTTAAGCTGTGCTGTTCAACACTCTTACTTCAATCACTTCAATCTTGTCGGCTATGAACTTGAATGTTTGACTTTGAACGCTTTCGTCGGAGAAATAGAATGTTCCGACTCCATAGTACAGGCCCACTTTTTCAGGAATTTGAAAGGTGTATTGAATTAGTGTGTATTGTTCGTGAATTTGGCCATAATCAAGAGCCATCCTTACAATGTACTTCGGTTCGTAAGTGTGAGTGTAGTTCTGCCCTAATATCCATAAAGTTGAGCGTGTTATGTTGCATGGATTTTGAATTAGGAAGGTCATAGCCCGCAGGGTTCCAGCATTGTATCGACTTACACTTTCATTTTTTGCTTGGTCATGTTGGGAGAACCACGTGTACAGGTCTATGTCTTTGTAACCCAATGACCATGATAACATGGCTAATGTAAGAAACCCAATCATCCACACTTGTAGAAATAGCTTCATTGTATCTCCTTTCATTTTAGTACCTCAATGGAAAAAGGAGGCAGTTTTGCTTGAGACTTCTTTTCGGGGCATGTGGCTTGTTTCAGTTTGGAGTATTCCCTGAATTTTTGCGGAGTGGTCTACTTCGTCGTTCCTGATTTCCTCAATTATCGGAGTGTACGCTTGGGGAAGTATTCGAGCATCAAGGGTTTCAGCGTACTGTTGAGTGGCCACTTTCTCGCTTACGAGAAGATTGACAAGAATTTGTGCGGCGCAGAATTGGGCTGCTCTAGGGTCGCCTGCATGGGTTATCATGCAGACGCCATACGCGATTTTGGGTGATATGGCTAAGGGTGAAGTGATGTTGCCCTGCTTATCGACCTTTTCTTCAAGGATTCTTCGGGCTGGCAACTCAAGAGCGACAGACGACATACGAACCACTTTAATCTCAGAGTAAGAAGCTCATAAGACTTTCTATTTCTTTTTGTTGGCCTCAAGGTTTCTGGTTAGGTGGTCAATCAGGTTTACGTTGCAGACAGGACATCGGAGAAGATGGTACGTGCCTATTTCCTTGGAAAATGCTAGGCCGAGAAGCATCATTTTGTAGCCATACCCACAGTCCATCCATCGTCTAGATGGAATCGCCCGCCACATGTCAGCCGGAACTTGCTTTGCATAGTCCTCCACTATTGCCAACAAGTTTTCTTGCAGCAAGTTTTCTATGAGAGCATTATTCCAGTGATGTGCCTGTAACACATTCCTAAGCGCGTCTAGCTTGTCTTTTTGAGCTAATGGTTTAGGGTCGGTAAAACAGGGTTTTGTTGCACTAGGACAGTAAGAGGCTTTCTCGCAACCTTTCTCCAGGCACATTGTCACTATCCTATTTTGTTCTTGAGCACTTATCAATTCTTTCACCTAATAGAAAAACTAGGAGGTTTTGCTTCAAGCTCTTTCTCGCCAAGATTAGACGGCCCTGACACGTCTAACAACGGGGTTTCTAACCTTCTTAAGCACGCGGTAACCACAATGGGTGCATTTAATATCCCCGCCTCGCATTTCCAAGTCTTTTCCTTCTACGCGCTCGCCACATCTAATGCATTCATACACTTGCCCGTCCATCCCTGGCCAACCTCCAAGCCCAAAAGACACTGGAGGGACAGTATCAGAATTAATGCTGCTCACTCATTTTCCTCCTAACAGAAAAGGTGGGGGATTTTGCGTCTAAAACTCCCTCTTCCGTTCAATCGTATCATGCTCGCAGGAGTGCTTTGGGTTTCACTTGCACTGTGGCTCACGATAAGGGCAAGACGGAATGTTGATTGTGACAGCGCACTTCAACTATGGGTTTCAGCTTCGCTTTGGCTGCACGCAATCAACTACTTGGGTTTCATGTTGATGATGGCTCACGTCTTGCCTTTAGGCGCATTTTTCATAGGGGGTTCAAGTCGATCTTGGCTTGAGTGTATGGCGCTATTCCCGTGTCTTTTTCTAGGAATGGTTGAAGGATTGTGTGTTTTGGTCCGATTGTTCCTTGTTCGATCATTCTCGTCACATATGGTGTTTGTGTCGACATTCCGTTTTGCCATCTATAGACTAGCCAGAGGTTAGTTATAAACTTTCGCATCACTATGTTTTTTGTGGTACGAAGAACCTTCAATTTCAATGTTCCTTTATCAGGTGTTGGACATCTTCTAGCATAATCTTCTTTGTCTTCAACGAAGATTCTGTACCATTCTCCCTGCGCTAACAGTAACTGCTTGAAGACTTTGTACATTAGTGTTTTAACCTTCGGACTGAATACTGCTTTTTCGTCGCTTACCAATCGAGATCCTGGAGCAAGCCCGCAATACCTGTGTAGTTTACTAGGGTTTCCAGCAACAGCCATTACCGAAGGCATTGAGAGTACAATGTATTTTGGCTTGGGATCACCAGGCTCTCGTGTAAGATGTTCGTCAATCACCTTTGCATATTCAGGAATATGCACGATCTCCTTCTTCTTTTTCGCTTTCCTAACATAGGTTCTGTCATCGATTTTCTTCACTATTCCGAAAATTGTCGGTGTACGCGGTGTTGCTAACCATGCTATCAAGTACCCCGCCATCATGGTTCCTATGCCCTTTTGATGTTGTAGGTAATCCATGAAAAGTGGGTTTTCCTTCAACATTACTGAAATTTCTTTTGCTATCGATGTTTCAAGTACCCCTGCATCCTGGGCAAGCTCTCCAAACAGTGATTCTTCTTGAAGCTCCTCAGGCAACGATCGCAAACGATTTCCCATCAGTATCCGACTTTCTTGATAAGAAAGATATGTTTCCACAAGAAACTTTAGTTTATTCACGGTTTTCACACCACACTAGAAAAACTGGGGGGTTTTGCGTCTAAAGCAGTTTGAAGTTCATGCTTATTCGAAGCTTATTTTTAGCCTTGCGAGTTTTTCTTTCAGTTTGGTTCTTTCAGCATCTACTTCCATACCTCGTTTTGCCCAGAGCTTTAGGTCTGTGAATTGAATTATTGATCGGAGGATAATTTTTTGTAGCTCGTCTGGGGGAAGGGCGTCAAGTTCCCAACATTGATCTCCAAACTCAGCCACATAGTCTTTTGATCGGGGGTCAGCTATTTTCGTTGGGTTAGATGCTAGGCCAAACTGTTTCACTTGATCGTGTGTTAAGGCACATCGGTACACGCCGAAGATTGAAGATTTTCTGTGACTAGCGGTTATTCTGTCAAAAGTGGCTTCATCTTCCTCGGCCAAGTTCACTAGAGCATGTTTGAAGTATTCACTTAGCCTGTTTATCAAGTCCTGCGTCATGTCTAGGCCTGATGGATCGTGATCGGTGAAGTGTAACACGATTATATGTTGGCCTTTTTTGACTCGTTCCATGAATCTTTCTTCTATGGCTTCCATGATTTTTGTGAAGCTGCTGTATCCTCTGCTTGGAAATGTTACTACACGATACCCTCGGGCAGCCGTTGAGAATAGACTGGCTAGAGCATCTTTTTCAACCCAAACTTCAATGTAGTTAGGCTGATTTTCCCACATGGGCATTGTAAAGTCTTTATGGCAGTTTTGGAGTTCTTCCAGCATGGCGTTTAGAAACTCGTCTGAGGAAGGCCAGCAGTACTCAAAGTCAGACATGCCTGAGATGACATGGATTTTTGAGCCTACTAGACGACAGATCACGCCGAGCGTTGACCTAGCCCGATCCTCAATCTTTCTCCAGTCCACATCGTTGTTCTCTCTTGCCCTAGTTAGAATCTTGTCAAATCCAGCGTAGCAATTTCGAGTGTTAGCGAATAGTTGATAGGGAGGCGAAACAAGACGATAGTAAAGCTGCCTCACTGTAAGCCTCATGTCGTACTCTTTAATGATCTCATTTACGGCTTCAACTACAGAATGATAATCCATCTTCTAAACCTCTAATAGAAAACACGGGGGTTTTGCGTCTAACATACTAGCGTGACTCACAAGGCATTACCCACACTCCCCGGCTTATTGGAAGGGCTACTTGTTGAAGAGTTTTGCGAACCGTAGCTCTCCATGTGGGATTTGTGCAAGTTTTCGGGTGCTTGGCCACCACTTCATACACGTCTGTTACGTGAGCTTCTCCCCCGATCTCTCGGAGAACTCGAAGCACTAGGTCTCCCCAAGTCAGCCGTACCCATGGCCTAAACACTAACACTTCTTCGTGCATTATGGGAATAAAAGTTCGTCCCTTAAACAAGACGTGGGGTTTAGAACCTGACCTAGTGCCATGCTGAATTTTTACGAGCTTGTCTTTTAGTTCTGCTCGATGAAAAACTTGAAGGCATGCGCCAAATGGGTAGAATTGGCCGTTTTTTCGCATATCCCCAACTAGAATAGCAAGATGCCCATTCTTTGTAAGATACTCACTCATTCTCTCCATTAAAGCAAGAAGACAGCTAACGTAGTCTCCGAAAGTTTCCGCGTTGCACAAGTCCCGCGGATCCTCTGAGTAACGAATCATTTTCCAGCAGGGTGGATGAAGAAAGATAAGGTCGTATTGTTTTGGAGGAAGCTTATTCATTAGAGCATCGAGCCTGTAGCCAAGTCAAAACCATCATAGGGAACGTGAAGCTCATCACAAACATCTCTGCTTGTTCCACTACCTTCCATCGGGTCTAGTACAGACTGGGCCTCGTAAAAAAGGATGAGGTCACGTATAAGATAGCCTGAAGTGTTCCCTCGAAACTTGTTGTTGCCGTATGGCCCTCTTTCAGGGTATGACACTATGCTTGAGTCTAGGCGACATTGGCCGTTAAGTCCCCGCCGAATGCTCTTGTAGATAGTCTCCTCTAGGCTTAGGAATTAGAATTAACTTTCCCGCTTTTATTAGGCCGTCTACTTTGGCTTCCACGTTTATAATGCCCTTCTGTTTCAGATATTTCTCCACGGTAATTCTCTTAGCCATGTCGCTGTGCCAATAGGCTGCATGATCCCTAACTTCCTGCAAGATCATTTCTTCTTCAGACATCATTTTCCTCCAGAAGTGCTATAGGCTCTATATCGTTGATCTGTTTAAGAGATAGAGAACCATTTCCTTTAGAAATACCGTTTACTTCTATGCTGTAATACACGGTCTTTTTGCGGTTCTCGTTTTCCACTACGGCCTCAATCTTAACGCATGGAATAACTTCCACATTCTTAAGGTGAATGTTGACTTTCTTCCCGACAAAACTTCGTGCAGACTGAGTAAACATTTCAACACCTCTTCTGTTCACAGATTTCTTTCGGGGGTTTTGGCTTCACCCAATATTGGAGGTTAGGAACTTTGTTGCCTAAGTCGAATCCACATTTGGGACATATCATTATCGTGTTGTTAGGGACGACCTTTTTAGGAATAATCTCTGCATCACAGTTTGGGCATTGTTGTCGGAAAGGTTTGCTGATGAGCCATCCTCCTCGTCTCTGAGCTATATCATAACTTGAGGACAGAACTATCAGAATCCACGTATACTGAGGAATACGAGATGATTTGAAGACAAACTTGAATGATGGGTCTTTAAGGGCTATTCCCTTGCATACTGTTTCAAGTTTCTCTTTAATCTCATCGCTTTTCAGGCCAATGAATGTTTTAAATCCGTGGATACTCATCTTAGACGTCTCCAAATCTTCTTTCAATTTCTCTCCTGCAGAGAACTTCGCCATCTATCATAATGACTCGTATGGGTTGAGGTTTGTTTAGGTCGATGCTTGATCCTACTTGCATACTGAACTCGTCTCCTAATACTTGTACGACTGGTTTTGCTCCTATTCTCAATGTGCTTCGCCCATAAACGTTTGACCACCAAGCCCATCCTACATCGTGGGGAATCATCTGGAGGAGTCTCTTATACTGTGGCCACGTGACTTTACTCTGGGGAAAAGTAATGTGATACCCTTGTCCACTTCGGCGTATTACTGCATGGCCTAAAAATGCAAATTGGTTCTGCAAGCTCCGTATATACACTTCTAAAAGTTCAAGAAGCTCAACAGGCTCAAGACCACGGGGCTTACGCCACCCTCCATACCCATAATCGTCACATTCAAACCAAAACCTGAATAACTGATCTGTTGTCTTCTCATTCAAAAAGCCTTTCATGCCTAGAGAGCCTCCTGGTATCTTCCAAGACGTTTTAACTCGTCTACGTATTCTTTCATGAGTTTTATGATCTCGTTATATTCTCGTTGGGTCATGGTGTAATCGTCTATGTCTTTTTGCCAGTCTTCTTTTGGAAAAGCGTCTGGGGGTGCGGGGCCTTCGACTGATCGGGCGACTCGAATGACTTTGGGAGGTCGGCCTATCTCATCCTCGTCTGCTAACAGGTTAGTTATTCCAACTGTGAATTGTCTGGGGAGAAAAGAGACTGTGAACGTTTCGAATAAGAGGTTTGCAGCTTCGCTAGTTAGGCTTTCCCTGTTGTCTGGATTTAGGAAGAAAAAGAAAGGATCCTTGTCTTGAATAACTGTGTCTGTTCCAGGCTCAACAAACGCATCTAGTTGGAAAAGAACTTCGAATTTTCCTTTCGGATACTTGCGCCTCACGATTCTTCCATGGGTACGGGGTTCTCCCTCACGGTATGTACGCTCATAATAGGATACTCTCTCCTGGATAATAATATAACAGTTGACTTCTATACGGCGCAGTTCAGTTACGACTTTTCGGGCTATCGTTTCTTGAAGAGTGAGAATCTCGTTTCGTAAGCTGGCAAGTTCGCTCTCTAACCTTCTTAGTGTTGCTTCCACGTCTGCAATCTGAGTTCGGAGTTGTTGCTGTTCGTCTCTCAGCCGATACAGTTGGGCTATGAGTTTATCCTGTTCTGCTTGGAGAAGTGCCGTGTTTGTCTCGTGGATGCGATCTGCGGTTCGTCGGGCCTGATACCGTTCTAGGCTTGAAAGGTTCAAGTCTTCAGCGCGTCTTCTCCATCGACGTTCTGACGCACTTATGTACCGTATTCTTTGGGCAAATCTGACGTTTTGATCCCACAAGGTATCATATTGGCTGACTGACTTTGATAACGAATCCCTCAGCATTGCCAACGTGTTTTGAAGTGCTCTATACTGAGGATGTCTAGCTTCCCAAGATGAAAGTTCCAGCATAAGGCCCTGAAGGTCAGATTGTTCCTCTTCTAAATCTGATTGAGACACGTGAAGACGGGGAAGCTCATCAGGCCTACTCACGTCAATTTCTCTCCTAATACTTTGGGGTTTCTTCCACTTAAAGAAACTTCTTCATCTAGAATTACTATGTCATCGCTATCCTTTGGGAAGCCGTTTAGAATGCCAAAAGCGCATTTCATACATACGCCTTGGAACGCGGAATGTTCACAGGCTAGACTCCATTCTTTAGGGCGAAGCTTATGTCCTTCAACTGAGAATGTGACACCATTGATTCGCACGTAAAATTTCTTCAATTCATCTCTCCTCTGACTTCTGGATAAAGGGTAGTTGATTCTTGCGAATAACATTATCCATTAGTTGCGGAAGGGCCTTTGTGTCTTTGAAAAAGCCCTGCATCTTCTCAACACCCCCTATGAGCCACTCCCGAAAAGCTAGGAAAAACTGTTCACGCTCCTTCGTCCACACCATATATGGACTGCCAATATTCAGATAATGCTCGAATTTCTCATGTTTTTCGTTGACGTATATTTCGTAGTGTTGGGTAGGGTCTTTGATAACATAGCCAATTCTGAACCACAAGTCCAATCCAACTCCAAGACTGCACATTTCCGAGTACCCACAAGCCGAATTGTCACCATCAAAGTTCAGTTCTCGCACCATAGACTTGAACGTGTAGAAAATCACTTTAATTTCTACCGTTTTTCTTCGCCCATACTCTTTGATGGCTTCGGCTATGTTCTTTTCTATTTCATGCTGGTCTTTTCCAACGACTATTCCTGTTTGGGAACGTGACATGCTCCCACCCTTAAAAGGTGTGGGCTTCTTGCTTCACCGTTATTCCTTCTGGAACAACTCTACAAGCGTTAATTTCCGTATGCCCTACGGTATATCTGTTTAGAATGTTCTTTGCAGCATTTAAGTCACGGTCAAGAACCAAACCGCAACTTGGACAATTATGCACTCGGTCAGCCAACGTTTTAGGAACAATCGCTCCACATTGGCTACATTGTTGTGTTGTGCCTTCAGGATTAACAAATATGACTTTGCAACCAGCACTCTCAGCCTTGTAGCAAAGCATACTTGCCAATGTTCCCCATCCAGCATCATTAATCTGCTTCCCAAATTTCTCCTGAACCATACCCTTAATGTTCAGGTTTTCAAGAGAAATCACACTATACCGATTCACCAAACTCCGAGAAGTTTTATGCAAAAAATCCAGCCTTGAATTACCCAACCTCTCATAAGCCCTCGCCAACTTGACCTTAGCCTTAAACCTGTTACGGCTACCCTTCTTTTTACGTGAAAGTCGTCTACCCAAAACAGCAATCTTACGTTCATGCTTCTTGATGTGACGTGGATTAGCAATGATAGAACCGTCAGAAGCAACAGTAAGCTTAGATAACCCCAAATCGATGCCGACTGTTAAACCATTGTTTAGCTTAGGCGTTTCCTCTTGTTCAACAGCGAATATAGCGAACCATTTTCCTGAAGATTCACGCTTCAAAGTCAAAGTCTTAATTTTACCCTTAACCTGACGATGTAACTTTAACTTGATTTTCCCAAACGGAGAAACTTTCAAACGATTACCCGTAATTTTGAAGCCCATCTGAGGATAACATAAACTCTTCAAACGGTCAAAAGACTTGAACCGTGGAAACCCACACTCCTTCCCTTCCCGTTTCAATTTGACGAAACGCCAAGTAGCATTTGTTAGTCGGTCAACAAGTTCCTGAGCAACCTGACTGAACAAACCCTGATGCTTAACCATTTCCCGAAGTTCTTTTTTGGAAGCAAACTTTTTCTCGCTTTTGTACTTACTCTTGGAGTAGTCAAGCATCCGATTCCAAAGCTCTTTCGACAGCCACAAATGATGTCGTAACGTCTCTTCCTGCAAACGGTTAGGGTACAAACGGAATCGGTAGGCTCGCATCACATTCCTTTCTGTTCTTCAATGTACTTTTGAATCATGTCGTCTGAAATGTGACCGTGAGTTGAAACAAAATAGCTACGTGTCCACAACGTAGGAAGCTTACTGCGTAACTCTGGAAACTCTTGACGCATCAACCTTGACGTGTACCCTTTAACTGCCCCAATAATTCTGTTGGGAGCAAGCTGTGGCGATGACTTCACAAAAAGGTGTACATGGTCAGATTGAATGGATAACGCCAAAACCTCACATTTCAACTCTTGGCATTTTAACCTTATGAGTTCATCAAGCCTTTTGGCGATAGCGTCAACAAGGACTTTACGTCTATACTTTGGGCACCATACAAAGTGGTAATTCAAGAAGTAGATTGAAGTTTGTGAGGATAAGTAACCCTTTGGCATATACTATAAAGTAAGTGGCAACGTCATATATAAGTGTTAAGCTTGCTTTCATCCCAGAGCTGAAGCATCTGGGGATTCCCGCTCGCACCGTGCTAAGATCTAGGGGTCATTTTGGATTACGCTGTTACCTAGCTCTTGCAGAGGACAAAAGTACCGTGGGCTTTCTGGCTGTATTAGGACTGAATTCACCAGAATCGGAAAGAACG
>Ga0315280_10009266_pt1 | contig 12679 bp, 12 predicted proteins | sample YL17G06_40_MG_FD_203697 | JGI IMG/M metagenome (GOLD analysis project Ga0315280, IMG submission 203697) | Sediment microbial communities from Yellowstone Lake, YNP, Wyoming, USA - YL17G06_40 | ecosystem: Environmental > Aquatic > Freshwater > Lake > Sediment | place: USA: Wyoming | collected... | reverse complement strand
GTCAACTGGACGACGAGCAATTAAGGCGCAAGCTGGCACGCTTGAATAACCGACTGGTCAAGATCTCTTCAGAGCTGTCCCAACTCGACAAGGCTAAAAAATGAGCACAGATTGGCCGGTCAAGTGCGCGTATATTTACTCTTGCTTGTGGTTTTCCTCGCCGATTTGCCGCAGCATTCTTAAGGCTTCCGCGTTCTCGCAATCCCAGCGGAGCACTTCGTAAAACTGCGCTTCCGCTCTTTTCGGCAGGTTCACCTTCAGATACAGCTTGCCGAGCTCGAGGTGGCTGTCGGGACGCGTAGGCTCCAGAGCGATGGCTTTGAGCAGATGCTGCTCGGCTTCTTTCCGCAACGCAACAATCTCAGCCTGGGCCACACCGAGATAATGGTGATAGCGGGCGGTATCCGGGCGCAGCCACACGCACTCTCTGAGATGGCTCACGGCTTGTTCGAACTCCCGGTTCATCAAAGCGACACGCCCGGCGCGAAAGAGAGTCTCGGCTGTCTTTTCCGAATCTCCGGCCGCGCGTCCCTGCCGGGCTGCCTCCACCTGACTCTCCTTCTTCATGCGCATCTCATCATAATTGTGGCGGGCGACCGGATCACTGAGCGTCGCGTACGCCCCGGTGATATATGTGAAGAGCTTTTCCACCCGGGCGCGCAAGCCGGAGCTGTGTCCCTTGGATTCGAAGCAGTCGGGATGATAGAGCCTCGCCATTTCATGGTAGGCCGCTTTGATCTCATCTGCTTGTGCGTCGGTGGGCACGGAGAGGATTTCATAGAAATTTGCCACCTCGAAGCGCCGCAACAACTCATCCACCTGCTCGGATAGCTGTGCCGTAGAGGGCTCGACCGCGTCGGCCTGGTCCGGCTGAGTTGCTTCCAGCCGCAAGAGGCCCAGGAGAAGCAGCCGTTGGACGAGTTCCTCCGATGAGGCTTCGCCTTTGGGAAGTGCCGGAAGGAGATGCGAGACGGGAACGGGTCCCCTTGCTTGCCCATAGGTGTACGCTTCTGCGCTGTTCAGCGGGAGTCCGGCGCGCGCCTCGACGGCCGATTCGGCGCGGACCAACCCTGTTAGCTGACGGCAAGAGGCTGGGATGCAGTGATCTTTCACCGCGCGGCGCGCCGCCTCGACGAGCGCTTCTGGCAGGGGGAGGGCGAGGCTGCAGCGGCGGCGGATCGATCCTTTGCCGTCGAAAAGTCGAAGGTCGCATCCGGACCAGGCGAAGAGCGACGCCAGGATTATCATGGCTTGTTCGCGAACTCCTTCCTCCAGTCGCTTGCCATCAAGCCCAGTTGCGACGATGACCGCCTCGTCTGAACCCTTTCCGCTCTTCATCAGTTCGGAAACTCTCTTGAAGTCCTTCCGGGAGAGCAGGTTCAACTTGACGAGCACATGAGCCAGATGCTCGTTCGGAAGATTGCTCTCGGCAAAGGCGAGCGTCCCATGGGAAAGAACGAGCTGTTTTTTCATAGTGCCGCGCTCGAACCGGACGACACAGGTGCGTTGCGTTCTGTGTAACTCCAGCAAAGTGTCTACAAGCCTAAGATGGGTAAAACCCAAATCGCCCGCCATAAACAATCCTGACACGGACAAACGACGAAGACCGCCAGGGTCTCGAGGAAGCGTCCTCAAATTCCTTGTGGTCTCGGAGGTCCTTGTAGTTTGTTTTTCGAAACGCGTCAACCTACATATCGGCTGCGGGCGGGGAAATCTAACTGCGGGAAGCGAAGAACCAGTAGCCGACGAGAGCGATTGTGTCGTAGGTGCCGTGCGCAACCATCGGAACGATCAGATTGCGGCGCGCGAGATAGGCAATGCCGAAGATCAGGCCGAACGCTCCGGCGACTACCATTCCCTGCGCCCCCTGAACGTAATGCCCGAGACCAAAGGCGACGCTCCAGAGTATCAGCCCGAGTCGGGTTCCTCCCAAGCAGGCTTGGAAGCGCCTCAGGATGAAAGCGCGCTGAAGTTCCTCCTTGATGCCCCCGGCAATCAGCGCGGTTCCGACGAAGAGGATCAGATCCTGAGGCGTGCGGATGAGCTCGGTGAGCGGATTGCGCTCTAGAAAATATTGCGGGAGGAGGGTCTGGAAAATCACGGATACGATGGCGTTCAGGAAGAACAGGATGGGGACAATCGCCAGCCCAAGGAGCACCCTGAATCGCCACCGTTCCCAGGATAGACCGAGCCCTTTCAGAGTCTCTCCGTGTGCCCGCATGACGAGGAAAAGAAGGACGAAGGTGATGGAGACCTCCAGCAACAGGTAGACGGACATTGCCCGGACATTGCCCAGCAGGCTAGCCCGCCCGGACGCGCTGATTGCGAATGGCAGCGTGGCGATCACGCTTGAGACTATTCCGGCGAGCAGGAAGACCTCGAACAAGGCCTGAAGCCTGTCCAGCCAGGTTTTTTGAGGCACAGAGGGTGGTGCAGCCTCCTGATAGCCATCTGCGTTCATCGCTAAGAACCTACCAGTTAGTTTCACCCACAGTCAAGTCGAGACAGGTGGAATCTCTTGTGTATTCAAACAGTTGTAACTCTTGGCGCCTGCTCGTATAATAACCTGTAATGACGGAGTCGCGAGGGAGGCTTGAACCTTCGAGCATAAAGGCGCATCTGAAGTTGTTGAGAGGCGGCGTGACCTGCGCCTGCGGGAGGTCGAAAGTGAGGATCTTGGGCAAGCGATGTCTTTTCCTCGCATTTCTTCTGTTTCCTGGGATGGTGAATGCCCAGACCGGTACGGAAGTAGTCCTTCCTGAAGGAACCAGGATCAGCCTTCAACTGAATAGCAACCTGAGCACGAAGTCGAACAACGAGGGAGACAGCTTTACCGCTACTGTAATTGCTCCCGTCTACTTGAAGGACCGTCTGGTCATCCCAAAGGGAAGTATCGTTACCGGCAGCGTTTCCCGCATTCTTCGCCCGGGCCGTTTCAAAGGCAAGGCGCAGATGAATCTCCTGTTCAACACCATCCGCCTTCCGGACACCGGAAAGCCGCTGCCGATTGTAGCGTCATTGGCCCAGGTGGGACAGGAAGAAAACGCGAAGGCGCAGTCTGAAGGAACCATTACCGGCGAGGGTTCCAAGGGGAAGGATGCCGCCAAGGTCGCGCCTCCGACCTTGACGGGGGCGGGTGTCGGAGCAATTGTTGGCGGCGCGCGGGGTGCTGCCATTGGAGCCGGTGTCGGCGCCGCCGTGGGGCTAGCCGCCGTTCTGGCAGGGCGTGGCACGGATCTCGAAATCAAGAGGGGCGCCCCCATGGATATCGTGCTTGTTCGTCCTCTTGCAGTTCCGCAGGAAGCCCTTGGAGTCGGTAAGCGCGACGATTTAGAAACTGTGAGATAATTCGGCTGAAGTGAGCCGACGCCGGCAGTGAGACACGAAAAGGTTTCGCTACTTCCTTTCGATGCGTTCTAGGCCGCCCATGTAAGGACGCAGGGCTTCCGGGATCACGATGGAACCGTCCTTCTGCTGATAGTTCTCCAGGATCGCCAGCCAGGTTCTTCCGATAGCCAGACCCGAGCCGTTCAGAGTGTGCACGAAATGGCGTTTCCTGTCCCGGTCGCGGAAGCGGATGTTGGCCCGGCGGGCTTGAAATGCCTCGAAGTTGCTGCAGGATGAAATCTCGCGAAACCGATTCTGGCTGGGGAGCCACACCTCAAGGTCATAGGTTTTTGCGCTCGCGAAACCCATATCGGCTGTGCACAAGACCACGACCCGGTAGTGAAGTCCGAGGCGTTGGAGGATCTCTTCAGCATCGCGCGTGAGAGACTCCAGCTCGTCGTAAGAGCTGGACGGATGTGCGAACTTCACCAATTCGACTTTGTTGAACTGGTGCTGGCGTATCAGCCCGCGCGTGTCTTTGCCGTAAGATCCCGCCTCGCTGCGGAAACACGGTGTGTAAGATACGAATTTTTGCGGCAGGGTGTCTCCGTCCAGAACCTCACCCTGATACATGTTTGTTACCGGCACCTCAGCCGTGGGGATGAGGTAGTAGTCGGTGCCTTCGACCTTGAACAGATCCTGTGCAAACTTAGGCAGGTTTCCCGTGCCGAAGAGGCTCGCAGAGTTGGACATGAAGGGGGGACAGACTTCTTTGTAGCCGTGCTCGCGGGTGTGCACCTCGAGCATGAAGTGAATCAGCGCCCGCTCCATGAGCGCTCCTGCTCCGGAAAGCAGGGAGAAGCGGGCTCCCGCGATCTTGGCGGCGCGATCCAGGTCGAGGATGCCGAGTCCCGATCCAAGATCGACGTGATCGAGGGGTGTGAAATCGAACTTCGGAGGCGTGCCCCAGCGCCTCACCTCCAGGTTATCATGCTCGTCGCGTCCTACCGGGACCGAAGCGTGGGGGAGATTCGGGATCGAATGCAGTATGGAATTCAGATGCTCTTCGATCGTGCGCGCCTGATCTTCCAGCAATTTGATCTCGCTGCTGATCTCCTTGACGCGAGCTTGCTGCGAGACGGTATCCTGCCCCGCACGCTTTAATTTGCCGATCTGTTCGGATGCCTCATTGCGCCGGCGCCGCAACTCCTCAGCGCGGAGGAGAACGCTGCGCCACTCCGAGTCCACCGAGGCCAACTCCTCCAACGGAAAGTCGCCGCCGCGCGCCGCCAGGCGCTCCCTAACGATTCGCAGGTTTGCGCGCACGAAGTTCTTATCCAGCATTCTCATCACCCCAGGCCGATGTGAGACAGCGTTGATGCGCTATTCATCCATGTCAGTTTCGAAGGGTAACAGACCTTCCAGGCAAGTGACAAGTTTGGAGTGCAGGGGGGTGCAATCAAGAGTGGGAGTCAGGCTCCATCCATAGCGACACGAGGTTGAGCCGGATAGTGGCGGTTTTTGCGGACCCGACAGGCGGGCCGCGATAATGCGAACCGAAAAGATCTCCAAGACCTCCAAGAATTTGTCCTTGAGGCTATGTCTATTAATTCGGGGCTCGGCGGAATACGCTTCTGGACCCACACATGGGCGGCCTCCGGCCAGCGACTTTGCCCGGGCGCTGTGGGAAAACGCAGGATGTTTAAGAGCGCAATCAATGTTTGGGGATGGGAGCGTTTTTCCAAAGCGCCCGGGCAAAGTCGCTCGCGCGCGAAGCGCTGGCCCATGTGTGGGTGGTAGAAGCGAATCCCGCTGTCTTTGTTTCTTAGAGGTCTTGGAGGTCTTCGTGGTTCGTTTTTCGCTTAAAATCGTTGGGCAGAAACTGACGACTTGCCTGGAGTTGACTCCCACTTCCAATTGCACCCGTGCAGGGTGTTACACCGCTTTGCTCAGAAGCACCATCCCGCGGGCGGGAATTCCAAAGCGCCGCGGCGGGGCGCAGATAGTTCCCATTGACATTGCGCGAGGGCATTGCTTCAATGAGTTCGGCTAAGAACAGGCATCGGTGCTCTGGATTCATAGAGATTGAGGTATGACATGGATCGCATTTGTCGCGCAGTGTTCCCGGCTGCAGGATTGGGCACCAGGTTTCTTCCGGCTACCAAAGCCCAGCCGAAAGAGATGCTCGTGCTCGTGGACAAGCCGATTATTCAGTATGCGGTTGAGGAGGCTGTGGCCGCGGGGCTGAAGAACCTGGTCATCATCACGGGCCGGGGAAAAAACGCCATCGAGGACCACTTCGACGTTTCCTTTGAGCTCGAGCGCATCCTGGAAGACCGCGGCAAATCGGACCTATTGAGCCTGGTCCGAGCCGTATCAGACATGGTGCACATTGCCTACGTGCGGCAGAAGGAGGCTCTCGGGTTGGGACACGCGATTCTGGTGGCGCGCGACCTGGTACAGAGCGAGCCCTTCGCAGTCCTGCTCGGCGACGATGTCATTGACGCAGACGTACCCTGCATAGGGCAAATGATGGAGATCTACGAGCGGCATCATGCCAGCGTGGTCGCCATTATGGAGGTGCCTGGAGAAGAGGTGTGCCGTTACGGGATTATTGATGGGGTCCCTGTCTCGGGAAACGAGGGTCGGGTCTATGCGGTGAAGAACATGGTCGAGAAGCCGCGCGTCGAGGACAGTCCCTCGAACCTGGCCATCATCGGTCGCTACATTCTGACGCCCACCATTTTCGACGTCCTGGAAACGACCGCGCGCGGCGCCGGCGGCGAGATCCAGTTGACCGACGGCCTGCAGAGTCTTCTAGCGAAAGAACCCATATACGCTTACAAGTTCCGGGGCAAGCGCTACGATGCGGGCGAAAAACTCGGGTTTCTCAAGACGACCGTGGAATTCGCTCTCAAGAGTGAAGAGCTCGGTCCTGCCTTCCGGTCCTATCTGAAATCCTTAAACCTGAACGAGCCTTGATCGAGTCCAACATATGCGAGTCTTGGTAGTCGGCTCCGGCGGAAGAGAGCACGCGCTGGTTTGGAAGCTGCGCCGAAGCGCGCGTGTGCGCGAGGTCCTTTGCGCGCCGGGCAACGGCGGAATCGAGAGGGAGGCGCGCTGCTTCCCGGTCTCGCCGCTGGATCAGGCCGCAATGCTCGATCTTGTCAGGCGGGAGCGCATCGATATGGCGGTTATTGGCCCCGAAGCTCCCCTCGCTGCCGGGCTGGCCGACGGCTTGCGTGAACACGGCATAGCGGTGGTGGGCCCGAGCCAGGCGGCAGCGCGCCTGGAATCAAGCAAGGTGTTCGCCAAAGAGTTCATGGCCCGCCACGGCATTCCTACAGCCGCTTTCACCGTTCACTCCCAGCCACAGGAAGCTCTTTCCCGTCTGGATTCCAAGGAAATCCGCTATCCCCTTGTGGTCAAGGCGGACGGTCTGGCGGCGGGGAAAGGGGTGGTGGTGGCGCAGAGCCGCGAGGAGGCGCGCCGGGCCATTGAAATCATCATGGTCGACCGGCAGTTCGGCGCCGCCGGCGACAAGATCGTGATCGAGGAATTCCTCGAAGGCTCGGAAGCTTCGTTCATCGTCTTTACCGATGGAGATACCATCCTGCCCGCGGTTGCGGCTCAAGATCACAAGCCCGTCTACGACAATGACAGAGGCCCGAATACCGGCGGCATGGGCGCCTACTCCACCGACAATATCCTCGGGCCCGACATGGAGAGCTTGATCCTGGACCGCATCATTCGGCCGGCCATTGCTGCGATGCGTGCTGAAGGCACGCCGTTCCACGGAATCCTTTACGCCGGTTTGATGGTGACGTCTGCGGGACCGCGCGTGCTCGAGTTCAACGTGCGCATGGGCGATCCCGAGGGGCAGGTGATCCTGCCGCGGCTCACCAGCGATTTCGCTGCGTTGTGCGAGGCGCTGTGCCAGGGCCGGCTGAGCGGTCATAAAGCCGCGTGGTCGAAACAGGCGGCTGTGTGTGTCGTTCTCGCTTCGGAAGGTTATCCAGGCGCCTACACGAAGGGGAAGGTAATCACCGGCTTGAAAATGGCGGAGGAAGACGGCCGCGTCGTGGTATTCCACTCCGGTACGCGGTGTCAGGGAGAAGTACTATTGACCGACGGCGGGCGCGTGCTGGGAGTGACGGCCTTGGCCGACGATTTGGCTTCGGCGGTGATGTCGGGTTATGAGGCTGTCAACAAGATATATTTCGAAGGCATGCACTATCGCCGCGATATCGGCGCCAAAGGCCTTGTTAAGTGACGAGTGACGAGTGTTGAATGACGAGTAAAAAGACAGTCGGAGTTCAGCCTCCTGGATGCTTTCATTCGTCACTCGTAACTCGTCACTTGGTATGCGGAGGAGTGAGTGAGCAAACCCAAAGTGGCTGTCGTGTTGGGCAGCGATAACGACTATCTGGTGATCCAGGACATGATCCGGATCCTCCACGAATTCGGGATCCCGCACGAGATCACGGTCACGAGCGCACACCGGTCACCGGAGCGTACGCATCGATACGCTGTGACCCTGGAGGATCGTGGAATCCAGGTCGTCATTGCGTGCGCCGGAGCCGCGGCGCATCTCGCCGGCGTGCTTGCTTCTCATACGATTCTGCCGGTCATTGGTGTTCCCATCGATTCGTCTCCGCTGCAGGGAATGGACGCCCTTCTTTCCACCTCGATGATGCCCCCCGGCGTGCCGGTGGCGACCATGGGGATCGGCAAAGCCGGCGCCAGCAATGCCGCCGTGCTGGCGGCCCAGATATTGGCGCGCAGCGATCCGGATCTCGCGCGCCAGCTCAAAGAATACAAAAAGCAGCTCGCGGACTACGTCGAGGAACGCGACCGGGAGCTGAAGAAGTCTCAGAATGCCTAAGTTTTTCCTGTGCACCTTCGGCTGTCGCTGCAACCAGGCCGACAGCGCCGAAATGCGTGCGCGCCTTTGCGGCAGCGCCCTCCGAGAAGCGGATGACCACCGGGATGCCGATCTGATCGTGGTCAATTCGTGCACCGTCACCCGGCGCGCGGATCAACAGGCGCGCCAGACCGTGCGTCGGCTTCACCGGGAGAATCCCGGAGCAAGACTTGTCGTGACGGGCTGCTATGCCGAGCGCGATCCCGAAGCGCTGGCGGCGATTCCGGGTGTCAGCCTGGTCCTGGGCAACGCCGACAGAAGCCGGCTGGCGGAGGTTTGGCGCGCCGGCCCGGGATCCGATGGAAGAATCCTCCGGTCGCCGCTCGATGCTGCGCGCGATTGTCTGATAACCGACGCGTCCCACATCGGCTGCAAGACACGCCCTTTCCTCAAGCTTCAGGACGGATGCGACGCACGCTGTGCCTATTGCGTCGTCCCATCCGTGCGCGGACCCGGCCGCAGCGCTGCGCCGGAGGATGTACTTGCGGAAATCCGGCGTCTGGTTGACCAAGGCTATCAGGAGATCGTGCTGACGGGCATTCACATCGGATCATACGGACGCAGATCGCCACGGCCGGCACGTCTGACGGAACTGCTGCGCCGGATCCTTGAGATTCAGGGTTTGGGGCGACTGCGGCTCAGCAGCATCGAGCCGATGCGCTTCGATCGCGCTATCGTGGCTCTGGCTGCCGAAAATCGGAATTTTGCGCCGCACTTTCACGTCCCGCTGCAAAGCGGCAGTGACCGAATACTGCGCCGCATGCGCCGGCCCTATACCGCTGCGCGCTTCCTCGATCTGCTCCATTTCATCCAGGCAAGCCTGCCGACGGTGGGGTTGGGAACAGACGTGCTGGTCGGGTTTCCGGGAGAGACGGACGACGATTTCGAAGCGACCTGCGACCTGGTTCGCCAGTCGCCGCTCACGTATCTGCACGTGTTTCCGTTTTCCGCGCGGGAAGGAACGGATGCCTGCACCATGACGGGGCATGTGCCTCCGCGCGCGGTGCACGCCCGCTGCGAAATCCTGCGCGAGATTTCCATCCAGAAGAATCTCTCCTTCCGGCGCCGCTTCGTTGGACAAGTGCTGCCTGCCATCAGCTTGGCCAAAGAAGAAGAGATGGGCGAATCGGTCGCCCTGACTGAGAATTACATCCACGCTCGCATTGCAGGTCCTGCGGTGGCTCCCAACCGCCTGATCAACATCCGCATTGACGAAGTCCGGCCCGAGGGAACCTGGGCCACGCTGGTCCAAGCGGTGTCGGGTCCTCCGAATCCAGTCCTTGACCTAAATTGGATTCGAAAGACCTGAGACCCTGCAGATGACCGCCATCATTCTACCGGTGCCGGCTCCCTCAGCTCGGTAGGAAAAGAACTCGTCTGTATGGCAGCGCGTACACAGGCCGAGATCATACACCGTTTCCTGCGACACGCCGGCCTCGGCGAGCTGCAAGATCAGGGCTCGGGGCATGTCGAGAAGATGCTTCCCGCGATGGGTGGGGTGCGGCCTGCAGAGGCCGGCCCCGGGAAACGCGGCTTCGAAAGCAGCAGCTACCTCGGAGCCAACTTCGAGGCAGCAGCCCCGGATTCCCGGGCCGATTGCGACGAGCACGTGGGCCGGATCCACGCCGAGTTTGTGCTTCATGCCTGCCAAGGTTTGGGGAAGAATGCGCGCGAGGGTCCCGCGCCAGCCGGCGTGCACGGCTGCGATTGTGCCGGTTTTCGGATCCGAAATGAGCACTGGAAAGCAATCCGCCACCTGGACGGCCAGCGCGACACCGCGCTCCGCAGTCACGAGCGCGTCGCCGCGCGTATGTGGATTCCATTGGTGAGGTCGGCCTATTATGATATGAAACTCGGCGGAGTGGATTTGTGCGACGGTGGCCAGGCAGTCGGGAGTGAGGCCGAGAGCTGAAAGAAATCGGCGCCGGTTCTCCTTGACGTTGTCATGCGAATCCCAGGGGACGTACCCGAGGTTCAGAATTCCTTCTGGTGCGAGGCTCACGCCGCTGCGGCGCGTAGAAAAACCGTGTCGTATATCGGAATCTTGTGCGAGTGCCGAGCAAACATAGTATGGGACAGCGGCCGTTTGACGCAGGATGAAGCCGTTGGTCTGCATGAAAGGAATAGTGGATCGGCCGGATGCACCGTGTCAATCCGGTCTTAGTCCCTTGAAAGGGAGGATCGTGCTGTCTTTGTTAAAAGCTCTCAGCCATCAGCATTCAGCTCTCAGCTTGATAGACAAAGGGGCTGAGATGCGAACTCAGGAATGAGAAAAAGCTCATTCAGTTTCAGCCGGGCCAACAAGAGGTATCCGGAAGCTGACGGCCGAAAGAGGTGATCACTGGTTCGGAGCTGAAAGCTGATGGCTGATGGCATTGACCAGCCGGAAGAGACATCCGGACGGCACAATCCTTCTTTGGTTCCGGCTCGTCCGAAGTTTGGGGGTTTGCTGTGATTGTCGGTATTGGTGTGGATATTGTCGACATCAGTCGCGTGCGCCGCGCCCTCGAACGGCAAGGGGAACGCTTCATCCAGCGCATCTACACCGAAGGAGAGCAGGATTACTGCCGGATACACCGCGATCCCGCCCCCTGCTTTGCGGCACGGTTCGCTGCCAAGGAGGCGCTCTTCAAGGCTCTGAGGACCGGCTGGACCCAAGGTGTGACGTGGCTCGACGTCGAGGTGCGGAGAGATGAGCGCGGGGCGCCCAGTCTCATACTCAGCGGGCGCGCGGGAGATCTCAGCCAGGAACTGGGCATACGGGTGATCCACATCAGCTTGTCGCATTCAGATGAGGCTGCCATCGCGCTGGTCATTCTCGAAAACTAGGCCAACGGAACGACAAGCTGGAGAAAAAGCGCAAAGACCTCTAAACGTTTCGGAAATTGCACGAGTATTCAATAAACAAGGGATTTTGGGTGCATTCGTGTAAGTCGCCACAGGGGCCAAGGGGTCGAGGGGCAGAGGGGCGCGGCCTCTGGACTTCCATCCCTTTGCGCCTAAAGTTTGCGAGCGAAGCGAGCTAAGTTCGGAGGCGCTTCACTCAGTTCGCTGCGATGTTCGAGCTCCAGGCGGTTTGATTCTTGTTTCGGCGGTAAGTTCGATGAGTCACCACAAGGGGATTCCCTTCCGGCAAGCATGCCGCATGCCGCCGAAATGTCGTTGCCCCTCGGGTGCCGTATATAGGCGGTAATGTGGTGTTCGAACAGTGTCTTCTGGAATGCCAGCACGCGCTCTTCGCTCGGCGCCTTGAGAGGTATCCACGGGTCGGCATTCAGAGGAATCAGGTTGATCTTCTTTTTCAAACCCTTGAGCAGCTTCACCAGTCTGAGCGCGTCTTCCGCCGTGTCGTTGATTCCCTCGATCAGGACGTATTCGAAGGTGATGCGGCGGCGCGGCTCAAGCGGGAAGCGGCGGCAGGTGTCGAGAAGCGCGGCAATGTTCCACTTCCTGTTGATCGGGATGAGGCGGTCTCGCACCGCGTCGGTTGTGGCGTTGAGCGATATGGCCAGGTTGGGAACCAGGTCCTCCTGCGCAAGACGCTCGAGGCCTGGAACGACGCCGGAGGTCGATAGGGTGACGCGGCGCACGGAGATCGACATCCCGAGCGGATCGGTCATGAGCCTGAGCGCCTTCATCACCCGGTCGTAGTTGAGCAGCGGCTCTCCCATTCCCATGATCACGATGTTCAGCCGCTTCAAATCGGTTCCCCGGTCAGCCTGCAAGGCGAGGATCTGGCCGACGATCTCCCCGGCCGAGAGGTTGCGCCGCATGGGGAGCCTGCCCGTGACGCAGAAGAGGCACGAAACGGCACACCCTGCCTGCGTTGAAATGCAGAAGGTGTCGCGCTTTTCCTCCGGAATGAAGACGGATTCGATTCTGTGCCCGCCGGAGACTTCGAACAGATAGCGGCGAGTTCCGTCAGCAGATTGAAAAATCCTGACCGCATCGGGGCAGGTGATAACGAAACGCTGGCTGAGCTTCTCGCGCAGCGGTTTGGCAAGATCGGTGAAGGATTCCCAGGTGCGCAGGCGGCGGCGGTAGAGGCCGGCATAGATCTGCCGCGCGCGGAAGCGCGGCTCCCCGAGCTCTGCGGCGAGCGCCTCGATTTCCTCGAGTGAGGCGCCGACCAGATTGATTTTCTCGTTACTTGCCACCTGCACCGGAAAACCTTACCACCTTCGGCCCGGGGCGTCACGCTCGATCGGATGCCCCTTGGGAAGGAGCAGCCGTGCTGGATCGCCATGCCGGCGATAAACGAATTCTAATATTTCGCTTGCGTTGTCAGGATATTTCGGCCAGAATTTGCCCATCTAATGCAAGTGTAATTGGCAGGAATCAAGGATCGACGGAGACGAATTACCCGGGGCACGTGCTTCGGCGCGCGACACGCCGAACAGAAGGGCGCGCACAGGGTCCCTGTTGTAT
>Ga0315280_10009265_pt1 | contig 12680 bp, 9 predicted proteins | sample YL17G06_40_MG_FD_203697 | JGI IMG/M metagenome (GOLD analysis project Ga0315280, IMG submission 203697) | Sediment microbial communities from Yellowstone Lake, YNP, Wyoming, USA - YL17G06_40 | ecosystem: Environmental > Aquatic > Freshwater > Lake > Sediment | place: USA: Wyoming | collected... | reverse complement strand
GACCGACGAGATTGCCCGGCCTTTTGCGCTCACGGGAACGACGGGGCGTTTCGATATGACCGCGGTGATTTCGGGCTCCGGGCTGGCTTCCCAGGCGGGTGCCCTGCGGCTGGCCATCGCGCGGTCGCTGGTGGCCTGGCAGGCCGATTGGCGACCCGCGCTCACCGGCGAGGGCCTGCTGACGCGGGACCCCCGTATGGTGGAAAGGAAGAAATACGGGATCAGGGGCGCGCGGCGGCGCCCGCAATGGACAAAGAGGTAGTTGTGACTGAAATCAATAATCAACTTTCCCGTTTCTGCCACTTGGGTGCGGGGGTGATAGTGACCGCGCCGAACCGGTGTTTGGTGAGGCGCAGGGCCACCCCGCCGGAGGTGGGCGGGGTGGCCCGAGCGAGCGCGAATTTAGTTCGCGCTCGCGAGGTCACGCAATAAGGGGGCGGCAGCCCCCTATTGGAGGAACATAAGGTGGGCGAGAGAACCCTGTTCACTTCCGAATCCGTAACCGAAGGGCATCCTGACAAGATTTGCGACCAGATTTCCGACGCGATACTCGACGAGGTTCTGAGGGGCGACCCGACCGGCCGCGTGGCCTGCGAGACCGCCGTCACCACCGGCACCGTCTTCATCGCCGGGGAGATAACGACCAGGGTGCATTTGGACATCCCCCAGATAGCGCGCGCGGTCGTCAAGGACATCGGATACACCGACGCCCGCATGGGCTTCGACTACGAGACCTGCGGAATCATCGTGGCGGTCCAGCGGCAGTCACCGGACATCGCCATGGGTGTTGACCGCGGGGGCGCGGGCGACCAGGGGATGATGTTCGGCTACGCCACCAACGAGACCAAGGAGATGATGCCGATGCCCATCATGCTGGCGCACCGGCTGACCAAGCGGCTGGCGGAGGTGCGCAAGAAGGGCATCCTGAAGTTTGTCCGCCCGGACGGGAAGTCGCAGGTGACGGTTGAATACGAGGACGGCAGGCCGGTCCGCGTGGAAGCCGTCGTTATTTCCACCCAGCACGACCCCATCCCGCAGTCGAAAATCCGGAAGGCCATCCTCCGCGAGGTCATCAAGAAGGTGATTCCCGCGAACCTGATGGACAAGAAGACCAAGATATTCATAAACCCGACGGGAAGCTTCGTGGTCGGGGGGCCGCACGGAGACTCCGGGCTCACCGGCCGCAAGATAATCCAGGACACCTACGGCGGTCTCGGACGCCACGGCGGCGGGGCTTTCTCCGGCAAGGACCCCAGCAAGGTGGACCGCTCGGCGGCCTACGCGGTGCGCCACGTGGCCAAGAACGTGGTGGCCGCGGGACTGGCCGACCGCGTAGAAATCCAGGTCGCCTACGCCATCGGCGTCGCGGAGCCGGTATCCATCGCCGTGGACACTTTCGGTACGGAGAAGGTGCCGCCCTCGCTAATCATGAAGCTCATCCGGGACAACTTCGACCTGCGCCCGCTTTCCATCATCAAATACCTGAAACTGCGCCGTCCCATCTACCGCAAGACCGTTAATTACGGCCACTTCGGGCGCACCGACCCGGCGTTCACGTGGGAGAGGACCGAGAAGGCCGCGGCGCTCCGCCGGGCCGCGGGACTGTAATGGCGCGGCCGTCCGGCATGCTTCCCAGCGCGATTAAGGACCATTCCCTTGCGCGCAAGGGCAAGGAACGGATTGACTGGGCCATCGAGCGGATGCCGGTCCTGCAGGAAATCCGGCGCCGCTTCGCACGGCAGAAGCCGCTCCGCGGCCAGAGGCTCGCCGCCTGCCTGCACGTGACGAGCGAGACGGCGCACCTTGCGCTGACCCTGCGCGACGGGGGGGCGGAGGTGGCGCTGTGCGCCTCGAACCCGCTTTCGACGCAGGACGACGTCGCCGCCAGCCTCGCTAACGAGGGAATCGGCGTTTACGCCATACACGGGATTGACGGGAAGGGTTATTACGAGCACATCGAGGGGGCGCTTTCCGTCCGGCCGACCATCACGATGGATGACGGGGCGGACCTGGTGACGCAAATACACACGAAGCGGCGCGACCTCCTGAAGGGCATTATCGGCGGGACCGAGGAAACCACCACGGGGGTCATCCGGCTTCGGGCGATGGCGGCGCAGGGGAAGCTCCGTTACCCGTTGATAGCGGTCAACGACTCCAAGACCAAGTACATGTTCGACAACCGATATGGCACGGGCCAGTCGACCCTGGACGGGATACTCCGCGCGACCAACATCCTGCTGGCCGGCCGGACTTTCGTTGTGGCAGGCTATGGATGGTGCGGCCGGGGACTGGCGATGCGCGCCAAGGGGCTGGGGGCCAACGTGGTTGTGACCGAGGTCGACGCCCATAAGGCGCTTGAGGCGGCCATGGACGGTTTCCAGGTGATGCCGATGGCCAAGGCCGCGAAGATAGGCTCGGTATTCGTCACGCTGACCGGGGACAAGAACGTCATCCGCCGGGAGCACTTTATCGCCATGCCGGACCGGGCCATCGTATGCAACTCGGGGCATTTCAACGTCGAGATTGACATACCGGCGCTCGAAGCCCTTTCGAAGTCGAAGCGGGCGTTCCGCGGCGTCATCGAGCAGTACACGCTCCGCAACGGGAAGCGCATCAACCTTCTGGGCGAGGGGCGGCTGGTGAACCTGGCCGCGGCCGAGGGGCACCCGGCCGACGTCATGGACATGTCGTTCGCCAACCAGGCGCTTTCCGCCGAATACATGAGGAAGAACGCCCGGAAATTGAAGAGGCAGGTCTATGTGGTCCCGGAAGCCATCGACCGGAGCATCGCCGAGCTGAAGATAAAGACCATGGGCATCGGCATCGACAAGCTGACCCCCGAGCAGGTCAAGTACCTCGCCTCCTGGGAGTTTGGTACCTAAACACTTTTATCTTTCTCCCTGCGCCTCGTGCGGGGAGAGGGCAGGCAAGCGAAGCGCGCCCTGAGCGAGGTTTGGCGAGTCGAAGGGGTGAGGCGCCCGAAATCCCGGCATATCCACTATCCCGATTCCCCTATTTCCACTAGGATAAGCCCATAGAGGGAATCAAATGAATTCAAAGTTGGCAACCGGGTGCCCTTGAAGTTCGTTGCGCAACCGGCGCTGGGTAATCCGGTCCTGGAGGATTTGGCATTAACGAATGGGCACGAATACAGGTATCAAATAGAAGCCGTGGACAGCCATGGAAACAAGAGCCCGCTGACGGAATCAGTATCCGCGATTCCCGTGGCGGGGGAGGAGTGGGGACAATGATAAAAGAGAGAGGACAACTAATGAATACATTGAATATGTCATTAGCATTAGCATTTTGTCTGGCAATAGGTCAGCAGGCTTGGTCAAAGCCTGAAAGCCAAGTCCTGGATTTTTGCGACGTGACTACGGGACAAGTGAAACTTAAGGATTACAGAAGGGTGGAAGCGGGAGTCTCCTTTTATTTACTTTATTGGTCTCCGGATGATAGTTGGCTATTGGGCAGAGAAGTCAAAGGAAATAAAAGAAATGTCGGACTTTGGGTTATAAATGCAAAAAGCGGGGAAAAACGAAAACTCGTTGAAGGTCCAACAAAAGGGGTGACTTGGTCGCCGGACGGGAAGAAGATCGCATACGTTGGATGGGATGGTCCCGTATGTGTGCTTTCCTTCACGAAGAACGATTTTCTTAACGGGAAAATACGGAAAATACGAACAGCCGGTAAATTTGCCAAAGCCTATGATTTGCATTGGGGCGAATATTCGAGGAAATTCCATGTCCGTGAGTCGAAGAAAGGCTCCTTTGGATTCAAGACGATGGACATTCCGGAATCTGCTTTCGGAACCACATATGTCGATGACGCGCCGGTAATAGACAATGGAGCCACCGGGTTGTTGCTGAAGCACAAAAGGGGGAATCCGGCGTCAGTTTGTCTGCCGAGTTGCATTAGCAAGAGCGATGTCATGGTGATCGATAATGAGAAAATACGCGTTCCAGTTTTTAAGGGGAGAAGCGGTTACCGTCTGCCTGAGTACATAGAAATAGATTTTAGTACCGGACAGCGGCGATATCTTCAGGGAGCAGCGACGCGAGAACCTGACCAGGAATGGGTGATAACTTGCGCCCCAAGTGGAGACTTGTACGCACAACTGGCCGACACGTCAGGCGAAGAAGGGGAAGTCAGCAAAGGGAGCATATGGGGACATATATAATATTATAAGATTCTCTTGACATGTCCCCCGGGCAGGGGGGAGATTAAGGCATGCCGAGGAAGGGCAGGATAGACGCCCCGGGCGCATTGCACCATGTGATGCAGAGGGGGATGGAGCGGGGGAGGATATTCCGCGGAGACGCGGACTGCGCGAGGTTCTTGGGGAGGATGAAGAAGCTTTTCAGGGGCACCCGCACCTCCTGCTACGCTTGGGCGCTCATGCCGAACCACATCCACCTGCTCCTTTCCACGGGCGACGTCCCACTGGCGAAGGTTCTGCACCGCCTGTTCTGCGGGTATGCCGTGCATTTCAACAACAGGTATCGCCGGAACGGGCATTTGTTTCAGGGGAGGTACAAGTCCATCCTGTGTGAGCGGGAGGCGTATTTTCTGGAGCTGGTGAGGTACATCCACCTGAACCCTATACGGACCGGCGTTGTAGAGGGTTTGGAGCAGTTGGCCGGATACGAATGGACCGGACACCGGGAACTGATTGGGCGTGAAAAAGACTCGTGGATGGAGGGCGGGGAGGTATTGAGGCATTTCGGCAGGCGGCTCGGGCAGTCCAGAAAGGCATACATGGAATTCATGCGGGACGGGCTCGGAAAGGGTGAGGAGGCCAAGTTCGAGGGGGAGAACCTGAGGCACCTGGTGGAAGGAGGGTGGGAACTGGTCAGGCGCAAGCCGAACGGCGAAGATGAGTATGCGGATGAAAGACTGCTGGGAAGCCGGGATTTCGTGTCACGTGTCCTTAGGGAAGCAGGGGAGCGGGAACGCTGGCGGAGCCGTCTGGCTGGTGATGGGTTGAAACCGCCCATGGTGCTGGAGCGGGCCGCGAAGGCGGCGGGGGTTGTGGCGAGCGAAGTGGTTGGGAGCGGCAAGCGTCCCGGTCAGTGCCTGGCGAGGGCGCTGGCGTGCAAGTGGCTGGTTGATGACCTGGGGGAGCGGGAGGTTGCTGTGGCGAAGCTGCTGGGAATAACCCAGCCGGCGGTCAGCACGAACGTCATGCGAGGACGCGTCGAAGAGCGGGAGAGAGGATTTAAGCTTGCTGAAAAGGTGAAGGGAAGAATCTTATAATATTATATATGTCCCCAAGGGGGACAAGGGGGAGATTTGCACGAGGGGCGGGGCGAGACTAAAATACAAAGAGCAAAATGACCGTAAAAAGGAGGCCTTCCGCATGAATCTGAAGAGAATATCGCTGGTTCTGGCAATATGCCTGGCTGTTGCCCCGGCCCTGGGGCTTTCCCCGGAGGGGCGCGGCGCGGCCATGGGTGGCGCCTACAGCCCGCTGGCCAAGGGCGCTGAGGGGATGCTCTACAACCCGGCCACTCTCGGTTCGGTGACCCTGGCGGGCGCCCTGTTGGGCGGCGGCGTGGACGTGAGCAATAACGCTCTTTCCCTGATGGACATGGTTAACCTGGCAACGGGCTCGGGCTCGGGATTTACCAAGTCTCTCGACAAGATATCCGAGAAGGGCAAGTGGGAGGGGCACATTGACGGTGCGGCTGGCGGGGCAGTCGATGTGATGGGTGTGGGCGTCGCCGCCTATCAGCGAATCATGGCCTCCGGCAAGGACGTTTCGCGGGAAACTGTGGAATTGGTCCTTTCGAAGGATCATGTCATCCAGAAGCAGGACGATGGCATTTATGAAATGACCGGGACGTCCGAGCTTTCCTCAATATTGGAGATATCCGCCGGATACGGCGGTGAACTACCCGTGCCACTACCTATCGGTAAGTTGTCCGGTGGCGCTGCAGTCAAGCTATACAAGGGCACCGCCTACGCGCTGATGGAATCCGATAGTGTCCTAGACACGGTCAATCCGCCAGCCAGCAACAAGACGACGGGCTCCAACATGTATGCGAACGCGACCAGTGGGCAGGGTTTTGGCTTTGACGTTGGCGTTCACGCGGAACTGGCGGTTGTGGATGCCTCACTGGCTGTAAAGAACATCGGGTCCAAGGTGAAGTGGGATGCCAAGGGGCAGGTTGCTGGCCTGAACAAGACCACCCTAAAAATGGATTCCACGGAAACCTCGGGGACAATTGATCAGACAATACCAATGGTCGTCCTTCTGGGCGTAGGTGGCACCATCCCGGTTGTTGGGACGGCGGCCTCCGCGGAATTGGAGATGGCCGGAAAAGGCCAATCCAAGCCCAAGGATGGCGATGCCATTGAGACATCCAAGGCACAAACGATTGTCCGGCTCGGATTGGAGCAGGGCCTTTTGGGCGTCCTGAGCCTTCGAGCGGGTTATGCCTCGGGTGGGTCCGATTCTGACGGGCAAATCACGGTTGGTCTCGGTCTTGGCGCGCTGATCGCCCGGCTTGACCTCGCGGTCGGCTACGGACTTGACCAGAAGAGCGGGAGTTTTGGCGCTTCCGGATCGGTGTCGTTTTAGGGGGAAACGAACCGGGTGGCTGAATTAGCCGAGCTGGAGGACCAGGCCCGCCGCGCGGGAGAGGAGATAGGGCGGGCCGGGACCAGGGATGAACTGGAGCGCCTCAGGATACAGTTCCTGGGAAGGAAGAGCCTCTTGTCCGAGGCGCTCGGTTCAATCGGCTCGCTGCCGCCGGAACAAAGGCGGGAAGCCGGCGCCAAGTTGAACGTTCTCAAGGGCGGGCTGGAAAGGCTCCTCGCGGAAAGGAAGGCCACCATGGAAGGCGCGGGTGCCCGGGAGGGGGGACTGGACGTGAGCCTCCCGGGCCGCGCCGTTCCGCCGGGGAGCGCGCATCCGCTGACGCTGGTGACCCGTGCAGTCGTGGAAATCTTCCGCGGGATGGGGTTCGAGCAGGTCGAGGGCCCGGAGGTCGAAACCGACTACGACAACTTCACCCTGCTCAACACCCCGCCCGACCATCCCGCCCGGGACATGCAGGACACCTTCTACCTGTCGAAGGACCTGCTCCTGCGCACCCAGACTTCGGCGGTGTGGGGGCACATCATGAAGGGACGAAAGCCGCCCCTGCGCATCGTGTCTCCCGGCCGCGTGTTCCGCCGGGACGCCGTGGACGCCTCGCATTCCCCGGTGTTCCACCAGATCGAGGGCCTGTGGGTCGACGAGTCGTGCGCGTTCTCGGACCTCAAGGGGGTCCTCGGGGCGTTCCTCGAGCAGTTCTTCGGGGCCGGAACGAAGTCGCGTTTCGCGCCGTCCTATTTCCCGTTCACGGAGCCCAGCGCGGAGGTCTCCATCGGGTGCGTGAGTTGCGGTGGGACGGGCTGCCGGACCTGTTCCCGGACGGGCTGGCTGGAAATCCTGGGGTGCGGAATGGTGAACCCGAAGGTGTTCGACAACGTCGGATACGACCGCAGGAAGTACCGCGGTTTCGCGTTCGGGATGGGCGTGGAACGGCTGGCCATGCTCAAGTATGGAATCTCCGACATGCGCTGGTTCTACGAAAACGACCTGCGGGTCCTGGCGCAGGTGAAGTAGGGGGCGGCAAGTGGTTATTGAAGTCGGACAGATGCTCGGCCGCTACAAGATGGCCGCGAAGCTGGGGAACGGCGCCTTCGGGAGCGTCTGGCTGGCCGAGGACACCTGGCTGTCCAAGCGGGTGGCGCTCAAGATTCCCCACAACCAGGAGCAGGATTTTTCCAAGCTCATTGAGGAGCCGAAGCTCCTGGCGGCCATGGACCACCCGAACATCATCAAGCTCCTGACCGTGGACAAGGTGGAAGGCATCATCTTCATGGTCATGGAATACGTGGAGGGGTCAAGCCTCAAGGAGCGCATCGCCAAGGGGCCCATGGCCGTTCCGGAGGTGCTTGACCTGGCCCGGGGCATGCTGGAGGCTCTGGCCTACGCCCACCAGAAGGGGCTGGTCCACCGCGACCTCAAGCCTGCCAACATCCTCCTGACCATGGAGGGCCTGGTAAAGATAACGGACTTCGGGACCGCGCACGCCATCCTGACGGGGGAGGAGACCATCGCGGCCGGCACGCTCTTTTACATGCCCAAAGAGCAATTGATGGGGCGGGTGACCCCGTCCTCGGACATCTACGCGGTCGGCGTGATGATATACGAGATGCTTACGGGGAAACTGCCGTTTTTCGACGAGTCCGGCTCAAAGCTCATCCAGAAGATACTTTCGGAGACGGCGCCCCCCGACCCCGCGGTAATAAGGAGCGATATTCCGCCCGAGCTGTCCCGCCTCATCCGGCGCGCCCTGATGCCCGATGTGCGCCTGCGATGGAAAAAGGCGGAGGAATTCATCGAGGCCATCGACGCATTCCGCGCGGGGAAGGCGGTGCCCGAGGCGCCGATGCCGGTCCCCCCGCCCCTGCCCGCCTACGAGAAATTTTCCCGACGCATCCCGAAGCTGGCTGATTCGCTGAATCTCACCCACTGGTTCGAGTATGAGAAGGCCCTCGGGGGAAGGGGCCGCTCGGGCGCCCAGTTCCTCCTTCCTTCCGGGTTGACCTTCGGGGTTGAGGGTGAGCTGTTCGTTACCGATTCAATACGAAATTGTGTCCTGATATTCGACCGGAACGGCGAATACGGGGGTGCGATAGGCTCGGAAGGCGGGATTCTCGATCAGGGCGTCCGGTTCCGAACGCCATCGGGAATCGTGGCGGACCGGGACGGGTTGCTTTACGTGACGGATACCAAGAACTGCCGCGTAGTCATATTCACCCGCGGAGAGGAATTGATCAAGCAGTTCGGGCGCCCCGTGGTGGTGATGGGAGTCCATGCGGAGAAGGGCATCATCGGATTCAACTATCCCCGCGGGCTGGCGCTCGACGAGGCGGGGGGCCTGCTTTATGTGTCGGACACCGGCAATAACCGCCTCCGTTGCTTTACGATGGGCGGCCTGCCCGTGGCCACTTTTGGCAGTCTCGGTGACCGGACGAACGAACTGAACGCGCCGCTGGGGATTGCGACCGGTTCGGGCGGAAAGCTTTACGTGGCGGACAGCCAGAATTTCCGCATCCAGGTGTTCGAAAAGGAGTTCCGCTTCGTTGAGACCATCGGGCGCCGGGGGACCAACCCGGGCGAATTCACGCATCCGCCCGCCAGCATGTTCGTGACGGCAAACGACGAGCTGATTGTCTGCGACGACACGGACCGCCTGCATGTTTTCGGGGCGGATGGGCGTTTCATCGGCATGATAACGGGGCCGCGGACGGCCGGGCTCCCGCCCAAATACATTTCGGTGGCATGCCGGGAGGGCGAGGATTTGTTTGCGGTTGACGAGAACGGATGCCAGATCCACTGCTTTACCTGGAGGGAGAAGCCCAGATGAAAACACCGCTAAAGGCCGAACTTATTGCAGCCAAGCCGGACGGTTCCCGGGAAACGGTTCCCCTGGACAGATCGCCATTCTCGCTTGGCCGGATGGGGGCTGATTGGAACGTGGATGACTCGGCGGTCTCGCGGAAGCATTGCGAATTGACGCTTTTGGGGGACACCTGGGTGGTCCGCGACCTGAAGTCGTCCAACGGGACCATGGTGAACGGGGAGAAGGTGGGGGAAAAGCAGTTGAATGACGGGGACCACCTGAAGATTGGCCATACGGAGCTGGAGTTCCGGTCCAGCAAGAAGGAGGCAACCAAGGGGGGCGGAGGGCAAAACGTGGTCGAGGAAACCGCGCTTTGGACCCTCGTCGAGCTCGGGGTGGGCGCGCCGGACGAAAAGGCCTGGGTTACCACGTATCTCGAGACGCTCCTCAAGCATTTCCACTCCGACCGGGGTTTCGTGGTCACCTACAACCCCAAGTCGGGGGCCTCGACGCCGGTGGCGGCGGTGGCCATCGAGTTCGGCGCCGAGGAATCCGAGGGCGAAGTGACCATCTCGCGTTCCATCGTGGACCAGGCCATCAAGGAGCGGCGGGCGGTAATCACCACGAACGCCGAGCTGGACCCCCGCTTCCGGGAGGCTACCAGCGTGGCCAAGTATGACATCCGGGCCGTGGTGTGCATTCCCACCCGCTGGCAGGGGGAGCCGACGGGGGCCATATACCTCGAGCGGATAATATCCGAGGAAGCCTATTCGGAGGAGGAGGCCAGGTCTCTCCAGGATTTCGCTGACCTCCTGGGCATAGCCCTGAAGGCCTGGGAAGGGCACATCGTCGCCAACCGCGAGGAATGGGAACGGGAGGCGCTGTCGCGCAACTTCTCGGAGGGGCGCGTCACGAAAATCATTGAGGCGGGCGGCGCGGAGACGGTGAAACGGGGGGTGCGCGAGGTGACCGTGATGGAATTCCGGCTTGGCCGGCTGGAGGAGATGCTTCTCCAGCCCAACGAGGAGGCCTGGAAGCAGGTGAGCCAGCTCTATTCCCAATTGAACGACATAATCCTCAGGCATGACGGCGCCCTTATTTGGGCCGGAACCGCGATGTTCGGCGGCCTGGAGGGGGAATCCACGGAGTGCCATATAGAGGCGGTAAAAACCGCCGTGGAGATACAGCGGGCCGCCCGCGGGCTCCTGAAGCGCCTGGTGCGGGAGACCAAGCAGAACCTCACTTTGGGGGTGGGGGTGGCGACCGGGCAGGCCCTGGCCGGTTTTTTCGGTTCGGGGAAAAGGGATGATTTCATCGGGGTGGGGGAGGTCTTTTCCGTGGCCGCCGGGCTGGCGGTGCAAGCCCAGGACGGGGAGATACTGGCTGACCAGAACTGCTACGGGAAGATACATGTCTTCGTCAACACGCACCGCCTGCCGCCCGTGAACATGACCGGGGTGGACCGGCAGATCCAGGTGTACCGGGTGGTGCCGTTCTGATGCCGACAGGCCCGATGCCAGGGCCCGGCCTGGTCCCGGGAACAGGGCGGGCAGAGGCGGAATTTCTTGACACTCAAACCCCCCTATGTTATGGAAAGAGCAGAAGGCGACTTTCTGTTAAACAGGGGGTGAGGATTGGGCATGGCAAAAAAGAAGAAGAAGGCAAAGAAGAAGGGCAAGAAGGACGAGGAGTGATTTCCGGCTGTCTCAATGCAAACGGCACCGGGCACCCGGTGCCGTTTGCGTTTAGGGGGGGAGATCAGGCGGGAAAGGCGGCATGGGCCTGAGCGAACAGATGAAGCGGAGGCTCGCGGGGCTGGTTTTCCTGCTGGTGGGCGGGCTTCTCCTGCTGGCCATGGCGCTGACGGGCAGGACCGGGTTCATGGGGCGGGGGGTGGGCGCGCCCCTGCGTGAATGGCTTGGCTTCACCGGATTCATAATTCCCCTCACCTTCCTGCTTGCTTCCTGGTGGGTCCTGCGCGGCGAGGCTCCGGCCGACCTTTCGCTCCATGTGGCCGGCCTGGTCCTGCTCTTCATATGCGCGGAGATAATCCTCGGCGCCCTGCCGCTCGTTCCCCCCAATCCCTGGAGCGGTTCCTTCGGTTCGTTCCTGTCGGAAAAGGTACAGGCGTTTGGCGGCCTGCCGGGCGCGCTTCTTATCGCGGTGATTTGCGGGGTGGCCGGATTGTGGCTGACCCGCAACGACCGCGTCCTGGAGGCGACCGCGTCCATTCCAGGCCGCGCCGTGGCGTGGTTCCGTTCCGCTTCCGGGTGGTTCTCCGGGAAATGGCGGGCTTTCCTGGAGAAGCGCGTGATGGAGCCACCCGTCGAGCCTGCGAAGGTTTGGTGGCCCCGGGGGGCGCCCGAGTCGCCCGCGGAACCAGCCCCGCTTCCCCCTGCCCAGCCGGAGGTTGGCGGATCCCCGGCGGTGGCGGAATCCGCGGAGCAGGCCGCGCCGGAGGAAGGGCAGGTTCAAGAGGAGCCGCCGGCGCGGGCGCCCCGGGCGCGTCGGCGCGCGGCGAAATGGAGCCTTCCCCCCGCGGGCTTGCTTGATTCCAGCGTGAGCAGGCCCGACGAGGCGGCCGTCCAGGGAATCGTGCGCGCACATACGACGGCAATCGAGAAGTCGCTCGCGGCGTTTCGCATCGAGGGAAGGATAGTCGGGGCGACCATTGGACCGCGCGTCATTCTCTACGAATGGCAGCAGGGCCCCGGGGTCCGGGCGAGCCGCATCGAGCAACTGCAGGACGACCTCGCGCTGGCGCTGAAGGCGGAGCGGGTGCGCGTGGTAGTCCCGCTTCCCGGCAAGGGCACCATCGGGATAGAGGTTCCCAATCCGCTCGCCTCGACCGTGACATTCGGGTCGGTGATATCAGCGTTTCCCGATCCGCGCGGGACCGGCGCGCTTCCGATATTCCTCGGCAGGCTCCTGACGGGTGAGCCGCTGTTTGCCGACCTGGGCGATATGCCCCACATGCTCATAGCGGGAACGACCGGCTCGGGCAAGAGCGTGTGCATCCACGACGTCATAGCCAGCATGCTCATGACCAGGACGCCGGACGAACTGAGGCTCATCCTGATAGACCCCAAGATGGTGGAGCTGCGCTGTTACAACCGCGCGCCGCACCTCCTCTTCCCCGTGATTACGGACGCCAAGCGCGCAGTGGCGGCCCTGCGCTGGGCCACGGGGGTGATGGAGGCGCGCTACCGACTGCTGGCGCATTACGGCGCTCGAGACCTCCCCTCGTTCAACCGGATGCTGGCGACGGCCAAGATAACG
>Ga0315280_10009264_pt1 | contig 12680 bp, 7 predicted proteins | sample YL17G06_40_MG_FD_203697 | JGI IMG/M metagenome (GOLD analysis project Ga0315280, IMG submission 203697) | Sediment microbial communities from Yellowstone Lake, YNP, Wyoming, USA - YL17G06_40 | ecosystem: Environmental > Aquatic > Freshwater > Lake > Sediment | place: USA: Wyoming | collected... | reverse complement strand
CTCCAACGCCCTGTTCTGGCTGGACAAATATCACGTGGACGGCCTGCGGGTGGACGCGGTGGCCTCCATGCTCTACCTGGATTATTCCCGCACGCCCGGCGACTGGATCCCCAACCAATACGGCGGACGCGAAAACCTGGCCGCCGTCGAGTTCCTCCATCGCTTCAACCAGCTCACCCACGGCCAGTTCCCCGGCAGCGCCACGGTGGCCGAGGAATCGACCTCCTGGCCCGCCGTCAGCCGCCCCGTGCATCTCGGGGGCCTGGGCTTCACTTACAAGTGGAACATGGGCTGGATGCACGACACGCTTTCCTACTTTTCCCAGGACCCCCTCTACCGCAGGTACCACCATCAGAACCTGACCTTTTCCCTGCTCTACGCCTTCCACGAAAACTTCGTTCTGCCGCTGTCGCACGACGAAGTGGTCCACGGAAAAGCGTCGCTGGTGAACCGCATGCCGGGCGACGAATGGCGGCAGTTCGCCAATCTGCGCCTGCTGCTCGGCTACCAGTACACGCACCCGGGCAAGAAACTGCTGTTCATGGGCGGGGAGTTTGGCCAGCGCAACGAATGGAACTCGAACGCCGCCCTCGACTGGTGGGTTCTGGAGTACGCGCCGCACCAGGGAGTCCAGAAGTACGTGCGGACGCTGAATTGGCTGCTGCGTTCCCAGCCGGCGCTCTACGAGGTGGATTTCGACTACCGCGGCTTCGAATGGATCGATTTCGGCGACTACGAGACGGGCACCATCTCCTACCTGCGCCGCGCCCGCGACCCGTCGGACTTCGTGGTCTCGGTGCTGAACCTGTCGCCGCTTCCCCGCTTCAATTACCGCATTGGGGTGCCGGAAGCGGGCCTTTACCGCGAGCTGCTCAACAGCGATTCGGAGCACTTCTGGGGCTCAAACATGGGGAATCATGGCGGCGTGCAGGCCGAGCCGGTGGCCTGGCACGGCCGCCCTTATTCGCTCTCGCTCACCCTGCCCCCGCTCGCCATTTTGGTGCTGAAGCCGTAAAATCTGCACTGGGTTGAACCACCAAGTCACAAAGGCACCAAGACTTGGTGTCTTTGTGTCTTGGTGGTTGACTGCTATGATTCTTCACGAATGGACGTGGCAGGCTTGGTGACCCCGCTGGTCCGCATGAGCGGCATCACGAAGCGTTTTGGCAGGAACGTGGTGCTGCGCGGCGTGTCGCTCGACGTGTATCCCGGCGAAGTGCACATCCTGGCCGGCGAGAACGGCGCCGGCAAAAGCACGCTCATCAAGGTGCTGGCTGGCGTTTACGGCGACTGGGAGGGCGCCATCGAGTATTTTGGCCGCACGGCGCGGCCTCGCTCGCCGGTCGAAGCCATGCGGCTGGGGGTTTCGGTCATCTACCAGGAGCTATCGCTGGTCCCGGCCATGACCGTCACCGACAACATTTTCCTGGGCCGGGCGCACGGCCGTGGCGGCTTTGTTCCGCAAGCGGAGCAGCGAAGCAAGACGCGCGAACTTCTCCGGGGAATCGGCCTGCGCATCGAGCCCGACACGCCGGTCGAGAACCTGCCCATCGCCGCGCAGCAACTGGTGGAAATCGCCAAGGCCTTGTCGCGAGACGCACGGGTGCTGGTAATGGACGAGCCGACCAGCGCGCTGACCGCCCCCGAAGTCGATACCCTCTTCTCTCTGATCAGGAAACTGAAGCGCGAAGGCCGCAGCATCGTTTACATCACCCACAAGATGGAGGAGATTGGCCGCATCGGGGACCGGGTCACGGTGCTGCGCGACGGCGAACGGGTGGGCAGCCGCCCGGCCCCCGAATTGACGAACGCGGAGCTGGTGCGGTGGATGGTGGGGCGCGATGTGGGGCCCGGCTTCGGCCCGACCGCCGGCAGCCGCGCTGAAAGCCCTTCCCCGGCTGCTGCCGCGGGTGAAGAGCGCCTGCGCCTCGAGGACTTTTCCGTGCCATCCGGCCAAGGGTCGGCGCGGCTCGCTGTGGAGGGAGTCGATCTCAAGCTGCGCGCCGGAGAGGTCGTTGGTCTGGCTGGCCTTCAAGGCTCCGGCATCAGCCAGCTCCTGCTGGGGCTGTTCGGCAGCTACGGGGCCAACACGGGCGGATCGGTATATCTGCACGGCCGGAAGACGGTGATCGACTCGCCGCAGGACGCCATACGCCACGGCCTGGCGCTTCTCACTTCCGACAGAAAAGCCACCGGGCTGGTTCTATGCCGGCCGATCCAGGAGAACGCCGTGCTGGCCGACTTGCGAAAACTGGCGCCGGGCGGGTGGCGCGCTCCGGCGCGCGAGCGCGCGGCAGTCGATGCGCTGGCACGGGCCCTTCGCCTCAAGGCCGCTTCCCTGGAGATGGAAGCCGGCGAGCTTTCCGGCGGCAACCAGCAGAAAGTCGCGCTCGCAAAGTGGATCCAGACCGGCCCGCAGGTGTTTCTTCTGGACGAGCCCACGCGCGGCATCGACGTGGGCGCCAAGCAGGAGATCTACCAGTTGATCCACGAATGGACCGCGGAGGGAATCGCCATTCTGATGACGTCCACCGAGTTGCCCGAACTGCTGGCGCTCTCGGATCGCATCGTGGTCCTGCATCGCGGGCGGGTCACCGCTGCTTTCGGCCGGGGCCAAGCAACGGCCGAATCGGTGCTGGCGGCAGCCATGGGAGTTGAAAGTTAAGAGTTAAGAGTTAAGAGTTATGAGTTATGAGTTATGAATTTGGCAGGCTTCTAACTCTTAACTCATAACTCTTAACTTCCTTTTACTATGCTCGCCTTTTTCCGACAGTTCGCTGCCAGGGCGCTGGCGGGTCCGGCCAGCCGAGCCGTCGTGGCCTTGCTGCTCATGCTCATCGTGGGGGCGATCTTCCACGCCGACGGCGCCTTCTATCGCGTCGGAACGCACCGCGACGCGCTGCGGCAGGCCTCCGTGCCCGGCATCCTGGCCTGCGGCATGACGCTGGTCATCATCTCGGGCGGCATCGACCTGGCGGTGGGCAGCATGCTGGCCCTCTCCGCCGTGGTCTTCGCCATGACGGCGGTGTGGTGGAGTTGGCCGCCGGCCGCGGCCATCGCCGTGTGCCTGGCCGTTGGCCTGCTGTGCGGCAGCGCGTCGGGGCTGTTGTCCGCGCGGCTCCGCATTCAACCGTTTATCGCCACGCTGGCCATGATGGTGTTTGCGCGCGGGTTGGCAAAGACCGTGAGCCACGGCGCCAAGGTCGCCACCGCCGTCCAGAATCCCGACGGAACCTACCGCTACGTGAGCCTGCCGCCCGTGTTTCGCTGGATTGATTCGCGGCTGGCCGGGGACAATCTCTCCGCCGTGACACTGATATTCCTGGCCTGCTTCGCGGTCTGCTGGGTTCTGCTGGCGCGGCATCGCTGGGGCCGGTACCTGTACGCCATCGGCGGCAACGAAGAAGCCGCGCGGCTCTCCGGCGTGCCGGTGGCCTGGACCAAAACCACGGCCTACGCCATGAGCGGGCTGATGGCGGCCATCGCCGGCATCTGCCAGGCGGCGCAGGAGCAGCAGGGCGACCCCGAAGCCGGGGCCGGCTACGAGCTGACCGCGATTGCCATGGTTGTCATCGGGGGAACCGCGCTCAGTGGCGGACGCGGCGACCTCGGCCTGACGTTGCTCGGCGTGGTGACCATCGGCTACCTGGAGAAGATCCTGTCCATCAATGCCGTACCGGAAGCCAGCCGCCTGATGCTGACCGGAGTTATCATTGTTGCCGCGGTGCTCACGCAGAGAAGACGGACCTGAGACTTGGGATTTGAGACCTGAGACCTGGGACTTGAGACCTGAGACCTGAAACCCCAGACCCGAGACTTGAGTGTGTGGCTTGCGGTCCCGGGTCTCAGGCCCCCGGTCTCAGGTCCCAGGTCCCAGGTCCCAGGTCTCTGGTCCCAAGTCTCCGGTCCCAGGTCTGCCCCACCTGGAGCATGAACATGAATTGGAAAGCTTGTCTGGCACTCCTCGCGTTCATCATCTGCTTAACCGGCTGCTCGCGCTCGCCATCATCGAAGCCGGGCGCCGGCGCTCGCTGGGTGATCGGCATGAGCCAATGCAACCTGGGAGAGCCGTGGCGCGTGCAAATGAATGCCGACGTCGCGGCCGCCGCCGCCAAGCACCCGGAAATCAAGGTCATTTACAAGGACGCGCAGAACGACACGCTGCGGCAGCGCGCGCATATCGAGGAGTTCGTGAGCGCCGGTGTCAACCTGTTGATCGTCAGCCCCAAGGAAGCGCAGCCGCTCACCGAACCGGTCGCCAGGGCCTACCGCGCGGGCATTCCGGTGATCGTGCTCGACCGCGCCCTGGTCGGCGAGGAGTACACCACGTTCATCGGCGCCGATAACCGCCGCATCGGCCGCGCGGCGGGCGAGTGGATCCGCAAAGTCACCGGCGGCAAGGGCAGGCTGGTGGAGCTGAAAGGGCTCATGACCTCGACGCCCGGCCAGGACCGCCACTGGGGCTTCCGCGAGGCCATCCAAGGCTCCGGTCTCGAAGTGATCTTCGAAGCCGACATGAAATGGCTGGAGCCGGAGGCGCGCAAGGAGATGGAGTCGGCGCTGGCCCGCTTCCCGAAGATTGACGTGGTTTACGCGCACAACGATCCCGGCGCGCACGGAGCGTACCTGGCGGCGCAAGCCTCGGGGCGCCACAAGGGCACCTTGTTCGTGGGCATCGACGCGCTGCCGCAAGAGGGCCAGGCCTATGTTCGGCGGGGCATGCTCAGCGCCACCTTTCTCTACCCCACCGGCGGCGCCGAGGCCGTCGACACGGCGCTAAGGATCCTGCAAGGCCAGCCGGCGCCAAAGAAGATCACGCTCGGCTCCCGCCTGTTCACCCCTGAAAACATCGAAAAGGGCGGCGAGGCGTTGCAGTAGCACTGGTCTGAAGCCGCGGATTTCGCTGATTGCACAGATGACGCACGGTCGGGGCCGACTGATCGCATCGGAACTATTCTTGATAGGGGAGCCGCCGGATGAGATTGTCACAGAGCCGCAGGGCATTTCTTCAAACCATAGCCGCCGGCCTGCCGGCGGCATTCTTACCCGCCGCACGGATGGATGCAGGCGAATCTCTGCCTCCGGTCCGCGCCATCACCCGCGGACCCAAGTATCACTGGTTCGGCTATTACGACAAACTCCAATTCGATGCGGCCGGCCGGCAGGTCTTGGGCATGCAGGTGGACTTCGAGCATCGCTCACCGAAGCCGGACGATATCATTCGCCTGGGTGTCATTGATATTGCCGGCGGCGACCGCTGGAAAGACATCGGAATCAGCCGCGCCTGGAATTGGCAGCAAGGCTCGATGTTACAGTGGCTGCCGGGTTCGAAGACGGAAGTCATCTGGAACGATCGCGACGCCAATCGATTTGTCAGCCACATCCTGAACGTGCGGACCGGCAAAACGCGGACCATCGCCGCGCCGGTTTATGCCATCAGTCCCGATGGAAAAACAGCCGTGGCGCCCGACTTCCGGCGCCTGAACGACTGCCGGCCGGGCTACGGATATGCCGGAATCCCTGATCCCAACGCCGGCGTGCCGGCCCCGGACGATGCCGGGATCTGGAAGGTCGATCTGCGGTCGGGGCGCCGGCAACTGTTGATCTCGTTCGCCCAGGTGGCCGCGATACCCAACCCGCAGAACGACATGGCCGGCGCCAAGCACTGGTTCAACCACCTTCTGTTCTCGCCGGACGGCTCGCGGTTCATCTTTCTTCACCGATGGCGCAAACCCGGAACCAGCGGGTTTGTAACCCGCCTGGTGACGGCGAACGCGCAAGGCAAGGATCTGTATGTCACAGATCCCTACGGCAAGACGTCGCATTTCATCTGGCGCGACAACGAGCATATTCTTGCGTGGTCGTGGCACCCCTCTGACGGCGACCGCTTCTATTTGTACCGCGATCGAACCGAGCGTGTGGAGGTTATAGGGAAGGACGTCATGACCCAGAACGGCCACTGCAGCTATCTGCCCGGCAACCGCTGGATTCTCTGCGACACCTATCCGGACAAACAACAGCGCAACCAGCACCCCTACCTGTTCCATGTGGCCGGCGGGAAGCGCTATTCGCTGGGGCATTTCCATTCTCCGCCGGAATACGCCGGGGAATGGCGCTGCGATTTGCACCCGAGATTCAGCCCTGACGGAAAGAAAGTGGTGATCGATTCGCCTCACGAGGGCAACGGGCGGCAGATGTACCTGATCGACATCTCTTCCATCGTGGTGTAGAAAAAGCGGATGCAGCGGAGACGTGCGCCAGCCACCTGCTACTTTTCGTAGACTGCGACAGTGGTCTCCTGCTTCATGTCCGGCGGCCAGGATTCCATGGTCAGGGTCTTGCCGTCGGGCGAGACTTTCATGGTGCCGACGGAGATCGCCTTTCCCCCGTGCTTCTCGACCACCTCCAGCGTTCGTGGGCCGGCCGGCTTGAGCGCAATGGTGAAGCCGGCGGACACGGTTGGGCCGGTCGCCGGATAGTCCTTGCCATCGAGCTGGGCTTTGTAGCCTGCTTTCCACGCCGGCCAGGAAACCTCCAGCCCGTTGCTGCCAGACGCCTTGATTTCCATGATGTCCGGTGCGGTAATGTCAAACTTCGCGCTCTTCCACGTGCCCGCCAAGCCCGGTCCTCCGGCAGTTCGCTGCAGGACTGCGACCTCCTTGAACGACTCACCGTTGGGCTTTTTTCCCGTTGAGGTGACCGTCATGCTGCGGCCGTCTTTCGACAGCTCGATCCGTTCGGTGGAAATCACGTTCCCCTTTAACTTGGTGACTGTCTCCCAAGTGCTGTCGTTTACCTTCTTCCAGATGACCGTGTACCCCAAGGGCCCGGGACCCTCTTTGCCGTCGATCTTGAACTCGTACTGCACACTGCCCGAAGAATAAGTGAACGCGCCCGAAGGTTTCTGTTCGTACTTAGTAATCGTGCCGGTGAACTTACTCTTCGCCTGGTCCAGCTTCCACGTTCCGGCGAACGGGCTGTCGGCGGCGAAAAGACTGGCTGCACATGCGAGCGCGGCCAGACAGACAATGCCGTGAATGTTTCTCATGCGATGGCTCCTTTCAATGCCACGCGGCCTGATTGGGCTTGGGGTTCGCCTTCCTTGGTGTTCAGCCGACGCGGGTAGTATCCGCCTCCGGGAAGGTTGGTGTCAAGCAAGCAGCGAGTCATGCCGATGCGGCCTGTCCTGACTCCCCTATTCTCCTGGAGGGGGACCGGAAGAGCGCCCCTTCCACACAGCGGCCGCCTCGTCGTAATAGTTCTTCCCGGCGGGCACCTGGACAATCTGACCTCCAGGAAAGGCGACGGCCGTCAGCGTCTCTCCCCGGACAACCCGCGTATCGACAGCGTACAGGCGTCCGGGCACGAGTTCCACTCTGGAATACCCGATATGGCCGATGCACACGGGCTTCTGAAGGGTCATGGCGTAAAACCAGTCGGGTACGCCGTCGGGATCCAAATCGATCCACGGAGCAGGGTCGCCCGCCGCGGCGGTGAAGTAAGGGTCCTGTTGATTGACCGCAAGACGGGGATTGAACCGCGCGTGGGTGATGATCGCGTGCGGGGTCTCGATCACCGCCGGGAGCCTCTCCAGAAAACCGGCCCACGCTTCCCACTGCCCCCGGTCGAGCGTGGAAAGAGCCTGCTTGTGGCTCCAGCCCTTCTGAGGTGTTCCCCGGATGGCGCCGGCAATTTTCAATTCGTGGTTGCCCAACACACTGAAGGCGTTCGGCGTGCCGCGCAGAAACCCGGCGACTTCCCAGGAGCCCGGCCCGCGGGCCAGAAAGTCGCCGACGGTCACCAGCACATCCCGCGGTCCGAATCTCACCGCGCGCCGGAGCTGATCAAACTCGACAGCGCAACCGTGGATGTCTCCGACCACAATGGTGCGCTGGCACGGGCCATCGAGCCGTTGATAGAGGGGCCCAGTTGGCATGTTGGACAAGCGGCTATCATACACCGCCGGTTGTCGCCGCCGCTGAACGCCGATGCCGGTGGTTGCGGCGTGATCGTCAGCAGGCAGGCCGGGTTGCCCCCGTAGAGAGGGGAAAACACGGGTCCGGTACCATCGCGAGATATCTCGGAAAGGGGCCGTAGCTGGATGGGCCAGACTAAGGCAGCGACTTGCCAAGACAGAGCTGATCGAAATCGGGTTCCGGCGGCCGAGCCACGCGAACTCGGTCGGGACACGTCTACTCTCGAGCGCCGGACAGAATAAAACCGGCCCAGAAGAACGGGTGCGAGTGCTTCGGGTCACCGAGCATCTGAAGTTGTGCCTGGCGCAGCGCGTCTGCCTTGCTGCCGGAGCTTTGCCTGAACTCGCGGAAAAACGCGGCCATCAATTGACTGGTCGACAGATCCTCGACGCGCCAGAGGCTGGCCACAACCGCGCGGGCACCCGAGTAGATGAAGGCACGCACCAGTCCAACCAGACCCTCGCCCTGAAGATTGCGGCCCAGTGCCGTCTCGCAGGCGGACAGCACGACCAGATCGGCCGGCACCCGCAGGTTGTAAATCTCGTGTACCTGCAGTAAGCCATCGTGCGGCGAATTCGGGCGCTTGGATAACACCAGGGACGCGAACTGCGGATACTGTGCGCTGGTTACGCCGTGGACCGAAAACAGCACGTGGGAATAGCGGTGGGCGGCAATCAGCTCCCGAAAACGGTCTTCCGTGGCCTGTTCCCGCAGCAGCAGGTCGCGGCGGTCGGCAGGAAACAATGCGGCCACGGCAGTGGCCTCCTCGGCGGTATGGGGCAGACGCTGAAAGCCGGCGTGCGTGGCCGTGCCGGCGATGAGTTCCAGCACGCTGCCGCCGGCCCCTTCGCCCTCGTAGACCGGGTCGCCGATGGCGAGCAAATCCTTGTCCGCACGCGCCGCCCGCCGCTCACTGCTCAACTGGACGTAAATCGTGGCCGAGGGGCTGTAGCTGATCGAGGCCTTGCGCACCAGGTACGGAAGGACTCCCCAGGCGCCGCCGCCGGAATCCGTGAGAAGCGCCTCGAACGGCACGACTGTCAGGAACCGATCGGGCACCACGATCATGCGCTGCTTGCCCAACAGCAGGTCGCCAGCAGGAGCAACCAGCAACCGGTACAGTTGTTCTGCCGCCTCGGTGAACCCCTGCGAGGCCTTCTCGCCAGGGAGATCGCCGGCTGCCGGCAAGGTGAGCGATTCCCGGAAACGAATGACCAATTCCGGCAGGTCGGCGACCGAGCCAATCTCGAAGATGAGCGCCTTGTCGCGCGTCACGGCGAAGCAGACGCCAAACGGCTCACGGGGCAAGCCCAGCAGGTTGCGGCGGTGATCGAAAACGTATTCCAGCAGAATCGCGTCAGAGGGCAGGGCCGCCTGCAGCGCGGACAACGACACCGGCTCGGCGGCCTGCAGCGCGGCATAGCCGGGGTCCTGCTTGCGCACCTTCGCCTCCAGCAGGCGGTAGGCATCGTAGAGGCGATCCGACTCCCGGTACAGGTCCCGCAGGGTATCGCGGCTGGCGGCCGCTGCGCCGGAGCCGGCCTGGCGAATTTGGCCCTGCAGCACGGCGATGCTGGCCTGGAGGCTCTCCAACTCACTCGCGGTTGCCGGATCCACGCGCGCGGCGATGCGGCCCCGACTTTCGGCCAGCAACTCCAGCAGCGCCCGGGCCCGCAGGCGCTCGGCATAGGAGAAAGCCTCGGCAACCGAGGCGGTAGAATGGCCGGTCTCCGGCCGTCGGGCCAGAAGGCGCACCAGGTTGGTGTAGGCCTCCAAGTTGTTTTCCAGATACTCGGCCTTTTCCGTGTCCAACCGGATCTGCGAGCGGGCGCTCTCGATGGTATCGATCGCGGCCTGGTATTCCGCGCGCGCCCGCTCCACCTGGCGTAGTTGTTCGTGCACGCGCCCCATGCTGACGTGGCCGAGCACCATCTCATCGGTGTTCCGCAACTGTTCGCTCAGGGCAACGACCTTGCCGAACGTCTCGAAGGCCTCCGGGTAGCGGCCCATCAGGAAAAGGTTGAAGCCCATCCCCTGGAGCGCGTGCAGTTGGCCCTCCGGCACGGATAGCTTGGTCGCTAACTCCAGCGCCTCCTGGTGACGTTTCAGGGACTCGTCGTAGCGGCCCTGGAGCGAATGCACATAGCCTTCATCGTTGCGCGCCAGCGCCATGCGAGCCAGGTCTTTCCTGGTGCGGGCCGCTTCGTAAGCCTTGTCCAGATATTGCAGTGCTTCCTGATACCGCCCAAGACCCATGAGCGTAGTGCCGATCCCGCTCAGCACCACTGCCGTCTCGTTAGGCGCCGCCGTCTGAAAGATGTCCAATGCCCGGCGATAGTGCTCCAGCGCCTTGTCGTAGTTGCCGAGCCGGAAATACACGTTGCCAAGGCCGTTGTAAGATCTGGCCGCTCCCGGCTGGTCCTTTGCTCTTAGCTTCAAAGCCAGGGATTGCTGGTGGCTGTCGAGGGCCTCCAGGTACCGTCCCATTCGCCAATACAGCTCCCCCTGGTTGTTCAGAGCCATTCCCAGCAGGGTGTCGTTGCCCGTATCCCGGGCGATCCGGTATGCCGCCCCGTAGCTCTCCGAAGCCTTCTGGTAAAAGCCGGTGTTCAGGTAGACGTTTCCGATCCCGTTCAGCGTGCGTCCTTCAAGGAACGGATCTTTTACGCGGCGGAACCCCCGCAGCGCCGCCTCATAGTGGCGCAGCGCCTGCGCGGAATCACCGGCGGCCACCAGCGCGATGCCCAGTTCGCGGTTGGCGACAGCTTCGTAGCGCAGGTCGTTCGCCGCCTCGATTAACTTGAGAGCGCCGGTGCCCAGTTCGACCGCCTTGCGCGGGTCGCTGCGCAGCACCAGCCGCGCCAGCCCCAGCTTTGCCCGGCCCATCCCGAGCGGCTGCTTGAGCGCCTCGAATTCCTCAAACAACGCCTGGTAGCGGCGGCCGGCCTCTTCCGGAGACAGGCGTGATTCTTCAGCTTCTGTCTGCTTTAACCTTTCGTCGGCGCTGGGCTGCTTCTCCTGGCTGTTGTCCTCGACCCGTGCCTGGCCGCTGCGAATAGCCGCACCGCTCCGCGGTCCTGCGGACAAGCAGACCGACAACAGCGCCGTCAGAACTGAAACAACGAAGAATGTGCAACCGGGCATGATCTCACCCCTCCCCGGCTGCTACGCACTGAATCGCGCGGGAGCATTCGTACGTGTTAGTTGTGACGCCGGGCAGATGCCGAGAGGATACCTTATTGCAGCAACGCGTCGCCAGGAGAAATCGTCACCGGACGCGAATCAATGCCCACCGCATCGGTGGAATGAATGCGCGGAGCAAGCGCCGGTGCGGCCTTCAGCGCTTCAGCCGCGTTCGCCTCCACCCAGCCGAGTAGCAGCCGGCTGCCGCGCGGGATGGTGATTCCGTCCAGCCAGGCAATGGCCAGCATGCCCGGCACCCCGGTGTCCACCAGAGACGGTGTGCCGGCCTCGCCGGCGACGAACCGCGCCGTTTGCCCGCCACCGAGCCCGGAGAATGCCACGCTCAGCCCGGCTAGTTGCAGTTGCTGCGTGGCCTGCAAGTAAACCGGCACTCGCACGGCGCCGCCTTCGGCGGTCATCGGCGGGCCAAGCTGCAGGCGCCCGGCCGGCTCACCGGGCTGCACAGGCTGGAAGGCCTGTGCCACCAGCTCCTGGCCAGCCCCCGCCGGACATAGATTGCGCGAGGTGCGGATCGGCCGCGATGTGTCCACGCTGGTCACACGGCGAAGCGTGTAGATCAGATCGACCGTGTTCAGAGTCCCGTCGCCGCCGCGCACCGCCTCTGTGTCCTTCGGGAACGAGTCCATGGCGTCGAAACGATCCGAGCAGGCCCGCGGCCGGTAGCCGGGCACGCTGGTGACGGCGCGCAGCGCGTAAATCAGATCCAGGATCGTCAACTGGTTGTCGCCGAATTCGCCCGCCTCTTCTCGCAGCAAGTTAGCATGCGGGTCAGCGCCATACGGGAAGGTGTCGCCCACCACATACGCATTGGCCGCCAAAGCCGTGGCCTGGAACTGTACCGGCGAACCCGCCAGCGGATTGCCGCTGGCGTCGGCCGCCGTCGTGGTCACCGTGTAAACGCCCGGCACGCTGCCGAGCGTTAACGTCGCCTGGCACTGGCCGTTCACATCGGTGGTGCAGGAGCTGGGCGTCACGCTGGCCCCCGCCGCTCCCGGCGGTTGGCTGCTCAGCGCAAAACTCACCGCCACTCCGGCTACGCCGCTGCCCGCTGTATCCTTCACCCGCACCACCAACGCATTGGTCAGTGGTGTTCCCGGGGCTGCCCGCTGGCTGTCCCCACTCGTTTTTTCCAGCGACGCCGGTTGGCTGACGCTAATCGTGAACGTCAGCGGCAGCAGCGACGTGCCCGGGAAACCCGTCTCTTCCAAGTACGACCCCAACTGGTGGCCCCCGGTCATCCGGGTACACGCCGCCCCGTTGGTGGCTGTGTTGGCCGCTGCCACGCTCAGCGTCGCGTTCCCGCCCGAGGGCTGCGAACTGATCGAAAACGACACCGCCAGATCCGCCACCGCGTTGTTGAATTCATCGGTCACCGTGACGCAGATGGGCACCGGCAGCACGCTGCCCGGGGCCGCCGTCTGGTTGTCCCCGCTGCGCTTGATGGTCTTGGCCGGCACCGCCGGCTTGGCCGTGGCCAGCAGCGTCACCTGCTCGCTCCCC
>Ga0315280_10009263_pt1 | contig 12680 bp, 12 predicted proteins | sample YL17G06_40_MG_FD_203697 | JGI IMG/M metagenome (GOLD analysis project Ga0315280, IMG submission 203697) | Sediment microbial communities from Yellowstone Lake, YNP, Wyoming, USA - YL17G06_40 | ecosystem: Environmental > Aquatic > Freshwater > Lake > Sediment | place: USA: Wyoming | collected... | reverse complement strand
GCAGGCCTGAAGGCGGAATCAAAGCCCAAAGCCGAAAAAACCGTTCATAGCGCCATGCTTAAATTTCCCGGCGTGTTAAAGGAGATCGGCCTTTCGCCGCTTGGGAGCCAGAAGCTCTCGATTAAGCTAAAAGTCGATACTAACCCTCCGAGAGGGGGGCATGTTCAAAACCGGATTATCCAGAGGGTGTACGCTTTTAACGTGGCGCATTTTGACCTATCTTCAATGTTTGCCACCAAACTGCACGCTTGTTTTTACCGGACCTATGTAAAGGGCAGGGATTATTATGATTTTATCTGGTATATGGGTAACAAGGTGAAACCGAACTTTACTCTGTTAAATAACGCTATCGCCCAGACGCAAGGGCAGAATCCGGCTATTGATGAGGGAACTTTCAGGGAGTTCCTTCTGAAAGGCATAGAAAAGGTTGATTTCAAAGAGGCCCAAAAGGACGTGGAACGCTTCCTTGAGGATAAGAGCGAACTTCGCCTTTTTGACACCAAACTCATCAGGAGCAGCATTGAGTCGGTGTATTGAGAAGAAACTATGAGCGAAAAATAGAACCGGACGCTATTCGTCCCGGACGCTATTTTAAAACGATTCCTGCGATGATTCGAGGTTCAGGAGCTATGTAAGGATGGATGAGAGCCGATTGCCCTCAAGGCCAAAAACCCGTTACGGAAAATGGATGAGTGAGGAATACGTTCCTGGCTTGGTTTCGGTCATCATTCCCACTTACAATAGGGCCCATTTTCTCGTGGAGGCAATGGAATCGGTCCTGGGTCAGACCTATCGCCCCATTGAACTTATCGTTGTGGACGACGGCTCAACTGATAACACTCGAGAAATGGTGGAGGAATGGAGCCGAAAACGTCCCAGGAATAACGCATTCGAGCTCTGCTATTTTTACCAGGAAAATAATGGCCCTCAGGTCGCTCGCAACCTCGGCCTCATCGAATCCCGGGGTGAGTATATCCAGTTTTTGGATTCAGATGATTTGCTTTCCCCCGGGAAGCTATCCTGCCAGATCCCGGTGCTTTCTTCCTGCGGCTATCAAAACGCGGCTTACGGTCCATGGAGACATTTCGAAAAGGTCGGGGGAAAACTGGTGCTGTATGAACCCTACGGTTCGGTAGAAGGAAATGACCTGTTGAAGAAATGGATTGAAGGATGGTTCGTTGTACCTGCTTCGCTGCTTTGGAAGCGGGCAGATGTGAAAGGGATGGGACCTTGGGATGAAAGTCTGGCTGCTGGCGATGATGATGGGGAGTATAGCATGCGCTTTTTGGCTTATGGCGGGAAACTTATTTATTGCGATCAGGCATGGGTATATTATCGACAAAGCCCGAACTTTTCACTGGCTGGTGACCACGTGGGCAGTAGGAAGACGAGTAAGTCGATACGTTCCAGGATCCGGGTGGTACGCCGCCTCGAGAGATTTCTGGCCCATCAGGGCAGGTTAGATGAGGCCTATCGATACGCCCTTTCTTTCCGTTATTACGATATTGCAAGGTTCTTCACCCTTGGCCATAAGACACTTAGACAACTCTGCCTCAGGGAATTTAAAAGGCTTTCGCCCGATGGACTATTGCCTCGGACCTTACGGCACCGTGTGCTGACGAGATTATTTGGTTTTTTTCTTACGCAGAAACTTCGGCTTTTTATTCGTGGGGTAGTAGGTCTACGTGCCCATTTACCCGTGGCGTCAGTTAAGACCGTCGAAGAGTTGATGACATTTGATGAGCGAATGTTTACCCGGTGAAGAGTTTTTCGATGACCATACCAGAAGCTTCAGATTTTTCGGATCTCAGGACTGAGAGATTGATGCCATTGCTTACTAAGCAAAATTTACCAAACTCCCGATTGAGATTGACTTGGTTTCTTGTCTTTTTCTTATTCACCGTGTTCTTTTTCTTTGATGGGCACAACGTTTTTCGAACTATTCAGGAGGGCCTAACCATAGAGCAAACCGCAGCCCGCGTAGAGGAGGGTGGGATAGAGCGCCGCATCAGCCTTCTTAGCCTTTTTGGCTTTGGAATAATTACCCTTATGCGAAAGAATCGAAAACGCCTCCAGATAAACGGCTTCCTCAGCTGGCTTATTCTCTTTTTCTTAGCCTTAGCATTCTTCAGCCTGGCCTGGACAAATGATATCTTCCTCACATTCAGGAAGGTGGTGGTACTTGGGATGTTCTCTCTGGCCGCTCTTGCTGTTGCCGAACGTTTCTCTGTCCGCGACGTAAACTTGATTGCATTTTGCGTTCCAGCGGGCTACCTGCTTCTGGGTCTCGCTGCTGAAATCGGGCTGGGCACATTTCACCCCTTAGCGCAGAGTTATCGCTTCGCCGGAACGCTTCACCCAAACCAACAGGGTATAAATTGTGCCTTGCTTGTCCTTAGCTCGTTCTGTCTTATGGAAAACGGGAAGCGTGGCCGAGGTTTCTTCCTCACAATAGCACTCGTTGGGCTTGTTTTTCTCATCCTCACAAAGTCCAGGACATCTTTTGAAAGCACCATAGTTGCCCTCTTTGTCTACGGTAGCCTGGTATTGTCTAGGCCACGCAAGTTTGCCTTGTTCCTTTCTATCACTATCGCTTTCTGTTTGCTTCTCCTTATTGTTGGTGACAACCTCTTCCCAGCCCTGCAACGTGGCATTTTGCTTGGTCGAGAAGGCGATCCCGACTCAATTTTTTCGCTGACGCAGCGGGTTCCGCTTTGGAAGGAATGTCTTGAGTATCTCGTCGAACGCCCACTTCAAGGTTATGGGTATGGTGGTTTCTGGACTCCGCAGCATATACTCAAGCTTTCGGGTGAGCAGGGATGGGGTTTTGCTGAGGCTCACTCTGGGTATCTTGAAATCGCTCTTGGCTTAGGGTTAGTCGGTGCAGTGACTTATGTGCTGATACTCATTGTCGGAATGAGACGCTCTTTCATCTTGCATAGAGCGTCCCCCAGTACTGGCCATGCCTTTTTTGCAGTCCTGCTCATCTTTTGTCTATTTGAGAATGTACTGGAGTCAGCCGTTGTCAGCCCTACAATGCTGGCCTTTATGAGTATGGTGGCGCTGGCGCACTTGGCATTAATAGACTCATATGAAAAAAACCAAAGAATCAATTTGGCCAAGAATAAACAAAGACTATGACCAAGCTAAAAGTGATCATGGTTGTTGGTGATTATCCGCCTATCATCAGTGGAGTGGGTGATCCTGCTGCATTGCTGTCAAGGGCACTTACAGCAAATGGTATCAAGGTTACAATTATTACGACGCGAGTACCTAGCTTACCTCCTTACGAATTATCAGAAGGGATAGAAATATTTCGCGTTGTTCGGGGATGGTTTTTCTCAGATGTACGAAATATCCTCAGACTTATCGACAAAAATAGACCTGCAACAATTGTTCATATACACTATCACTGCCCATTGACCTACGGTAGAAAGCCTATGATTAACCTGCTCCCCGCAATTATAAGGATTTTACGCCCATGCTCTCGTGTAGTGGTAACCCACCATGATTTTAATACAGTATCACTTCGATGGAAAGCTCGCGTTATGCCAATGCTACTGGCTCCGCATGGGGTAATTGTTGTAAACTCAAAAGACTACTATCTTCTAAATTCTTGGCTCAATTTGATTAAAGTTCGAAGCGTATTTATTCCGCCTACCTCTAATATACCACTTGTACCAGATGATTTGGAAGCTCAGGTTAAATTGAAAAAGGAATATGGCATTAAGGCGGACGAAGTTATTATTGCTTTTTTTGGTGGCATACGTCCAGATAAGGGATTTGATTATTTACTAAATGCAGTCAGAGAGTTAAATTCAAAAGGTCTTGCGGTTCGACTTCTTGTCATTGGTGGCTTTGAATACCCAACCGAAGCTTCTTCCCCCTATGCACATGCTGTTCGTAAAGAATTAGAACTTGGTGAATCAGAACAAAGTGTTATTTTAGCCCGGCCGAAATATCCAGAATCGGTTTCGCGTCTATTTAAAATTGCTGATTTGGCTGTGTTTCCTTTTATAAATGGAGCAAGAGAAAATAACGGAAGTTTGCTTGCTGCACTTATCAACAGGGTGCCAGTAATAACAACTCGGGGGCTATTTACCCCACCTGATTTCGAAAGAGATTACGGTGTAGAAACTGTGCCAGCAGGTGATTACCATGTTCTTTTACAACGCATAAAAAAATTCACTGCATCACCTGAATACCGTATGGAACTCCGTTCTCGCGTACTTAAAGCACGCCAGAAGCTGATGTCATGGGAACAGATATCTTTACAAACTATGTCCTTTTATTTCTCTTTGTTCAACGAAAGTAAATAAGATATTTTGTCTTAACCAACACATTGACAATGACTACTTTGCTTATTAGAAAAAGAGAAGATGGAGGGTATTCAATATTAAAAATATTATCTTTCTTCTACGACTGATTTCTCACTCAGATATTCAGTGAGCTGATGTATAAGAATTGCATTGGAGTACCCTATAAGTTTAGGTTAAGGCCCATTAACTTTTCGACTTTTGTCCGAGTCAAGGCGATTAACAAAAAGGATTGGCTTCAGAAATAATAGGTTATTAGATGAATGTTGTCCAAATTGTTAATTATCACAGATATGGAGGAGGCTTAGACAATCATGTAAATATCTTAATTAATCTTTTAAGAAAAAGAGGGATTAATGTCTCTGTTGTAGCACGCGATAGCCGTTTACTTGGTAAAGGTCTAAAGTCAAAAGTACATGCCTTTCTGAGTGGCATTTATTCATTTTCGGCCATGAAAGAAATAACTCATATTTTACAAAATTACTCAATGGATGTAGTGCATGTTCATGAGGTCTATCCGTTAATATCGCCGTGGGTTTTGAAAGCCTGTCGTAAGGCTGGGGTTCCTGTAGTTTTCACCTGTCACGACTATCGATTAACGTGTCCTGTAGGCTTTCATTTTCATAATGGCAGGGTTTGCAAAAAATGTATGGACGGACACGAGTATTGGTGCGTTGTAAACAATTGTCGTGGGAATATTTTTGAGAGTTTGGCTTATGCTTTTCGGAGCGTTGTGGCAAGAAGGTGTAGACTCTTTGAGGAAAACGTGGCGGTATTTATTACCGCGACCCAATTTGTCAAACATTGGCTTATTGAGGCTGGGTTTTGTGAAAATAAAATCACTGTTATACCCTGTGTGGTGGATATTCAGGATTTGGATCTCTATCAGCCCGGTGGAGAATATGTGGCCTATGTAGGACGTATCAGTGCTGAGAAAGGTATTGATACGCTTATAGCGGCTGCACAACAACGAGAATTGCCGGTGAAAGTGGCTGGCGATTATACAGGAATGCCTGAACTTGTAAAAATGGCGCCGAGACATGTGCAATTTGTTGGACAATTGAGCCGAAGCGATTTGGTTGGATTCTTGCGAAACGCGCGTTTTTTAGTAGCACCGAGTGTTTGGCCAGAAGCTTTTGGTATGGTAGTAGCGGAGGCAATGGGATATGGGCTGCCCGTGATTGCTTCAAGAATAGGAGGACTGCCAGAAGTGGTTGAAGAAGGTGTGACGGGATTACTCTTCGAACCTGGAAATGCTGAGGACTTGGCTAAGAAAATGACATTCCTTTGGGAAAATCCTCAACTGTGTAGGCAGATGGGTCAAGCAGGGAGAGAAAAGAAAATCCATGAATATACCGAAGCAAGCTATTACAATCGATTACTGGCCGTATATGAGGAGGCTATTAAAAATTTTGAGGCTCGGAATAGGGAAACCACACTTCCCAATGGGTCAGTGAACGCAAAATAGCTGCTGCGCCCCGGGGTAGAAGATATTGATTATGGTTAGCGATAAATATTTCACCATTAGTATCGATGACGGTAATCCTACAGACCAGAAGACTGCAGAACTGTTAAACAAATATGACCTAAAAGCTATCTTCTACATCCCTGACAACCCCCCCCCCAAAGAAGGCCGTGAAGGGATCCGGCATCAAACGCATTGCAAAATTGTGTGAAAATGGTGGGCAAACATACAATCGTAAAGCGAATAAGGGCGTTTCAGAGAATGAAGTCAAGAGGGAAATTGTGGATGGGAAGGACTGGCTTGAACAGCTGCTTGGCAAACGAGTAATTTCCTTTTGTATGCCTAGTGGAAAATTTAAAGCAAGGATAGTGCAATGTTTTTGTGGTGATGACCTGTGTTATGCCAAAGATCTTTAAAGCCCGCACCGAAGGTGCGATATATTCAGTATTTTATGTCACAATAGAATAGCACATGATATAAGAGAACTCGTTAAGAGGATTCCTTAGCAGGAGGACAAAAAATATATATGATACGAGTATTAATAACAGGTGTGGCAGGTTTTATCGGATCACATGTGGCCGATCACTGTTTGAAATTAGGATTTGAAGTGATAGGAGTAGATGATCTATCGGGAGGATTTGTCGAGAATATCCCGTCGAAGGTAAAATTCCGGCAAGGAACGGTCACAGACTCAACTTGGGTCACAGGCCTTTGGAAAGACGGAGATTTTGATTATGTCTATCATTTAGCGGCCTATGCCGCTGAGGGGTTGAGTCATTTTATTCGACGATTTAATTATAATACTAATTTGCTTGGATCAATTAATCTAATTAATCAATCGATTTTACACCATGCACAATGTTTTGTTTTTACGTCATCAATAGCAGTTTATGGAGCAAATCAGACGCCCATGACAGAAGACATGACACCTCAACCAGAAGATCCCTATGGGATTTCTAAATATTCGGTGGAACTAGATCTTGCTGCAGCCCATAAAATATTTGGTTTACCTTATATCATATTTCGCCCTCATAACGTTTACGGTGAGCGTCAGAACATTGCTGATAAATACCGCAATGTAATTGGAATATTTATGAACCAAGTCATGAAAGGTGAGCCAATGACGATTTTTGGCAATGGCTTGCAAACACGCGCATTCTCGCATATAGATGACGTGGCCCCGATCATTGCACGTGCGCCATTGATGAAGGAAGCATACCAACAGGTTTTCAACATTGGTGCAGATCAACCATATACAGTTATTGATTTAGCAAAGGAGGTTGCCAATGCATTTGGTGTTAAACTAAATGTTACTTGTCTTCCTGCTCGGAAGGAAGTGATACACGCATTTGCCTCACATGAACGAGTCCGGCGCATTTTTAATACTCCCAACTCAATCCCTCTAACAGTGGGAATTTCTCGTATGGCTCGTTGGGTGCAAACTCGCGGGCCGATGACACCGGTTGAATTCAATAACATTGAGGTACCCATAAACCTACCCCCTTCGTGGAGGAAAGAATCCATATGACAATCAAGGTAAGTGTATACGTAACGACATGTAATCGGGCGCGTTTGTTGGATCGAACCCTCTCGTCTCTATCGGCTCACAGTCGCTTACCAATTATTTGTATATGCCAGGCAATGTGAACGTTGCAGTGGTTTTGGCTGAGGGCGAATATGTGGCTAAGTGGTACTTTGGGCAGCTGAAGACATTCGGCCGATGGTGCCCAAATAAAATGTGAGGATAGAGGTCCGTGAACCCGTATACATTCAAAATGGGAACCATCAACTGCTCTACGCATACGATTTCTCAGTTGATTGAAGAAGTGAAGCTGCTCCTAAACGATAAATCTCTACAACCGAGGTTATTATTGTATATAAATGCGCACATCTACAACTTAGCAAGTAAAGACCTGAACCTGCGGCAAATTATTAATAACGCACGTATCGTAACCGCTGATGGGATGTCCATTCCATGGGCATCGCCCCTATTTGGTGTAAAAATACCAGAACGGACCAACATGACAGAAGCCTTCCGGGCTTTCTTGCAAGCCGAAGATATTCCGGACAACATCGGGATTCTCATAGGAGTGACGGAGGAGGAAGGAAAAGTGGCTGCAAAAAATATCGAGAAAATGTCATCCCATTGTCGAATAGTGAAGACAGTTTCAGGTTTTTTAAGTAAAGAAGACTATCAGCAGTTTTTTTCATCGTTGAGCAACATTGATTTTATTTTCCTCGGAATGGGTACGCCCAAAACAGAAAAAATCAGTCAAATAGCGAGCGTCATGTGTCCCCAAGCCATTGTATGGGCAATCGGAGGGGGGACCATAAAAATTCTTGCTGGCACAATGAAAGAGGCCCCCATTTTTTGGCGGCGTGCCGGCTTGCAGTGGCTGCATCGTCTTTGCTGTGAACCCCACAACCTTTGGCGTCGATACCTGATTGGAAATCCAGTTTTCATATATAGAATATGTAAGGCCAGATTCCGCTTGCAGTAGGGAGAAACCTATACCAAGGAATAAAAATAGCCGCCCTATTTGTCCTTGGAGGGTATCTTGGAATTGAGCTTTTTGGTATGTCCCCGTCTCAGGCTTAATAGAAAAGAGAAAATGCGAAAGGATTTGGTTTGGAAAACGGTCCGCACAGCTTAGGCAGAAATATCCTTCGAGGAGGCGCTGCCCTGACGGTCTCACGTCTTACGAGCCGAGCCTTTGATCTCATTAGGATGTTGACTATCGCCAGATGGTTGGGTCCTCAAGAAATGGGCGTGTACGCAGTCGCAACCCTTGCTTTGACTGCGTTAGAACAGTTTTCTGAAACCGGTCTGCGTCAAGCTCTCATCCAACGCCAAGGAGATATCTCATCGTACAAGCTACCTGTTCGAACGGTACAGGCTGTGCGAGGAATCATCCTTGGGGCGATAGTTTTTGTCACTTCCCCATGGATTGCAGCTTTCTTCGATAGTCCCAAGTCGCAGCAGATACTACGCACAGTCGCCATTATTCCAGTAATACGTGGCTTAGAGCCGCTTTTTGTGACTCTTGCTCAGAAGGAGCTAAAATTTGCGCCAATTGTTATTCTACAAATCCTCGCCTCCATCGTAGGCCTGGCCATTGGACTCATTGCTGCTTACATTAGGCCCGATGCGTGGGCGTTAGTGCTTTCAAGTTTAAGTGTGGCGGTTGTTATGACTGCTGGAGCTCACCTTTTTTCAGACCGTCACGACTTGGGTTTGTCTTTTAATTGGCGGTCCTTGGATGATATCCGCAGTTTCGGATTCTGGATATTTGTTAATTCCATAGTTTCGTACATATTCATGAGGGGTGGCGACTGGATGATCGGCCGTCTTTTGGATGTTAAAGCATTGGCTCTTTATCAGATGGCATTCCTGATATGTTCAGTGACCACGACGGAAATAGGCGGAGTGGTGTCGCAATTGTCTTTTCCCGTGTTTAGCCACCTGCAGCATTACCGAGTGCGTTTTCAGGCAGCCTTCCGCCAGACGTTCGGGATAGTCTCCATCGTTACACTCGCCATGGCCGGACTCGTGTGTGCCTGTTCGCCGGACTTCTACCGCCTGGTGTTAGGCGAAAAATGGCTGGCCGCTCTTCCTCTCGTCATTCCCCTCACGATATGGGGTGTATGCTCGATGTTCGCGGGTATCTTCGCCGGAGTTTTCCAGGCTCTGGGCAGACCGAAGCTATGGACACAGACTGTCTTCTTCATGGTTTCCCTCCTTGCCGCCGGGATTTACCCTATGACTCATTGGTTGGGAGCCGTCGGAGTGGCCATCCTGATGGCCATCATTGGTGTGTTGATGCAGTTGGTTCGCTATAAAATCCTTGGCCGATTGCTAGGCCTGCCATTTACGAACGTGCTTCGGCATGTGGTTGCTCCAACCGTAGCGTGCATTGTGTCGGTTGTGATTACGACCCGAATCCGGAGTTTAATTCCGATGGCCAACCACCTGACCGGTTTAATAGTTTCTGCACTTAGTCTACTAAGTACGTATGCCCTTTGCCTGGGACTATGCAGTCGATGGATGGAACCCTCCCCTCGGGAATTGGTACTGCGCATTACAGCTTTATTTAAGTCCTCCGGTACCATTCCGGCCGGACCTTTGGAGAGAACTACCTTATGAACCACCTCTGTGTCGGATGCGGCATCTGCGCGGCTCTCTGTCCTCAGGGAAGTATTCAAATGGAATTCTCTCCGGTGCATGGATTTTTCCTTCCGTCCAGGAGTATGGATCAATGCGATACAGCATGCGGTTTCTGCGAGCGCGTATGCCCGTTCGTGCCGGAGAATTCGGATACTGCCGAAATCAGCCGCGGACTATTCGGATCATCTGAAGGTATCCGGCATGATGATGTCCTAGGCTACTTTCATGGGACCTTCGCGGGCTATTCGGAGGAACATCGCATGACGAGTGCCTCAGGCGGTCTTGTCACGTGGCTGCTTGAGACCTTACTGGAGAGAGGAGAAATCGATGGTGCGCTGTGTGTAGGACCAGACTCGACTTCGCCTACCTTGTTCGGGTTCAGGCTGTGCCACACCAGGGACGATATCAGGTCCTGTGCCGGCTCATGTTACCAACCCGTTGACTTGAGTGGTGCATTGCGTGAACTTCTCTCTCGCAAAGGCAGCTATGCGGTCGTTGCCCTGCCCTGTGTTGCCCGCAGTCTTCGTCTGGCTATGCAGGCTAATCCACAACTCAGGCCACGCATCCGCTTCATTATTGGCTTGGTCTGCGGACAGATGAAGAGCAGACATTTCGTTGATTATTTGATCAAAAAACTAGGGGTTCAAGGAAACCCGTTGAATATCTGTTTTCGTCACAAGCGCCCGGATCGTCCGGCCAGTGATTTCGCGTTCCGATTCGCCTTGGGTAATGGTCATACTGCAGATGCGGGCTGGTCAGAATGTATCGCCCGTCCGTGGGGTGAGCGTTGGTTTACCTTGGAAGTTTGCGACTACTGTGATGATGTCTTTGCCGAATGTGCCGATGCAACGTTCATGGACGCCTGGCTCCCCGAGTACGTCCTCGATCCGCGAGGGCACAGCTTGGCGATCGTTAGGGCACTCAAACTCCTGAGCATAATCCTGCGTGAAGCACGCCTCTCCGGGATTTCGCTGGCGCCAATCGTAGTAGAAAAAGTCTGCGAAAGCCAGTTAGATGCAATACATCAAAAACGAACGCTGGCCATCCTCCATAAAAACCGATCCCGGAGCCCCGAGAGCCTTCCTATGATACGATCAGTGGATCGTAAACTGCGCCCTGACCACCAATGGGAAGCCTTGACAAAGGGCCGCATTCGAAGCATCACGCAGCACGGTATCGCTTCCGACGTTAAGACTTTGGAACGACGCGTGCGTTATCTTGCCACGCCGTGGACTATAGCGAATAAGTTGCTTATGGCCGCGCGACTGGTTCGCCAAATGGTAAGAGGTGAGCACTTTGAGTGATATGTCTGACAGACAACTCCGTTCCTTACTGGCGCGCCATCAGATGGCCTGAAGGAGAAGCATTCATGAAGATCGGCATTTTAACCTTTCATTGGGCTCATAACTACGGGGCTGTTTTACAGGCACATGGTCTATGCCAGGTATTGAGAAGGCTCGGTCATACCGTGCAGTTCATCGATTATGCGTCGGCCGGCATGAGGCTGCCTTGGTGGCAGGGCTGGGGCCTCCGCAGCGGTAATGTTATTGTCCGGACCGCGTGGCGTTTGAGATTTGACCGGTTTCATAGACGATACCTGCCGACAACCCGGCGTTGCCGGACCACAGAGCAATTGCGGGCGATTGCAGAGGACTTCGATGCCGTTATTGTTGGCAGCGACCAAGTGTGGAACGGCAATATTTTCGACGCATTTGATCCGGCATATTTTCTTGATTTCGTTGACAATTCAAGGTGTCGGAGGATTAGCTATGCAGCCTGCTTTGGCGAACCTCTGCAGCCCAAGGATACACTTGCAAAGGCGGGGCCGTTGCTGAGCCGTTTCGACTTTCTGTCGGTCCGCAATGAATTGAGCGCCGCAATCGTTCAAGACCTCTCGGGAAGGAATTCCGAAGTTGTCCTCGACCCGACAATGCTCCATGACTACAGCGAATTTCTTGGCCAGAGAGCAAAGCAAGATGGCTACATTGCCGCCTATAATCTCCCTCAAAAGCATCACGCTATCGGGCAGGAAGTGCTGCGCATAGTAAAGGAGAAGCTCGGGTTACCCGTCATCCTAATCGGAGCGAACACTCAGAACAAAAGGGTCGATAGATGGCTTGTATCTGCTGGTCCTGTGCAGTGGCTGCGGCTTCTGCAAGGGGCTTCCTTTATCTGCACAAACTCCTTCCACGGCACTATCTTTGCCGTCAAGTTCAAGAGGCCATATATTGCTTGGAGCGGAGACTCGCAAGGACAAGGAAGATTCAGGGGACGGGGACCGGTGCGAATCGAGAATTTCCTCGCAACTTGCGGACTGGAAAATCGTCTTGTTATTGCCCCCGATGCCACGGAGATTCAGGGACTGGTAGACGATACCATTGATTATGACGCTGTTTCAAAACGCATTTCCCCATGCATTTCCCGTTCCTTGGCGTTTCTCAAGAGGGCTCTCACATCATAACCTATGGAGTTGCCCGTCTTACATCCCTGTTCAATAATGAAGTCTACATCATACGGGACAAATTGCGGACGGGTTCATATTTCGTTCCTCAAAGTGCCAGAACTCATGTGACAAAACACTATAACGTAAATCCAAACGCGGAGAAAATAAAGGAGATCTACGATAATTTTCTCCTAACGTTCAATGGGTAAGACTTCAATATATTTGGGCTGATTCAATTTGCGTATCCAATATTACTTCTATCTGGAACTTCCGTGTCCAATGTGTTTACCG
>Ga0315280_10009262_pt1 | contig 12680 bp, 16 predicted proteins | sample YL17G06_40_MG_FD_203697 | JGI IMG/M metagenome (GOLD analysis project Ga0315280, IMG submission 203697) | Sediment microbial communities from Yellowstone Lake, YNP, Wyoming, USA - YL17G06_40 | ecosystem: Environmental > Aquatic > Freshwater > Lake > Sediment | place: USA: Wyoming | collected... | reverse complement strand
AAGATTTACGAGCCAGAACCTATACCCACCGCTCCATAGGTCCAAATAGGTCTCCGGGTATCTGGTCAACATAAGTGAATAGCAATATATAGTGCGAGGCTAGGCGGGCTATTTCACGCCGTTTTTGAATATTCGTAGCCTTAACAAACGGCGAACAGCAAAATTTGTCACATAGAGCAGGGTCAGACCAGCCAAAGAGTATAAAATCATCTGAAACGGCTCCAATACCACATTAGCCCCAACAACTATACCTAAAGAAATATATATGCCATCCCAAACCAGGCTGGACAGCAAAACCCCTAGCGAAAGCGTTTTTAACTGCCTCTTGGCGCCCAATATCAACGTTATCGGGATTCGAAGCCAGACCAACCGCCCCAGGGCTACTGAAAACGGCGATAAAAAGTTTATTCTGCGGAAGAAGTTGACCGTTGTTGAATTGTCCTCGGCCAGCTTCTCGGATACGCTAGCTTCAAAATGTTTGTTATAAAATTTGATTATGGGCATGCTGCCGAATCTGCCGAGATAAGATAGCGTAAATCCTCCTGCCTGCCGGCCGACCTGAGCTACCAGCCACAACAGCAACAGGTCGATAAGTGGAATTACACCGGTGCCGAAGTTGTATCCGGATAGCAGCCAGATGGTCTCAAGTAGATATGGGATACATATGCCAAACTCACCGATAAAACAGATAATAAACAGAAAAACTACCAGCGTTGGGCTAAAAGTGCCGGCTAAGTTAAAGGCTTGCTGAAAAAGAGCTTCCAGGTTCATCCAAGTACCTAATTATTATATGCCGGTACATCAAGAAGCTCAGGGACTGTTACGAACCTGTATCCTCGGGCTTGTAATTCCTTTATAATCAGGGGTAAAGCCTCAACTGTGAGACTTTTATCAGATTTGCTGGAATCATGGGATGTTCCGTATCCATCGTGCAAAAGTATTATTTCCCCAAGTTTAGTTTTTCTGACAATTTCCTGCGCCAGCGATGACGCCGATGCCCCATTTAATTCATTGGTTGAATCGCTCCATGTTACCTCAACCAAACCCAGTTCTTTAATCTTTTCCAGTTCCCACGGACTCTTCTTTCCATGTGGCGGGCGATAAAGATGAGGACTGACACCAACAGTATTGAATATGGCCTCTTCTGCCATTGTCAAGTCTTTGGCACCGTACCTGGTGAGGGCATGGTTAGCATTATGAGAATATGAATGGTTGCCCAAGACATGTCCTTCAGCTACGATGCGTCTGGCTGTCTCCGGATAAAGCTCGACATTTTCTCCGATGACAAAAAAGGTTGCCTTAACATTATAGCCATCAAGGATATCGAGGATTTCTGAGGTATACGGCTCATTGGGGCCATCATCAAAAGTTAAGGCAACGACCTTATCTGGGCAATTTCCTTTAAAATAAACCTTCCCAAAAACTGGCGATGTCGGTATAAAGTACCCATCTGCAATAAGAAGGACGATTGGCACTCCCACTGCTAATAGGCTGGTCGCGATCCGCCTTAAGGTTGTTCTGGTAGTGAATTCTTGCAAGCTATCCATATAATACCTGCAAATATACACACCCCAGCTGATGATATGAACTGCAGCTTCCAGCAGACAAAGAACGAGAGGTTTCCCCACGGCTCGCGATGAAGTTAGTACGTACAAGTTTGGGTCATATGAAACCTTTCCCATTTTGCTTAATCGGCTTGAAATACCATGCTGGTCAGCCGAATAAGACAGACCGATGTAGCCGTTCCCTTTCAGAAAGGCCCAACTGCGGAAGGCAAAAGTTGCTCCTGAGATAAGCATCGGCCTGCCCAAAAGCGCTACGGCCAGCCTGTTGGTACAATCTCTCACCAAATATTCAAACTTTGCCCAGGATGGAGGGTCTCTATATATAAACCTGCCGGAGATAGCCACAGTCTCGGCATGCGAAGAAAAATAGTCTGCTATCGTTATCAGCCAGTCCCTGGGATAGACCGTATCGGCATCTGCCTGGACAATTATGTCGCCGCTGGCAGCGTCAGTTCCGACTTGCCTAGCATAAAACACACTTCGCCTCTCGGAACAATGGACAACCTTGGCCCCAGAGTCTCTGGCAATATTAGCAGTGTTATCGGTGCTGCCATTGTCAGCTACAATGATTTCATATTTACCTTTGTAATCCTGATTCCTCAAGGACTCAAGGCAGTCAGGTAACAATTTCTCTTCATTTAAGGCCGGGATAACAACGCTTATCATAACCCCTCAACGACGTAAAGCAGCTTTTATGTTGTCGGGAGATTTTATTCGTCATCAAGCAGGTTGTCAAGTTAAAAGGGCAGAATTTCACTTTATAACTCTTGACATGATAATCCTGCTATGGCATTATATGCGTAATTGCGAATTTAAGAATATAATTTGAGTGAGTTTACTGATGCGAGAGTTAGTCAAGGCCTTTAAGGCCCTTTCCGACGAGACCAGGCTGAGGATTTTGGATTTCCCCAAGTAACACAGCTTTAGCTTCATCGCAATTTAACGCTGATGAGAGGCCTAGAAGCTACTTGACAACCTCAGCATAAATATATTAGTATATTATCAGATACTTATATGTATATGAATCTTTTGAAGCTGTTAGAGGACAATACGGAGGAGCAAGCATCACTGTTCAATGCGCTTGCCGACCCTACTCGACTCAAGATTGTGAAGTTGCTCTGTCAGCAGCAGATACCGGATGCCCTATGTGTAAACGCTCTAGCTAGCCTTCTAGGGGTCAGCCAGTCTGCTGTTTCCCAGCATCTGCGCCTGCTTAAAGCTATCGGACTGGTAAAAGGGGAGAGGCGCGGCTATCACGTCCATTATTCTATTGACCATGACAGGATGCAGCGGTACCGTGAATTGGTTCTTTCGGCATTGGATATGAGTAAACCGATTCAAGAAGAATTATGCCAAAGCCATTCTCCAGAGTAGATGATATAGGCGAAATAAAAATGAGCGATGACCCCGCAATACTGGTAAACGACCTGACCAAATTCTACGGGCAGCTTTTAGCTTTAGACGACATCAGTTTTGAGGTAAAGAGCGGTGAATGCTTCGGCTTTCTGGGGCCGAATGGCGCCGGCAAGACAACCACTGTCAGGATTTTGACCGGCGTCATGAGAGCAGATGAGGGGAAGGCTTCAATCTCGGGATACGAGGCCGGAAGCCTGAAGGCCAAGCAACTGGCCGGCGTTGTTCCGGAAATGGCAAATGCCTATGCTGACCTATCAGCCTGGAATAACCTTATGCTGATGTCGGAACTCTATGGCGTTCCCACCAGCGAGGCAAGAGGAAGAACCGCTGACTTGCTGAGCAAGGTCGGCCTTCTACCCAGGAAAGATGAACTGGTAAAAGCGTATTCCAAGGGCATGAAGCAACGCCTTATTCTATGCATGGCGCTTATTAGCGACCCTGATGTGTTATTCCTGGATGAACCGACTTCTGGCCTGGACGTACAGAGCGCGCGCCTCATCAAAGACCTCCTGCGGAGCCTCAATAGCCAGCGGAAAACCATATTTCTTACTACCCATGACATGGACGAGGCCAACCAGCTCTGCGACCGTGTAGCCATCATCAACAAAGGAAAGATAGCAGCCATCGATGCCCCGGAAAAGCTGAGGATAGGTATGAGCGGAATGCATTCAGTTGAAGTCAGTTTTAGTGATTCCATAAGCCCCGAAATCCTGGCAAATGTTCCAGGCGTGAAGTCTATCAACAAGCTCGGAGATAAGTACCGGCTTTTTACCGACAACCCCGGAGAGCTGGTAGTTTCGCTGGTCAAGCACTCGGATGCCGTTGGTCTAAAGATAATATCTCTCAACATACTGGCACCTTCGCTGGAAGATGCCTTTGTGGCTCTCACAGAGGAAGGAGCTAAGGACGCCTAATATGAGAACGGTAATTGAGCAGTTGCGCCGCGCTCTGGCGATAGCGCGCAAGGATATGCGTATTTACTATTACAAAGGCCCGGTAGTCATCTTCGGGGTTCTCTTCCCCGTCTTCCTGTTTCTGGCTTTCATGATCGGCAGGCACATGTCGGTTGATTTCATGATACCCGGTCTGCTGGGTATGATTCTATTCTTCACTGCCACTTCGATATCGCCAATAGTGATTCCCTGGGAAGCACAGGCAAGAACATTGGAGCGGCTGATGTCCTGCCCTGTAAAGGCAGAGACCATTATATTTGGGGATATCATGGCCTCCTTTATCTTCGGATTGGGTATTTCCCTGGTGCCCATTGTGCTAGGCCTTTTCCTGGGGGTTACTATATCCAGCCCCTTTATTTTCGCCCTGGCAATTATCCTGGCGGCCTTCTGCTTTGCTTCGCTGGGCAATGTCTTCTCCATTCCACCTACAAATCTCCCATCCACGGTCAACATGATCGCCTCAGTGGTCAAGTTCCCAGTTGTCTTCATCAGCGGCGTCTTTATCCCGCTGGATGAATTGCCTGCCTGGGGGCAGGGAATTGCCTACATCTCACCCCTGACCTATTTCACTGACATTGCCCGCGGTTGTATTCAGGGTCAGGGACACCTACCGCTTGCCGTTGACTTCGGTGTCCTAATTGCCTTCACAGTGCTATTTCTTCTGGTAGCTATGAAAATGCACCAGAAGACAATGCCCAGGAGAATATGACATAGATTTGCAGTATACATGTAGGACTTCGAGCTGATGTAGGGACAAAAGGTCGATATTAGCCAATTTATAGAATCTAAACCTATGGATAGAGTCAAGATATATATTCAGAGAGGAACACTTCAGCAGTATAGCATTGCTCTTTACACATTCTTCATAAAATCTTCACACTTGTCTGTTATACTACAAAGAAGTGCCTAAAATACGTAGAAATCGTGAATCAAAGCCGATATTACAGACATAATAGATATACAGAAGGTGGTTGCTAATCTCAGTTCAAAATCCCCCAATAAGCAGACCCACACAGTCTTTTCGTGGAGTCAAACTATCAGAGACTGCTTGTGGATTGTAGGTCTGGCTATTATATTGGGTGGGGCGTTGAATTATACGTTATTGCTTGATGCTATTGACGGCAAGTTGATAGCTGAAATTCAACAAAAGCAGCTGGTGGAGTTAAGACAGAAAGCTGAGCAACTGTACCCGGGCATTTCTTTCATTGACCTTGTCTCAGCTAAGAAACTCTACGATGATAAGATTGCTCTATTCCTGGATGCCAGAACCGCACCAGAATACCAGAGAGAACATATCTCTGGCGCCATTAACCTGCCAATCAGAGCACTCGTACTGGGCGATATTGAAATAAATAATGTATTACCCGATAAGGGTGCACTTTTGATTACGTACTGTGATGGTGGCGAATGTGATATCGGATTGGAATTGGCGAAAGAGTTATCTAAACGCGGATACAATAATATTTTTGTATTAGGAGAAGGGTATCCAGGCTGGGAAAATGCTGGTTACCCGATGGAAAGACCAGAACAGCGATCATGCAACTATTACATAATGACTACCTACATTTAGCAGTTCGTCTATTGATAGGTGGCTTATTTCTCTATGCCGGCTCACCCAAAATTCTGGATACGATGGGATTTGCCGCATCTATTTACAACTATAAGCTTTTCCCGTCTCCAATAATAGGCTTGACGGCTGCTTTTATTCCCTGGGTGGAAGTCTTAGCAGGTCTCGCCCTGATCCTAGGAGTGAAAGTCCGAGGGGCATCCCTGCTTATCTCTGTTTTACTCGTGGTATTTCTCATTCTTGCCGCAATTAGTGCCATACGCGGTCTTGATATAGATTGCGGTTGTTTCAGCGGAGTTGAGAGAAAGGCTAACTGGCTGGCAATCTTCGAGGATCTTACCCTATTGGGATGCTCATTTTTCATCTTCTACTTCGATCGTCTCAGGGTTTCGCCAATTGCACTTATTAAAAAGCGGAACAACCCAGATAAGAAAGAGGCACTACAATGAGAATCACGTTATTTGTAAGTTTACTGAAAGTATGTTTTATAGTATTAATAATAATTGGGCTAGCAAGCACGGCTGCCTGCTCTCCCCCCACATCACAGGAATCACCAGCTAATCAGCCTGGTTCTAACCAAACTACCAGCAGTAATCCAGTTCAACAGAGCAATTCGCCAAAAACAAACAATCAATTCGACGATAATTCGACTAAAAACGGTGAGCCCTCTTCTGCATCTGCTGGCAGCGAATCAGCGGCTGGTGCTGGAGGGAGCACTACAAAAGCACAAGTTGGAATATTAACCGCTAGAGAATTGGCTGATAAGCTTTCATCAGGCGAAAAATTAATTATTATTGATGTTAACCCCATCTCACAATATAAAGACGGGCATATCAGAGGTGCTATCTGGGGAGATAGTAAACTTCTACGTACTGAGACTGAAGCCTACCTTAATCGACTTGGCATAAAAAAGACCGATGCTATTGTCTTGGTCTGCGAAATAGGTAACAGGAGCGCTAACACTGTCCCCTTTCTGTCCAAAGCGGGTTATCAAGAAGTCTACAACCTTAAGGAAGGAAATCTCGGCTGGATTCGCGCTGGATTCGATTTGATTCGAGAATAAATACAATATGAGACTGCTGAAATACGAGAAGGAAGAGCAGGACATGAAACAGAACCGCAGGAAGCACAGCCCATCATTTAAAGCCAAGGTAGCCCTGGAAGCACTAAAGGGTGAGGAGACGGTAGCCGAACTGGCCAGCCGATTGGAGGTTCATCCAAGCCAGATTCGTGTCTGGAAGAAGTCAGGTCATTAACATAATCCATGCGGAGGAGGAAAATGCTATTTTCACTAGTCTGGAAAGAGTTCACCAGGAGAAAATCAAGAGCCCTTTTATCTATGGTGGGGATAATCTTTAGCATCACCCTTCTTGTGGCGGTAATATCTATCTCTAAAGAGGTGCAGGAAGTAGCCAGAAAACCGTTAGAGTCGGCAGGTGCCGATATGTTAGTACAAAAGCATGGTGAGCCGTGCGCATTTAGCATCATCAAGCTGCCGGCCAATCTCAATCCTATGCCAGCCGAGGCTATTGAGATGATAGAAAGCTACGAGGATGTAAGCTTGGTTGCCGGGGTACTTGAGTTCCAGGCCTTTGAAGGAGGGGTTCCCACTATAGTCACTGGACTCGATCCGGAAAAGACCGAAATAGGTCCTATTAAGCCCACCACCGAAAAAGGAGCATGCTGTGAGATCATCCAAGGTAGATACCTTGAAAAAGACGATACTTATGCCGCTGTAGTAAGTGAAAGTTTTGCCTCCGATAAAAATCTCACAATCGGCTCTAAACTCAACTTGGCAGATTATACCTTTACCACGGTAGGAATAATTAATACCGGGAGAATGGCTAGAATTGCCGGAGCAGAGGTGTTTATTCCGCTATCTACAGCCCAGATAATGGTAGACAAGGGGAAGATAGTGGACTCCATTTTCATAAAACTGAAGAGCACCGGTGACCCCAAGAAGGTGGAGAAGAGCATTATTGCTTACCTTGGTGAGGATACAGTTGTAACTACCAGTGCGGATATGCTGCAGCAGGTAGCTGGGCAGTCCACCTTGACTCAAAATATGGCCTCGGGCATATCCATCATCGTTGTTCTGATGGTGATGTTTTTGGTAAGCAGGTCAGCTCTTGCTTCGGTGACAGAAAGGACACGAGAGATAGGTATTATGAAAGCGGTCGGCTGGACAGACAGAAATGTGGCTGACTTAATAGTAACAGAATATATATTGCAGGGATTAATAGGGGGAGGTGTTGGCTGCGCTTTAGGATCTTTAACTAGCTACCTATACTTGATGAACTCTAACCTGAGTATTCAAAGCCTTAGTTCTTATCCTGCCTGTGCTTCCAGTAGCCTACCCACGGAGCTTACGCTCTCATTCCATGTATCACCTCTCCTCATTCTCATTGCTCTGGGTATCTCGGCGGGAATCGGTGTCTTAGCTGGGTACCTTGCCTCAAGAAGAGCCGCCAGAAAGCAGCCGGCTGAAGCCTTAAGAAGTACATAAAAAGGAGAGATTCATGTTTGTTAATCTCGAAAAAGTTACCAAGACTTACCGTAAGGGGGAAAATGAGATAGCAGCAGTCAAGGACCTATCTTTTGAGATAGAAAGAGGAGCTTTCCTTTGCATTGCTGGTGTTTCAGGATCTGGTAAATCAACGCTTCTGGGCCTAATAGGTGGCTTGGATAAGCCAACTTCGGGGAATATCATCATTGATGGTGTCAACCTATCTGCACTAGATTCAGATGGCTTAGCCTTTTTTAGAAGAGAAAAGGTCGGATTTATATTCCAAACTTTTAATCTGATGCCTACTTTTACTGTTTTTGAGAATGTCATGCTTCCTCTAATGCCCATAAAATTTACGAAAGCGAAAGTAGAGGAGCGGGTTGCTTCCCTGTTAGAGAAGGTAGAAATGTTAGAGAGAAGAGGTCACTTTCCTGGTGAGCTTAGTGGAGGAGAACAGCAAAGAGTAGCCATAGCCAGGGCTTTAGTAAATAGCCCCCCCCTGCTTTTAGCTGATGAGCCTACGGGGCAGTTAGATACCAAAACCGGCGAGAGGATTGTTAATCTGTTAAAAGAGCTTAATCAACAAGAAGGTATTACCGTCATCATTGCTACCCATGATCCAAAACTTTTCTCTAAAGCAAAGGACGTTGTAACCTTGGAAGATGGAAGGATAAAAAACTAAGTTCCAAGCGGAGGTATTCTCATGAGAAGGGGAAAAATGTTTTATCGCTTTCTCCTGGTGTGCTTAGCTCTATCTCTAATGGTAGGTTGTACACCCTCCTCCACCACGCCCCCAGTAACAAGAGAACATCCTACTTCAGACACGTCTAAGGGTAAAGCAGTAGTAGAGATAAAAGCCTATCAAAATCTTGGGGCTGGCTGTCAATACGAGCTGGTGGAATTCTTAAAAGCGATGGAGAGGAGAGGGGAAATAAATCTTGAATTAATAGATTTTTCCACTCCGGTGGGTTTGGCCAGAACACAGAAAGACGGTCTTACCTGTGCCGGGATAGTTATCAATGGGGAGATGATATTTAATCTGGATGGTAGACTGGTAGCGTTTGCCCATCCTGAGGGTTATTCTTGGACCATGGAGGATTTATCAGAAGTAGTAAACAGAATACTGAATTTACCTACTTCCTATAAGAAGCAAGAGCCTGTGGAAATCCCAAAGGTACAAAACGAATCAGGGATAGTCGAGATAACGGCCTACTATGATACAGGCATGCAGCGTCTACCTCGAACAATTCGAACAGCGCGGATATTGCAGGACATAGCCAATAAATATAAAGATCGAGTTGCTATCCACATTGTTGATATCGCTACTGAAGAAGGTATTAAGCAATGGCAGACCTCAGGACTTATTTACTCAGGTCTCATTATCAATGGCAAAAATAGCTTTGAGGTAGAAGGTAAAGAGGTAAGGTTTATTTTTCCGGTAGACTACTACTGGACAGAAGAGGATTTAATAGCGGTTATTGAAAGCAGGTAGACCGGTCGCAGCACAGGAGCTACAGAGGAGCGGGCACTGGGTTATCTTGCATACAGCTTTTCAATTTCGTTGTGATTCTATTTGGAACTGCAGAGAGAAATTATAAAGATAAGGTTAACCATTCTGCAAACCAGTGGCGGCTATCGACAAAATTCACGAAATTTTTGCACAACCTTCACAATATATTCACATCTGTCTGCTAATATAGTTAGCAGAGCGACTGGTTGCTCAAGAATGAAAAAAGAAAGGAGGTGAGAAAGATATGAGCAAATTTAACAAGTCCCTGGTCATTGCTGTGCTAGTAGCTGTTATGGCATTGGCCACTATTGGTGGTGTGGCCTTGGCCCAGGATGATAAAGCGCCAACTCCAGCCTCTTCTCAGGAAATCTTCTTCGATAAGCTTGCCCAGAGATTAGGTGTCAATGTTGACGAGATCAAGGCTGCTTTTACTCAAGCTCGCGAAGATTACTTGAATGAGCAAGTAGCCCAGGGAAGGATCACCAGCGAACAGAAAAGCTTGTACTTGGAGCGTATGCAGCAGATGCAAGAGCAGGGCTGCGCCCTTGGTAATGGCTATCGCGGATGCGGAGCGAGCGCCAACGGCGGTTGCTTCGGTTGTCACGGTAACCTTGCCCCACCAGCGGTACAACCTCGAACACAGTAGTTGCATAATTTCCCGAGATCCATAGGTTAAAATGGCCATCAAAGAAAGAGGCGCTTGTCGTAGTGCCTCTTTCTTTGAGATAGGGGCTATATTAAAGAACTTACTACGGAGGTTATTCAAGCATGTATATTATTAGGAGAATATAACACTAGCTAGAATTTCTAAAGGAGCTAGAACAAGAATGGGAACAGAGCAGAAATATGACATCCGGGACTTTACGCACTTTGTCGCCGGGGATAAAAGCAAGAAAGATTTATTCAAGGGCAAGCACTTCAACGTGGCAGTCATATGCCTTGATAGCGGCTACGAGATACCGCCTCACGATGAGCCCTATGACGTTTTTTTCTATGTGGTATCGGGAAAAGGCATGTTCACCACAGGCCAGAAGCAGTGGGATACAGGCGCAGGCTCCATGGTCTTTGCCCCTGCTGGCGTAAGGGGCATAAAATGCACCGAGCGGCTCACTGTCCTGGGCATTCAACAGCCACACTAGTAACCTGTCCTTGAACCTACCCTTGACAAAAGACCTCTTTTGTGGCATTATATGCAAAGATACGCATATAGGGAAAGGATTTTAGAGATGCGAGAGTTAGTCAAGGCCTTTAAGGCCCTTTCCGACGAGACCAGGCTAAGGATTCTAAATCTGCTGCTGGAGCGGGAGTGCTGTGTCTGCGAGGTCATGCAGGCACTCAACATTTCCCAACCCCGCGCCTCGCGGAACCTGAGTGCCCTCTATGATGCAGGACTTCTAAAACTGAGGCGGGTAGGACTCTGGGCAGTATATTCAATAGATAAGGAAAGCCTAGGAGAATACTACGTAGATTTGATTGAGGCAGTCAGAAAAGGACTGGAAGGGAACGAAACAGCCTTGCTGGATAGACAACAGCTAAGAAGCGCCAAGAGAGTAGGACCGGGTTGTATTCCCAGAACACAACAGTAATTTTTTTGTTCGCATTAAATACGTATATGCGCATTTAGGAAAGGAGTCGTAACATCTCACTAGTTATTGAGCTTCTTAAAGGCGGCCTGGCTGCCCTCCAGGACTATATTCTGGCACACACCCTGACTTGTCTAGTGCCCGCTTTCTTTATTGCCGGTGCCGTCTATGCGCTCTTCCCCAAGGAGAAAATACTCCGTTATCTTGGTCCCAACTCACCGAAGTATATTTCTTACCCTATGTCGGCTGTGGCTGGATTGTGTCTGGCTGTTTGCTCCTGTACCGTCTTGCCATTGTTTGCCGGGATACGACGGAGTGGCGCAGGTTTAGGACCGGCAATTGCCTTTATGTACATTGCCCCGGCGACAAATATACTGGCTATTATCTACACTGGTAAGCTAATTGGGCTTGATTTTGCCCTTGCCCGAATTATCCTCTCTATCAGTTTTGCCTTCATAATCGGTGCCAGCATGTCTGCACTGTTTTCTGAAAGGTCAAATAAGAATGCAAGCGACCCGCCGTCTGGCCAGGCATTTGCCTTGGAAAGTAAGGCTACGTCTAACTGGCTCTGGGTGTTCTTTGTTCTTTTGGTAGCTATCTTGCTATGGGGAGCTTCTTCTCTGATAACCGTTACTGTTAAGATAATTGGACTGGTTGTCTTGCTAACGGCGCTAGTACTCATAGCCAGACATACCTTAAGTCGAGATGATGTGGTGAGGTGGATGCGGGAAACATGGTTTTTTGTCCGCACCATTGCCCCCCTGCTGCTCATCGGTGTCTTCGTGGCTGGGATGCTCAGAGTTGTCATCCCGGCTGACTTCGTCGGTAAATATTTCGGAAGTTCAACGGTGGGAGCAACGCTAGCAGCAGTTCTGTTCGGAGTCGTCATGTACTTCCCAACGCTGGTGGAGGTGCCCATGGCACGGATGTTCCTGGACCTGGGCATGGGGAAGGGGCCTTTGCTAGCTTACCTTTTAGCTGACCCGGTCATCTCTCTGCCCAGTATTCTGGTTGTCCGTAAGCTTATCGGAACTAAGAGAATCTTCTGGTACGTGGGCATAATAATAGTCTGCTGCACTGCCGCCGGACTGATATACGGCTTCGTCACTAGTTTATAACGCTTGAAATATTTTGAAAAAGCAAACTCAGTCTAAGGAGGGTTTCTATGGCAGAAGAAAAACATTGGGAAGAAGGGATGAAGACACACGAGAACATCATATTTTCCTGCTTCGGTGGTCTGTCCAACACAGGCATAACCAGCGCTCTAGCCAGCATGGAGGCTGTCAAAGAGCTTGGGCTTGAGAGGGTAGCTATTGGTTGTCTGGGGGCGCTGCCGCTTGGGGTGAAGCCGGTGATAGGCAAGACCAGAGCAGCGAAAAAGGTCATCACCGTGGACGGCTGTCCTTTTGAGTGTGCTAAGAAGACAGTGGAGCAATCCGGGTTCACGCCAACCAAAAGTATTGTCCTGGTCAGGGACATAGGGATGAAAAAGAAAGCTCTGCACGAAGACATCGGTGGTGACATTAAGACACTTATGGACTATGTTTCAGATGATGATGTACAAAAGGCGAAAGAGCTTA
>Ga0315280_10009258_pt1 | contig 12688 bp, 7 predicted proteins | sample YL17G06_40_MG_FD_203697 | JGI IMG/M metagenome (GOLD analysis project Ga0315280, IMG submission 203697) | Sediment microbial communities from Yellowstone Lake, YNP, Wyoming, USA - YL17G06_40 | ecosystem: Environmental > Aquatic > Freshwater > Lake > Sediment | place: USA: Wyoming | collected... | reverse complement strand
CGCCCGCCCGCAATGTAGCTCCACAGGACTTTGCCGGACGCCGCGTCCAAGGCGTGGACCGTGTGGGCGTCGACCGCGGCGACGAAGACCGTCCCATCCGAGACCACCGGGCTGCTGAGTTTCCCGCCCAGGTCCGCCTGCCATGCGGACTTCAACTCCGCGGGCACGGCGGCTTTCGTGGCCCCGCTGCGGGCCGCGTCGTGGCGGAAGGTGGGCCAGTCGTCGGAAAGCGGAGAGCCGAAAGCGGAAAGCATCGCCGCTCCAAACGCGGGGCCCTGCTCGATGCGGGGGCCTTCGTCCGCTTTCGGCTTTCCGCTTTCCGCTTTCCGCTGTGGAGCAAGCGCGTTCAGGCCGGTGAGCTTGGACTCGAGGTAGCAGCCGCAGGAATGGGGCGGGGCATAGACCAGGCCGTTGGCGGGCATGATCCCGTAGATGCAGCCGCCGCGGACCCAGTGGTTCGCCGTCCAGTGCTTGGCCGCGACGTCGATGAACTCAATGCCGGTCCGCGAGGTCAAAAGGTATTTCTCGGTCGCCTTGGCCCGGTAGCAGCGATGATGGAACCAGTAGGTCTCGACGTCGGGCGGGAACTGGACTTTCACTTCGCCGGTGTGCAGGTCGCGCCCGGTGAAGATGCCCGAGTCGGCCCCGTTGGCTATCTCGCCCGCCCAGGCGAGCCCTTGGACCACCAACAGGTCCTCCGGCGACGCATGGCCGGAGCGCGGGTGCTTGGCGCTCCAGAGGGTTTTGCCGTCGGCCAGCGACAGGGAGGTCATGGACCGGTCGCCGCCGGAGAAGAGCACCACGTCCTGGTAGACCACCAGCGTGGGCCCGAAGGATACCGGCATCGGCGTGCGCCGCGAAACGGGCGAGGACTCCCACAGCACGTGGCCATCTTTGCGGTCGAGGCAGATCACTTTCTCGCCGTCGTGGAAGAGCACGTGGCCGCGGTCGGCCGCCAGGGTCAGCGGGGCGATGGTTGCCCTTTTCTCCCACAGCAGCTTGCCCGTGTCGGCTTGGATCGCCATGATGCGGCGCGGCTGTTGGTCCCAGGGCCAGTCGCGGTTGGCCCGGTTGGTGCTGTCCCAAACGAAGGTATTCCGCTGTTTGTACTCGGGCCACTTGGACGCCGCCTGGCTCACCTGGACGAAGAGCACGCCGTCGGAATAGATGATCTCCTCGGCACTCTGGGTCCCCGCATACGTGCGAAGGGTCCGGCCCGAGGCTGCGTCCAGGGCGCTCAGCGGGGCGTCCAGGGCGAGCGTGACGTAGACCTTGTCCTGCACGGCGACCAGCCGCCGCGGGAGTTGGGCAGGCCCGCTCTTGAGCGGCCAGAGGTGCGTATTCCACGACGCCAGCGGCCGCTTCCAAAGGATCACGCCGCTGAAGGCGTCCCGGCCGACCAGCCACCAACTGGCCGGCAAGCGGATGGACGAGGTGGGCCCTTCGTCCACGATGTAGAAGATCCTACCGCCGGTCGACACCAGCGCACTCATACTCGCCATGTGGTCGTGGTGCCGCGACCACTTGGGGCTTCCCACCCACTGCAGGTGCCGGGGCGGCCCCACGACCGCGTCGTGACCCACGGCATTACCGGTCGCGTCGTGCAGGTAGTGCGTCCACTCGTCGATCGCCTCGGGCCGGGGTTTGACCGTTTTCGTCCACTGAGCGTCCTTCTTGAGGCAGGCGACGCCGCCGGGCGCAAGCACGCGCATCACCTCGTCCATCGACGCCCCGGCCAGGTCTTCGGCAACGAAGAGATTGACCAGGTTGTCCGCGTACGGCAGCCGACCTCCCGCCCACCGATCCGCGGAGACCTGGCCGTAGAGCCCCTGCGAGCGGATGTGCTGCCGGGCCCGATCCACCGCTTGCGGATCCTTGTCGAGCCCTTGCACCACGTAGGCGCCGGCCCGGCCGACGGCTGCTGTGAGGCGGCCGTCGCCGCAGCCGAAATGGACGACCAGCCCGCCCTGAACGCCCGATCTGCTAAGAATCTCTTTGGCGAGCCCGCTCTCGGGGGCGTCCGCAGCCCGGCCCGCGGAGGTCAAGATCGCCACCGACAAAGTAAACGCGCTGATGGAGACGGACAGTCCTCTCGGCAAACGCTTGCTCCACATGGCTTCGCTCCTTCGGGTTGAGCCCTACTCGGTCTTGCTCTTCGGCTTGGCCTTTGCCTTTGCCTTGGCCTTGGCTTTGGCCTTGGCAGCGGCGGCCTTGATCATCGTCTCGGGCGGGTCCTTGTCCGGTACCTTGAGGTCCTTGCGCAGACGCGCCAATTCGGCTTCCAGATCCTTTTGCACATGGGCGTATTCCGGCCGGCCGTAGACGCTCGTGAGCTCGCGCGGGTCTTTCTCCAGATCAAAGAGCTCCCAGTAGTCGAACTGCGGCTCGTAGCAGTAGACCAGCTTGTAACGCGAGGTGACTACGCCGTAATGCCGGGCGACGTTGTGCGGGCCGGGGTATTCGTAGTAGTGATAGTAGAGGCTCTTGCGCCAGTCGAAGGGCGTCTGGCCGTTCAGGATCGGGACCATGCTGCGGCCCTGCATCTCGGCGGGGACGGGCACGCGCGCGGCGTCCAAGAACGTCTCGGCGACATCGAGGAGGGAAACCAGGTCGCGGTTGACGCTCCCCGGCTTCACAGAGCCGGGCCAGCGGACCAAAAGCGGGGTGCGGAGCGACTCCTCGAAGATCCACCGTTTGTCGAACCAGCCGTGCTCGCCGAGGTAGAAGCCCTGGTCCGAGGCGTAAACGACGATGGTGTTCTGGGCCAGCCCTTCGTCCTCGAGGCACTTCAGCACTCGCCCGACGCTCTCGTCCACCGACTTGATGCAGCCCAAGTAGTCGTGCAGGTAACGGTTGTACTTCCACCGCACCAGGTCGGCCCCTTCCAGGTTGGCCTTGCGGAAGGCCTCGTTGCGGGGCTCGTAGTATGCGTTCCAGACCTTAAGCTGCTCCGCGGTGAGCTGCGGCGGAGGGACGAGCTTCAGGTCCGTGGGGTTCATGGTCTTCGCGATCGTCATGTCCTGATGGTGCTCCGCCTTGCCGCGCCCGGAGTAGTCGTCGAAGAGCGTCTCGGGGACAGGATACTGCCGGTCGCCGTCGTGGCCCAGATACTTCAGGGCTGGGTCCCAGGAGCGGTGCGACGCCTTGTGATGGCACATGAGCAGGAACGGCTTCGACTTGTCGCACCCTTTGAGCCAGTCCAGTGCAAGCTCGGTGATGATCTCGGTGACGTAGCCTTGGTGCTTGACGCGCTCGCCGTTGCGGATCATGGGCGGATTGTAGTAGACGCCCTGGCCCGGCAGGATTTCCCAGTAGTCAAAGCCGGTCGGATCCGAGACCAGGTGCCACTTGCCGACAATGGCCGTCTGATACCCCGCGGCCCGCAAGAGCTTGGGCATCGTGGTTTGCGAGCCGTCGAAGCGGCTGTTGGTGTTGTTGTAGAAGCCGTTTACGTGGCTGTACTTGCCCGTCATGAGCGTTGCGCGGCTCGGCCCGCAGATCGAGTTGGTCACCAGGCAGCGGTCGAACCTCATGCCTTCGGTGGCCAGCCGGTCGATCTGCGGCGTCTGGAGCAGCCGCCGCGGATCGCCGTAGGCGCTGATGGCCTGGTAGGCGTGGTCATCGGAAAAGATGAAGACGATGTTGGGGCGTTTCGCCGCGTCGGCCCCGGGGGAAGGCTGAGCCAGCCAGACCAGGCCCAGTGTGCTTGCGGCGAGCAAAAAAGTCAGCTTGTTCATCGTTGGGCTCCTTCGATCCGGTGTGCAACGCTGGGACGTCCTCGACCGATTGCCGTACTCCCAGTCCAGCTCGTGGGGCCGCGCGGGGGGCGTACTTCGGCCGGCAACGATTGTAGCCTGGCCCAGCACGTCTTACAATCGGCCGCAGAGGGTGCAGAGGGTCGAAGGAGGCGAAGCGAACCTATGCCCGCGCGGCGTGCAGCCGCAGACCAAGGGCCCGCACGACCTTCAGCACGGTGGCAAACTCTGGGTTGCCCTCGGGCGACAAGGCTCGATACAGGCTCTCGCGTCCGAGTCCCGTTTCGCTCGCGATTTGCGTCATCCCCTTGGCGCGCGCGATGTCCCCCAGAGCGGCCGCTACCAGTGCGGGATCGCCATCCTCCAACGCAGCCTCCAGATAGGCGGCCATGTCCTCGGCAGTCTCCAGGTGTTCCGCCGCGTCCCACGATCGGGTGTGAGTATTTGCCATGACAGTCTCCTATAGATCTCGCGCCAGTTCCAGCGCCGCCTTGATGTCCCGGTCTTGGGTGCGTTTGTCACCGCCAGCGAGCAAGACTACCAGCGTCTCCCCGCGCTCGACGAAATACACCCGGTAGCCGGGGCCATAGTCGATCCGCAGTTCCGAGACGCCTTCTCCGACCGGCCTGACGTCGCCGGGATTGCCCAGCGACAGGCGTCGGATTCGGACGTCAATCCGCGCTCGCGCGGTCCGATCACGCAAGCCATCAAACCACTGGGCATACGCCTCCGTTTGCCGGATTTCGATCATTGCTCAATTGTACCCTATAGGATACACAGGGGCAAGAACGACTGTTTACCTTTCGCCCGAACGAGACAGCAACAGCCGCTAAGACTTCGCCTTCTTGCCCGCCTTCTTGCCCTTCCCGGCAGCTTTCGCCTTGGCCGCCGGCTTGGTGGCCCCTTGGGCGGCGGCCACGGCGGGTGGCTCGAAGTTGCGGCCCTGGTCGTTGGCGTCCTCGATCCATTTTTCCAGCACGGCGCGGAGGTGCTTTAGGGCGGCCTGGTGTTCGGGCTGGTCCGATGCCGCCAAGTTACGGATCTCGTGGGGGTCGGCCTGGAGGTCGTAGAGCTCCTCCGGCGGCATGGTCGGCTGGCAGAGGAAGTCCTGCGCGGGCGTCAGTTTGCCTTGGGCGTGAAGTTCCTTGAGCAGGTTCCACACGGGGTACTGCCGTTCCTTGTAGGCATTGGGCGAGAGGAGCGACTTCTCGGGCGTGAAATTGCGGATGTAACGCCAGCGCTCATCGCGCACCGCGCGGATCCGCATCACCGTCTCGTCGCAGCGGTCGCGGGCGCCGAAGACGTACTCGCGCGCCGGCTGGCACCGCTCGCCGAGGAAGATCCGCCCTTGCATCTTCGGCGGCTTGGGCGCCCCGGCGATATCGAGCATGGTCGGGGCCAGGTCGATGCCGTGCAGGAGCCGGTCGTCCACCGTGCCTGGCTTGAAGTGCGCCGGGGCCGGGAGGTCCTTGGGCCAGCGGATCACCGCCGGGACGTGCAGCCCTTCCTCGTAGCAAAACTGCTTGCCGCGCACATGGGACTGGCCGTTGTCGCCGAAGAAGACCACGATCGTGCTCTCGGCCAGACCGTCCGTTTCGAGTTGCCTCAGCACGAGACTGACCTTGCGGTCCAGCTCGCTCGCCGCGTCGAGATACGCGGCCCAGTCGGCCCGCGTGACAGGATGGTCGGGATAGTACGGCGGAATCACGACCTTGGCGGGATCGGCCCGCTTGGGGGCCTTGTAGGTCCGGTGCGTCTCCTGGAAGTTGATCTGGGCGTAGAAGGGCTGGTGCGTCTTCAGGTCGTCCCATTTGGCCGAGTCGAACGGCTTGCCCTCGTACGTGAAGTTCCAGTCGGTCTTGCCCGTGCCGCGGAATCCGCACGCGGGCGGAAGTTGCACAACATTCGCGGTGAAGTAGCCGGCATCCCGCATCCGGTCGGTGAGCACGCGCACGCCGTCGGGCAGCTTGTAGCCGTCGTCGCGGTGCGAGCGGTGGTTGTGGGCCCCGATGGTGACTGCGTACATGCCGGTCATGAACGACGAGCGGCTCGGCGAGCAGACGTGCCCGTTGTAGAACCGGGTGTAGCGGACGCCCTGGGCGGCGAGCCGGTCGAGGTTCGGGGTCGAAGCCTCCGGGGTGCCGGACGAGCTCATGGCCTCCGGCCCCATGTCCTCGGCCACAAGCCAGAGGATGTTGGGACGCTTCGGCGCCTCAGCGGCCACAGCGGAGGATGGCAGAGCAGCGGCAATCAGCAACAGGAGAATCAGGGCTCGGCGGATCATGGGTTTCATCCTTCATGAGAACCGTAGGACGGATTCTAAATCCGTCCCATTTCCCGCGGACGGATTGGAAATCCGTCCTACAGCGGTCAAAGTGCGGCCGCGGGTTTCTTCTTCGCACGCCTGCCTTGCTTGGTGGCTTGCTTTGGGGCCTGGGCCTTGCTGTCCGGGAAGCGCGGGGCCTCGACGTGCGCGGTTTTCATCATCGCGCCGATGCGCGAGACGACCTCAGGGCGCCCGGCGGCCACGTTCTGCTTCTCCCCTGGGTCCGTGGCGATATTATAGAGTTCCATGGGCGCGGTCATGCTGCCGTAGCGGATGCCTTTCCAGTCGCCCATGCGCACCGCCTGCATGAAACGCGGCTCGTGCAGCTCCCAGTAGAGATACTCTCGCTTGGGCATTGTGCCGCCCAGCAGCGCGGGGACAATGGAAATCCCGTCGGTCTTCACGCCAGCGGGGAGCGGCTGGCCGGTCAGCTCGACCGCCGTGGGGAGGAAATCGTAGAAGGCCCACGGCGCGTCGCCGGTGGTGCCCGGCTTGATCTTGCCGGGCCAGCGGGCGACGGCCGGCTCGCGAATGCCCCCCTCGTACATGCTGCGCTTCATTCCCCGCAGCGGGCCGTTGCTGCGGAACAGATCGATCGCGGCCTTGTTGGCGGCCCCGTTGTCGCTGGTGAAGATCACCAGCGTCCGCTCGTCGATGCCCAATTCTTTCAGGAGCGCCAACAGCCGGCCCACGTCGCCGTCCAGGCGCGAGATCATTGCCGCGTACTTCTTCATGTCCTCGGGCCACGGCTCGTTGGCGTAGGGCCCCAGGCCCGGAACCTGGTACTGCGCATGGGGAATAGTGACCGGGAGGTAGAGGAAAAACGGCGAGTTGGCGTTCTCGCGCAGCCACCGCAGCGCCTCGCTGACGATCAGGTCGTGCGAATAGGTCTTGCCGTCCAGGTCCACGCGCTGGCGATTGCACCAAAGGTGGTCGGGGTAGTAACTGTGGGCCTGGCGCTGGCAGTTGTAGCCGAAGAAGAGGTCGAAGCCCATCCGGTCCGGCGATCCGGTCGAATCGACGAAGCCGAGCCCCCACTTACCGAAGGCGGCCGTCTTGTAGCCCGCGGCCTTGAACAGCTTGGCCACGGTGAAAGTGCCCTCGGGGAGCGGCTCCTGGCCCTCGGGCTTGATCTCGCGGTTAGCGCGGATCGGCGTGTGGCCGAGGTGCTGCCCGGTCATCAGGGCGCAGCGGGACGGGGCGCACACGGAGGTGCCGCAGTAGGCCTGCGTGAACCGCACTCCCTCGGCCGCCATGCGGTCGATGTGCGGCGTCTTGATCTTCTGCTGGCCGTAGCAGCCCAGGTCGCCGTAGCCCATGTCGTCGGCGAGAATGAAGATGACGTTGGGGCGGATTGCCTCGCCGGCCCCGGCGGGGCGAGCGGGGCAAAGGACGACCTGGCTCAAGGCGAGGCAACACAAAGCGATCGACGTGCAACGGATCTTCATGCGATGCTTCTCCCGCTTGGCATTCTGCCTGAGACTTGTGCGTACACCGTGACTAGCAACGCTTGTTGCCGGCTCATTGTACAGGAGAATCACGCTAGGCCAAGTTGTCTTCGGATGAGTCGGCAAAGACTCTCTGCGATTTCAGAGTGGCGGGGAACCGGGGCGCGTCGTCGGGTAACGGGATTCTCCCAGATGTCATGTCTGCGCCCATGACGCGCCAGACGACACCCCGCGTCGGCCAACGCGCGGAGGAACGCCTCGCGTTTCACACTTCCACCTCGATTTCCTTGACGTGGACGTCCACGCTCGGGGGCCCTTCCTCCTCCTCGACCATGAGACGATAGGCGTCGGCAACGTTCTCCTCCAATTCCTGGAGCGACTTCCCTTGGCTGAAGACGCCGGGGATGCCTTTCAGCCGACCGACGTACCAGTCTTCGTCGATCCAGTACTCGAGCGTAAAGGTTCGTGACATGTCTAGACCCTCCTGTGGGATTGCGTTGGTCGATGCGAGGCGAAGGCCGCGACCGCCGGTCGCGATCCCCCTCGGCGACCGGCCGTCGCAGCTTCATGAAGCGCCCGGCCCCGTTTCATCCTTCATCCTTCATCCCTCATCCTTCTTCTTCTCCTTGGCCCGCCGCTCGTTCTCCTCCATCTCGCGCACGGTCACCTTGGATGCGGCCGAGGGGCGGAGTTCCTTGTTGAGGTTCTGCGAGGGGGGAGCAGCGATCTGCTTGAGCACGATGTCGTCGAACTCCACGGCCCCGCCGCCCAGGTACGCGAAGAGCATCACCTTGCCCCACTTCGGCGAGAAGCGGGAGTGCTTGGGGGTGAAGTCCTCGGTGTGCAGGTTCCAGGTGTTCTTGGGGCCCTTGAGGTTCTGTTGGCTGCGATACGGTGCTCGCCGCTGGTCGCCCGAGGAGTTCTGACTCCCGGCCGCAGCGTCGCCCGCCCGCCGGGAAGCGGCCGACGGCGGGTCCTCGCGGTACTCGGACGTGATTTGATCGTAGCACTTGATGAATACTTTGACCGCCGGGCCGTTGGACCGCCAGCGGCACTGGAAGCGGTACTTGGCCCCTTCCTGCACCGCGAACCAATCGCTGTAGTAAAGCACGCCCGTGTCGTCGCCGACCGACGCGGGGAACGTGAAGCGGATCACGCGATTCTGCGAGTTGCCCGCCTCGTTGGTCCACTTTACGAGGTTGCCCAGCGGCTCGCGCTTCTGGCCGCCGACGGGCTCCCAGCCCTTGGGCACCCCGCGTGCGCCCTTCTCGAAATCGCCGACGACAAGGTTCGGCCCCGTCTTCCACCGCTCCTCGGCGCCGGGATCGACTGGCGGCGGTCCGCCCGGCTTGCGTCCGTAAAGCTTATCGAGCATCTCCTGGACGTAGAGGTGGGGAATCTCGCTTACGGCGTTGGTCCGCACGTTGGCCTTCTCGTAGATCACCTTGGGCTCGGGCTCGGAAAAATCGACGCAGCGGATCGTCAGGTCATAGATCTCACCGTCGGTGCCGGGGGCCCGCTCGACGCTCCCCCAGATGCCGATCTGGGCGTCAAAATTCTTGCGCACGACCTCCTTGACCTTTTCGAGCGGGGTATCGGGCGCGATGCGGATGTTGCTCTCCGAGCAAACGTCGCGGATGTCCTGGACCGACTCGGGGATGATGAAGCCCTTCTGGCGGTCGAGCTTCTTCCAGATCGACTCGCTGACCATCTGGCCGTAGCGGCCGTTGTCCCACTGGGAGACGAAATCGAAGGGGATCACGACCTTGGCCTCGCTGGCGCTCTGAGCATATAGCGACACGGCGCACAGAAACAACCATCCCGCGCAGACGGCGATGGCGACCCGTAGGTTATGCTTCAGCATAACGTTGTCCAATGCGATTTCGTGCTTGAGATTCGTTTCGGATTTCGTGCTTCGTATTTGGCTCTCGGCTCCGCGGGATTATGCTGAAGCACAACCTACTTCTGCCGGGCCGACACGGCCCGGCTCCCACACTGCCCTCTGCCGTCCGCCCTCTGCCTACTGCCTACTTCCCCCGCTCGAGAGCCGCTCAAAGTACTGCCGGTTCAGATCCTCCCAGCCGGCCGGCGAAGGCTCCTGCATGCCGCCGAGGATCTGCTTTTGGATTTCGGCGGGAAGGTTGGCCGAGGTATCCTTTCGGACCTGGAATTCGCCCTCCAGGTACTGCTTGACGTTGCCCAGGCCCTCGGCGAGGACTTGGCGCTGGCGCGAGGCGCTCTGGTAGTTGCCGGCCTTCAGGTCTTCCTCGATCCGCCGCATCAAGTCGATCATCTTCTTCAAATCGGTGCGGTGGAAGTTGGTCACCTGGAACTTCAGGTCGATCCCTTCAGCCTTGTTGCGCAACGTGGCCTGTTTGTCGGCCAGGCGTTGGAGGTCGCGCTTGCCGGGCGAGGAAGGGGCGGGCCCTTCGAGCCCCTCGCCGCCTTGGCCGCTCTCCTTGCCCCCGCCGGTAGCCCCGCCGGTCGGGTCCTTGCTGTGGTCTTTGATCTGGCCCTTCATGATCGGGTCGGGCGTGAGCCGGCTGGGCGTCTTGCGCCCGCCTTTGCCGACGGCCTCGTCGCTCACGAACTCGCCGCTCGACTTGCCCTGGCGTCCTTCGCCCGCGCGGCCGCCGAGCTCGTTGGTGTTGGGAAGGCGGTTGCCGGTGGCTCCTCGGGCGCTCATAATGGAGATCGTCCCGTCGAGGACGTCCCAGCCGGCTCCCTTGTCCATCGAGTCGGCCTGGCTGGAGGAAACGTCGTCCATCTCGTCGAACAGGTCCTCCTCTTCCTCCATCAGGTCGCCGATCAGGTCTTCCAGCTCGCCGGGCAGCTCGGCCATGGGGGCCTCCTTGTCGGCGTCGGTGAGGGCCTCTTCCTGGCTCCACTTCTCGCGGTCGGGCGTGTCGGGGAGCCATTTTTCCATGTTCGTGGTGAGCTCCTCCGCGCGCTCAGCGCCGAGTTGCTCCAGCGGCACCGCGATGTCCAGCGACTTCTTCAGCAGGGCGTCCTCGGCCATCTTCAGCTCCGTCTGGATCTCGACGAGCTCTTTAGCCACCGACGCATTGGCGAAATCCTGCTCCGGCAGCTTGCTCAGGTCCGAGGCCAGCTCCTTCATGAACTTGGACCAATCGTCCTGGGCCGCGGCCAGAGTCTTGAGCAGTTGCTCGTCCTCCTTGCTGAAATCCTCGACCGCCCTCTTGGCCAGGTCCTCCGAGGCCTCGATGATCTTCTTCTGCTGCTTGAGGAACTCGTCGAGCTTCTTCCTGGCCTCCTCCAGCTTCTTCTTCACGTCGTCGGGCAGGTCGCCGCCGCCGCGCTTCTTCATTTCGTCGAGCACTTCCCCTTGGGCCTGCCGCACCGCGTCCAGCAGCTTCTGGAGCACGCTGATGATGCGGTCCTGCGTGGCCACCAGCGCGGCGACCGGCTGCTGGAAGCCCTGGGCGTCCTTCAGCTTCGCCAGCTCGCCGCTCTGCGAGACCGCCTGAAGCATCTCGCCCACGGCGAGTTGGCTGAGGATCCGCTTCATGACCTTGCGGTCCTCTTTGGCGTCGTCCTTGATCGCCGCCGCCAGGTCGGCCGTCGCCTTCTGGATCTCGACCTGCTGGGTGCGGACCTGTCCGGCCGCGGCCCAAGGGTTCAGGGTTCGGGGTTCAGGGTTCAAGACATTGGGTTCCGGCTGCTCCTGAAGTTGCGTTGCCGGGCGACTGAACCCTGAACCCTGAACCCTGAACCCTCTGGCGGCCACCAGTCGGGCGTCGACCTGCTTCCTAAAGATCCTCCAAACCTCGGCCCGCAGGTTCTCGACCTCCTTGAGGGCCGAATCGGCATTGCTCTGCGGCGATTGGATGGTGATGGCGTGCCAGTCGGTGGCGGCCCATTGCGGCTGGAGGTTCTCCCCCATTCCGGTAAATTTGCGCTTGTCGTAAGCCACGGCCCGGACCAGGACGCTCTGGCCCGGCTTGACGCGATCCGCGGGCAGATCGAGCGAGTGGCTAACGGCTACGGCCGTGCTGGCCTCGAACCTGGTCCACTCCTTGACGGTCTGGCCGGGCGAGTCCGGGGACTGTCCCGGTTTTCGCGCAGCGAAAACGGGACTGTCCCCCTCCGCGATGCCAGCGCCCCGCGTCTCGGGAGCGGCGTCCCGGACCTTCATTTCCAGGCGGACGCGGCCTATCCCGTAATCGTCGGTGGCACGAATCATCACGGGGACCGCTGCGCCGGGAGCGGCCTTCTCCTGGCGGCCGGGCTTGAGCAGCTCGACCGCGGGCGGCTTGTCGGGGATCACGCGAATGTGGTTGACGCGCGGGTTGGGATCGGGGTGCCTGGCCGTATTGACCATCTGGACGGTAAACGCCGCGTCCTTGAGCAAGGTCATGCGGACCACCAGCAACTGCCCGTCCTCTTCCACGCGGCCGGCGATGGTCTCGCCCTCGCGGAGGACGTGGCCCTCGGCGATCGGCGTGGAGGGCCGGATCCGCAGCTCAGCGATGGTGTATTGCGGGGCCTCCAGGTCGGCATCCTGCTGGACGAAGCGGCCCGGCGACCGGCCGAGGTACTCGGGATACTGAAGCGTCACTTCCACCTCGCGGATGGTCGGCTTCTCCCGCACCTGGACGGAGTAGATGGGAGTCTGCGAATCGCCGATCTCCAGCCGGTACGAAAGCGGCTTGGTGACGGCGGTGAGCGTCGCGCTGTAGTGGAGGTGTTTCTCGTCTGCGGAGAGCGACACTTGCTTTTCCTGCCCGCCCTCTTCGGTCACCAGCAGGGTCCCGCGGTAGGCGGCGCCGTCAGGATTCTTGATCTCCGCGACGACGTCCAGGTTGCTGCCGACGGGGATTTCCGCGTCCCCCGGCGTCACCTTGACGATCTGCACGCGCCCGACCGAAGGGACGAAGGTCCAGGGCTTCATGAGCCGGCTGGCGGCCGAGCCCCAGTTGGGGATAAGAAGCTGGCAAAGCAGCGCCAACGCGACCAGCGCGCCCAGAAGGAGCAGCGATTCGGCCAGGTCCCGCGGCGTTTGCATGCAGTGGTAGAACCGCCGCCAGCGGGTCTCCCGTTTGGCCGCGTCCTCGAAGCGGAGCCGGCCGACCCGCCGCACCGCGTCGTCAACCGCCGCTTCACAGAACGCCCGGTCCGCATTCTGAGTGTCCGAGGAA
>Ga0315280_10009256_pt1 | contig 12689 bp, 22 predicted proteins | sample YL17G06_40_MG_FD_203697 | JGI IMG/M metagenome (GOLD analysis project Ga0315280, IMG submission 203697) | Sediment microbial communities from Yellowstone Lake, YNP, Wyoming, USA - YL17G06_40 | ecosystem: Environmental > Aquatic > Freshwater > Lake > Sediment | place: USA: Wyoming | collected... | reverse complement strand
CCCCAAATTTCCATTTGAGGATGTCTAGGATGTTACGTTTTCTAATCTTTAAGATTTTGACTGTCACTGTTTCATCCTCTCTTTGAAAAAGTCTTTGATCTGATCTCTGTATCGCCATATTGCCATACCAACAAAACCGAGAACTAGGAAAACAATGATCCATAACCAAAAGTGGTCTTCTTTTTTGTCTTCTTCTGTCTGTGATTTTGTAGGTTTTTCTTCAATAGTCTTTTCCCATGCACCCTTTTTTTCTTCAGTTTTAGGTACTTCAGTAGGTAATTTTGTAGGTACTTCAGTAGGTACTTCAGTAGGCTTTGTTTCTTCAACAGGCTTTGTTTCTTCTTTCTTTTCTTCAGACATTTAGGGTGTCACCTTATCGTTTTGAAAGTTCACACTTTCAGCTGTTTTGATTTGATCTCCCATTGTCATGTTTAGAAGGATTGAAGGATCAAGCAGTTTTGCAAGGTCTTCAAATTGAAGTAATGCGTTAATGTCAATCCGTGCAATGTTTCTGTTGTTGATTCTAATAAAAATGTATTTTGTCTTTGCATCATATTCAAGTATTATAGACTCAATTTTTTCCATTTGTTTCACCTTGTGTTCTTGATGGTTCGGTGCTGATCCATCTCCCTAACCCTTTGTTTTGTGTGAATTGTTTTACAAACTCCTTGATTGGATCATCCAGCTTACATCCTAATTGGTTGCAGATTGTGACGTAATCAGCAGGTATTCTTACCCAAATTGAAAGCTTAATTATGTTCTTTTCAGGTGGTGCTGTATATTTTTTAAACTGATTTTCTTTACCTTTAAAATATAGTAATCCCATTTAGATCACTACCATTATGTCTGCCCACCTCAACATTTCAAGTACATCAGTAAAACCAAGCATCGAACAAACAACCCTTAACCTTGGATTGCTGCGAGCTCTTTTTATCTTGTAGTAGCTTTTGAGTGAGCCACTATCAATATAAGCTCTTGCAATTTCTTGTATTAGTCTTTTCACTTGAAATTCTGTTAGAGGTATTTCCATTTAGATCACCAAGGATGTCCATATTGCCAGTCTCCTGATTTAATTTCATGCCATGTTGGTTCTTGTGCTGTTTCACCAAAATCTTCATGTTGTTTCTTTTTACTGTAATTGTATGATGAAGTCTTTTGTGGTTGATAGTAGTTTTTTAGTTTCATCAACATGATCTGATAACGCTTGCAGACTTTGCAAAAAGGTAAAAGCTCTTTCTGTGCATCTTGCCTGTCAGCAATTGGTGAAGGAAATTTTTGTAAAATAGGGCATTCGTAAGTTATTTTTCCTTCTTTGTACTCATATCGGTCATATAGACAGTTTTTAATACCTTCTTTGTCAGTGCTAACTTTTGCAGGTTCTTGATTGCTTTCATGAGTGTTATTGAGTAAATCGCTTATGACCTGCCATTGAGTTTTCCCCTTCGACTGCGCTAATTCATTAACACGTTGCAAATCTTCTTTTAAAATTCTAACAAATGTTGTTTCCATTGCTTTAACATTATTTTAATGTTATAAAAACGTTTTTGTGATGCAAAACTATAACATGCAGATAACACTCTTTTTATCATCTCATTTGTTTTGTTAATCTGTTATGCATCATGCATAACTACTTTTACGTTTTATTTCACATTCTAAAAGTATATCTTACAGGTAAGATAGTTATGCATATTTTAGCTTATATTAAATTATAAGTGGCTTATAGGATAATGCATCAAATTAAGCGTGGATACTATCTTCCACATTATAAATCGTCTTGTTATCAAGTTGTTATCAAGTTTCTTTTATCGTTTCATGTTTTGCATTGTTATCAGCTGTTATCAAGTTTGTTATCAAATCAATGAAGTGTCAGTTATGCATCATTGACATCATTTTAGGGGTTATGCATCGGGTTATGCATCGCATTTTGATGCATTATAAAATCCTCTCATCATATTAGTTTTGTCCTTTCCAGAACAAAGCTCTGAGGCATAACAAAGCAGTCAGCAAAGACCTTTCACTTAAACAAAAAGAATAAAAAAGTGCTATCGTGCCATGATGCAAAACGCAAAAAAATTTTATAAGCGCACCTATTGGAGTTCTACTTTTTTGAACTAAATCGTCTTCTCGGATAGCTTCAGAGCATCCTTCAAGGTCATGGTAAGTTAAAAGACCGTCGTTAGGGAGAGATTCAACGCCACTACTCCAATATCCGAAATACCATGAACCTTTAGCTGGATGCCAAAATACAGGTAGTTTCATCTAATCACTTTTTGAGTGTGTGACTTACGCTTTCATAATGAACCGTATCACATATCGGATACTTCGATTTTGTTTTCTTCATCAAGCACAAGCACACTACATTTCTCCATGTTCTAGGTTTTGAGCTTTCATTTTTTTACATTTTCTCATGGTTCAATCATCTTTTCTTTTCTTGCACCACATAATTCGCATTTGTACAATTGAATATAGCATCCTTTACAATATTTTTCTATACCACATTTTACCCATTGATGTTTATGTTTTCTCATTTTTCTAACCACTTCGATAAATCTGCTCTAGGATGACATACATCAAACATAAAATCGTGGCATAAATGTTCTCTACATTTTTTAGGATCTATTTTTCCACCGTCTCGACACAATAATGGCATCTTTTTCTTGCTCATTTTTCTACTGCCTCAACAAGTCGTACAGCAAGACATTTCTTGTTCGTACATGTTTTTGCATGTTCAAGTAGTGCTGAAAGAGGTAAATATATTACGTTAGAGCAATCTACTTTAAATTTGTTATTTTCGTATTCAGGGGGATTGAAACTCTTACATTTTTTATCAGTATTTCCGTGAAAATATCTTTCATCTACACAGGGCAAATTATGATTCTTACATTTGATACAAGGTGTAGGATTTTCTTGTTTGCTCATTTTTCTAGCACCAAATTCAGATTTTTATCTATCCTTTTTAGGAAGCGTGCTTCAACTCTGCCACATCTTTCACATTCATGTATCGTGTAAATGTATTTATAGCCAGCTCTTACACCAAGAAATTCCCATCTATGAGATAAACCATTTTTACATTTTTTCAATACCAACACCCACCTTCTCTTTCATGTTTCTCTGCACTCACATGTATTTCATGGCAGTATTTTTTAGTGTAAGTTCTAAAGAAAAGCGGCAGTTCTTTCCCGCATTTTGGACATTTGAAGGTTCTTTTATCCATCATTTTTCACTTTGTTAAGATGTTTTTAGCTTCTCCAATAATCTGTCTATCTTCTTAGCTTTTATTTCAGCTATATCGAAAGTGGAAATATTTAATTCATACATAAACTCATCAATCATAACCAGTGCATCCGCTAGTTCATCTTTGAACTCTGCAAGATTTGCTTCGTTGAAATTTCTATAAAGATGCGAAAGTGCTTTTATTGCACTTGCCAATTCTTCATTAAACATTATAACCTGTGCATCTAAACCCCATTTATCAAAGCATTCTTTATAGATTTTTTCCAAAAAGGTTAAAGCCATTTCAATGACCTCTCATTAATGCAAAACGATTAAGTTTAAACAAAGACATGCATTTGCGATGTAATAGTTTATGACAGTAATAAGTGCCTTCACCTTTCTTGACAGCTTCATGGCAATAATAACATTTCTTCACTTCAGACACCTGCAAGCCATGTACAATATTTATGCCATAAGTCACCTTTGAGAATCACACCTTTGCCTTTTCTTACATGTCTGCCACAATAAACGCATTTTCTTCTCGTATTTCTTTTGCTCATTTTCTAATACCCCTCTCTGTAGTAGCTAGATCCTTTAAGACAAATCCATAGAACATAAACAAAGATAACACCAATTGAAAGGCATATAGTAAAAATAGCGTAGTCAAACATTTAGAACATCCTCTCGAATTTCTGCTTTTGTTCCTCTAGACCAGACCATAACGCTTCAAAGACAAGGTAGTGCTTGTTTGCTGTGCCTATGTCCTTCCATCCAACGTTTAATCGGATAGCTTTTTCAAGTGGAATACCTGATCGGACAAGAAAAGATACATAGATTTTCCTGCAATCGTGAAGGTTCAACCTTGAAACATTAAGCTGATCACATGCTTCATGCAAGATGTCGTTAGCTCGGTCTTCATGCATGGAAACAAGCCAATCACCTTTCTTCAACTGATATTTCCTTACAAAGTCAACAACCGTTTCAGTAAGCTTTCTTGTCTTCCAACTTATATTCCAAATTTCCTCTTTCTTTTCGTAAACCTGCCAAGCAAAATCGTCACCGACAACTTCAAGCGATGATCTGCCTTCAGCAATCTTCGTTCCCCACAATGCTTGCTCAAATCTTCTTTTACCTGTTCTCATGCCTGTCTGACTTTTCACAGTCAAAATGAGGTTTATCTCATCTCTTTCCCTTTCAGTTTTAGCTATTTGCTTGCATGTTTCAACTATTTGACGAAACAGATCAGGGAAATTAGGTAAAAGCATGATGCCTAAAGTTCTTGGCTCACTTTTCAAGCCAGTTGTAAGATCATCAATTGACTTCAATGCAGGGGAAACCATCCTCATATCTATTGCAGCACTATACTTTGATCCTTCACTTGTTTGAGCGAGAATCGTGTACAGGTCATTCTCTTTCCAATTTGCAGGATTCTTCTTTCCCAATTTCTTCCAAATAGCTTCAGCATTCCATAAATGCTGTTTCATGCTTTCGATAACCTTCTGTTTGTTCTTTGCTCTCGAAAATCGCCTTTTCATGTAGTCAACAATCCACGGATACGGACTTTCAAAAGTATATGAGCCATCAGGGTTTTTCTTAATGTTGAAAAGGTAAGGTGCTTCTTGCTTTGTCAATTTCCACTTTAAGTATTCATCATAAAGTTGAGGATTTGTTCCAAACTCATCACTGATTTTTGTATAAGCTCTTGATATAGTAGTTTGATTTACATGAAATTGTCTTCCAAGTTCACGGTTGTGCTTTCTTTCACTTACAGGCGCTTCTCTTGTATAATAATATACTTCAAAAACTTCTTCTTGACTTAATTTTCTTGGCGCAACCAATCGCATCACTTTACCATTATCACACCATTAAAATGATGCGTAACCTATTTAAAGTTTGGTTACAATGTCATGTTATGACGCAAAAATTCAGAACCACATTGTACATTGATCCAAAACTTTGGGAAGAATTAAAGAAGGATGCTGAAGAAAAAGGTCTTTCAATAAACCAAATTTGTGTAGCTTCAATAAGTGAATATATCAGAGAAAAGAAATTGCATCATTACAATGTCTATCAGAACCATGTTACAATTTGGGATGGTAATATTGAAGAGCTTGTTGATGTCTATATCGTTCCACAAAGCAATAATACTGTGAAACTATATTGCTCTGAAGACACAAGAGATTCAAATTGCATTCATGTTCAATTTGCTAAAGGAATCGCACAACTCATTGAAACATTGAGAGAGAAAGGATTAAAAATAGTGGATTAAGATGCTTTCTCAAACCTTATTTTTTTATTTCAAAGGTTTACTACTATTAATCCTGCAACAACACCGATGGCAAATTCTATGAAGTCACCACGCTTTTCAGGGATATTTTCAAATTCCCAAAGCTCGTAAGCAAGAAAAATAATGGTTAAGGCAATTGCTTCATACATGTATTTTTTTGTTAGAAAGCCTGAAGCAAAGCCTAAAACTGTGTGAAAGTAGCTTTTTGTGTCGTCATATATGACAGCATCAAGCTCGCTTATTGTAATCAAATAAATCACTTTTTGCCTTTCTTCTTTGTTCTCTGTGCTTTCCTTGTCATTTCCCTGAACTTTGAAGGATGATGCCTTTTATAGTGCTGTCTTATCTTCTTCATAATCAAAGGAAATGACTTTCTATAAGGCTTCTTTCCCATGATCACCTTGCCACAAGTTCTGCAATGAATGATCCTTGCTTTCTTTTTAGGCATTATTATCTCATCTTCTTTATGTGTTTCATCCACCTTCTACGTCTTGCACTGTTAGGTGGGCCTATTTTACCCCATTTCTTTCTTGGATATTTACCATGATTAAGATACCCTCTTCTTTTTCGCTTAGCCATATTTTTCACCTCCTTTCAAGCATCTAAATTTTAAAGCAGTTCACCACGCCACGCATAAATGTAGTAGAGCATGAAGCCGAAGACTATGCCTGCAACAGCAGTTTCTTCACTCCGAAAGATCACACCCAAGATCACACTTAATGCAATGCTCAAAGCAAGACTGATCATCAAATCCTGTTTAACAGCTTCAACATCGTTTTTCTCTTTAACCATATTTCTTGCGGTGAAAGGAGAAGACAGCAAGTAGGTATAGATATGTTCTTCAGCAATGAAAGAGAATCCTACGCCAACTGCATCTTTTAGTTCAAGATTCAATTCAACCACTTACTTTTTCTTTTTAGCATAAGAGTATGCTAAGATGCCTGTAAGAATGCTTGATGTAAGAGCTAAAACTTGTCCGTCTATGTGCATAGAGAAAGCTGCGACCTGAATGGTTGTTACGCACCCAGCCAAAACCAAGAAGACTAAGGTTTGCTCATTCATATTTTAACACCTGTCATGTGAACATTGAAGGATAGTTCGCTTTATAGTAGCTGACAATGTATGAGGGATATGCTGAAGGATTCCTTGCAACATCAGCAGGAGTAACAAGATAAGTGAAAGCAGGCAAAGTGTTGATCACCTTGTTGTAATATATGCTTGAAGAGTCTTTACATACTTGCTCTGTCACCTCTGTAGCTTCAAAAAATGGATGCTCGTAGACAGGCTTGCTGACAGGCTGACTTGAAAATGTTATAGACTTCGTTCTATTTTGTATCACACTGCAAGTTGAAGTTTTAGTTGGTGCAGGCTGACTTGGCTGACTCGGTGTATCTGAAGGGATCGTTGGCTTAGGCTGAGAAGTGTCTCTTTGACCTGAAGCAGTTGGCGTTGTTGTTGCTGCGCCACCACCACCTGAAACAGTTTGTGCTGCTGAAGTCGAAGTCTCTTTTGCTTCTTCACTTTTACGCCAAAAATAGAATGCTGCAACGATCGCAGCACCTGCAACAGCAAAGACAGCTATCTTTTCTTCAGTATTCATTCTTTCAGCACCTCTGCCTTCATTAGCGCAGGCAGCAGATAGACCACGAAGATGTATATGATAGCAATGATGACAACAGCAATAAGTATCATTTCAATAGCGTTTTGAATGTCACCCAATAAGCCTGCCTCACCTTTTGCTTGCTGTTTCTCAGTTTCTTTTACTGTTTGCTGAAGTTCATCAAAAACAGGGCTTTCAGGCGCAGTCAGACTGATCACAAGCTCTGATGGACTGTATCCCCAAAACATGTCAATATACCATGAAGCACTGCCATAGCTTTTTGATCCGTCACCCCAAATCTTTTGAACATAGACATCAGCGGTGCCACCTGCATTGAAGAAATCAGGTTTAGGCACATACCATTTGCCAGATAAGTCGGTTGTACCTGTCACCGTGCCTGCGCCTACACCGAGAACAACAGCACCTGCCAAAGAAATGATAACAGTAGCACCTGAAACAGGTTGGCCAGTAGCAGTTTTAACTAGTACATCAGCCATTTCATTCACCATCACGGATTGCTGAAGGTCACACTTTCAGACCTTCCACGAATTTCAACAAGATTTTTTCCGTAAGCCTGTGTGCCACCACCGTTGACGAATACAATTACTTCGCCACGCTGTATTGTTTCAGTAAGCGCCCAATTCCAAAAGGCTTGACCTGACAAAATAATCTTCTGAAGCGTGTTATAGACTGAGGCAGCAAAAGACATTTAGACCACCACCGCATAATACACCTTATCACCTGCAGTGCCACGGATGTAAGGCATAGCTTCAGAGGTTACAGGAATCGAGATCGCATCATTCGCATTCAAAGGATAGCCGTTATCAATTTCGACTGTTGAATCACCAAGCCATACTGTTGCACTGTTTGTTGAAGAAGCACGCACCTGAACCTGCTTACAGTCAAGGTTAGGGGAAAGAAGCAGCTGTGCAAGATTCGTTACAGTCAACACTACCTTCTTTGCTGCGAAGGTCGGCCATCCTGCCAACTTTGCGACGATAGGTTGTGGAAAGTTCACCTGCACTGCAACAGGCTGCTGTAAAAGTGTGCCTTCTTTCACGTAGACAGGCACTTTCTTTCCATCTTTTGTTAGCAGGTAGCCTATTAGAAGACCACCTGCAAGGGCTGCGAGCTCAGACATTTTGCAGCACCTTCTAAGCGAATGAAAAAGTCAGCTGCCAGTTTGCTGTGAAAGCATAGCTTGTATTGATAGCCTGTGCTGTGAAGTCACCGTCTGCAACAGAAAGCCTTGAGGCAAAGGTTCTAGCTGTCACTGAGGGTGTTGCCCCAAAAGTTACCAAACTTGTTGAAATATTTAGGAATAATCCGACTTCACCGACAGTGCCTGTAATCGTGCCAGCATTCCATGTGGCTGTGTATAAAGCCCATGCTGAAGTGGAAGTTGAACCTGTTGAGCCTGCTTGACTGTTTGGAATTGTGCCAATGCCTGAACCTATTGGTGCGACTAAGGCCGTCATTGAAGCAACTGTTGGTGTTGTTGTGTTTGTGCCAAGCGTCATTGTACCATAAGTGAAAGGTGAAGTTGCCCAAGCTCTTGCTGGAACATCAGAAGCTGTGCCAAGATTAGTAGCCGCAAACCAATTTGCACATGCAAAGAGGCCGTAAAGCACAAAGTGGTTTCTGAAGTGTCTTGTTTCTTTGTCACCGTTCTTAAACCATACTTCGCCTGTGATAATGATTTTGTCAGTTACCTTTGTTTCAGTGTTTGTGCGCCTGATCTTGATTTTGTCGTAGACTGCTTTCAGCAGTAAAGGTGCTACTTTGAATTTGTATTTTCCTATTTGGAAGGTCATTTCTTTTCACCAAAAAAAGCCGTGATCCTCTATGCCTTCTTGAAGTATAGAGGATATGCGTCGTAGAGGTAAGGATGTACGGCAAGCCAGTTTGAAGGGTTTGCTTTCAGTGCGTCAAGATATGATGCAGAGTATAGACCTGATCTTATGCTTGCTTGAAGCTGTGAGAGATAGCCGCTGTCGGTGAAAGCACTTAAAATGTCGTTTGCGTTACTGTAGATGGTGACAGGGTACTTTGGAACTCCTACTACATTCCCACCGCCTCCACCTGATGTTGTGTATTTTTCGGGGTGAAGGAATTTATCGATTGCTTCATCTATCTGTTTTTTGAAGATGAAGTAGACTACTCCGACTCCGACAACTGCAAGTGCTACGATCACCCATTTCTTCAAGGTTATACACTCTCTCTCATTAGATATAGTCTTAGTACTTTGCTTGCTAGACAGGTTACAATGAATTTTGTGAGAGTGCTAACTGTGTAGGGTGAATGACCGAGCTTATAGAAAGCTGTTTGATGACCGCTTTCCGTATTCAAATTTTCTTCGTCAATAATGTTCTGTGTTGAAATTGCGTCAAGTCCTGCGCCACCTGAAGGTGCAAGGGTGACTGCTGTGAAGTCTGCGTTAGCACCTACAGCGTAAGTTCCTACTGAAAGAATGCCTGTGTCAACGATAAGTCTTCCAAGCTGCGAAGTCATGTCGATTGTGTTGTCGCCTGCTGAAGTGGCTGAAATCTTTGGTATTGCTTCAATTCTCAAAGAAGGTAAAACAGGCAATCCGTCTGCTGTTACTGCTGCATCTTCCCAAATGCCATAAACCTTGACTGAAATTGTTGCAGCTGCTGTGCCAACTGTGCTACAAAGGTCTGAAATTGTTCCGATTGTAAGGTCTAAAACAGCAGGTTGATCTGCCATGATAAGCCTGCAAGGGATACAAACCATTGCTGTGCCACCTGTATCACCCATTGCTGAAATAGTTGGAAATTTGCCTGCTGTTGCAGGTTTTCCGATCCTTGAAGAAAGCATGTAGGCCATATAGGGTATATCGTAGCCTTCAGGTGCATTTATTACTGGCTGCTGATTTTTATCTCTTAAAACAATGTTGTGAAGTGCATAAAGTGCTGAAATAGTTCTTGCTGTGCCTGTGCCAACTGTTATTGCAACAGTTTCTTCAATGTCAAGGAATTTGAGGTCACCGTAGTTAGGTAAAACCACCTGTGGTTGTGTTTGATTTACTGTTGAGACTGCTACTGTGCCATAGTCTTTTATCAGTTTACGATATTGCATTTTTTCTTTTCACCTATTTTGAAGGCGTTTTAGCCTTCATGACCTGTTGGTCTATGCTAAAGTAATAAAAAACAGCAAGACCAACAACTACTGCCACCGTTACGATGGCAAATTCTTTTGCGATTGATTTCCAATCCAATTAATTCTACCTGAATGAGAAGGGAAAAGAGTGTTAGTTAATTCAATTGTTTTATGTTTCAGGGCAAAATCGAATATATTTAAGTCAAATCAGTGCAAAAAAATTAGAGAAAATAGAGAAGATTAGCGCAGACAATGCAATAGTATTTAGCTTTCTGATTGTGACCGTGCTTTTTTACCACGATTTTCTGATCTAATTTGAAAGGATCATTGCATCTATAGCATCTTAAACCATGTTTTTTATAATAGTCTGTTCTCATGATTGTGGGCAAAGTACTTGTATTTAGCATGAAAGTGCTAATTTTGGGCATAACGTTCAAGATGCTTTAACAGGTTTCATGAGAGAAGGTTTATCTGAATACTTGTATTTCTGGTAGTAGTGATATTTTGGCATGTTTTTCAGTTCAAAGGGATCAGCACCAATCCATGAGGCAACAACTTTAACATCGTTTATCCATCCAAGCCTGAATACAAAGATAAACTCTGCGTTTGAAACAATTGCTTTGTGAATTTCTTGAGGCCTCTGAGTTATTGAAACAGTTGTTCTTCCTTCGTTTCTGCCTGTCCTTACCCTGTCTTCGAAGATTTCAGGCATAGAGTTAGTGTTACCATATTCCTGTACCTCTTCAACGACCATAACCCTGTTTAGTTCCTTGTGGTGTCTGCAAAATTCTATGAAAGCAGACATTTTCTTGTCTATCGGTTGAAAGATATATTGAAAGTGTTTTTCAAAATGGTGCGATTTAGGGATTAGAAGATCATCATATCCACGCCAATTGTAATCATAAATCACAAAGGAGGTGTTAGAGGCGATAAGAAAACCTTTTATGATGTGATTGTTGACAAAAAAGGTTTTGCCTGAACCTGCTGATCCCACAACAAGCACGTTATGATCATAAGGATCGTACTCAATTGACATGATCTAAACCTTCTTTCTCCAATAGCCACATTTGAGACATTTCCAAATTCTCTGTTTCATCTTCTTAGGTGGAATATACTTTGTGTTCTTGTAATTTCTGAATTTTGTTATGAGTATTGAACCACATTTAGGACATGAAGGATTCAATTGCCTTCACTGTCAGGCTTCTTTTCTTCTTTCTTTTCAGGTTCAGGTTCAGGCTTTTCGACTAATTCGATTTCGAAGGCTAAGAGGAACTTGTGTTCATCAATCTTGTCAAATGATGCTTTCACCTTCATGTTTGTGTCGATCTTTATGTTAGCGTTCTCCATCATTTTGATGATCGGTTTTAAAGCAAATTCAAGGAAAGAAGGGTTTTTAGACATGTTCATCACTTCTTTTCTTCTTTTGGCTTTTCTGGTGCTGCTTCGGAAAGTGGTCTTGACGTTTCAGGCTTCTTTTCTTTTGGCTTCATAACCTGTGCGATTATAGGTGCTGCGAATGTTAAGGCTGTTGCGCCTGCTGCAATGTATAGGACTGTGTCACCTTCGATAACTCTTTCATGCACTCTTACCTGTGTGCCTGATAGTGCAGGCTTCCAAAATTCACCTAAATTTTGCAGGTCTTCATCTGATGGCACTTGTATTCCGAAGCCTTCAAGCAAGCCTTTCACGTGCATGAAGATTTTGGTGACATCAATCTTTTCTGAAAGTGGCACAAGTCTAACGCCTTCAGGTAACTTTTGACCTTCATGTATCGGTGCTTCTGCTTCATGTTGTATTGGTGGCTTAGGTTGTGGTACAACTTCAATTTTAACCTCACTTACAGGCTTTGCCTGCGCAGCTCTTTCTGCGAGGATTTTGTTTCTTGCAAGATAAACTGTTGCCTTGCTGCATCGAAGTTGGGCAGCTATGTCTATGATGAACTTTTCTTCAATCTTTTTTTCAAGGCTGATCTTACCCTGTTTTTCGAGTTCAAGAAGCATAGTCTTAGCCTGATCTGTCAATTCAAGTTTTACGATCGGTGGCTGCACTTCCTTTGGCTTTTCTTCAGCTGTCATATTTCCATCGACCACCCTTCGAATTTCTTAAAGTCTATTGTAGGCTTTGGCTTTCGTTTTTCCATTATCGCATCTATTCGTGTTACTATTCCAATTCTAAAGTCTGTTTCAGAACGAAAGTGAAAGTCGTATAAACCGACTTCTATGATCTCTCCATCTACATCACATTTAGCAAAATATTCCCCAAATTTCCATTTGAGGATGTCTAGGATGTTACGTTTTCTAATCTTTAAGATTTTGACTGTCACTGTTTCATCCTCTCTTTGAAAAAGTCTTTGATCTGATCTCTGTATCGCCATATTGCCATATCAACAAAACCGAGAACTAGGAAAACAATGATCCATAACCAAAAGTGGTCTTCTTTTTTGTCTTCTTCTGTCTGTGATTTTGTAGG
>Ga0315280_10009255_pt1 | contig 12692 bp, 12 predicted proteins | sample YL17G06_40_MG_FD_203697 | JGI IMG/M metagenome (GOLD analysis project Ga0315280, IMG submission 203697) | Sediment microbial communities from Yellowstone Lake, YNP, Wyoming, USA - YL17G06_40 | ecosystem: Environmental > Aquatic > Freshwater > Lake > Sediment | place: USA: Wyoming | collected... | reverse complement strand
CATAAAGGCTCTTGGAAGGTTGATTCCAGCAAGGCGAGAGGAGTCAGTTTTCTTCAATCGATTCTTTATCTGCTTACTGGCGAACCCATCAAGAAAAGGGATTGGGCATACTGGGATGAGAGGTTTCCACATGAAATAAAAAAGGTGTTTCGAAAGCACTTTGATAGGGGCAGTTACTTTCGCAAATATGCTGTCCAGTATTTCAAGGCTCGGGTTGGAAGAAAAACCGATGGATATGTTAGGGTTGACCCCTACGTTTTCAAGCTAATCGGCGGGGAAGTCTTCTTCTATCATACTCTAAAGGCACTGCTTAAAGTGATTAGAAGGGCACATGAAGACCCGAAATATGATTATCAAATAATGTCATGGGGAAAAGGCTCTAAACACAGTTTCAGAATGATGACGTGGGAAGAAGGAATAACAGAATATCTAATCTCCGAACTGAAAGCAGTAAAAAATGTTTGAATGCATATTTAGAAAAAGGAATTTCTGACTCGAATTTTTTCAGAATGCAACGCTCCTAACTTATTGTGCATGATGTAGATTTGCAGTTTTTCTCATGTGAATAGAAATTTTCGGGAACAATCGCAACGGAGGTGAACAAAAACGATAAATGGAGAAAACACAGATAATCAAAACATTGAAAATCATGCTGGGGTTTTGATTTTGCCAAGACCGAGAAAAAAGGGCGGTAAAAAGTATACTCCTCCTCGTAGAAGAAAAAAGAAGAGATAATAGATGAAACCTAAAGTGACTAGAGATTCTTCTTTGCGCGAAATTTTACTCTATTTGGACACAAACATATTCTTGGATTTGACAAGAAACCGAAACCCTGATTCTACTACGCTTTTTCAGAGCATCAAGAAAGGAAAATACAAAGCAGTTACATCGACTTTTACTGTGCTGGAATTTATGGAAGAAGAGCAAGAGCGAATTTTTGCTGAAAGGGAAATATTAGTTCGAAAGAAGTCATTTGACCAAGTTCGAAGACGTATGGATGAAAGAGACCTTACGGATGTAGAACTTGAGTCCATAAAGGTCATTCTGGACAAGGAAATATTCAAGCCGTACTTTGATACCGAAATCATTGAATTAACCTATCTGCTTAATGAAGGATGGGATAGAGCCTATGAATTACAGCGGAAATTAAACATTTCATCTGATGATGCTATTCATTTGGCTATGGCAGATATTTGGGGATGTGATATATTTGTAACTGGCGATGACCAACTGAGGAAAATAGGCTCTGCATTTTTCGAGTCTGGTATTATGGTGTTCTCCACTTCATCAGAGATAGAGAGTAAGGTTGAGATATTGAGAAAGGAAAGAGAGCAAAAAGGAAAAACTGGTTCTGTATAATTCTCAGCTATACTATTTCTTACTTGCGTTTTGAATCAGAGTTTTCCACTTGTTTTCTCCTTCTACTTTTATTCCGCAAGCTTCTGCTGGTGTTTTTCCGTCTAATCCTTCGTGTTCTCTTATGTAGTTGTGGAAGATTTGATAGCCCGCAAGTATTGGTGTGTCAGTTTTCTTTAATCCTCTCATTGTCTTTTCTCTATCTCTTACTTCACCGTTGAATCTTTCCATTTTGTTGTTGTTTCGGTCGCCTCTGATTGTGATGTGTCGAACGTGTTCGGTTCTAGGGTTCTTCAATGTCCAAAATTCCTTTTTGTAAGCCTCATTATAAGCGGGCAAACCATCAGTTATCAACGTTTGAGGTTTCTTTCCTGTGACCTTCATACCCATTTGGAAAAGTTTTCGGGCATCATGCGAATATTTTGATTCAGCTACTTCTTGAGCTATCCAAAACCGTGTTTCATCATCCATTAATGCGAAGAGATACTTCATATCACCTTTAATCTTCAAGTATAATTCATCAGCTCTCCAAGTATCGCTTACATTAGGAGTTATCTTATCAACATATTCTTTCATTAAAGCAACATACTTTCGAATCCACTTGTAAACTGCAACATGGCTTACTTTAACTCCTTGCAATCTTAGGAATTTCTGAACATTCCTCAAAGATTCTCCAGTGAAATAAAGTTGCATAGCTGAAGTGATGACTTGAGGAGAAACTCTCATTCCCTCAAATCCCAGATTTATTGAAAAGCGTTTTCCACAAGTTTTGCATAGGTATCTTTGAATGTCACCATACTTGTTGTGTCTCTTAGCGTCTCTGACAATCTTGTCTGAACCACAAAACACACATGCTAAACTGTTGAGAGGCTGAATCACCAAGTTTTCTTTTACTTGCTCTCTCATTCTTAGGCTGAGTTCTACAGCCCAAATATGCTTGCACTTCACACCACGAAACCTATAATCAGGGCATTCACATCTCCATTCGTCTTCTGAAAGGCAAACAACATACTCGCCGTTTCCACTCTGAGAATGTACTCTGTAAGTAGCATGGTCAATTCGATTGATTTGGCTTTCCTTTGCCTCTGCAATCTGTTGACCTCGTATTTCACGAGCCTTAATTTGAGATTGATTTAAGTCGGTTAGCATATTTATCGCCTTCTATAAGGTTATAAGGGCATAGCCATATTTAAGGCTTCCCATTTACCCTTGTATAAGGCAAAACACTTATAAACGTAAACGGCTACATACTTACACATGCATAAGAAAATGAGTAAGCCAAAAACCACAAAAACAACAATCGACATTGATGAGGAGCTTTACAAAAAATTCAGCATCATAGTTATCAAAAAACATGGTGGCAGAAAAAAGAACGATGTCATAACCGAACTCATCAAGGAATACGTTGAAAAGAACGGAAAAGATTGTGATTTGTAATGAGTGAAGAACTTCAGCGTTACCTCATACCCAATCCTGATGGGTCGATTCGACATCAAGGGGAAAAACTCGACTCATTCGAAAGATATGTTCTAGGAGCCACAACTCTTGCCCAACTCAAGCAAGCTGGAATAATCGATTCTTTTGTTGACCAAATAGCCTTCCAACCTAAAATCTGGAAAGGTTCGCCAAGCCCAGCATCAAGACCAGACGAACTAGTTTTGGACGGGAAAATAGTGAAGCTGGTAGTTGAACGCAAAACCTCTTTTGAACTAGCGACACCTAAGTTAGAAGAATCCGCTTCCGAACAATGTCTTACATATATGCAACAGTTACGTTGTCAATTAGGCGTAACTACTGACGGCACAAAATTCCTCTGGATAAACGACCCAGCAAACAAGTCAACCGAAGTCCGCTATATTTACGATGAACAAAGATTATTTACTGAAGACTATCGAAAGCTAGGCATTCTTAAGAAGGTTCTAACAGAGCTTGACCGAGAAAGCGACTCCATAAGACATCCACTCGCCGTTGACCCAAGCGGTTTAGCTGACAAAGTTTGGCAGACAATTTGGCTCGCAACACACGAAGAAGCCAAGCTATGCCTATCGACCTTCGTCGAACTCTTCCTCTACAAATTCCTTAGTGATTTAGAAGTTCTCCCCATTTCATTACGAATCGCTAATCTCAATCTTTCCGAAGCTATATACACAGCAGATAAGGGAATAACCCAAATTGAATTTTACTGTCAGAATGTTCGACCATACCTCAAGAAGCTCTTCCCAGAAAGGAAAAAAATCTCGCCACCAATAGCAGGCTTCATCGAAGGCTCCGACACAACATCTATCATAGACGGTTTTGCCTTCTTAGAACCTGGAATAGCCACTCACAATCATCCTCTATCATCATTCAACAAGTCATTCATGGACATAATTAAGGCATTTCTCGAATTTGGCTCCATCACCAACATTGACAGCGAGTTCAAATCAAGAGTTTATGAAAAGTTCCTGAAAAAGAACGCCAAACAACAGAAACTCGGACAGTATCTTACACCGAGAAATATAGTGAGAGCTATTCTTGAAATGGCTGACCTCAAAACAATCAAGCTCAGAAATAACGCGGTTATCTGCGACCCTGGAAGTGGGGTCGGCGGATTCCTGCTTGAACCGCTTTTGCATGATGAGTTATTGAAGCGAAATCTACAAGACAGTCTGATGAGCTGGAAGGTAAGACTTATCGGTCTTGAGGTTGATAGACAAACGAATATTCTTGCTAAGGCTAATATGCTAATTCACTTGGCAGAGGAGTATCGGATTTTTAGTCAAAAGCAACGAGCTGAGTTTGCTGACCTGATGAACGAAACATTTGTTTTGACCGACCATGACAAGATGTTAGGCTCCCTAGAATTTCCCCAAATTAACGCTTTCGACCTAATAATGACAAACATACCATTCGTTGTGCGTGGCACAAAAATGGTGAAAGAAAGAATCTCCGAAAGTGCCAACTTGAAAAAACAATATGGAAAAAGCGGAACTGGCATAGAATCCCTCTTTTTGCGGTATATCATAAACGCGCTAAAGCCAGGTTCAAGTGCATTTGTGATAGTTCCGACAGGTGTTCTAACAAGAACAGAAACATCACTTAGAACATATCTAAAAGAGAATTGCGATTTGGATGCTATCGTTTCCTTGCCTAAAAGAAGCTTCTATAACACAGTCAATCCAACCTACATTCTTGCCTTCACCAAGAAGCTCAACGTAAAGGATACCCAACATTCTAAAGTGTTTGTCTACATGGTTAGGGAAATAGGAGAAACTCGTAATGTTCTCCGTTCACCTTGCAGAAATGACTTGAAGGATATGGCAAGGCAATTTAAAATCTTTAGAGCCGACCAAGAACTCTATGAGCCTAGAAGCGTAGCTTGCAAGCTGGTTGACATAGCGAACTTCGATGCTAAATTAAGATGGGACATTGATAGGCTTTTTTGGACGGATGAAGAAAGACGTGAATTAGGGCTTATTGAAGATGAAGTAATGACATTGAATGAATTTCAGAAGCTGACCACGAACACTATGGGGGCAATCAAGGAAAAACTCGAAAGCTTGAAGGGCATTTCACCCTCTATTGGAAAACAAATAGAGATTGCTCTTGGAGATGAAAAATACTTCAAGTTGTTCAGAGGTAGGCGCGTGACGAGGAAGGATTGCCTTAGAAACCCTGGGGATATACCAGTCATTTCAGGCAGGGGAAAAAAAGAGAGCTATCTCGGTCGTGTCTCTGAAGAATGGCTGACTTCACAGAAAATTCCAGTCTACACAAAGCCTTTGATAGTGATAGCGGCAAATGGCAATGTTGGGTCGGTATTTCTGAGAGATGAAAAGAAATACGCCATACATGATGATGCAATTGGCATTGATATAGTGAACGATGAACTTAACCTGAACTATGTGCTTTTTGCAATACGCGCTTCTGTCGTGTCAGCACGTTTCCAGTATGATGCGAAATTGTATCAGAAACGTCTGTCGAGGCTCAAAATCAAAGTTCCAGTCGCCGATGATGGCTCAATAAGCAAAGAGAAACAACAGATGTTGGCAAACAAGTTTGAAGGACTTGAAAACCTCAAGTGGCAAGTGGAAGGATTTGCGAAGAGCTTAGAAAACAAAGTGATTATAGCTGATTAGAAGGAAAGAAATAGAAGCTAGGCAATAGAATTAGCTATCACCCGACTGTTAACACGAAGAACAATCGCCCATCAAGTTAACAGAATCCTGAAACTCCCTAGCGGTTTTAAGGGTCTGGGGAGCCTAGTCCTTTGTAGCATCGTATGAATAGGACAGAGAAGAAGAAGAACCAAAATTATTTTTCTATTCCACTACGACAGAGAACAGATAAGCTATTAGTCTACTACTCTTCTATGCCTATCCGCTTCTATTGTATATTCGTTTAGACTCGGCTGCTTCTTCTTAGCAGCTTCTATCGTAATTTCTTCTGCAATTCTTATGCACATTTCATCTTTTGCCGCCACCGTCTTTACGCCCGTCTTCTCTTCCACAAGTCTCGCCTCACCGTCTGGTCCTTTGAAAATCATTTGCATACCAAAATGCGTTAGCACAGCCATCTCTGGTTTCGCTTCTTCCACTATCTTTACTGCATCTTCTGTTGTCATATGCCCCTTCCACGGGTTTCCAGACGGTCTCAGAACACAGAGCATTAGCAGTCTAAGATTTTGATACTGTTTTCCTATACCTTCAAAATATTCTGTGTCAGAGGTATAAGCGAAACCCCCGAAAACATCTGTCTCAAACCTATACCCCACAGCGTCAGGGTCACTATGCCTCGCCTCAGTCACCGCAACTCTAACATTATTAACGTCAAAGACGTCACCATACTTGGCCTCAAAAATTCGACTAGGCATCCCCTGATGATACCTTGAAACAGATGCCTCAACTTCAGCATTTCCAAACAAAACACTATGAGGGGCTATTAGAGCACCTCTCTTCTTCGTCGTTCCATGCGTCATAGCCTCAATTAGAACTTCAGCATCTGTATAATGATCTGGATGACTATGCGAAATCAGCAAAGCAGAAATCTTCTGAGGATCAAGACCAGCATTAAGCGAGTAAACTAATGCGCCTGGTCCAGGATCCAAATGAGCGTTCAGTTTGTCGGCTAATATACGGATTCCGCCAGTACGCCTTCTCTGAGTAATCGTTGCAAATCTTCCACCTCCAGTTCCCAAGAAAACAATTCTAATCTCTGTCATTTCTCACCACTTTCTCCTAACTATTGAGATTCGAGTGTCTATATCAACCAATGGTTTTTATTCTTATATTAAATTATAAAAATAGAGTAGCAAGGAGTAGCAATGGAATGAGGATAATAATTCGTGTTGGCGGCTCAGTTGTGGGTTCGCCACCAGATGCTAAACTGCTAATGCAATACGCAGATATCTTGAAGGACTTAAAATTGCATGGACACGAAATAGTAGTGGTCGTAGGCGGAGGAGCATTCGCCCGCGACTTTATTGAATTGGCGCAGGAAATGGAGCTAAACGAATGGGACCAAGATGAAGTGGCAATCTCTGTTTCACGTGTTTTTGCTCAGTTACTAGACAAAAGGCTTGGAGATGCTGGATGTGGAATAGTTGCAACTTCCATAGGTGATGTAACACGATGCCTAAAACAATGGAAAATCGTGGTCATGGGAGGCTTAAAGCCAGGAATGACAACAGACGCAGTGGCTGCCATTATTGCAGAACGCATCAAAGCAGACTTACTCATTAAAGCCACAGACCAAGATGGCATATATGATAAAGACCCCAAAAAATATCCAGAAGCAAAAAAACTTGAAAAACTAGAGTTTGGCAATTTGCTTAAACTGTTCGAATCAGATAAGCATAAGGCGGGAATACATCAAATTCTTGATCCGGAAGCAGTTAAAATCTTGCAGAAGAGTAGGACGAAAACAGTTATTGTTAATGGCTTCAAGGCAGAGAATCTTTTACGAGCGGTAAGAGGGGAAAAAATAGGGACGATAATTTCCTAAGCGCTGCCTGCTTTCTTGGGGTTTTCTTGTACTCTAACTACGTCAGCTAACTGTGGAGTCGATACCTCAAATAATATTGAATCTTTCCTTCCTACTATGCTGTGTATTGTCTTTGGCGAAAGTGTTATGTCTTCGCCTTCTTTCAACGTGACTATTCTGTCGGTTAGTATGATGTCTACTAAGCCTTTGAAACAGTATATTGTCTCTTTCTTATCCTTATGATAATGCTGGGATGTGCTGTTGTTTTCTTTTATGATTAGGATTTTTCCGCCGTATTCTGCTTCTTCGGCTATCCAGAGTTCTTTGCCCCAATTCTTCAAAATCTCTTTCACACATAGCCCTCGATAGAGTAAGTAATGTTATGGTCAACGTATCTTAAAAACCCGAAGGTAGAAAACTAACCAGTTTTGCCCTACTTCTTTTCTTCTTCAGAAATCAAACGCTTAAGCTTCTTCTCCATCTTCAACTCGTAGACATGTTCCTTCACAGGTGGAGGAAAACTCTTCATTTTAAAAAGCAAATTGGGAACAACAATGCGCCTATCTCCAACTTTTACACTTACTTCTTGGCCGCTAACAGTGTCGTCAAACGGTTCCAAAGCCTCAACAATCCAGTTTCCTCGACTTCTTGTCAAAACCTTAACCTTATGCTTTCCTTTATAATATCGAATTTCATCGCTCATATATTAAACATACCACATTGCTCATATAAAAGCCAACATAAAGATACACGCGCAAAAACAAAAAATTATCAAAAGGAAAGGGAGATTAAGCTTTTCTGAATTTGCTATACCAAATCACTGTGGCTGTGATACCCAAGAGTATAGAGAAGATACATCCAAATAAGCAAAGATAGAACGGAGCTTGTAAATTGACAGTTGTAAGGCCCTCCGGAGAAGGAATACTTAACCAAAAACCTCTTTTCCATAGATACGTTCCGATTGGTACAAGTGAAACAATGCCGTAGATCAATGAAAACAATGAAATAAATACTGCTATTGAAGATAAATCCCTACTTTGCTTGAACTTCATCCATATAATTGCTATGATTGCTACTAGTGGTAAAATTGGTTTAATTAAATATAATGCGATTGCTGGTATCCATTGCCCTTCTTTTATACAATCGGACACTAAGGGTGGTATTGACCACTCATTTGGTGGTCTGCCCCATTTACTCCAGCCGCGTTCCCATTCAAATGGATGATAATCGTAAGATGCCACTAGGCCGTACTGGTTACTGTTAATTTCTACCCTGACCCATGGTGTCGGTATAAACACCGAGAGGAGAATCATCGCATCGAAGATGATAGCTAAGATAGTCATTGAGATGAGATATTTTTTCCATCTCCCTGTTTTTTCAATTGATTTTTTCATACTCTTTCGCCTCCTTTTCGTTAAATGATACTCATGAAAAGACCTTGAATTAACTGAAGGTCTTTAGGTCATTGAGCCTAAAGGCAGTGTAATACTGCTTTCAGTAAAAGAGTTTGTATAAAGCTGTTTCTCTTGGATTTAAGTTGCGCGCGTAAGCAAACAATCGCTTAGACATAACAAATCTAGATTTATCATTGATTTTTCAATTGCTATCATAGCGGTGAAACCTAACAGAGCCCATAGAAGCGTCTGTTTCAAAATCAGACAACAAAACCCAAACTAATCCATGCATCATATTAAAATTGCCTACCTAAAGAGTTAATTAAACCCATGTTTGCTATTCCTCAAATGGGCGAAAACTTGACGACAAATAAAACAAATCAGGTCATAGCTGTTTCTGGAAAAGGCGGCGTAGGCAAAACCTCCATAACTGCTTTGATGATAAAACTTCTGAGCGAAAACAAAAGCAGAAGAAGCATTTTAGCAATTGATGCAAATCCAGATTCTAACCTTCCAAACGTTTTAGGGATTTCTGTTGACAAAACTGTTGGAATGGTAACTGACGAACTGAAAAAGTCTATTGAAAGAGCAGAAATTCCAATTGGAATGACAAAAGAAGACATTCTAGAATCACATATCTTTGAAATACTAAAAGAGACACCTAATTTTGACCTTCTCGTTATGGGAAGAGGCGAAGGAGAAGGCTGCTACTGCCCAGTAAACGCTTTACTCACACGCATAATAGACAAGCTTTCAAAAAACTATGACCTGACAATTATGGATATGGAAGCAGGATTAGAGCACATCAGCCGCAGAACAGACCGAGATGTTGACATCATGTTCATAGTTACAGACCCAAGCTCCATGGGGCTACAAACGGCAAAAAGAATCAAAGAACTCGCAAAAGAAGTGCACATTCAATTCAAGAAAACATACTTAATAGCAAATAGATTCAAGTCAGAAATGGAGTCAAAGATTCGCGAAGATGCAATGAAAATTGGTGTAGAATTTGCTGGAATCGTGCCCTACGATGACACCGTTTTCCTTTACAACAGTGAAGAAAAACCTTTAACAAATCTTCCAAATAACAGCCCAGCTGTTGCTTCCATAAAAAAGATTTTGCTAAAAACAGGTCTTTTACACTGAATGCCCAACTGATTCTTGAATACATTCCGTTTTCTTCTATTGTGCATTCTTGGGCTTCCAGCTCGTACCAAATGCTGGTCTCTTGGCTTTCATCATCTCCTCTACTAAGGAGAATTGTCGCTGGTAGATGTGGCAGTTCTTAGAGAGCATCAGCATTGAACCAGTGTAAACTTCTTCCCATTTGGCGCCATGTCTATTCCTACCTCTTATGTTCAATTCTTTGACAAAAGCTTCACTGAAAAGCTGCAGTCCAGCAAGATTGGCTGGTAAAGCGCCATAAGCATCCCAAGATCTCCAGTAGCCAACCAGTGTGAGCCTGAGTTTCTTATCGCACTCGTCACGGGTGATTTCGGTGTCCAATATTGTCAAACACGGCGGTTCATGTCTCTTCTTACCAATCTCTTTATGAATGTCCTCTGGCGCTCGCACCACTAGTGTGACTTGCCTGTCGAAGAGTTCGTCTACATACCTGTTAATAGCGCATTCTATTTGATCAACTGGACTCCGCAATCGACTGGAATACGTATAGGTCTCGTCGGGTTTTTTCTCGCCAAACCACAAGTATTCCATAGTATAGTTCATTACATAGTGCATATCACAAGGCGCTTTATCATGAATCAATGGTCGATTTTCAGGATGCAAAACCTCAAGCGTAATATCCAATTTTCTGGTATCCCTGGTTTCAGAGCCATATCCCACTGTAAAAGACTCGCCTTCTTCCCAAATTTTTTTCAGAACCTGATACCAAGCGTCAGGAAGGTCAAAGGCACTTATTTTCACAAGTTTCGTTTTCGTTTACCCCTATCTTTTTGCCAATTTTAGATGCGTGCATAAATTCGTTTACCGCTATATGTGCCGCTTTCCATCTCTTTCTCGATTTCTCTTAGCAATAATATTCTTTGGAAGGTGGCAGGATGCGTGGTAAACCATGAGTTAACTTTTGTCCAAGTGGATTTTGCTTCCTTCTCCATAGCCAATTCAAGTTCTCTCTCGTCAAGAACGCCATCTTTATCCAAATCATATTCTTCTTTTCGGCTAATTATATCCTGAACTTCTTGCTTTGCCAACGCTGGGTCACCGATATAGAGGGTTCTAGCGCCATGTGGAGGCTTGGGCGAAAGTGACAGCCCAAAAGTGATTTTAGTTAATGCACTTTCTAGTTGTCGAGGCGACTCTGTCACATACGCTGAATAGGCATCTGCATAATGTTCACGCAGTCGACTTAATCTCATTACGCAGAGAAGAGTGACTATATAGACAACGAAAGAAATGGCAGCTATGAAAATAAGCGCAGCTCCAGCGCCTTCGCCTTCTTTCCTTCTCGATGTCCTTCCGGTTATCCATGCTGCTTCGAATGTTCCACGTGCAATTAAATATGCTATAAGCGGCAATGCAGACAATGCTGTCATCACTAAGAAATCTTTATGTTTGACATGACCTAACTCGTGTCCAATCACTCCGCGAACTTCATCTTCATTGAGTTCGTTGAGGAGACCTTCATGAACTGCTAGCGTTGCACCCTTCGAACTTCTTCCAAAGACGAAAGCATTGGGCGTTTTGTCAGGAACAATGGCAAGTCTGGGCACTGGAATTCCGCTTTTGTCTGCTAAATCTTTAACTGTTGATTCTAGCCATGGATTTTCTCCTGAATGAAGGTATCTTAAACCTGTTGAAAATCTAACAATTGCTGGCCCTATTAAAAACTGGAATAGAATAAAGATTACCGTGGCTGCGATTACTAAGATGATAGAAAAGTACCAAGAAAAAAGTTGCAGATAGACCTGCAGAAAAAATATAATGGCTCCTAAGAAAAAGGCAAAAATGATGGATACAAGTAGGACAGCAACAGTCATGGAAAGCTTAAGTTGACCAAGTCTAGCCATAGTGCACGCAAACCTCAAATATTCTTTCTATTTTTTACAGCGAATTAAGACTTGCGTTCTGGTTTAAAGAGCTTGCATCTTATTTCCCTTAATGATAATCTGATGCACAATTCTTTGGTCTGTCAATGGTTCATCTGGTTTTGCAACAGCGATTACTTCGAAATATTCTTCAAGTGGACCTCCGAGAATTTTTTTTGCTAAAGTCTCTTGAATCTGAAAGACGCCTGCGCTGTTGTTCATCTCTATCAATATTCTTACTGGTCTATCCTTTCCTTGTTCGATTTCGACTTTTTCGATGCTTAGAGCTGAAACTGTGTGTATATTGACGTTTCCTTTGTCGAACGATACTCTTCCGCGTCCTTTTGTCATGTCTGTTCCATCTGCGATTCCTACAAGTGCGGCCTCTTCAGTTAGGTCTTTAATATCAAATTCATGTGAGTAAATTGTGTGCAAGATGTGTCCTCTAATCTCATACATGGTTTCTTCATCTTTGTAGATTTTTGGTAATAGTCTATTCAATAGAGGAATAGCAAGGTATACACCAGATACATTGTGCTGTTCTCGGTGAACTTGATTTCCAATGTCATGGAGTAAACCGCCAGCCAAAACTACTAAGTAAGCATCATCCTCGTTTCCAGCTTTTTCTTTAATTATACTGGTTGAGATTCCATTGGCAAGGAGAAGTTTGAGCATTTTCAAAGCGTTGGCTGCCACAATCTTCATGTGAATATCGCCATGGTCATTATAGGCGAGTTTTGCAACAGCGATGTAATTTGACATGTCCCAATCAGCATTTACTTCTGGATCATTTCTCAGCAGTTCCCACATTTTTTTCGCTTTCGGATGATTCGCAACCAGTTGGGTAATAGTTTTTTCAGCCTCTTCCTTCATAGCGACGAAGGATGTGGGCACTTCAAGTTCGAAGCCTTTGCCAGTTGCAACTTTTGCCATA
>Ga0315280_10009254_pt1 | contig 12692 bp, 9 predicted proteins | sample YL17G06_40_MG_FD_203697 | JGI IMG/M metagenome (GOLD analysis project Ga0315280, IMG submission 203697) | Sediment microbial communities from Yellowstone Lake, YNP, Wyoming, USA - YL17G06_40 | ecosystem: Environmental > Aquatic > Freshwater > Lake > Sediment | place: USA: Wyoming | collected... | reverse complement strand
ATGCAGATACTCTCCAGAGCCTTCCGGAAACTTTCTTTTTCCACGCTCTCCATGGCAGAAAGGAGGGGCCCGTAAACATCGGCCATGGAAAGAGCTCCGTCAAGGTAGGATTTTCCTTTCTCGGCCGGCTGTCTGATGGATATCATCTTCACCGGGCATGGCGTGATGTAGAAGGCTCCGATTTCTTTCTCCGGCAGACCGTACTGCTTGGATTTTTTGTGTTTGATATCCTTAGCGGCGATTTCTCGCGGCGTGTCGATAGGAATGATGAGGTCGATGAGATCGGGATACTTGACCTGGATCAGGCGCACGACCGTGGGACACACGTTGGAGATCAGAGGCTTCGGCCCCTTATATTCCCGGAGATATTCCTGGATGGCGAAGCTCACTTCCCCGCAAGTAAAGGCGAGGTCGAAGGCATCGTCGAACCCAAGCTTTTTGAGGCCGGCCAGAATTTTCCCGGGTAAAATCTCCCGGCCAAACTGGGCATAAAGGGCCGGCGAAGGAATGGCGATGGTGTGCCTGAATTTGGTCAACTCCCCAAACGGGTCGGTCAAAGGCACGATGGCGCCCGAAGGGCAGGCATTGATGCACTCGCCGCAGTCGATGCATCTCTCTTCGAGTATCGTTGCCTTTCCGCCGCGCACCCGGACAGCCTGGGTCGGGCAGGCCCGCATGCATTTCATCCGGCCTTTGCACTTATCCGTGTCGATGCGGATCGAATGGAAATACTGGCTCATTCTTTTCCTGCCTGGTTTAAACGGATAATGACATCGAGCGCAGTTCCCTTGCCCACCTCAGAAGAGATCTCGAATTTGTCGGCATTTTTTTTGATGTTGGGAAGGCCCATTCCGGCCCCGAATCCCATTTCCCTCATTTCATCCGTAGCTGTGGAATAGCCTTCCTGCATGGCCAGGTCGATGTCGGGGATTCCCGACCCCTCATCCTTGATGTTCATGCGGATGAAGTGCGGCGTCAGGTAGAGGCTGAATTCACCCTTGCGGGCGTACATAACGACATTCATTTCTGCCTCGTAAGCCACAATGGCAGCTCGGCGCACGACGGACGGTTCGATGCCGATCTCCTTGAGGATCTCTTTAATCTTGGTGGAGACGCTTCCCGCCCGGCTGAAGTCTCCCCCGGCGATCTCAAACTTTTGAAACAGGCCATTCTTCTCGCTCATCTCTGTTTTTTTTCTTCAGTTTCAATAATTCCAGGAAGGCCGTGGCTGTAAAGAAGCCCGCAGGTTCTGTACATCATGAACCGGGTGGAGAGGATAGGGATTCCCTTTTTCCTGGCCAGCTCGGCGCCCTCTTTGTCTGGCTTCTTGCCGCGGACATAGACAATGGCCCTGGCCTCGATGATATCCGCTGTCCTGACTGACTGGGCATTGGACAAGCCGGTGATGAGAAGCAGCCCCGGCTTGCCGAAAGCCAGAACATCGCTCATCAAGTCAGAGGCTCCGGCGCTATCGATTTCTGTATCCAGGCGGTCCTCACCGCAGATGACTTCGGCCTGGAGAAGCTTCTGGATATCCCTGAGTTTCATTTTAGTGTTCTTTTTCGACCCTCTTGATAACGACGTCTCCTTTTCTGATGGTCCTCTCCGAAGGCGTGATCGTCGTCGGGCAGTTCTCCCAGCAGGCGCCGCAGCCGTTGCATTTATCGATATCCACGTAGCGGGCCTTCTTCTTGATTTTGGCCTTGAAGTTGCCGACGTAGCCGGAAATTTCCTCGACCTCGCTCCAGGTCAGGAGCTCGATATTCGGGTGTTTTCCCACCTCGCTCATCTTGGGCGTGAGAATACAGGCTGAGCAGTCGAGGGTGGGAAAGGTTTTGTCGAGAAGGGACATGTGTCCGCCGATGGACGGCTGCTTTTCGACCAGATAAACCTTTTTTCCGGAGTTGGCATAGGTCAGGGCGGCGTGAATGCCGGCAATCCCTCCACCGACAATCAAGACTTCAGGCCGGACGGGAACTTCCTTCCTGGTCAAGGGGTCATGGAGAGCCACGCGCCGCACGGCTGCAGAGATTAGGGCTTTGGCCTTTTTGGTAGCCTTTTCCGGGTCTTCGGTGACCCAGGAGACCTGCTCGCGGATGTTGGACATCTGGAAGTAGAAAGGGTTGAGCCCTCCTTCAGCGGTGACGCCGCGGAAGGTCGACTCGTGCATGAGAGGGGAGCAGGAAGCCACAACGACCCGGTTGAGGTCGTGCTCTCTGATGTTCTGTTTGATCAGCTCCTGTCCCGGGTCCGAGCACATGAACTTGTACTCTTTGGCCACGATGACGTTGTCCAGACGGGAGGCAAAGTCCACGACTTCCGTGATGTTGACTTTGCCGGCGATGTTCGTCCCGCAGTGGCAGACAAAAACTCCGATCCTGGGCTGACCGTTTTGGCTCATGGACGTCCTCCGTTTCCGATCTTCTCCCACAGCGGCTTGAGGCTGATGATTGAGCGGGAGAAACCGAGGTCTTCCTTAGGAAGACCCATCGCCAGCCCGATGAGCTGGCTGAAAAAAAGAACAGGAATGGTGATATCCTCTTTATATTTTTTGACGATTCTATCCTGCAGAATCTCCAGGTTGAACTGACAGAGGGGGCAGATCGTCGAGATGACATCCGCGCCTTTTCTCTTGGCTTCCTTGAGCAGGATGTAATTGAGGCGCAGACCGACCTCCTCGATGGTCCCGGTCAGAGAGCCCCCGCAGCAGCGCGTCTTCCCTGAATAATCGACGGGCTCGGCGCCGATAGCGGCCATCAATCTGTCGAGAGACATGGGGTAGTCGGGGTCATCGAAATCCGTAAAAGGCCTGACCAGCTGGCAGCCGTAGTAGCAGGCGACCCGGAGCCCCGTGAGTTTGCGGGTCACTCTAACCTTGATTTTTTCGAGAATATCTTCCTGGGTCAGGACCTCCAGGGGATGCTTCACGGCCACTTTACCCTTGTAGCCGCATCCCGCTTTTTCCAGGGCGGCGAGGATTTTCTGGGCTTTCTCGGTCTCGCTGTGGAGAAACTTGTTTGATTTCTTGAGCGTCAGGAAACAGCCGGCGCAGGGGGCAATGATATCCTTCTCTATCTTCTCGGCAAGCGAGAGATTGCGGCCGCAGATAGCGGCAGCCATGTTGTCGTCCACCGAGAAATAAGCCGTCGCGCCGCAGCAGTTCCAGTCCTCGAGCTCTTCGAGCGGCAGGCCGATTTCTTTAAAAATAGGGAGGATGGATTCTTCGTAGTGCTTGGAGTTCCCTTTCAAGGAACAGCCGGGATAGTAAACATAGCCGTTCATCGCGCTCCCTCCTTCAAGGCCTTTAAAAGAGTCTGCAGTTGTTTTTTATTTTTAATGGATTCCTTCTTGAGGCTCATCCGGCCTGTCTTCATGAGTTTCAACCCCAGGGGCGCCATTTTGAGCAGGCCCAGCGGGTTGCGAGATTTTAGGTAGAGGTTGAGGATCAACCAGAGCTCGGAATTCCGGCCGTTGGCCCCGATGATCCTGGACATTTCTTTATCTAAGACAGGAATGGCAAACCGGGAAGGATAGACATGCTCTTCGATGGCTTTTCTCTTGAGGGCATACATGACGTCGGTGATCTTTATTTTGGCCGGGCAGCGGACCTGGCAGGTATAACAGGACGGACAGAGCCAGATGGTAAAACTGCGCAACGCCTCGTCTTTGAACCCATTTTTAATCATGGCGATGATTTTCCGCGGCGGATAATCCATGTAGACCGACATCGGGCAGGATGAGCTGCAGGTGCCGCACTGGATGCAGCTTTCGATCTCATCGGACCCGGACATCTGCTTGATGACGTCCAGGAATTGCTTGTCCAGCTCCTCTTCATACTTGACCTTTCTCTGGATTTCCATGAATCCTCCTTTGTCAAAATTTGTATCTATATCGGGAGAAAAAGAAAGGGTCTAAGGCAAAGCATAGGGGAACGACGGCTATCGTGACCTGGATCAAAGGCGCCATGCTATAAGGGAATCCACGCACAAAAGTTGTGTAATTATAAGATGGAACGGACGTGGAGCACGGCTTCAACGAATTCCTGCATCAATCAATTCTTATTGTAACTATAAGAATTATAAGTAAAGTAAGGTTTATCTTATAATTACAGAAGATTTTAAAAATAAAAGATTCCTTTGTCAATATAAAAGTAAAAATTTTTAGGCTTGCTTTTTTGCTTGAAAAAAAAGTAAAATTTGAGCAGAATAAAATAAATCTTTTCCGGAAGGAGGAACTATGAGAAGAAAAGGCCTTATTGTCCTCGGTTTCATCGCTCTTCTGTTTGCTTTTATGACCCTCCAGAGCTGCAAATCGAATCCTGAACAACAGCTTTTAGTCAAATATTTTCAGGCTGTCTCTATGAAGGATACGATGACGATGTCCACCATGGCCGTAGAGCCTGTGTCTATCGATGTGAAATCCTGGAATATTGCCACTGTGAGCGAAGTCAAGACAGAACCATTCCTGCTGGCCGATTTGAGCAAAAAAGAATTGGAGCTGAAGAAAAAGTTGGAAGATCATGTGGGGCCGGTCATGGATGCCGAAGACGCCCTTTATGGCGCTCAAGAGGAGCTCAAAGCGGCCCGGACCGGTGGTGCCAAGGCCGCGGCTAAGAAGAAGGTGGATGAAACTCAAGTGAAATTCGACGAGGAGCGAGAAATCCATAGGAAACTCCAGAAAGATTACAACGACGCTAAGGCGGCTGCAGCGAGAGAAGAACAAATCTCCCTGTTTTCTCTCGGCGCCGGCCAAGTGGCCAACATCAGAGATCTGACGGGGTCGGTTTTTTCCAAAGCTGCGGACGTCAGGGTTGTAGGGAAAGACGGAAATGCCAAGACCTACCGGTTCTACCTGAAGAAATACGACCTCAAGGACGAGGCTGTGAACCTCACCCGCCGGGGGAGATGGATCATCGTCAGGTTCGAGCCGGTCAGCTGACCTGATATTGACTCTTCTTCATTAATCTTTTATATATAGTCCTTTATTTTGCGGGGGCCGTTAGCTCAGAGGGAGAGCACCGGCCTTTTAAGCCGGGTGTCGCTGGTTCGAGTCCAGCACGGCTCACACTCCGCCCCTTTCGCCCCTGTCGTCTAGCTCGGTCTAGGACATCGCCCTTTCAAGGCGGCAACACGGGTTCAAATCCCGTCGGGGGCGCTTCCCCTTTCCCGCTTTACTCTCGGTTTTCCAAGACGCCAATTCCAAGCTCTTGGTCTCGACCTTGGAACTCTACTTCTTCGGATAAGCCGGACGCGGCGGGAAGGTGAAGGGATTCTTTTTGATCTTGTCCAGGGCCACCTCAATGGCCTTCTCGAGCTGCAGGTCGCGGCCAGCGACCGCGGAAGCCGGGTCGTTATCAACCAGGATATCCGGGTCGGCGCCGTGGTTCTCGACGAGCCACTTGCCTTCCCGGCCCCAGAAGGCGTTGTTCGACTGCTCGACGCTGCCGTTGTCGATCGTCAGCTGGCGGTTCAGGATCCCTACCAGGCCGCCCCAGGACGGGACGCCGACGACGGTTCCGAGCTTACGGGATTTGAAGTCTTCGACAAAGGCCTCGCCATCTGAGCCGTTGTTCTCGTTGGAAATGACGACGTAGTTGCCGTTGCCGGCCGAACCCGGGTAGCGGAAGGGCACCATGTTCCGGAGGACGTTGAAAGCTGTCATCTGCCGCTCGAGCTTGTCGATCAAGAAGTACTCGGTCCAGCCGCCGCTGTTGCGGCGGACGTCGATGATGACCGCATCCTTGTAACGGAAGGCCCGCCAGAATTTATCGAACTCGGCGATGCCGCCCGAGCCCATAGCGTTGATGTGCATGTAACCGACACGACCGTTCGTGGCCCTCTCGACCTTCTTAATGTTGTCCTCGAGCCAGCGGTGGTAGCGGAGCTGGGAATCGCTGAAGACCGGATCGACCTCATAGGTCCTGGCGCCCTCCCAGGAAGGCTTGCCGTTGACCGTGACCTTGACCTTCTGGCCCTGGGTCACCTGGAGGAGCTTGAAGTAATCGTCGGCGGCCTTGAGTTCGGCTCCGTTGATGGCCAGGAGGTAGTCGCCCTCTTTGACGTCTATGTCCGGACGGACGAGCGGGCCCCGGAGGCTCAGGTTGATCTCAGTCGGGCCATAGATCTTGGCCAGCTTGTAGCGGCCTGCCGCCGGGTCGGCCACGAGGTCGACTCCAAGCAGACCGGTCGAGACCAGCGGACGCGGCGGGCCGGCCGGGCCGAAGTCGCCGCCGCCGATATAAGTGTGCGAGACACACAGCTCGCCGACCATCTGCGACATGACCCAGTTGAGCTCGTTGCGGGAAGAAAGATAGGGAATGTAAGCCCGGTACTTTTCGCCCATGGCCTTCCAGTCGCGGCCATGGAAGCCGGCGTCGTAGAAGAAATCGCGGTACCAGCGCCAGCAGTCGTTGAAGATCTGGCTCCACTCCTTCTGGAGGTCCACGGTGTAGATGAGGCTGGACAGGTCGAGACGGTCGCCGAGCGTTTTAGAGGCGAAGGCCTTGTCCACGGCCGAAGTGTAAATGTCGTTCTCCTTGCGGACGATCAGGCGCTCGCTGTTTGTCGACACCCCGAAGTCGCGGATCTTGTCGCTGAGGATGGCTTCCTTGCGGCCGGCCATGTCGTAAATGTGCAGGCTCCACTTGGCGGCGCCCCTGGGCTCGAAGATCTCCTCGTACTCGTCCTCGCTGAACCGGTCCACCGAGCACCAGAGAGCTTTGTCCTTTCCGGCCTTGAGGAAAAAATAATTGCCGGGCTCAACGGGCAGGGAATAAGTCCGGGTCAGGAGCCCTTCTGTGTCGATGCGGAACGGCTCTGATTGAGCCTTCTCGTCGGCCTTGGCCTCGCCGCCGTCGTCGGAGAAGGGCGGCTTCTCGCCGGCCTGGAGCTGGACGACCATGACCTGCTGGGGCGCCGAGATGACATGGTTGTCCTCGTAGAAATCCATCTGGACGTTGAAGTTACGGCTGGACAGGTAGTAGAGATACTTGCCATTGGCGTCAAAGCAGGGGTTGAGGTTGTCGTAGAAATCTCCGGTCACCTGGACTTTCTTGCTTGTCTCGGTGTTATAGAGGAAGATTTGGCTGTTCCGGTTGGATTGGACAAAGCTGTAAGCGATCCACTTGCCATCGGGCGACCAGGCGTAGTCGCTGATCTCCCAATAAAACTCGTCGTTTTTCATTTGGTTGGACTCGTCGACCTTGACCAGCTTTTTCGTCGCGACGTCCACATAGAAGATGGCGAAGTCTTTGTTGCCGAAGAGGATCTTCTTCCCGTCGGGCGACCAGACGAGGTGATAGACCATCCGGTCGAGGCCGTCCGTGAGCTCGGTCCACTCGCCGCCCTCGATTTTTTGGACGTAGAGCTGGTAATCGCTCGCCTTATCCGAGAAGAAGGCAACCTGTTTGCCGTCCGGGCTGAGAGCCGGGTACATTTCGCGCGTCCCGGGCGTGGAAGAGAGATTTGCGGCTTGACCCTTATCCACGGGCACGGCGAAGACGTCGCCCCTGGCCTCGAGGACCACAGTCTTGCCATCGTTGGCAACGTTGACGTAGTGGATGTAATCGCGCGGGTTGATGATGCGCCTGCGGAGGGTCCAGCGGTCTGAGGGCACGAGGACCGAGATCTTCTTGACCTGGCTCGTCTTGATGTCGAGGACGTGGAGATAGCCGTTCCGGAGATAGACGATCGTCTGGCCGTCGGTGGCCGGCATCATGACGTCGAAGTCGACGAAGGACGTGACCGGCGTGACCTCCTTGGTTCCGATCTTCTGGGCGTAGAAGTTGGCGATGCCGTTGCCGCGGTCCGAGACGAAATACATTGTGTCGCCGACCCACATCGGATAGGTGTTCTTGCCGACGTAATCCGATACCGGCGTGTAGGTTTTAGCCGCGCTGTCGTACAGCCAGATGTCCATATACTGGCCGCCCTTGTAGCGCTTCCAGTATAATTCCTCGTTGCCCCGGCGGGCATAGAGGAATTTCTTCCCGTCGGGCGCGAAACTGACGAGCACGCCTCGGTCGAGTGGGAAACGCTCCGGCGCGCCGCCTTTGACGCTGACGAAATAGAGATTGGGGTCCCGGCCGATGACATTCTCGAACATGGAGCGGAAGACGACTTTCTGGCCGTCCGGCGACCAACCGATGACCACGCCAAACCCGGGGTTGTAAGTGAGACGCACGGGAGCGCCGCCCTCGGCGGGCATGAGATAGACGGCCGTGCCGCCGTCATAGCTTGCGGTGAAGGCGATCCATTGGCCGTCCGGAGAAAACTTGGCGTAGGACTCGGTGCCCGGAAACGTCGTGATCCGGGACGCTGTTCCGCCCTGGCCGCTCACGAGCCACAGGTCGCCTTCATAAGTGAAGACGATTTTATCCTTGTGGATGCTCGGGTAGGTCATGAACCGGCCCTCCTCGAGCGTGAAGCCTGTGGCCGTGATAAAAACGAGCAGAAACATTGCTGTCAGAATTTTTTTCATGATCTAGCCTCCCCCAAGAAATACGATGATCAAATGCATGAATTTTTTGGAAGTGAATTAATTATCACATTCAGGATGGAAGGTCAATCGGGTTGTGGATGGCGATAGCATCTCCATTTGCACGATGGTCTGGGAATCCGGGATCCAATAGCGACGGAAACAAAAAAAGCTTCCGCGGTTGTTTTGGGGTTGACCAGGACCTCGGCCGTTATGGAATCGCCGCCGTTTTCTCGTCGAACCGGAAACTCTTCTCCTGAAAGAGCTTGACGCAAGCATCGACGACGTCGGTATCATAAGAGAAGCCCTTATGCTGAATGATTTCTTCGAGAGCTTTGCCAATCCCCTGAGCCGGCCGGTAAGGGCGGTGGGAAGACATGGCTTCGACGATATCGGCGACGCTCAAGATTCTTGCTTCTATGAGGATCTGGGCTCCGGAGAGCCCTAGAGGATATCCGGAGCCGTCGAGGCGCTCATGGTGCTGCAGCACGATCTGAGCCACGGGCCAGGGAAATTTAATGGTTTTTAGAATGTCATAGCCGACCTGAGGGTGTGTCTTGATAATGCCGTATTCGATGGCTGTGATTTGGCCGGGCTTGCTCAGGATTTCGGAGGGCACATAGATTTTGCCGATATCATGAATGTCTCCGGCGACACGGAGGCCTTCGACCTGGTTTTCCGGCATCCGCATCTCCCTGGCTATGGCGCAGGAGAGCTTGCTCACGCGGCGCTGATGGCCGGCCGTATAGGGATCTCTGATTTCGATGGTCAAGGCCATGGCCTGGATGGTTCCCTCCAAGGCCTGGTGCAGCTTTTTCCAGCTTTCCTTGAGCTCCATTTCGGCGTGTTTTCGGGCGCTGATATCGCGGAAGACCAAGACATGGCCGCTCGAATTTCGGAGGGAGTTATGGAGAGGCATGACCGTTTTTTCGATCGGGAATCTTGTCCCATCCTTGGCGCAGAGAATCATTTCGGTAATGATTTTAATTTGGCCATCGCGGACTCTCTCCCGGCCTTCTCTTTCTCCATCTTGCTCTCTTGGGACCTCTATTGTGCTGAAAACTTCAGGGAGCGATTTTTCCAGGGCTTCTTCTTGGCGCCACCCGGTCAGCTTCTCAGCAAGCGGGTTCATGAAGGTGATGAACCCTTCCTTATTAGTGGCGATGACTCCATCGCCGATGCTTTTGAGGAGCGCCGAGAGCCATTCTTCTCTCTCCCTTAGCTTCATCCTCATCTGCGATTTATAGAAGGCCATCTCGATAGCAATTTTGAGCTCCCTCTCGTCAAAAGGTTTGAGAATGTAGCCAAAGGTCTCGGTTGTTTTGGCCCGCTTGAGCGTGAATTCATCAGCAAATGCGGTGACGTAAATGACCGGGATATGTAAAACGTCCCAAATCTTTTCAGCCGCGGCTATTCCGTCCAAACTTCCCTTGATGATGACATCCATGAGGATAAGATCCGGCCGAAATTGGTCGGCTTTTTCGACGGCTTCGTCGCCAGTGGTCGCTATGCCGCAAGTTTCATAGCCCAGGCTCGTGACCATATCTTCGATGTCCCGGGCCACGAGGCTTTCATCCTCGACAATCAGGATGCGGATGTTTTTCATGGCCTTAGGCTCTTTTTATCTGCTTAATCTCGTTGAATTCAAGCGTAAATATGGTGCCGCTTTGGCGCTGAAGGTCCAATCGTCCTTCGATCTGGCTGACGAGGGTGACGACGATCTGCATGCCCAGAGTCTCGGTCCGGCGAAAATCCAACCCCTCGGGAAATCCCACTCCGTCATCCCTCACCCGCAGCACATATCCGTCCCCCAGCACCCGATGCAGCTCCAACCCCATCTCTCCGCTCCGGCCATCCGGAAACCCGTGTTTCAACGCATTCGAGATCAGCTCGTTAACGATCAGGCCGCAGGGAATGGCCGTGTTGATGTTCAGAAACACCTCCTCGGTGTCCATGGTCAGACGGATGCGGCTGGAGTCGACCTGGTAGGAGTGAAAGAGATGGGCGGCGAGGTTGCGGACGTACTGGGAGAATTCGATGCGGGAGAGGTCGGAGGACTGGTAGAGGCGTTCGTGGATGAGGGCCATGGAGCGGATGCGGCGTTGGGATTCTTTGAACATTTCGAGGACGTTGGGGTCTTGAATATGGCGGGACTGGAGGTTGAGGAGGGAGGAGATGACCTGCATGTTGTTCTTCACCCGGTGGTGGATTTCTTTGAGAAGAACGTCTTTTTCTTGGAGGGAGGCTCTGATCTGGGCCTCGGTTTTCTTGCGGTGCACCGTCATGGCGATCTGGTCGGAAACGAACTTGAGGATTTCTTTTTCTTCTTCACCAAAGCGCACGCCCTCGGTGTAACTCTGGACGACCAACACGCCGATGGTCTGGCTGTCGATCTTCAAGGGCACGCCCAGCCAGTCGATGGAGGGCGCGCCGATCGATTCCACCTCGCCGCGTCTCTCGAGCTCGGCGAAAACTTCTGGTGAGGCGAGGACCGGATTGCCTGTCCTAAGGACATACTCGGTTAGGCCTCTTCCCAACTTTTTTGGAGCAGGGGTCTTGTCGTATTCATCAACGAAATAGGGAAAGCTGAGGATATCGGTTTGGGGCTCATAGAGAGCGATATAAAAGTTTTGGGCCGGCATCAAGTCGGCGATGACCTTATGGATGCAACGAAAAAGCTCATCCAGAGTCTCCGAAGAGATGGCCGCTTCGGAAATCCGGAAAATGGAATCCTTGAGTTTCTCGGTTCTTTGTCTCCTGGAGAAGTCACGGATGATGATCAAAACCGCTGTCTTGTTCCGGTAAGGGATGAAGCTGGTGTTGACTTCAGCGAAGATGAAACCGCCGTTCTTTTTCCGGAGATGCATCTCGTATTTGGCCGGGAGTTCAACTCCGGCCATGCGTTCCTCATAAACTTTGATCATGTTGTCGAGTTCGCTCAGAGGGATGAAGTCCATAAAAGGACGGCCTACGAGCTCCTTGACGGCATAGCCGCCCATTTCAGCCAGACGAGGGTTGACGAACTGGACAATCTTGTCCTGGATGATGGCGATGCCGTCATTGGCTCGCGTGACGACGGTCCGGTACTTTTCCTCGCTTTCCCGCAGGGCTTCTTCTGTGCGCCTGTGCTGGGCCTCTTTTTTTTCGAGTTGCGCCAGACGCTCACGCAGTCTGCGGAGGTCTTTTTCCTCGCTTTTTGGCCGGGCTTTCAAGGATTTCTCGCGCTGGTTATTTTTGGGCAATTTTTGGCTTTCTCCTCACCGTCGAATTCCGACGAAATTATACTGAAGCGAGAAGGGAAAAAATGTAATAGCCCCTGGGTGTGATTCGGGGGGTGATTTTTAGGTTTCCTAACTCACCTTGAAAGAGGAGAAAATGATGGCTGTCTGGATAGGGGTGAATTCTATGGCCTTTTCTTAGCGGCTTCCTTGATGCGCTCGGGAGTCATGGGAAGGCGAAAGAGCCTCACCCCGACGGCGTCGTAAACGGCATTGGCCATGACCGCGCCCATGTTGACGATGGGTGGCTCTCCTCCTCCCTGAGCCGGCATGTCCGGGTTATCGATGAGGACGGTCTCAATCTTCGGCAGCCAGGAAAATCGGGGAATTTCATAGGTGTCGAAGTTGAGGTCGTGGATTTCGCCGCCCTTAAAATGGACCTCTTCCGCTAGACAGTAACCCAGGCCCATGGTGATACTCCCTTCTATTTGAGCTCTGGCGCCGTCGGGGTTGATTATCTGCCCCATATCCTGGCCGCAGACGACGCGCTTCACCCGGACAGCTCCGCTATTCTTGTCGGCCTCGACTTCAGCCATGGTGACGACGTAAGTTCCGAGATAATTAACACAGGAGACGCCGTAACCCCGGCCGCTCGGCGTTGGCGCGGGTGTCCAGCCGAATTTTTCAGCAGCAGACCCGAGCACCTTTTTCATCCTCTCATCCGTCAGGTTTTTCATCCGGAACGCGACCGGGTCCAGGCCCGCTTTGGCGGCCATGAGATCCATATGCGATTCACGGGCGAACGTGTTGGTGTTGCTCCCCGGCGCTCTCCAGGCCCCGACTTCGAAAGGATGAGCTCCGGACGCGCCGCGCATCCATCCCCCACGCGAAAGAATTCGATAATGAGGAATGTCGTAAAACGGCTGGGATGTCCGCTCGCCGCCGAAAAACACGACGTAATCCCAGAGCACAAGCTTATTTGATGCATCTAGGCCGGAT
>Ga0315280_10009252_pt1 | contig 12699 bp, 14 predicted proteins | sample YL17G06_40_MG_FD_203697 | JGI IMG/M metagenome (GOLD analysis project Ga0315280, IMG submission 203697) | Sediment microbial communities from Yellowstone Lake, YNP, Wyoming, USA - YL17G06_40 | ecosystem: Environmental > Aquatic > Freshwater > Lake > Sediment | place: USA: Wyoming | collected... | reverse complement strand
GTATGGGAGAAGTTGCCGTTGAACATTACGAAGAGGCGCATCTCCTTGTTGAGCTGGGTGGTCAGTTTGAGAAAGGGCGCCCAGGTTTTGACGGGATTGGTGAAGACAGGGTAAGTCTTGCCTTCCAGGGTGACCGGGACGTTGGTCAGCGTATACTCGTTCTGGAGATAGTCTATCGTACCGAAGAACCAGAGCTTGTCCTTGATGATCGGGCCACCGAGAGAGGCCGAACCGTCCACATCGTACTTGGCAAAGACCGGTTTGGATCTTCCCATGGAGATGAGCTCTTCGTCGGTGAAGAGCATCTGGTTGAGGCCCTTGGCAGTGTAATAGGTCTGGGCTTGGCCGCTGAACTTGTTGCCGCCGCTCTTGGTGACGACGGAGATGAACGAGCCGCCGGAGGCGCCGACCTGGGCCGGCAGACCGCCGGTGGCGATCTCGATCTCCTCCACGCTTTCATACTGCGGGGCGATCTGCATGCCGCCGGTGGTGGGGCTCTCGCCGTTGACGCCGTCGATCTCGTAGGCGGTGGAGCCGGAGTTGGCGCCGTGGATGCTGCCGGAGTAGGCGCCAATGGTGCCCGCGCTGCCGGCGGTGATGTTGAAGAGACCGTTGATGTTGCGGTTGAGGGGCAGGTTGTGCAGCAATTCAGTAGTTATGACGTTAGTTATCTTGTTCGACTGCACGTCAACTACCGGGGCTGCCGCAGTAACCGTTATTTCTTCTTCCAAGGGGCTGGCTTCAGTTTGCAGGTTGACGGTATAGATCTGGCCGACCTGGACGACAATGCCGGGCTGCTTGACGGTTTTAAATCCTGCCAGGATTGCTGTGACCGTGTAAGTGCCCGGCGGCAGGTTGACAAGCCTATAGGAGCCGCTGGCATCCGAGATGGACTCGATCGAGCCCATCAAGGCCGGGCCTTCGGCAGTTACGGTCATGCCCGGGATCGCAGCGCCTGTGTTGTCGGTGATGATGCCTCTAATCACGCCGGTCTGCCGGGCGACTTGTGAACTGAGAACAGAAACTAAAACAAAACAGAGCAAAATAATAAGAGACAAACGTTTGATACTCATTTTTCCTCCTTTGTTCAGAATAAAAATCCTACCCTTTGCTGATAAAAATTAGGGTCGTATTCACCGATCATTCTCACCTCCTCGGACAAAATAAATAGCGATAATTTTTCACAGTCGCGCAGCTCTGACCATGGATGCGTTAACGTACACGCATAATATACAAAATATCAAAATTTTTTGTCAAGAAGAATTTTTGGATTTTTAGCCCAACCTGCCTAATTTCTTTAATTTCAATAAATTAAAATCGAACCTGGTCTTTCCAGGAGAATCTTTCAAGAGTACCAAATAAACTACATTTCCTATAATTTTTATTAAATTTATAAATTTTCTATAACCTCGGCGATTCTCAATCTTCTTTTCCATCAGCGCTATTTCAGGCCGTCTTTGGGAGATGTTTATTATCTTTTTCCTTGACAATAAAAGGGATATTTTTTTAAACTTCACGTTAACGATAACATAGCTGGAATGAGGTAGAAACATAACAACCATAAAAGAGATCGCCAAGCGGGCCAACGTCTCAATCGGGACAGTAGACAGGGTCATCCACAACAGGGGACGTGTCTCCCAAGAAGCTACAGAAAAAATACGCCGGATCATGGAGGAGATGGATTATCGGCCCAATATTTTTGCCAAAAACCTGAGGCTGTCCCGAACATTTACTTTTGGCGTTCTCATGCCCAAACCATCACAGGATAGCCGTTATTGGACCATCCCTATTCGCGGCGTGACCAAAGCCCAAAATGAGCTTTCAAGTCAAAAAGTTAACGTTCACTTTCTCTTCTATGATAAGTATTCAGAAACATCTTTCAATAAAGTCAGCAAGGATGCGATCCAGGCAAATCTTGACGGTCTTCTCATCGCCCCGGTCCTTTCCAAAATCTTCGACAAATTCGTTCAAGAAATTCCCCCCCATCTGCCCTATGTCTTTTTTGACTCTTTTATCCCCAATGCCAATTATCTCTCTTACATCGGTCAAGACTCATTCCAGAGCGGTGTTCTGGCGGCCAGGCTCATGCAAATGCTGATCAAACAAACGGGAAGTTTGGCCATTGTCAAGGTCCTCCCGGAAGATTACCACATCGATGATCGGACCAATGGATTCTTATTTTTTTGTAAAAATCGCCCGGGCATCGAAGCCAAGGTTTACGAACTGGACGCACACAAAAGCCTATTGATCCGGAATGCTCTTTTTAAAAGGATTATCCTTGAAAATCAGGACCTCAGGGGAATTTTTGTAACCAATGCCAGCACTCACCAGGTTGCCGAGTTTATAAAATCGCAATTACTGCCTGAGAAGATTTATATTATCGGCTATGATTTGATTGAAGAAAATATCCATTATTTGAAAGAAGGAATCATTGATTTCTTAATCAGTCAACAGTCAGAACGCCAAGGTTACGAGGGGCTTTATTCTCTCTATCGTCATGTTGTTTTGAAGGCACCCATCGAAAAAAAAGTAATGATGCAGATAGATATCGTCACCAAAGAAAATATTGATTATTACCAAAGCTAATGGCTGAAGTTACGCCTAGAAAATCAAAACAGCCTTTAAGAATCAGGGCGGGAATATAGACTTTGATACTGAGATGCATCCTTGATACTGATAAAGTTTCTAAAAGGAGGTAAACCATGCTTAACTGGACAGGTTGGCAAAATCCCTATGCTATAGCCTACATGCTGGTGATGCTGGGTACAATGATTTTTATCTGGCTGATACCCGACGAATATCTCTACGAGTAGGAAAATCCGGTGAGGAGTTCCATGCCATGAGAAAAGTTCCGTTTTTTTTGGCCGTGATGCTCCTTTTCGTTTTTGCCCGAACAATTGTGGCCCAAGAAAAATTTATAGACGTTCGCCAGGCAATGGCTGACAGTCTCACTTCAGTTAAAACAGCAGTCAAAAACAATGATTGGGACGGAGCCTTCTCCCATTTTCAGAAAGCCAAAAGCATCTGGGAGCAAGAAGTCAAGCCGATGATCACGGGGGGTGTAAAGACAGATACCCAGTACGAAGAATATTTTAAGCGAATAGCTGAAATTGAAGGGAATTTAAATGGCCTTGCTCAACTGCTCGAAGCAAGAAAATCCGAAGACATTGAGCCCAAAGCCAATGCTATTATCTGGGGAATTAGCCATCATCCACGCGGTTTCGCCGTTCCCAAGCCAAGATACACAGCTTGGGATTGGGTCTTTGGATTGGGCATAGGCATCGGTTTTTGCCTACTGGCAACAGTCTTTGGCCTCCATCTGAGAAGGTCTTACTATCGCCGCTATAAAAAGATAGCAAGATAGGAAAGAAAAAGGATAAGGACAATGCACTCAGACTTTATTATTACCGGGATGTATCTGGTTTTGATGTTTGCGGCCGGATTGTTCTTCAGCAAAAACATCAAAAATACAGCAGATTATTTTTTGGCCGCGCGCTCGGCGCCCTGGTTCTGGATTATGGGCTCCATCTGGGCCACAAACATCGGCTTTCTCCACGGTTATCTAGCCCATGGCGGCGCGGCTTACGAATGGGGACTCATTCAAGCCAATTTTGAATGGTTTCAAGGGCCCTTTGGCTACATTCTCTCCGGAATATTCTTCATCGCCTTCTACTGGCGGTCCGGCATATTCACGGTTCCCCAGTTTTTGGAGCGAAGGTATGGTACAGGCCTGAGCACTGTTTATTCTTTTGCTTGGCTAATCATTTTCGTTGTCACTATCGCCGCGGAGTTATACTTGGGAGCCATGTTTCTGAAGAACATCCTCCACATCCCCTTCTGGCCGACGCTCTTTGTCCTGGCAGGAGTCGTGGGCACCTACACGTTAATGGGCGGCTTGGGCGCTGCGATCATGATGGAATTTGTCCAGTTTGTGATTATGATGATCGGCACTATGCCTCTCCTCTTTATCCTCTTGCACTTTGTCGGCGGGTTTGCCGGAATCAAAAACGTCCTCCTGACCCAATGGGCCGTCAGCCCTCAATACTTTACGGTCTTACCCGATATCCACCATCCGTATGGGCCCGGCCCGTGGATTATCCTGGGCCAATGTCTGGTCGTGACGTTAGGCTGGTGTGCCGGACACCAGTCCATGGTTCAAAGAAATTTGGGGGCCAGGTCCTTGTATGATGCCAAGCTCGGCTATGTGGCCGCCGCTATCCCCAAAACTTTGGGGGCTTTCCTTTATATCGTGCCGATGATCGCGGCTCCAATCGTTTTCTCCCAGCTGGGGATTTTTGTTGAAAAATCAGACGCGGCTTACGGCAAGCTGATCCTCCATCTCTTGCCTCAGGGAATGCTGGGGCTCTTTATTGCCGGGTTGTTATCGGCCGGACTCTCGAGCATCAGCAGCGTCCTCAATTCATCATCGACAATGGTCATCAAGGACTTTTATGAACGGTTTCTGGCGAAAGGGAAATCGGACCACCACTATTTTATTGCGGGACGCATCGCCACTTTTGGAATCATCGCCGCCTCCATTCTCTTAGTGCCCATCGTATTAAAAGTCTATTTGATCATGTGGCTGGAGCAGACCCTGCTGGCCATGGTCTTAGGGCCTTTTATGGGGGTCCTCCTGTTGGCCATCTTCTGGAGAAGGGCGAACACTCCGGGAAGTCTGGCCGGCTTCTTAACCGGAGCCGCTTTCGCCATTTTCATCCAACAAGTGCTTGGAATTAAAATCTTTTTCCAGATTAGTTGGTGGTCCTTTGTAGTGACCTTCCTGGTCACGATTGTTGTCTCGCTCCTTACCGCGCCGCCCAAAAAAGAAAAAATAGAAGGGCTCACCTGGGAGAGCGATTTTGAAGCTATGGTCGGGGAGATTGCGGAGAAGCGGGCAGAAAAAACTGCGGCCAAGGTTAGGGAAATCCCTCAGAGAACAATCACTCGCCCGCCGTGGTACTTAAACCTGAAGTATTGGGCCACGGCCATTTTGCTGGTGCAGATTGTTCTCTTGTTCTTCTTCGGATAAGAGGCTCTGCTAAGTATAGGAGAAAAAAATGATGGAAGAAAAAAAAGGAGCTGACCCAAAGCTTATTGTCGCCATCCAGATGCTTTCCATCGGAATCATCCTTTTGACCTTGGGAATCGCCGTCTTAATTCTGAGTCCGCTTCGCACAATGGCCTCCTTCCTTCGCCTCAACTCGCTCCTTAGCACCGGGGGCATTATTCTGGTCGGCTTGGCCTTTGCTATCGGAGGTTATCTCCGCCTCAAGCGGGTTAAAAAGAAATGATCCTTACGAGTTTCGTTCCCCAGTCCGTAAATCCCGAAAATATCGTCCAAAAATTTTGGGCAAAGTCGCTAAGGACCCCTTACGCCACAGAACTTCTCTACCTTCCTTTTCTCCTCTTCCGCTACAGGATTGTTCTCTCGCCCTTTCTGGGAAAGGAGAAAGCCGAACAGGGACTCTTCTTGGCGGACCTCGTTCAAGGCACGCCGATGAATATCAAGAAAAATACAGTGTTTGATACTGCTGAAGATTTAAGCAGAGACTTTGAAGAATTTTTCAATTTATTCGCCCCCCCAAAAAACATCAAGAATCGGGTTGCGATCCGAAAAACTCGGATTAAAGAAGAACAGGTCCTCCCTGTTGTCCTGGAGGAAGAGACGGCCCTGGCGCGCGGGAAGAAGATGCTGCGCTATGACCTGATGAGAGTCGCCGGAGGCCTGCGTTACCGGAAGATGGAGATTGTCGCTGATTCAAAGAGAAAAACCCTTTATTACCCGTATTGGCTGGTATATTATAGAGACAAAAAGAATAGGATGCGATTTGAAGTTTTTGATGGACTGAGCGGACAAAAAGAGAGGGGACAGATCGTTAAATCGATTAAAATAGGGTTGGTCAGAAAAGGAACTCCCTCTTAAAATTCCTCTCATGAGATGGAGGTTCGATGAATAGCAAAAAAGGGAAATTCAGCTTGGGTTTTGATTTTGGAACGAATTCCGTTCGAGCGCTCCTGGTGGATGTGAGAAACGGCCAGGAGGTTGCAACAGCCATCCATAATTACGAAACGGGCAAGGAGGGCATCATTCTTGATCCCGCTAACCCCAACCTCGCGAGACAGAACCCGGCTGATTATCTAAAAGGAATTACAGTTGCTGTCAAGGAAACTCTGGCGAAGGCGAGACGGGCTAACAAAAAGTTTAATCCTAGCGAGATCATCGGTATCGGCGTTGACACAACCGGATCAACGCCGATGCCGGTTGACGCCAACGGCACGCCCTTAGCCAGACATAAAGAATTTAAGAAAAATCCCAATGCCCATGCTTGGCTCTGGAAAGACCATACGGGCTATGCGGAAGCCGCCGAGATCACTGCGCTCGCAACCAAGGAGCACCCCGAGTACCTGGCCAAATGCGGCGGAACCTATTCATCAGAATGGTTTTTCAGCAAAATTCTTCATTGCCTGCGAACCGATCCCAAAGTCTTCAATGCGGCTTACACCTGGGTAGAATGCGCTGATTATCTTCCCGCTGTTCTTACCGACACAGCTCATCCCCGCTTCATCAAACGAAGCCGGTGTGCGGCCGGACACAAAGCCATGTTCAACGACCATTGGGGAGGACTTCCTGCCAGGGATTTTCTGGCAAAGCTCAACCCTAAACTCGGCGAGCTTCGCGGCCGGCTTTATCAAAAAACTTATACAGCTGACGTCACGGCCGGCAAGCTCTCAAAAGACTGGGCTCGCAAACTAGGATTGGCTTCTGGAATCCCCGTTGCCGTGGGCGCATTTGACGCCCATCTCGGCGCTGTCGGCTCAGGCGTTTCGCCCGGGAAATTCGTTAAAATCATCGGCACCAGCACCTGCGATATCTGCGTCTGGCCTAATAACCAACCGCTGGCGGATATCCCTGGCTTGTGCGGAATTGTGGACGGTTCAGTCCTGCCTGGTTATTACGGGCTTGAGGCCGGGCAATCGGCTGTGGGTGATATTTTTAACTGGTTCGTCAATAACATTGAGCCGGGTGGTCCCAAAAAGGGCTCGCATGAAGCTCTGACCAAAAAGGCCGCAAAACTAAAGCCCGCGCGATCTGGGCTTCTCGCCCTCGACTGGAATAACGGAAATCGCACGATCCTTGTCGACCAGAGATTAACAGGGCTTTTGCTCGGCCAAACGCTTCACACCAAGCCCGAAGAAATCTACCGGGCGTTGATCGAGGCCACAGCTTTTGGCGCGCTGACGATTATCAAGAGGTTTGAAGAATATGGAATCGGAACCGAAGAAGTCATCAACTGCGGCGGGATCGCCGAGAAGAATCCGTTGGTGATGCAGATTTATGCGGATGTCATCGGCAAAGAGATGAAGATTGCCTGTTCAGCCCAGACCTGTGCGCTGGGCGCGGCCATTGCCGGCGCTGTTGTGGCAAGCAAAGAGGCCGGAGGCTATGATAATTTCGAAGAGGCTCAGGCCGCCATGTGTGGAATCAAGAAAAAAATGTTTAAACCCAATCCAGAAAATTATAAGATTTATCAGGAATTGTACTCACTCTACCGCAAGCTCCATGACGCCTTCGGAACAAAAGAGTGGTCGGGCACGCTGTACAATGTGATGAAAGATTTGCTGGCGCTGCGCGATAAGCAATTGCAGGAAAATTGATGTTAAACGATTTAAAGGAACGAGTCTGGCAAGCTAACTTAGAGTTGGTCAAGCTCAATCTGGTCACGGCCACCTTCGGCAATGTCAGCGGGTTTGACCGCAAGAAAGGATTCGCAGTCATCAAGCCCAGCGGAGTCTCCTATGACGAGCTGAAACCTTCGGATATGGTCGTGGTCGATCTCGAAGGCAAGATCGTTGAGGGGAAACTAAATCCTTCTTCGGACACCCCGACGCATCTCGAGCTTTACAAAGCCTTCGAACAGATTGGCGGTGCGACCCATACCCACAGTGAATACGCGACAATGTTTGCTCAAGCTTGCCGCGAAATCCCCTGCCTCGGAACAACGCACGCCGATTATTTTAACGGCGCTGTTCCTGTCACCCGCTATCTGACTGAGAAAGAAGTAAAAGAAAATTATGAACTCAACACAGGGAAGGTGATCGTGGCGAGGTTTGCTAGCCTTAATCCTCTGGAAATGCCCGCTGTCCTGGTTGCCGGCCATGGTCCTTTTGCCTGGGGGAAAACTCCTGAGCAGGCTATCGAGCATAATTTGATCCTGGAAAAAGTGGCTAAAATGGCCTTGGGAACGTTCCTCGCCAATTCAAAGGTCGAGTGCCTCCCCGAATATATTTTGCGAAAGCATTATCAAAGAAAGCACGGTCCAAAGGCTTACTATGGACAGAAAAAACAAGGAGCTAAAAAATGAAAAACATTCCACAAATTAACTTGGGAATTGTGGCGGTGAGTCGGGATTGTTTCCCCATCGAACTTTCGAGGCGAAGGCGTGAAAAGGTTGTTGAAGAATGCCGGACGAAAAATATCCCCATCACTGAGATCGGAACAATCGTTGAGAGCGAACGAGATTCTCTCAAAGCGCTGGCGGAACTTCGCGAAAAAAATATCAATGCTCTGGCCGTTTATCTGGGAAATTTTGGGCCCGAGGGGCCGACGACGCTACTCGCTCAAAAATTCGAAGGACCGGTGATGTTTGTGGCTGCGGCGGAAGAATCAGGAAAGGACCTATTCGGCGAAAGAGGAGACGCCTATTGCGGGATGCTCAACACCTCCTACAACACGGGTCTGAGGCATTTGAGGCCCTACATTCCAGAATATCCGGTGGGCGTGCCGAGTGAGGTTGCGCAAACGATCGAAGAATTTTTTCCTGTGGCGAGAATTTTGGCCGGCCTCAAAAAATTGAAAATATTTTCTTTTGGGCCCCGGCCGCAGGACTTCCTTGCCTGCAACGCCCCTCTCAAGCCGCTCTATGACCTCGGCGTCGAAATCATGGAAAACAGCGAACTCGACCTCTATGATATTTTCCTCAAAGCTAAGAATGATCCCGGAATTAAAGCAGTGGCGGAAGACATGGCCCAAGAGCTGGGCAAAGGAAACACGTATCCTGAGCTTCTGGAAAAACTCGCTCAGTTTGAACTGGCCCTGACAAAATTTATGGAGGCCAACCTGGGCGCTTCAGAGTTTGGAATTTTTGCCAACAAGTGCTGGCCGGGTTTTGAGCCTTATTTTGGGTTTGTGCCCTGTTACGTCAACTCAAGGCTCGCCTCCCGCGGCATGCCAGTCTCGTGCGAGGTGGATATTTACGGCGCGTTGAGTGAGTATCTTGCGACCTGCGCCACAGAGCTTCCAGCTACAATCCTGGATATCAATAACACAGTGCCTTATGATATGTACCTCGAAAATAAGGGCACCATCGGAACTTATGAACCCAGCGACCTGTTTATGGGTTTTCACTGCGGGAACACAGCTAATTCATGCCTGGTTAGCGGAGAGCTCAAGTACCAGCTCATCATGAACCGGCTTATGGAGCCCGGCCAGGAACCTCAGATTACAAGGGGGACGCTTGAAGGCCAAATCCGGCCTGGCGAAATTACGATTTTCCGGCTTCAGTCCACAGCCGACACAATACTCCAGTCCTATGTGGCTGAAGGCGAAGTGTTGGATGTGAATCCCAAATCTTTTGGAAGCATCGGCGTTTTCGCCATCAAGGAGATGGGCCGTTTTTATCGCCATGTGCTCATCGAGAAAAGGTTCCCCCACCATACCGCCGTCGCCTTCAAACACGCAGGGAAACCGCTCTTCGCTGCTGTGAGAATGCTGGGCGTGGAGGATGTTTTCTTCAACCAGCCCAAGGAAATACTTTATACATCAGAGAATCCTTTTGAATAAGAACAAGAAAGGCGGGAAAAGCGCGAAGGGAGAGAAGCGCGCGAAATAAATGCAGCGGTGCGATTCAGCACACCTCTACCCTCCCCTCCCCTCTAAAAGGGGGAGGGTAAGGGAGGAGGTAGTCGGATAAATCCGACCGCTACAATATCTTGAATATTTATTTTATGAAATCTGCGGTATTGACTGGCATCAGAAAAATTGAAATACGCGAAATCCCCTCTCCCCAGCTTGAAAACAAAGCCGATGTCCTGCTCAAACCCGCCGTCATCGGAATCTGCGGGAGCGATCTCCACTACTATTTAAAGGATCGAGTTGGCGATCAAGTTGTCCAATATCCCTGGACTTTAGGGCATGAATGTTCGGCCCTGGTGGAAAGGGTGGGAAGGCGGGTAACGAGGCTTAAGCCCGGAGATAAGGTGGCTGTGGACCCGGCCGTTTCTTGCAAAAAATGCGATCAATGCTTGGCGGGAAGGCCGCACACCTGCCGCAACCTTCGCTTTCTTGGATATCCTGGCCAACGGGAAGGCTGCCTTTCAGAATTTACAGTGATGCCTGAGGGGAACTGCTATCCTCTTCCAGAGGGGATGACTCTGGTCCAAGGAGCCCTGGTTGAACCCCTATCCATTGGCATCTATTCCGTTCAATTAGCGGAGGATATAAAGGATAAATCAATCGGAATCTTAGGCTCTGGATCGATCGGGCTGAGTGTCCTTTTGGCGACGAAAGCAAGCGGAGCAGGCTCTGTTTATATGACCGATAAAATTGATGAAAGAGTTTATACGGCAAAAAAGGCCGGTGCCGATTGGGCAGCGAATCCTGATCAATCAGACATCATCAAGGATATCCAAGCCGAGGAGCCTTCCGGATTGGATATCGTGTTTGAATGTTGCGGAGATCAGGCTGCCCTCGATCAAGCCCTGGAGCTCTTAAAACCTGGCGGAAAGCTTTTGATCCTCGGGATACCGATGGCTCCCCGCGTTTCTTTTGAAATCAGCAAGCTGCGCCGCAAAGAAATCAGCGTTCAGAATGTCCGGCGGCAGAATCGCTGCATCGAGGCTGCCATAGGACTCATCGCTAATAAGAAAGTCCATGTGAATTTTATGGCCACCCACTTCTTTAAGCTGGAAGAGACGCTGAAGGCATTTGAAATAGCTTCTGGCTATCAGGATGGCGTCATCAAAGCCATGATCACGCTTACTTAAAATCCCGGCTATTCTTCTAGCTAACAATCCAAAATTAATACAACCGCAGGGAATTTGTTTCTTTTTTCTCCCCTTTTAAAAGGGGGGATACAGGGGGAATTGTAATTATCTGGCGAAAAACTTATGAACAGTCAGACTTATATATTTTTTGCCCGGATGGAGGATGGTCGAAGGGAAGTTTGGCTTATTGGGAGAATCAGGAAAGTGCTGTGTCTCAAGGCAGAATCCGTAGTGTTTAGAATAAACTTTGCCTGACTTCCCGGTAATCGAGCCGTCCAGAAAATTCCCCGAATAAAACTGAATCCCTGGCTCTGTGGTATAAATCTCCATCACCCGGCCGCTCGAAGCCTCATAAACCTGAGCTGCCAGCGCCAATGAACCGCGGCCGCTCCGAAGCACATAATTATGGTCGTACCCGCCTTTCACTCTGGCAATTCTAGAGCCGATTGTTTTCGGCTCAGTAAAGTCCATCGCAGTTCGTTTAACGCTGCCTAGCTCACCTGTGGGAATCAGGCCTTCATCCACAGGGGTGAACTTATCCGCCTTGAGCATCAACTCATGACCGAGAATATCGCCATTCCCCTGCCCTGCTAAATTGAAATAACTGTGGTGAGTCAGATTTAGAGGCGTGGCTTTATCTGTCTCAGCTTCATAGTTGATTTTTAATTCATCTTTGTTGGTGAGGGTGTAAATGACCGAGCAATTGAGATTCCCGGGATAGCCTTCCTCCCCCTCCCTGCTGAAGTATCTGAATTTAACGCCCGCAGCATCCTTCTGCTTCACAGGCTCTGCGCGCCAGACTGCTTTATCAAAACCTTTGACACCTCCGTGAAGATGATTTTCACCATCATTCCTTGCCAATTTATACTCGACGCCATTCAACACAAATCTGCCCTTGGCAATTCGGTTCCCATAACGACCCACGATCGCCCCAAAATAAGGACTGTTCCGAATATAACCATCCAAAGAATCATAGCCGAGCACCACATCGGCAAATTTCCCGTTTCTGTCTGGCACTTCGAGCGAGACCAGTGTCGCGCCGTAGCTCATGAGTCGTGCTCTCAACCCGACGGCATTGATGAGAGTATAGAGTTCAATCTCTGTTCCATCGGGCAGCTTGCCAAAAGTTTCTTTTATTACATCCATTTTATCGTTCCTTTTTATCTTTCCTTTCGTCCAGGCTGAATAATTATTTTAATACAAAGATAGAGAAGCATAACATTTATATGATCCATAATTCCAATAATGCCACGCTAGATGATAGGATGCATCTTCATTTATGCGATATGATGCGACAATCGAAGGAGGGGGCACGGCGATCTTTGTCTTTCTCGTCCGTCTCGTCTATTCCGTCTATCTCGTCACCTAAACCTATGAAAAGAAAAATAACAGGACCCTATTCCTTATCAGGGTCATCACATAAATGGAGATGTATCCTAGCTGATAATGTGGCGGTGCGTTTCATTATACCCCTTTTCTCTGCTCCTCCTGGAGGGAGAGGGTAGTCAGATAATCCGACCGCTACAATGGCGGGCATTAAGGGCGAAAGATAGGGGGATGGGGAAATTCCGGAATTTTGGCTTGACATCTGTTCTCCAATATTCCATATTATGTTCATCACACCTTAAAAGGAGGGACTATGAAAAAACCGAACCC
>Ga0315280_10009251_pt1 | contig 12700 bp, 11 predicted proteins | sample YL17G06_40_MG_FD_203697 | JGI IMG/M metagenome (GOLD analysis project Ga0315280, IMG submission 203697) | Sediment microbial communities from Yellowstone Lake, YNP, Wyoming, USA - YL17G06_40 | ecosystem: Environmental > Aquatic > Freshwater > Lake > Sediment | place: USA: Wyoming | collected... | reverse complement strand
AAGTTCAATAACTTTTTTTGCCTCTTCTGGGTTTTGAGGATTACCTCCCAAAATTATATCCACTCCCCTACCAGCCATATTGGTGGCAATAGTTACCTGACTCAATTTTCCTGCCTGGGCAAGAATTTGGCCTTCTTTTTCATGGTGCTTAGCGTTTAAAATTTGATGGGGAATTCCTTCTCTATCTAATAATTTTCCTAAATATTCATTTTTTTCAATTGAGGTGGTTCCGACTAAAACCGGTTGACCGATTTTATGTCTTTCTTTTATTTCTCTAACTAAAGCCTGAAATTTTCCGTCAATGGTTTTATAAACTCGGTCAGGAAGTTCTTGGCGAATCATTGGCTTATTAGTTGGAACGCAAATTACTTCTAATCCATAAACCTTATCAAATTCCTCAGCTGAGGTGGCGGCGGTGCCGGTCATCCCGGCTAATTTTTTATAAAGGCGGAAATAATTTTGAAAAGTTATTGTGGCTAAGGTTATTGACTCTGGCAAAACCTGAACCCCTTCTTTTGCCTCAATTGCCTGATGCAAGCCTCCTGACCAACGACGACCCGGCATTAATCTGCCGGTGAATTCGTCAACAATGATAACCTGACCATCTTTGACCACATAATCTCGGTCTCTTTTGAAAAGAGTTTCGGCTTTCAATGATTGCTCTAAGTGATGGAGATATTTTATTCCTCTTTCTTCATAAATATTTCCCATTCCTAAAATTTTTTCAATTTTATTTATCCCATTTTCGGTCAAAGTTACTGCTCTCATTTTCTCATCAATTTCGTAATCGGTTTTTGGATCTAGTCTCGGAATAATTCTGGCAAATTCCTGATACCATTTTGAAGATTCGGTATCTGGAGCCGAAATGATTAAAGGGGTTCTGGCTTCATCAATTAAAATTGAATCAACTTCATCAATAATGGCATAATGAAATCCCCTCTGCGATTTCTGAGATAAATCATAAACCATATTATCTCTTAAATAATCAAAGCCGAATTCATTATTTGTTCCATAAGTAATATCAGCTAAATAAGCTTCTAATCTCTGGCAGGGTCTTAAAAAATCTTCGACCACATAAAAAGAGCCTAGCTCATCTCTCATTTTTTCTTTTCCCTCGGGGGGTTTTTTGTAATCTGGGTCATATAAAAAAGATTGTTCGTGATTCAGGCAACCAACAGTTAATCCTAAAGCGTGGTAGATTTGTCCCATCCAGACAGTATCCCTTCTGGCTAAATAATCATTGACTGTCACTAAGTGGCATCCCTTTTCTTCTAAAGCATTTAGATATAAAGGCAAAGTAGCAGCCAATGTTTTTCCTTCTCCTGTTTTCATCTCAGCAATTTTCCCTTGATGTAAAACTAGTCCGCCAATTAGCTGGACATCAAAATGCCTCTGATGAAGTGTTCTTTTGGCAGATTCTCTAACTAGAGCAAAAGCTTCAGGTAAAATATCATTGAGAGTTTCGCCTTTTCTTAACCTTTCTTTAAATTCTCCAGTTTTCTCTTTTAATCTCTCATTAGAAAAACCCTCGAATTCCTTTTCGAGTGAATTTATTTTATCAACCAAGGACTGAATCTTCTTTAAATATTTCTCATTGGCATCCCCTAAAATTTTATTTAAAATTCCCATAATTTATAAATTATACAATAAAATTTCAATTTTTTCAACCTCGTTAGAAATAAATTTCTAAACGGAATTGAAATTAAAAACCCCTTTGCAGGAGTTAAAAATACGGCTGTTGAGGTTTGACCTCAACACCTTAAATATTTTGGCAAAACTGCTGAGGAAAAGTGAATTTCTGGAGAGTAATATTTGGTTTGGAGGTTGAGTTTTTTGTATTTCTTTTTTATCTCTTCAAAAGTAACTTTATCAAAATCAATCTTCTTTGAACCAAAAGAAAAAGTGTGTTCATCAAAGGGAAAACAGCCAACATGGGCTTTATGAATTTTAAAAAATGTAAAAGATTTTTTTATTTTTTTTCTAGCTTTTTTGGCAAATTTTTCTCGAAAATAAGCGGTCTGGAAAGCGACAACTCCGTTTTCTTTTAGGGCCCGAGAAATATCTTTGTAAAATCCGATTTTCCAAAGAACCTTTGAGGAACCACATGGGTCTGTTGAGTCATTAATTATTATATCAAAAAAATTATTATATTTTTTAACAAAATTCAACCCATCTTCATTGAATATTTTTAATCTTCTATCGTTAAAAGCACCATTAGAAAGAGAAGGTAAATACTTCTTTGAAATTTCAATCACTTTTTTATCAATATCAACTAAAAAAATGGTCTCGACCGGATGTTTTACCACTTCACGTAGCACACCGCCATCTCCCCCACCAATTATTAAAACTCTTTCTGGTTTTGGGTGATAAAAAAAGGCTGGATGGGTCAGCATTTCATGGTAGACAAATTCATGTTTTGTTGAAAGTTGAACTAGCCCATCTAAAACTAAAATCTTACCAAATTCTTTTGTATCAAAAATCTCAATCTTCTGAACCTGGCTTTTTCCAGAATAGATTTCTTTCAATATAATAACCCCAAAAGTAAAAGAGGTTTGCTCCTTTGGAATAAAATCTTCAAAAAACCAAGTTTGGGTGGTGGGTGGGTGGTGACCAAAAAGAAGTTTCTTTTTCATCCTATTTTCCCTCTCGTTATTTTTTGAATCTCAACCTTTTTAGGTTTAAATTTCTTTTTTAAATAATCGATGGCTTTATAGGGTATAGCTTTTTCGCCGCAGGTGAAGATATCGACAGCAATATAATTTATTTCCGGCCATGAATGGATTGCGATGTGAGATTCAGCCAATAAAACAACCCCAGTTATTCCCTGAGGTTGAAATTTATGAATAGTTACTTCTAAAGGAGTATTATCGGCTTTTTTTGCTGCCAAAATCAAAATCTTATCAATTTCCTTTGGGTCCTCAATAATTTTTCCTCCCCAAAATTCGGCAATTAAGTGAATTCCGGCATATTTTATTTTTTTGTCCCTGACCCATTGAATGGATCTCTTTGTTTTCTTTGTCATATTTTTAGTTAATCGCTTACCGAGCCCCGCCCTTCCCTTTCTTTTAGAAAGGGCGGGGCGAAGGTGAAGAGGAGAACGAAGTTCTCTTCGCCCACCATAGAGAAGTTCTGAACTTCTCCCAGCTAATCCCGAAATATTTTTCGGGAAAAAACAAAGAGTGAAAAAAGCGATTAACGAATTAAAACTCGATTTTTAATTTTTTTCGCTTTGAAAAATTTTTTGGTGAAATTGGTAGCTATTTTCTCATCAAATAATTTACAAGAAAAAATATCAATGAAGGCTCGGTTACAGAGTTCGGAAAAGTGACCAGAAATAGAACTGGTTTCAATTAACTGAACTAAAGAATAACCAGCGGTATGAGGATCATTTAAAGCAAATCTTTCACAAATTGGCTTCCCATATTTTTTAACTTTTATTAAATCACAAAGTTTATCAGAGTATTCTAAAATTTTTTTCTTCGACCGAATAATTTTTGGATCACAATCATACAAATCCAAAATTAATTCTTTTCCATAAATTTTTTTCATATTCCTTCTTCTCTTATCCTCCCTTTTCGGTAAAATCTGGCCAAGGGAGATAATTTTGATTCTTTTTTTAAAACCCTGGTTCCTCTTTTAGTTTTTGCAGTCAACTTTTCTTTATATTCTTTTAATTCTCTTTGCAATTCATCTTTTACCTCATTTATTGCTAATTTCAAATTTTCTCTTTGGGCTGTTGACCTTATACTTTTCTTGGGAAAATTTAACTGACACTCTGCCCAAAAAAATGGTCCTTTTTTGTGGTGCAAGGTTTCCTTTCTAATTTCTATCCAGGCCTCGACTCTTGGTCCCGCCCCTTTTTTGTTAAAAATTTTAGAATCAGCATCAGTATACTTTTTAATTTGCGATCCAGTAGATGAGTTAATTTTTTGTGCGGGGAAAAGGGGCGGGACTTTGGCAAATTTTTCAAGAGTATTTATTTTTTCTTCAATAAAATCTTTAAGTGCTGGAGTTAATTTTATATTTTTTGTTAAAATATTAATTTTCATCCCGTTAGAAATTTAGATGTCTTGCCCCGTTAGAAATTTTTATTTTTTTGAAGACACATTATTTCAGATTTCTAACGGGATTCATTTGAAAAGAAAACCCCCACACTTTCAACCAATATTTTAGCAGATCTTTTTAAATATTAAAAGGAGGTGGGGGTAGAAAATTTATTTCTTCTTTTTCTTCTTTGCCATGAGATTTTTTTAAATATTTTAAAAGATTTTCAGCAAATAGTCGACCGCTATTTGTATTTCTTATTTCATTTTTTCATTTCAAGAAAGTTTGTCAAGTGTGGATAAGTCATTTTTAAAAATTTTCAATTTTTAAAATCCTAAAAACTGGATTTCTTCCTCCAAAACTACTTCAAATTTCTTTTTTACCCTATTTTTTATTATTTTTATCAGTCCCATCACGTCTTTTCCCTTTCCTCCTCCTAAATTGACAATGAAATTGGCATGTTTTTCAAAAATTTTAACATTGCCAATCCTTTTTCCTTTTAATCCGCACTCTTCAATTAGCCGAGCGGCAGCGAAGGCTGAAGAAGAAGATTTATCTTCTTCGCCCAACTCTCCAGTTGAAAAACCTTGAGGATTTTTAAAAACACTGCCAGCTGAAGGGAAATTCAAGGGTTGCGTTCTCTTTCTTTGCTCCAAATTTTTTTGAATTTTATTTTTTATCTTTTTTTTACGGGTGGCGGGTGGGTGGCGTCCTTTTTTTAGCTGAAGCATTGCAGAAAGAATTATTAAATTTTTATTTTTTTTAAAAATGCTATCTCTGTAACCGAATTTACAATCTTTGCTTTTTAAAGTTTTAATTTTCCCAGTTTTCGTATCAAAAGCTTCGACTGTTTTGATAATGTCTTCCATCGATTTTCTGAAAGCACCAGCATTTCCTCTAACTGCACCGCCAACTGTTCCCGGAATCCCCACCGCCCACTCCAATCCCGTTAGTCCAACTCTTGTTGTGGCGTTTACTAAGTGCCTAAGTAATGTTCCGGCTTCAGTAAAAATCTTAGACGACACCCTCCCTCCACCCTCCCGCCTTCGGCGGGCCCCATTTAGAATTTCGAATTTTGAATTTTGAATTTTAATTACTAATCCTTTAAATCCTTTGTCCGAAACCAACAAATTACTTCCTCCACCCAAAACAAAAAATGGCAACCGAAATTTTTTTGCTATCTTTACCGCTAAAATTAAATCCCTTTTTGTTTTAGTTTGAAAAAAATATTTCGCTGGCCCCCCAATTCGAAAAGTAGTATAGTTTTTTAAAAGGATATTTTTTTTAACTCCTGGCAATTCTTTTTCGATTTTCATTATTTCATTTTACCACAAACTAAATGGGCCGATGGGCCGAGAGAGTTAACTCCTATTCTAAGTCTTTAGTGAGTACTCTCCTCCCGGCCCAATTATATTTTAGCCAATTTCTAAAGATTAAGCAACCAAGATATTTTTAAAAATTCACTTGCCGATTTATTACATTTTACGTTAATAAAGCCATGGCCAATATTAATGCAATAAATAGGGAATGGGTAGTTTTTAAAGATATTCAGGTACTTTTACTATTAAAAAAACAACAAGTCCCGCTCGAGTGGGACCTGCTGTCGACTTAGCGGAGTTGCCTTTCGGCGTACTCACAATTAAATATTAGCAAATTAAAAAGATATTGTCAAGAGAAAATCTTATCCTCCTAAAATTTCTTTAATTCTTGATTCCCAGGAAGGATCGATTTTAATAGCTCTCTCAGCTTTTTCTTTGGCTAGAGCTTCGTTGCCCATAAATTTAGCTATCTGAATCACTATCAAATGAGGCTGGATAAGTTTTGGTTCTAACTCCACCGTTTTTTCAGCTAAAGATAAAGCCTCATTAAAATCTCCTTGATAAACTCGAATTTGAGCCAAAGCCCAATAGGCTTGTTGATTAGTTGGACTAAGTTCAATCGCTCTTTTTAAAACTTCTTCGGCCCGGGAAAGTTTTGTGACATCAAATCTGGCAAAGACAATGTAGGTCTTCCCTAATTGGAGGTAGGCTCTAAAATTTAAAGGAGATTCCTTGATGCTTTTTTCCAATTCCTGGCTGGTAAAATCAAATTCGGCTCGGAGAAGCTCTGACGGAATTGTTTTTCCAGTTTCACTTTCATAGAGATTAATTAATTGTTCAGAAAAGAAATCTCTGATTTGATATCTTCCGACTGGCGAAGTTTCTAAAGTTTTTTTGGACAAAGAAAGACGCTTTTGAAAATCTTGAGTTTGAAGAGTTTCGATGACGTATGAATCAGTCTGGAGGGGTTTGATTACAAATTTAGAAAAAGAAAAACAGAAAAAAATTAAAATAATTACTGAAATTAATTTCTTAACCAAGGACCCAATCTTACTACGCGGCCGGGTCGCGTAATTTTGGCTGGGGATGGTTTCCTGATTAATGCTTCCTATAAATCCTAAAACTAAAAAGAAGGTCATATAGGAAGAAACCATGTCAAAAACGGTTAAATTTTGAATAGAATAAGAAATCAATAAAGCCGTAAATGTCCCTGATAACCAAAAATTAACCCCGCCCCCTGAGCTTTTTGTTTTTTGTTTATTCCCCTCTAAAACAGCTCTTTTGGATTCTTCAGAAATATCTGAAGTTGAAATAGCCCAGGGGGCGGGGTAATTTTTCCACAAAACATAAAAAGCGGATATAAAAATTCCCAGGTAAGCAAGCATTCCTAAAATGCCCGAAGTAACTAAAGTATCAAAAATTATATTATGAGCTCTATCATACCAAATGTCTGCACCGCATCTGAAAGTACCCATACAGGGATGATAATTTTTGGTAAAAGCAAACTCAAAATTTTCTGGTCCCCAGCCCAAAATTGGCTTTTCCAAAAAACTTTCCCAAGCCTTTTGCCAAACCACGAATCTGCCGCCAAATGTCTCGCCAACTTCCTTTTCAATTATTCCTTTTCGGACAAAACTTTCTGGTTGAAAAGCAAAAAAGATAAAAGAAAGGGCTAAAACAATTGAGAGCGAAAGGAGGGAAACGCCAACCCATTTCAATCTTCCTTTTTGGCAAAAAATCAGCCATAAAAAGAAAAGTAAAACCAGCCCTCCTAAAAAAGATAGTTTTGCCGCCCGAGCGCCACTTAAAAACAGAGATGTTAAAATTATCAAAAAGCCAATGGAAGAGTAAATTCTAAATTCATTTTTAAAAATCAAATATAATGCAAAAAATAAATTAAATAATAGATAAGTTCCTAAAAAAGAATCATTGCCGAGTGTGCCGCCCTGGCGCATTGCCGGATTTTCTGAAGTTGAAGCAATAATTCCAATAATTACTCCGACCAAAATTGAAATAGCGAAAATTATTCTCCAATCTTTTTCTCTAAAAGTTGAAGAAATTACTAAAAAGAAAGCGAATAAATGGAGCATCATCAAAATACCTGTAATTCTTTCGAATTTTGACCAAAAACTATAGGAAGGATCTACTCCAAAGGCGGCTGAAATTATCAAAATTATCAAAAATAAAATCAGACTTCCTAAAATTTTATTAAAACGAGGTCTAAATTTAGGTTCGATAATAACTAAAAAGAGCCAGGCGAAAAAGATAATCTCTGATATTCCAATAAAATAGAGACTTTTTGGTCCAACAAAGGGAAAGAAGAATCGACCACTAAGAATGAGAGGAGTAAAAAGAATCAAAGAAGTTCCCACTAAAATAATTTTTTTGAGAATTACTTCTATTCCAATCTCCATTCTCTCCTTTTTTGGCTCTATTTCACCCATCAACCCTCTTTCCTTTTTTTCTCGAGATCTTTTACCCATTGAAGTTAATTTTATTAGTTGAGGGCTGATAAGAAGGAATTAATTCTTTAAGGATTTTTATTATAGTTTCTTTATCATCAATCTCAGCCGCCTTTTCTAATTTTTCTAATCCTAAATTTAATTTCTCCTTATCAACCAGAGAAAGTTTGGCCATAAAAATCTTTTGATTTTGGGTGGCAATGGTTCCCTCTTCGGTAGTTAAAATTTCTTCAAAAAATTTTTCTCCCGGTCTGGGCTCAGTAAAAACAATCGGAATATCTTTATCTGGTTCTAAACCCGAAAGCCGAATCAGTTCTTTGGCTAAATCTAATATCTTAATTGGATTTCCCATATCTAAAACAAAAACCTCACCCCCTTGACCCATTGCCCCCGCCTCCATTACCAAAAGGCAGGCTTCGGGTGTAGTCATAAAATATCTTTTCATTTCTCGATGAGTAATTTCTAAGGGTTCCCTTCTTTTAATTTTTTCTCGGAAAATAGGAATTACGCTTCCCCGGCTATCTAAAACATTACCGAATCGAACGGAAATAAATTTAGTACCATTATTTAAGGCCTGGCAAATCATCTCCCCTACTCTTTTCGTTGCTCCCATAATTGAAGTCGGATTAACTGCTTTGTCCGTAGAAATACAAATAAATTTTTCTACTCCGTATTTAATAGCTGCCTCGGAAACTATCTTTGTTCCAAAAATATTATTTTTCATTGCCTCATCGGGGTGTAATTCCATCAAGGGAACGTGTTTGTAAGCCGCAGCATGAAAAATTATCTGAGGAGAAAATTTATTAAAAATCCTATCGATTTTTATTTTATCTCGAATGTCAGCTATCAAAGAAATTAATTTCTGTCTGGGAAATTTATCTTTCAATTCTTCTGAAATATTAAAGATACCTGTTTCATCTTGGTCTAAAACTATCAAAGAAGTCGGTTTAAATTTAGCGATTTGCCGAGAAAGTTCAGAACCAATTGAACCAGCCGCTCCGGTAATCAAAACTATCTTTTCCTGAATAAAATTTTCAATTGACTTTTGGTTTAATCTCACCGGTTCTCGCCCTAATAAATCTTCTATCTGAACTTCCCTAAGAACTCCCACCCCTACCTCCCCATTAATAATTTCAGAAATCGAAGGAATAATTTTAATTTTTTTAAGACCGGCTTTTCTTCCCGCTTCAACAGATTCTCTAATAATCCGAGAACCAGCTGAGGGCAAAGCGACAATTAAACCTTCTATCATTTTTTCTTTTACTATTTTGGGAATATCGCTGATTTCGCCCAGAACTTCTAATCCGTGAATTAATATTCCTTGTTTTCCTGGGTCATCGTCAACAAAACCTATTGGAAGATAAGGACTGAATTTAGAGTTCAAAATACTTCTTAAGATTTGTTCACCAGCTCTTCCAGCTCCAACAACGAGAGTTCTTTCTTTTTCTTCTTTCTTTCCTCTCGGAAATATTTGTAAATATATTCTTTTTAAAAAACGAATTCCACCGCAGAGAAGAAAAATGAAAAAATAAGTTATAAAAAGAGTGGAACGAGGAAAACCGGTAAAAATAGGATAATCCCTTAAAACGAAAAAGGCAGCGGTGAGAATTAAAAAACTCAAAGTGGTAGCTTTGACTAGAGATATTAACTCTTCAGTACTAACATAGTCCCAATCGAAATAATAAAGTTTCAAGAAATAAAAAATAGGGATGGTAATTATTAAAGCTAAAAAGATAATTCCCCAGATATTTAAAAAATATTGAGAGGGTATTTGCCCTTCAAATCTGACAATAAAAGCTAAATAAGCTGATAAAGAAATTAAAATTATATCAGCAATTAAAAAACCAATTAATCTGGTAATGTTTCTTTTCTCAGTTAGAATTTTTCGGAAAAATTTTTTCATTTGACGTAAAACTTTTTGACGCAGTCAATAACGTATTGAACCTGCTCATTGGTCAATTCGGGATATATCGGTAAAGAAATTACTTCTTTGGCTAATTTTTCTGTATAAGGAAGGTGAAAATGAGAAAGTCCTAAATTGGGATGACGATGAACTGGAATTGGATCTTTAATCAAAGTCTCCACTCCTTTTTCTTTTAAAAATTCAAATAACTCATCTCTTTTTTGGGCTTTCAAAACATAGTTTTGATAAATATCAAAATATCTTTCATCTAAATTTGGCTTGCCCGCCGAAGCCTCGGCGAAGGCGGGAGTCGGTGGAAGTTTTACTTCCGGAATGTCAGATAAACCATTATTATATAAGGCAGCAATTTCTCTTCTCTTTTTTATCCATTCTGGCAAATATTTAAACTTAACGTTTAAAATCGCAGCTTGGAGATTATCTAATCTGGAATTAAAACCATAACAAACTATTTCAGTTTTGGTTTTTTGACCATGGTCTCTTAAAAGACGAACTTTTTCAGCAATATTTTCATCATTAGTTACTACTGCCCCGCCGTCTCCAAAAGCTCCCAAAATTTTAGCCGGATAAAAACTAAAGCAGCCAGTCAAACCAAAGGAGCCTGCCATTTTCCCTTTAAATTTAGCCCCCAAGGCCTGGGCTGCATCCTCAATTACGATTAAATCATGTTTTTTGACAATCTCCATCAATCTATCCATTTGGCAGACTCTTCCATTGAGATGAACTGGGATTATGGCTTTAGTTTTTGGAGTAATTGCTTTTTCTACTTTAGCCACATCCATAAGAAAATCTTCTCTGACATCCACCAAAATAGGCTTTGCTCCAACACGAAAAATAACTTCTATTGTGGCAAAAAAAGTATGAGCAACTGTTATCACCTCATCGCCTACACCTACTCCAGCCGCTGTTAACGATAGAGTCATGGCGTCGGTACAAGAATTCACGCCAATGGCATATTTCGCTCTCAAAAAAGAAGCAATATTTTTTTCCAATTCTTTGACATCTTCCCTCAAAATTAAATCGCCGCGTTCCAAAACGCTTTGAATTGCTTTATCAATTTCATTCTTTAAATTGCAATACTGTAGGCTGTAATTGACAAAGGGAACCTTATAATTCATAGAGAATTTTCTCTAAAATTTTATCTTCAACTAAGTCAAAACTTTCTCTGAGATATTCGGTTTCGCCAACCTCGGTTGAATATTTATCGGGGATGGCTAATCTTTTAAACTTACCTTGAAAACCAGCTTCGGCCAAAATTTCTGCCACTGCCGAACCCAAACCGCCAATAATATTATGTTCTTCTAAAGTAAAAATTAAGTTAAGATTCGTTAATTCTTTAAAGAGCACTTCTTTATTTATCGGCTTTAAAGTATGAAGGCTAATCAATTTAAAATTATAACCTTTTTCTTTTAGCCTCTCAATTATCTCCATTCCCAAACCAACAAAAATCCCCGTCGCAATTATTGCTCCATCTTTGCCCTCTTTTAAAATCGAAGGTTTACCAATTTCGATTTTGGGAACAGAGTCATATAATATTTTCTCGCCACTTTTATTTAATCTCAGATAGGTTGGGTTTTTGGTCTGATAAGATTTTAACACTAATGCTTTTGTTTCTATTGGGTCAGCCGGAGAAAGAATAGTCATATCTGGTAAGGCTCTTAAAATTGCCACGTCTTCAATGGCGTGGTGAGTAGCTCCTAAAGAGCCATAAGCAAGGCCACTTCCTACCCCAATTATTTTTACATCAAGATTTTGATAACAAACGTCATTTCTAATCTGTTCAAAGCATCTCATTGTTATAAAGGGAATAATTGAGTAAACATAGGGTTTCTTCCCGCTTAGAGCTAAACCAGCCGCCACTCCCATCATATTCTGTTCAGCTACTCCGCAGTTAATAAAGCGCTCGGGAAATTTTTGAGAAAATTTCTCAAGAACAGAAAAACCCAAATCCCCGGTTAAAAGATAGATATTTTTATCTTTTTCAGCTAGTCTTATGAGTTCTCTGACAAAAGTTTTTCGCATAAATACCTATTCCAATATTTTTTCTTAAATTTTATTTTAGAATGACAATTTGAACAGACAACAAGAAGATTATCTAAATTACAATTTTCTTTATTATAATCAAGATGGTGAACATGATTTCCATATCCCCCACAAATCTGACAAGTATAATTATCTCGTTCTCTTATTTTATCCCGTAATTTTTTTGTCCACGTAAAAGGATAAGGTATAAAAGATTTTCCTCCTTGCCAATTCCAATGATTTTCTTTTGGCTGAAAACCGATAATATTTCCTTTTTCTTTATAAAATTTCTTTTTACTTTCACTTAATTTTTTCTTATGTACTTCTGAAAACTTCTGTCCTTGATGTTTCAGACTAATTTTGCTTCTGGTTTCTTTTGATAATTTCTTTCCCAAATTATTCTTATTCCCTTTTAATGCTTCACTTAATTTCTTTTTGGTTTCCTCTGTATGCTTTCTTCCCAACCATGGCTTTGGATGGTTTTTTCCTAACCAAAATCGATGTCCCTTTATAAAACGCCCATATTTATCTCTGTTGGTCAATATATCTGATTGCTTCTTCATATTGCTTTTTATTAAGATTAGAATAATGACTTTCTAACTTATCTTCATAACAAGGTAAACCCTTCCCTTTAATAGTATCAGCAATTATTATATTCGGTTTTTGGGCTGATAAATTCGTAAGAGATTTTTCTAATGCTTGAAAATCATGACCATTTATTCTTTGCACGTTCCAATGAAATGCTATAAATTTATCTTCTAATGGTTCTAATTGTAATATCTCTTCGGTTTTACCAAATGCTTGCCACCAATTTCTATCCACAATCACTACCAAATTGTCAAGTTTATGATGAGCCGCAAATAAAGCTGCTTCCCAAACTGAACCCTCTTCGCATTCGCCATCTGACATTAAAACAAAAACACGATAATCTT
>Ga0315280_10009250_pt1 | contig 12702 bp, 10 predicted proteins | sample YL17G06_40_MG_FD_203697 | JGI IMG/M metagenome (GOLD analysis project Ga0315280, IMG submission 203697) | Sediment microbial communities from Yellowstone Lake, YNP, Wyoming, USA - YL17G06_40 | ecosystem: Environmental > Aquatic > Freshwater > Lake > Sediment | place: USA: Wyoming | collected... | reverse complement strand
TCACCAGAGGATTCAAGGCGGGCGCCACCTTTTTTCTGGCCAAGCCCTGCGGCACCAACGAAATTGAGCGCCTGCTGAACGCCAGCCGGGGCGCCATGTTGGAGGACCGCCGCCGCTATCAACGCGTTCCTCTCCAGGTTCCCACGTTGTGCGAGTGGGGGCAAAAGCGACAGGTGAAGCGCATTACCGGTCGAAGCCTCAATCTCAGCAGCAGCGGGCTGCTCCTGAAGATCTCACCGCAGCCGGAGGCAGGGGTTGCGGTCTCGGTGGAATTGCTCCTGCCGGGGCAGCAAAAAGGCCTCGTCCTCAAGGGGATTGTGGCGCGCTCGGGGCCGGGGGACCACATTGCCGTCCGCTTTATCTACCTCGCCAGAGAACAACAGGAGCGGCTCGAGAATTTCGTCAGTTCCCATCCCGCCAGTGCGCTCTTTCCGGAAGCGTAGCGGCTTCTGCCTCCCGACGCGACACTGCCGCCCTCGTCGCGTCGCAGACATCACAAAACGTTATGTGGGTCACCGGGCGAGAACTCCTCTTGACTCGTCACTCGTCACTTGTCACTCGTCAATGTCCCAGCTCATGGCAGGCGCGCGGCAAGCGTGGAGGCGAGCGTTGCGGCATCGTGCGGCTCCGATGTGTTCGCGAAGCCGCCGAGGTATTTCCCTTTCCGGAAGATGCAGATCCCACCGAGGTACCGGTCTTTGGACTGAAAGGCCTCGTCCGCGACGCCGGCCGCGGTGGCTCCGGCAAACCGCTGCCGCAGCGTGGCCAGGACGGCGGCGGCCGATTCGGCCGAGACCTCGGCAACGATGAAGGCTTGCCCTGCGGCGTATTGCCCCACGTAGCCGCGTTTCAGGGGGCGCAGGCCCAACACGCTTTCCGGTATCAGACGGACGGAAGTGAGCCCCTCAGTAGGAAACCAGGCCAGCGCCTCGGGCGGCGCACTTCGCCCCTCGATGCGCTTCTCCAGCTCGACGACGAACACCTGCAAGGTCTGGTGGTAGTCCTCGCCAGGGTTCGCCGCGAGCTCCACGTAGAATTTGCCTTTGGCGAAGGTCGCGCGCCGCGGCAGGATTTGTCCGCCCATGCCGATGGGAGCCACGGGCTCATGGGGATCGCTGTGCGCAGCAAAGATGCCGTAAGCGGCGTCCGCGTCGGTCATCTCTGAGATGTCGAGCACGATGGAGTCTTCGCCCTTCTTGCACGTGACGTTCTGCAAGCGCACGAACCCGTAAATCAGATAACCTTCGGCCTCCCCATCCAAGTACTCGAAAAGGTTGTCAGCCACAAAGGTGCGTGTTGCTCCGTCCTGTTCCCATCCCGCCGCGAGGTGACAGTCCGCCACCTCCGCCGCCACGGCGGCGGAGGCCGCGACGATGATCATGAGGAGGCTTTTCACAACGTTCATGCAAACAGCTCTTGGGCGCGGCTGAGGCGGGCCGTCACCTGCACGCCGTGCGGGCATTTCACCGTGCAATGCTCGCAGTCGCCGCAGCGCACCGCCGCGACGTCTGATCCTAGCTTCAGGAACTCCTCGCGGCCCAGAGCAAACTGGCCATAGCCTTCCGCGTAGGTGAGATGCCGCAGGATGTCGGCGACGGGCAGGCCCTTGGCGCAAGTCCCCGCGCACTCCCCACACATGCGGCAATAGAGCGGGGCGATGTAGTCGAGTTGCCGGGCCAACAGTTTCTCTTCGACCGGTCCGTAAGGTTCAGCCATGGCCTTGAGGTTTTGATCCAGTTGTTCCATGTCGGTCATGCCGGGGATCGTGGTGTGGACGTTCGGATCGTTGAGCACCCATTTCAGTGCCGCCAGCATTGCGCCTGGCCGCTGCAACTGCGCCGGGGGCGGAGGAGGGCCACGGCGGCCGGGTGGCGGGGGAGCACCGGGGCCAGGGGGAGGGGCGCTCGGCCGCATTCTTCGGAAGCCACCCGCCATCACCTTCATCCCCACCACGCCCATGCCGGCCTTGCTCGCTTGTTCGATGGCCGCACCCACGCCTTGGTCCATGCTGAAGTTGTATACGGTCAGCACCACATCGATGGCGCCCTTCTGGACCAATGCTGGGATCATCTCTTTGGGAGCGTGTGTGCTCACGCCCGTGAATCGGATCTTTCCCTGCTGTTTGGCGATCTGCTGCACCTCGATTAGCTCGTCGGTCACCAGCTCCGGGCGGCTCTTGTTGTGGAGATACCAGATGTCGAGGTAATCGGTGCCGAGTTCCCGCAGGCTCGTCTCCAAATCCGTCAACAGGCCCTGCTTGTCATCCGCAGGCGATTTGCTGGAGAGAATGAGGTCCTTGCGCTTGCGTTTGAGGGCCGCGCCCACCATGCGCTCGTTGTTCCCGCCCTGATATCCGCGCGCAGTATCAAAGTAGTTGATGCCGATGTCCGCGGCGCGTTCGACCACGCTGGCGTCGGAAGTAATCATGCACCCGAAGCCCACCGTCGTGACCTTGAGGCCGGTCTTGCCCAGCACCCGGTAGCTGAGCGGAGGGGTTGGGCCGGGTTGAGTCGTTGCGGGACCTCCGGTTTGCTGCCAGAGGCCGGCGACGCTGGTCAGTGGCAGTGCAACCCCGGCGGTCAGGAAGTTGCGTCGTGAAGAATCACACTTCATAAGAGCACCTCCCGAGGCGGTAGTTAAGATTCAAATTCGCATCACGAGGTTTCGTGACGTCCGTATCAGGTAAGACGACTTTCCCAAGGCTCTGGTTTCAATTCAAAGTCGCATCGTAACTCTCTCTGCGGAGGGGCGCCAAGTGAATTCGCCGCATCGACATTTTGCCCCCTCGCAGGGCAGGGCTATTTCTGCCGTCGTCCATGATCAAAGCCCAGCAGAAGCGGGCTGCGGTGCCCAGCGTGCCGGCCGGTGATTCTTTTCCCGTCAGGATTCTGCTAGGATAATCGGCTTGGTGGCCGTCGTTCCGAGCCAAAGGAAAACTCTCGCGACCTCATCGGCAGGTGGGAGCCGCAGCGGACAGTATCCATGGCACACCTCACCTTGAACAACATCCTAAGCCGGCGCATTCTGGCACTGGTCGGACTGGTGGTCTTCCTTTATCTGGCCACCTGGGTTGGCCGGGTATGCATCGCCGACCAGGTTGCGGGCAAGCCTACGGTCAAGAATCTCAATCTCGCCATTCGCCTCGATCCCGGCAACTCGCAATACCACCTGCGCCTCGCCCGCATGGCGCAATACAGCCTGGAAGACATGAACCCCGACCTGGCCATGGCGCAACTAACCGCCGCCGCCCGATTGAATCCGCGCGACCCACAGCCCTGGCTGGAACTTTCGGCGGCGCAGGGATTTCAGAGCAACGCGGCGGCGGCCGAGGCCAGCCTGCGCCGCGCCGATTTGCTTGCTCCCAACCTGCCCTCCGTGCAATGGGTCATCGGCAACTTCTTCCTCCTGCACGGCGACGTCGATGAAGCCTTCCGGCACTTCAAGACGGTGCTGGCCGGCAGCACGCAGTACAACCAGATTCTCTTTAGCACCGCCTGGAAGGCGACCGGCGACAGCGCCAAGATCTTGAGCGAACTGATCCCCGAAAAAGTCGCGACAGAAATCGACTACCTTTACTACCTGCTCGCGCAGAAACAGTTCCCGGAGGCGCCGGCCGTCTGGAAGCGGGTCGCCGCCAGCCCCGAGACGTTCCCGCCCGAACGGGCGGCGGGTTACATCGACAGCCTGATCGGTGCCCGCCTAGTCGGCGAGGCTGCGCAGGTCTGGGACGACCTGTTGAGCAAGGGGTTGATCAAACCCACGTACCAGCCGAGGGGCGAGAATCTTCTCGTGAACGGCGACTTCGAGGAAGATCTGCTCAACATGGGCTTCGACTGGCGCCTCCGCCCGCGCGAAGGCATCTATGTCGGCCTCGACGGGAGCAACTTCCACTCACCCAGCCGCGCGCTGTTAATTACTTTCTCCGGCAAGGAGAACGTGGATTTCCGAGACGTTTTCCAGTTCGTCCGGGTCTCCCCCGGCCGCTCCTACCGGCTGACAGGTTTCCTGAAGACGGAAGGAATCACCACCGACAGCGGGCCGCGGCTGGAGGTTCGCGATGCCTACGACGGCTCCGCTCTCCAGAAGTTCTCGGAGGGATTGACGGGATCGAGCGGCGGCTGGTCTCAGGCTATCCTGGATTTTGCCACGGGCGCGAAGACAGAATTGGTCATCGTCGGCGTGGCGCGCCTGCCCAGCGCCAAGCTCGACAACCTCATCGCCGGCAAAGTCTGGGTGGACGACCTTTCCCTGACGGCTCTTCCCACCGACCCTGCGCGGGCGCGGTAGTCCGCCCCCACCGACCTTCATCGTGGAGACATGTGAAAGGGCGCCAGTGCCGCTGCAAGTTGATACGCCCGGAATATGGGGCAAGGGCTCGCGGTGGGGCACGCGGGACAACGCTACCAATGTATGGATTGGAGCGCGCGGAAAGTAGCCCGGAATAGTTGGAAGGGCACTAGCGGCGGCTGACCTCGCCGCCCGTGTCAGATTCTGCGTGGCGGTCGATGCAAGCAACCCGATAGCCGACACCGAGAACCACAGCGAACACGAGAGCGTTGGCGGGAATCTGCAGGTTGAAGTCTGTGACGCTGTGCAGCAGGATCGCCGTCGTGCTACCGATGCAGCCGAGCGTCACCGCGCGCCGATAGCTGCGGGGATCATCCAGGAAGGAGATGACCATCCTGGCGAGGAGGTAAAGGATGGGCAGGAAGAGCAGGGCCGCGCCGATGACTCCGGTGTCCGAGGCGAATTCCAGGTAGTCGTTGTGCGCGTGGTCGACGTTGGAAGTGACGACCACCGTCTGGTATCCCCGGTAGAGCAGCTCGAATGTCCCGAGCCCCGATCCCAGCAGCGGAAAGTCACGGATCAGGCGCAGCGTGTCCTTCCAGATGCCGATTCGCCCCTCGATCTGGAGATAGCCCGGCTCGCCGACCATCTCAAATCGTGCCAGCACCGGGCCGAGTCCGATCCACAGCCCGTATCCCAAAACGCATCCGATAAACAGCAATATCCCCAGCACCCAGACCTTGCGCCGGACGCGAAGCTGCGCCAGCAGGGCGACCGCAACAATCGTGAAGACCGTTGCCAGGATTCCCATGCGCGATCGGGAGAAGACAACGGCAACCACCATGAGGACCAGGAGGAAGGTGTAGAAGAGGACCTGCGCGGCTGAACCGCGCCCTGACGACTGCCCCGACTCCCCGGAGGACCGCCGGGAGGACCCCGCCTGGAAATGGTAGAACGCGTAAGCGAGCACGAAGGGAAGGACCATCTCCAGAAAGCCCGCGAAGTGGTTCCGGTTGATGAACGTCCCGGTGGCTTCCTCCAGATCGAATCTCTTGGTGTACGTGAAGATCTTCTGCCAGCCGGTGACGTACTGGACGATTCCATAGGCGGCCTCAAAGCACCCCAGCAGGATGAGAATGCGGAGTAGAGTGCTTTTGCCTTTTCGAAAGTCGAACACGTAAGCCGCGAGCATAAAGGCGCTGAGGTAGGCGAGGAAACGCATCAGGTTGTCCAGCGTCTCATGCGGATAAACGCTCAGCGTGACCCAGGAAGGTGCGGCGGGCTGGGCACCGGCAAGTTTGAAGTCCTCAAGCCGACCAGGAGAGAGAAATCCGACCAGCGAGGAAGGCAGCGGGACAATCTGCACAACCACCAAGAGCGCAAACAGGACCGGCCAGACCGGGAGAGGCAGGTTGATTTCGCCTCCGTGCGCTTGCTTCCACAGAAGGGAAAAAGCGAGAGCGAAGAGCACCACCTCCAGGAGTGAATAGGTGATGACCTGAACGCCCCCGAAGGCGAGAGTCGCGCCGACGATCACCAGAGCCAGGATGACTTCCATCCGTTTATTCATCTGAGTTGTCCGAGCGTGCGCAGCCTAAAGTCCGGCGCGAGAATCACGACGGGAATCGGGTTCACGCCTCTGGATCAGTATCATACACCACCCTCGCGAAGGAGATAGCAACGCAAGCCTTCCTGCCAGGGAGGAAGAAGGGACAGCCCTTGTTGTCGCAGATGCGTGTCGGCAAGGCGCGAATTCCGCGGGCGGGGCGCTGGCCGGTCGGAGGCCGACGTGGGAATCGGCGCAACGAGCGACTCGTCCATCCCCGCTTCGCGCACGATTGTCCTGGCAAACTCAAACCAGGAACAAAAGCCCTGGTTCGTGGCGTGATAGATACCGTATTCACCGCCCAGTATGATCTCTTCGAGCGCGGCGGCCAGATGCACGGTATAAGTCGGTGCTCCGATCTGGTCATCGACCACGCGCAACGCGGTGCCGGCACGTGCCCTCTCGAGGATCGTGCGGACGAAGTTCTTGCCGCACGGGCCAAACAGCCACGAGGTGCGAACGATCCAGTAAGCCTCCAGCAACTCGCGAACGTGCTTCTCGCCTTCCAGCTTGCTGCGGCCGTAAATCCCCAGCGGGTTGGGTTCATCGTCTTCGACGTAAGGCGTGGACTTCTCACCGTCGAAGACGTAGTCCGTACTGATGTAGAGCATGGGCAGCCCGGCCTCGCGGCAGGCCAGCGCGACGTTGCGCGTGCCCTCGCCGTTGACACGGAAGGCGACGTCCGGCTGGCGCTCGCACTCATCCACCGCCGTGAAGGCCGCGGCGTGAATGACCACGTCGGGCTGGGTGCTCGCGATGCACAGCGCGGGCGCGCCGGGCCGCGTAATGTCGATTTCGGGCAGATCGGCGGGCACGACTTCGTGGCGTGGACATACCAAGGCCGTCATGTCCTGCCCCAGCATCCCTTTGTTGCCCGTGAGTAAGATTCGCAAGGCGCTTCAAATTTGGGCGAGAGAGGCGTTTCGGTTCACATAGAACTTTTCGTAGTAAGCGCGGTATTCCCCGCTCTTGGCTTTCCGGACCCACTCGGCGTGCGCGCGGTACCACTCCACGGTCTGCACCAGCCCCGCCTCGAGGCTGACTTCGGGGCGCCAGCCCAGCTCGCGCTCGATCTTGCTGGTCTCAAGGGCGTACCGGCGGTCGTGGCCGGGGCGGTCGGCGACGAACTCGATCAAATCCTCGGACTTGCCCAGGATCCGCAGCAGGCTGCGCACAACCTCCAGATTCGTGACCGGGCGGCCAAAACCGATATGGTAGATCTCCCCCGGACGGCCGGAGTGTAGCACTTGGTCGATCGCCCGGCAGTGGTCTTGGACGAAAACCCAGTCGCGCTCGTTCAGCCCGTCGCCGTAGACGGGCAGCCTCTTCCCTTCCAGGGCATTCGAGATCATCAAGGGAACCAGTTTTTCCGGAAACTGGTGCGGCCCGTAGTTGTTCGACGCGCGCGTGATCACGGCCGGGAAACCATAAGTCTGGAAGAAACTCCGCACGAGCAGGTCGGAGGCCGCCTTGCTCGCCGCGTAAGGACTGTTCGGCTCGAGTGGCCACGCTTCGTGGGCGCTTTTGCCGAGTGGCAGGCTTCCGTACACCTCGTCGGTCGAAACATGGACGAAGCGCGGCACGCGGGCGCGGCGCGCAGCATCGAGCAGCGTGTACGTTCCCTGCACGTTGGTGCGAATAAAATCGCGGGCATCGGCGATACTGCGGTCCACGTGACTCTCGGCGGCCAAGTGAACCACGCCGTCTACCGGCTCGCGGAGCAGCGCTTCGACGACCTCCGCATCGCAGATGTCGCCCTTGTGAAACTTGTAGTGGGGATTCGATTCGACGTCAGAGAGGTTCTCCAGGTTCCCCGCGTAAGTCAGTTTATCGAGGTTCAGGATTTCGTAATCCGGGCGAGTGTGCAGGATATGACGGATGAAATTCGAACCGATAAAACCCGCGCCGCCGGTCACCAGCAGTTTCAATCGCTTATTCTCCCGGCTTCAATTCCTGAAGTCCCCGCATCATACACACCCGCTGACAGCGTATGCAAGGTCTTCGTGGATGGCAGCGCAGCCTCGCCGGGATAAGAGGTGTATACTCACGGGTTCCGGGACCATGGCGACCTTTTCCCGCGAGAGCTCGTAGCTTATGTTCAACTGGGGCGGACGTGAAAGCATCGTGGGGGGCGTGCGTCCCTGGCCGAAAATCGTTCTCCTGCGCCATCCCTCGAGATTCTGAGGTCGATTCCCATCGCGGAGGATCAGCTTTGGTTTTTTTCCGAGCGGTTGCTTCCCTGCTCGTCATCATCGCTACGTTCTCCGCCGGATCTGTGTTGGGCCACAGGCTGCGGTCCCCGGGCAAGGAGGGTGTCGCCCGTCCGGGTGTCCTGGATGGCGCGCTGCTACTGCTCTGCTGGATCGCAGGGGGACTGATCGTCAGGTCAGGACATGGTATCGGCACGGCGCTCGTCATCGGGTGCTCCGCCGCCCTGGTCTTCGCTTTCGCTCGTCATTATTGTGTGACGCGCTCTACGCTTGGAACCCTTCACAGTGACCCCTCGAGCAGCGTGAGCCGCAGGCCCGATTCAGAAATCCTCGTAGGCGCGCTTCCGGGCAGAGGTCGGCGCCTCCTGGCCAAGTGGAGGTCACTTGCGCGTGATGCCGGAGGTTTCCAGAGCCGGCTCTTCCTAAGTGCGGTTTACTTCGTGGTCCTGGCGCCGTTCGGAATCTTCGTCGGCCGCCTGGGCGACCCGCTGAAGATGAGACTCTCGACGCGCGACTCCTACTGGACACCCAAGGAACCTTTCGGGCAAAGCTTCCCCGACGCGCGGAGGCAATCCTAGTGAATATCCTTGGCGTGTCCTGCTATTACCATGACGCCGCCGCGGCCTTGCTCCAGGATGGCGTCCTCGTCGCCGCCGCCGAAGAAGAGCGTTTTACCCGCCGGAAACACGACTTCGGTTTTCCGGACCGCGCCATCGAGTTCTGTCTGAAGCAGGCAGGCATCGAAGCCCGCGACGTGGATTACGTCGTCTTCTACGAAAAGCCCCTGGTGAAGTTCGAGCGCATCCTCACGACCGCCGTCAGCACGTTCCCGCGGTCCGCGACAATGTTCCCGGAGGCGATGATCGCCTGGTTCGATGAGAAGCTCTGGATCCGGAGCTCGCTGATGCGGCGTCTCGGGCTGCCGGCCGAGAAGGTGCTCTTCGTGGACCATCATCAAGCGCACGCAGCGAGCGCCTTTTTCTGCTCGCCGTTTAAGGAAGCGGCAGTCCTTACCGTGGACGGTGTTGGGGAGTGGACCACCGCGAGCCTGGGGACCGCCACCGCGGACTGGGATGGGCGTGGAGCCAATTCCATCCGGCTGACCCACGAAATGCGCTTCCCTCATTCTCTGGGCCTGCTCTATTCCGCCTTCACCGCGTTCCTCGGATTCGAAGTCAACGAGGGCGAGTACAAGGTGATGGGGATGGCCGCTTATGGGAAGCCGCGCTATATCGATAAGGTCTACAAACTGGTGCGCGTGGCGGACGACGGCAGCTTCCAGCTCAATATGGAGTATTTCAGCTATCACTATTCCGCCTGGAGTACCTATTCCCCGCGCTTTGTCGAACTCTTTGGCGAGCCGCGCGACCCCCAGGCCGAGTTCATTACCGCCCAAACCGACAGCGACACTTCGGGACGCGAGGCGGAAGTCAAGAGCAGCCAGCATTACGCGGATGTGGCGGCGAGCATTCAGCGCGCGACCGAAGACATCCTGCTTCGAATGGCCCGACACCTCCAGTGCCGGACGGGGCTCAAGACGCTCTGCCTGGCGGGGGGCGTCGCCCTCAACAGCGTGGCTAACGGACGGATTCTGCGCGAGACGGCATTTGAAGACCTGTTCATTCAGCCCGCCGCCGGCGACTCAGGCGGCGCGGTCGGGGCGGCGTTGTACACCTGGCATGTGCTCCTCGGCAAGCCGCGGAAATTCGTCATGGAGCACGCCTATCTCGGCCAGGGATACGACGCGCAGGGGATCGCTGATTTCCTTGTGCAGAATGACGTCCCGCACGAAACATATGAGGACGACGAGAGGCTCCTGGCGCGGCTGGTGGAGGATCTGATCGCCGGCAAGGTGATCGGATGGTTCCAGGGACGGTTCGAGTGGGGACCGCGCGCGCTGGGCAATCGCAGCATCCTTGCGGACCCCCGGCGGGCGGAGATGAAGCGGATCGTTAATGCCAAGATCAAATTCCGCGAGCCCTTTCGCCCGTTTGCTCCGGTGATACTGGAAGAAAAGGCGAGCAGAGTATTCGACGGGTTGCCAGACCCCGCCCGCCAGTATCCGGCCCGGTACATGCTGCTGGTGTTGCCGTGGAAAGGTGAGGCTGGTAATCTGGTTCCGGCTGTCAACCATGCGGGAACGGGACGTGTGCAAACCCTGCGCGCCGAGTGGAATCCCCGCTATTTCCGCCTGGTGGAGCTCTTCGGTCAGGCGACCGGCGTCCCAATCCTGATGAACACCAGCTTCAACTTGCGCGGCGAACCCATGGTGGCGAGTCCGGCCGACGCCTGGAACACTTTTACGAAGAGCGGCCTGGACGTGCTGGTGATGGGAAACCACGTGGTCAGAAAATAGGGAAATCTTGATGGGCGCAATTCAGGAGTTCGCGTCGCGATTGGGAACAGTGGGCGAGTTCCTAGCGTTCTTGTGGCGAAGGAAACTCTGGTGGCTGATTCCGTTGGCCATGGCCATCCTGCTCGTGGGGATTGTGTTGGTGTTTGGACAAGCATCGAGCGTTGGACCTTTCATCTATACACTGTTCTGAGGGATGACCAGCCGCAGGCCGAATCGTTCTCCAGCCCACAGGGGCGCCGAACCCCTTAGGCGAACTCGCGCAGTCAGGGGCGGGCTTTCATTCCAGGGGAGAGCTATGAATAAGGTCGCCGAACGACAACCGGGGCTGGTACCGTTTCAGAGGTTCTTTGCGGTACTCGGTTATGCCATTTTCTGTTGCCTGTTGATCGTCGGCTTGGCGGAAGCGGCTGCCTGGGTCGCCTTGAATCTCTATTGGGACGCTCACTCGCCTCTTCGCCGCGCCGGCTCAGATTCCAAGAGCCTTCTGAAGCGGCGACGCGGGTTGACCCACGGCAGGCCTTGGTTGCTCTCGGACCCTTGGGAGGCTTCCACCGCGAGCCCGGCCTACGACAACTACCCGTGGGCGGAGGATTTCTGGAGAGCCGAGAGAGCCCGACTTGCTTACGAACAAAGGACCGTGCCGCCCTACGAACCTTTTCGCATGTGGAGTTGGCCGCGCTGGCACGGGAAGTACGTCAATGTGGAAGAAACGGAGCTGGGCCTCTTGCGACGAACGGTAAATCCCGTCCGCCCGGGGTGCGACAAGCAGGTCACCAAGAAGGTCTGGTTCCTCGGTGGATCAACGGCGTGGGGAATGAGTGCACCCGATATCGCAACCATCCCCTCGTACCTTTCCCAAAAGCTAAATGCTCACGCGAATAGCTGTTTTGAAGTCTTCAACTTGGGCATCATCGGATACGTTACGAACCAGGAAATGATCTACCTGCTTCAAGAGTTGAAAGCGGGCCAGCGGCCTGACATCGCGATCTTTTATGACGGTATCAATGATACGTACATCGGCGCCTATTGGCCCGCGCTGCCCGCGACGCATTCCGATTACTTCGAAATCAAAGCGAAATTGGAAAGCAAGATCCTGAGCTGGCCTGAGCTTGTTCAGCGATCATACTTCCTTCAGATTCTGAGCAAGCTTCAGGAGCGAGCCCAAGCCCGGCTCCGAGGGGAACGCCCTCAGCGAGAGCGGGCTGCACTGGCCAAGGCAACGCTTGATAACTACGAGTCGAATCTGCACTTGGTGCGAGTGCTGGCCCGTGCCTATGGCTTCGACGTACGCTTCTTCTGGCATCCGAGTCTGCTTTACGGGAAGAAGCCTCTGACACCTCTCGAGAAGAGCCTCCGCGAAACGGGAGAATTCCCCAAGGCAGTTCAGGCCGTGTACGAAGAAGCCGAACGCCGCGCCTCATCCTCCGGCGAGTTCGTTTTTCTCGGCCGGATCTTCGACCAGGCGAGCGAACCCCTCTACGTCGACGAATTCCATCTCGGACCGCGCGGCAACGAAATTGTCGCGGAGTCGATTGCCACGGCAATTCAATCGACGCCGCGGGATCATGCGGGCGCGTCGGCAGACACGCCAAAACGCAAGCTGACAGCCCGGAAAGGTTGACGCGCTGGGGATTCCAGCAGGCTCACCCCTTCCTGAGCTTTCAGATCGTGGAATTCCGGATCTGAATTGGCGTAGCCAGGGGCCCGCCTTCATGCGATAGGAGAGTCATGAACAGAGACGCCGAACCGCGACCCGGGCTGGTACCATTTCAGAGCTTCTTCGCCGTGTTTGGGTACGCCGTGTTTTGCTTTGCAGTAATCCTGGGAGCCCTCGAAGGGGGCTCCTGGGTCACCTGGTCGCTTTACCAACATCTGCGCTCTCCCGCTGGAGACCTCAGCCTGAAACTCGGAAGCCGTGCCTCCCAGGATGTTCTCGCCCACGCTCGAGGTCTTCGTGGTGGGCAACTCAATGCCAGGTCCGAAGAAGTCTGGACAGAGCGAATGGGTGGTGGCACGGCGTACGAAAAGTGGATAGACCAAATGAGCGCTAGCACAGCGTACGAAAAGAGGGATTGGGCGGAGGAGTTCTGGACGTTAGAAAGACAGCGACTTGCCAAGTGGTCCTATCCGTATGAGCCCTTCCGGGTGTGGGGGGCGATGAAGTGGGATGGCAAGTTCGTGAATAACGTCGAGACAGAAATGGGCACATTGCGGAGGACCGTGAACGCGACGAATTCGGCCTG